>ERZ1645187.999-NODE-999-length-26820-cov-12.055969_pt1 | contig 26820 bp, 24 predicted proteins | sample MGYA00575352_ERZ1645187 | MGnify/ENA primary metagenome ERZ1645187 (study PRJEB40837, sample SAMN11349314) | freshwater sediment metagenome | isolation source: river sediment | host: Sediment | place: India: Wazaribad , New Delhi | collected 2017-02-21 ...
GCGGCGGCGGACCGCGGGCCCGACGCGGCCCTCGCCGCGGCCCGCGCCGTCCTGGACGGGGCCGAGGGCGTGGAGCTGGACTACCTTGTACTCGTGGACCCGTCCACGTTCACCGACCTGCCTCCGGGTGCGTCCGAGGGCCTGCTGGCGGTGGCGGCCCGCGTGGGGACCACCCGGCTCATCGACAACGCCATCGTCCGGTTCGGAGGAACGCCATGACCTCGCTGCAGCGCCCCATGATGATCGCGAAGATCCACCGGGCCACGATCACGGACGCGGACCTGCACTACGTGGGCTCCATCACGGTGGACGAGGACCTGCTGGACGCGGCGGACCTGCTGCCGGGCCAGCAGGTGGACGTCGTCGACGTCACCAACGGTGCCCGCCTCACCACGTACGTGATCCCCGGGGAGCGGGGGAGCGGGGAGCTGTGCATCAACGGCGCGGCGGCCCACCTGATCCACCGCGGGGACATCGTCATCCTCATCGGCTACGGCATGATGGACGACGCCGAGGCCCGCACCTACAGCCCGCGGGTGGTGTTCGTGGACGAGAACAACACTCCCGTCGACATCAGCGACGAGCCGGGGCGGGTGCCCGACACGACCGCCGGGCAGGCGCCCTACATGATGGGGACGGGCGTGCCGTTCCACCACGGGCAGCACCCCGCCGGGTGAGGTTCCCGGCGGCTCAGGAGAGCGTCAGGAAGAGCTTCTCCAGCTTCTTGGGGTCCATGGTCTCGTCCGGGTCCTCGATGCACTGCCGCAGGGTCGAGGCGATGATCTGGAAGCCGGCCTTGTCGAGTGCCTTGGAGCAGGCCGCGAGCTGGGTCACGATCGTCTCGCACTCCCCGCCCTCGTCGATGAGGCGGATGACGGCGGCGAGCTGGCCGTTGGCCCGGCTCAGCCTGTTGCGGACCGAGACGAGGTCCTGGCCGGTGAGTTTCATGCACGTTCCTCCTTGCCCTCCATTGTCCCGCACCACGGCGAGCGGGGCGCCCGGCGGACGACTGCGATCGAGGTCCATCGTTCTCCTTCGTACGCAGGTCCGCTTAGGGTACCAGATACCCCTAGGGGTATCGACGGTGTGACGCGCGAGACCCTCCGCCCGGGCGGAGTGGCCCGGGCCCTGCCGTAAAATCCCACGGGTGAGTGAAAACGAGCAGCCCGAACAGGTCCGCGTCCGGGCGGCCAAGCGCCAACGTCTCCTCGACGCCGGGATCGACCCCTACCCGGTGACCCTCCCGATCACCCACACCATCGCCGAGGTGCGGGCGGCGTACGGCCACCTTGTGGCCGGGGAGGAGACCGACGACGTCGTCGCGCTCGCCGGCCGCGTCATGTACCTGCGGAACACCGGCAAGCTGTGCTTCACGACCCTCCAGGACGGGGAGGGCAACACCCTCCAGGTGATGGTCTCCGCCGGGGAGGTGGGGGCGGAATCCCTCGCGGCGTTCAAGGCCGACGTGGATCTCGGGGACCACCTGTTCGTCCGGGGCAGGGTGATCTCCTCCCGCCGCGGCGAGCTCTCCGTGTTCGCCGCGGAGTGGCGGCTGGCCTCGAAGGCGCTGCGCCCCCTGCCGAAGACCTACGAGAACGAGGCCGGGGAGCTGGTGACCCTCTCGGACGAGGGGCGGGTGCGCCAACGGCACCTCGACCTGATCATGCGCCCGGCCGCGCGGGCGATGGTCCGCACGCGTGCCGCCGTCGTGAAGTCGCTGCGCGCGAACTTCGACGAGCGGGGCTACCTCGAGCTCGAGACCCCGATGCTCCAGAACCTCCACGGCGGGGCGGCGGCGCGGCCGTTCGTGACCCACATCAACGCCTTCGACAGCGACGTGTACCTGCGCATCGCGCCGGAACTCTTCCTGAAGCGCGCCGTGGTGGGCGGGATCGAGAAGGTCTACGAGATCAACCGCAACTTCCGCAACGAGGGCTCCGACTCCGAGCACGCCCCCGAGTTCGCGATGGTGGAGGCCTACGAGGCCTACGGCGACTACGACACGATGGCCACCCTCACCCGGGACCTCGTGCAGCGGGCCGCCCGTGACGCGCTCGGCTCCGAGGTGGTCACGCTCGCGGACGGCTCCGAGTACGACCTCTCGGGAGAATGGGCCACCATCGGCCTCATCGAGTCCCTCTCCGAGGCCCTCGGCCGGGAGGTCGACCCACTCGCCCCCCGCAGCGAGCTCGCCACCCTGGCGGAGGCCGCGGGCGTGGAGGTGGCGCCGCACCACACGGCGGGCAAGATCATCGAGGAGATGTGGGAGGCCCTGGTGGGGGACCACCTGTACCTCCCGACCTTCGTGCGCGACTACCCGGTGGACACCTCCCCGCTCACCCGCGCCCACCGGTCGCGGCCCGGCCTGGTGGAGAAGTGGGACCTGTACGTGCGCGGCTTCGAACTGGCCACGGCCTACTCCGAGCTCGTGGACCCGGTGGTGCAGCGCGAGCGGTTCGAGGCCCAGGCGCTGGTCGCCGCCGCCGGGGACGCCGAGGCCATGGTCTACGACGAGGACTTCCTCCAGGCCATGGAGCAGGGCATGCCTCCCGCCGGCGGGATGGGCATGGGGGTCGACCGCCTGCTGATGGCGCTGACCGGCCTCGGGATCCGCGAGACCATCACGTTCCCCCTCGTGAAGCGGCTCTGACGTGAGCGTCCTCGACGCCACCAACCCCTATCGGCCCGGCGCGGGGCTCGCCCCACCGGTGCTCGCCGGCCGTGACGCCCTGCTGGAGGAGTTCGACACGTTGCTGGCCGAGGTCCCCCGCACCGGCGAGGGCCAGCGGCCCTGGGCGGTGGCCGGGGCACGCGGCGTCGGCAAGACGGTCCTCCTCCTCGAGATGCTGCAACGCGCCCACGACGCCGGGTGGACGACGGCGCGGCTCGAGGCCGGCCCCCCGGACTCCCTCGTCGAGTCACTGACGCGCGCGCTGTACATCCCGCTGCGGCAGGCGGCCGGGCGGGCCCGGCCCGGGAAGGCACTGCGCCGCGTCCTGGCGGTGTTCTCCGCGCTGCGCGTCACCGTGGACTCGGCGGGCACCCTGTCGTTCGGGGTGGATGTCGAACCGCCCGCCGAGGACACCGGCGCCGACCTCGGCACCGACCTCCACCACCTGCTCCACGCGCTCGGTGAGTGGGCCCGTGCCGAGGGGACCGCGGTGCTCCTCACGATCGACGAGCTGGACGCCGCGCCCCAGGCCGAGATCGCCGCACTCAACCGGGCCCTGCACCGGCTGGGACAGGACGACCTCCCGGTCCCCGTGCACGTCGTCGCCGCCGGCCAGGCCGCCCTCCCCGGCACCCTCGCGCGCGCCACCGCCTACGCCGAGCGCCTCTGGGCCTTCCACCACATCGGGCCGCTCGACGATGACGCCGCCGCACACGCCCTCCGCGCTCCCGCCGCCCACCTCCGCGTGTCCTGGGAGGAGGGCGCGGTGGACCTGGCCGTGCGCTCCTCGTGGGGCGTGCCCTTCCTGCTGCAGTCGATCGGCCGCTTCGCCTGGCAGCTGCGCACCGGCGCGGTGATCACGCTGGACGACGCCGCCGCGGCGGTGGAGCTCGCCCTCGCCGACGCCCGGGGACTGTTCGCCGCGCGGTGGGAGCAGCTCACCCAGGCCCAGCAGTCCTTCGTGGGAGCTCTGGCGGACGCTGGCGGAGAGGCCGACCTCGGCGACCTGGCGGCCGCGCTCGGCCGTGCCCCGGGCCGCCTGGGACGGGTCCGCTCCGACCTGGTGGCGCGGGGCGTCGTCGAGCCGGCGGGCAGGGGGCGGGTCCGCTTCCCGCTGCCGGGTTTCGCGGAGTACGTGCGCGCCGCACGCTGACGGTCAGCGGTTCTCCGAGCCCCGCACGAGCACGGCCTGCCGGACGTGGGCCTGTACCACCTGCTCCGCCTCGGAGAAGCCGAGGGGCTGGCAGCCCTTCGCGACCAGCTCGGCGATCATGGTCGGCTCGTTCCGGGCGAGGCTGACCCCGCGCCGCACCAGGGTGGAGGGCGGCTTGCGTGCCTCGCCGAGGTCACGGGCGAGGCGGAAGAAGAACGTCTGCAGCCGGGGGCGGACGATGCAGATCGCATCGGCGAGGATGTCCTCCGCACGGCAGTCCTCCACGATCTCGGCCGCGAAGATGCCCTCCGCGATGACGATGGGTGCGCCCTGCAGGTCGAGGTGGGTGGTCCCGGTGCGGCGGTTGGTGGGGATGTCGTAGATCGGGATGTCCGACCGCCCCGTGCGGCAGAGCGCCAGGAGCGCGTCCATGGCGCCGGTGCGGTCCCACGAGTCGGGGGAGTCCCAGTCCACGATGCCGTAGCGGCGGGGCAGGGCGGGGTGGTCGTCGTCGTGGTAGAAGTCGTCGAGGCTCACCACTGGGAGGCCGAGACGCCGGGTGAGAGACGTCTTCCCGGAGCCGGACGGGCCGGTCAGGAGCACCACGCGCGCGCTCGGCCGGCGGAAGCCCCTGGGGAGGTCGAACAGTCCCGCCTGGGGTGGCTGGGAGAACTCGTCCACGTGACCTCCTCGCGTCTCCCCCCAAGGATACGAGCCGAGCGGGTCAGACGACGTCCTCGTCCACCCAGTCGAAGGTGCGGGTCACGGCCTTCCTCCAGAGCCGGTAGGTGCGCTCCCGCTCCTCCGCCGGCATCCGGGGGCTCCACCGCCGGTCCTCCGCCCAGTTCGCGACGACGTCGGCCTCGCCCTCCCAGAACCCCACCGCGATGCCGGCGGCGTACGCCGCGCCCAGCGCGGTGGTCTCCGCGACCTCCGGGCGCACGACGTCGACGCCGAGGATGTCGGCCTGGAACTGCATGAGGGCCTCGTTGGCGACCATGCCGCCGTCGACCCGCAGCTCGGTGAGCGGCACGCCGGAGTCGGCGTTCATCGCGTCGAGGACCTCCCGGGTCTGGAACGCCGTGGCCTCGAGCGCGGCGCGGGCGATGTGCCCCCTGTTGACGAACCGGGTGAGGCCCACCAGCGCGCCACGGGCGTCCGAGCGCCAGTGGGGGGCGAACAGCCCGGAGAAGGCGGGGACGAAGTAGGCGCCGCCGTTGTCCGCGACGGTCGCGGCGAGCGCCTCGACCTCGGCCGCGGAGGAGATGATGCCGAGGTTGTCCCGCAGCCACTGCACGAGCGAGCCGGTGACGGCGATCGAGCCCTCGAGCGCGTACCGCACGTCCTGTTCCCCGATCCGGTAGCAGACGGTGGTGAGGAGCCCGTTGTCCGAGAACACCGGCTCGGTGCCCGTGTTGACCAGCATGAAGTTGCCGGTTCCGTACGTGTTCTTCGCCATGCCGGGCTCGAAGCACGCCTGTCCGAACGTGGCGGCCTGCTGGTCCCCGAGGATCCCGGCGATCGGCACGCCGGCGAGCAGGCCGTGCGCTCGCCCGTGGCCGTAGACCTCGGCGGAGGAGCGGATCTCCGGCAGCATCGCGAGCGGGACGCCCATCTCGGCGGCGATCTCCCCGTCCCACGCGAGCGTCCGCAGGTCCATGAGCATGGTGCGGGAGGCGTTCGTGACGTCGGTGACGTGCACGCCGCCGTCGGGGCCGCCGGTCATGTTCCAGACCACCCAGGAGTCGGTGGTGCCGAAGAGGAGGTCCCCGGCCTCGGCGCGCTCGCGGGCCCCGGGGACGTTGTCGAGGATCCAGCGGATCTTCGGCCCGGAGAAGTAGGTGGCGAGCGGGAGGCCCACCCGGTCCCTCCAGCGGTCCTGCCCGTGCTCACCGGCGAGCTCCGCGCAGAGGCGGTCCGTCCGCGTGTCCTGCCAGACGATCGCGTTGTGCACGGGTTCGCCCGTGTGGCGGTCCCAGACCACGGCGGTCTCCCGCTGGTTCGTGATCCCGACGGCGGCGATGTCGGACGCGTTCAGCTCGGCCCGGGCCAGGGCCTGGCCGACCACCTGGCGCACGTTCCCCCAGATCTCCACCGGGTCGTGCTCCACCCAGCCGGCACGGGGCAGGATCTGCTCGTGCTCCAGCTGCCCGGTGGCAACGACGTGCCCGCCGTGGTCGAAGACGATCGCCCGCGACGACGTCGTGCCCTGGTCGATCGCCAGCACGTACATCGGTGTCCCTCCCTCAGCCCACGGGTGCCATCGGCACCAGGTCGCCCCCGCGGCGCCGCGTGGCGGTGGCCGCGGCGTCCGTCTCCTCCAACGCTGCGGCGTCCTCCGCGGCGGCCGCGGCCCGGTAGGCGTCCTTCTCCTGTTCCGCCCTCGCCTCGTCCCAGCCGAGCAGCGGGGCGGCGATCGCCACCATCTCGTCCAGGGCGCCCACGCCGCGGTCGTGGCGGGTCTGGGCGAGCCGGACGCGGTGGTTGAGGATGTCCTCCAGGTGGAGGGCGCCCTCGTGCGTCACCGCGTAGGCCACCTCGGCCCGCAGGTACATCGGGGCGGAGGTGAGGGGCTCGGCGAGGGAGGGCTCGTCATCCACCAGTGCGAGGAGCTCGTCGATCGCGGAGCCGTACCTGGACAGGAGGTGATCCATGCGCGTGGTGTCCCACCCGTACCGCAGGCCGATCCGGCCCGCGAGACGCTGGGTGGCGGCGAAGCCGTCGGCGCCCACGAGCGGCGTCGTCGCCGTCACCGACGGCAGCGTCCGGGCCCGCGAGCCGAGCGCGAAGTCCACCGCGTCCTGCGCCATCACCCGGTAGGTGGTCAGCTTGCCGCCGGCGATCGCGGACAGGCCCGGGGCCACGCGGGCCACGGTGTGCTCGCGCGACACCTTCGCCGTCCGGGAGGCGTCCTTGGTGCCCGGCTGGAGGAGCGGGCGCAGCCCGGCCCACGTCGTGATGACGTCCTCGTGGGTGAGGTTCGAGGTCAGGACCGCGTTGGCGTGGTCGAGCAGGTAGTCGACGTCGCGCGCGGTCGCCACGGGGTGCGCGAGGTCCTCCTGCCAGGGCGTGTCCGTCGTGCCGATCACCCAGTGGTCCGGCCACGGGATGATGAACAGCACCGACTTCTCGGTGCGCAGGAACATGCCGGTCGAGCCCTGGATGCGCTCCCGCGGCACGGCGATGTGGATGCCCTTGGAGGTGAGCACCCGCAGGCCCCCCTCGGCCTCCGCGAGATCCTGCACGTCCTCCGTCCAGACACCGGTCGCGTTGACCACCTCGCGGGCGCGGACCGTGATGTCCTGCCCCGTCTCCAGGTCGCGGACGACGGCGCCCGTCACCCGGCCCGAGCCGTCGCGGGGGAGGTCCACCACCTGGGCGCGGGAGGCCGCCAGCGCGCCGTACCGGGCGGCGGTGCGGACGAGGGTGATGACGAGGCGGGCGTCGTCGACGCGGGCGTCGTAGAACCGGATGGCGCCGACCAGCTTGTCGCCCCGGGCGTCGGGGAAGGCGGCGAGGGCGCCCTCGCGGGTGAGGTGGTGCTGGAACGGGACGGTGCGGCGGCGGTTGGTCAGGAGGGAGAGGGCGTCGTACATGCCGACGCCGACGGCCGAGTAGGACCGCTCGACCACCGGCTGCCGCAGCGGCCAGAGGAAGGGCTGGGCGGTCACGAGGTGGGGGGCGAGCGTGGTGAGCAGGAGGCCGCGCTCGTGCAGGGACTCCGCCACCAGCTTGAAATCGAGGTTGTAGAGGTAGCGGAGCCCGCCGTGCACCAGGCGCGAGGACCGTGAGGACGTGCCAGCGGACCAGTCCTGGGCCTCCACGATGCCGACCCGCAGGCCGCGGGTGGCGGCATCGAGGGCGATCCCGGCACCGGTCACGCCGCCGCCGATGACGAGGATGTCGAGCCCGGCGTCGTCGCCCATCGCGGCGAGGGCGGCGGAACGGGAGGTGGAGGTGAGGCGCGAGGACGGCACGGTCGGCTCCTGGAGGTCGGGTGTGTGCTCCATCCTCCCGGACCTGCGCATCCGGTTCAAGCAAATGAACAGATGTGCATAGACTGCCGGCATGGTGGACACCCGGCTGTACGAGGCGGCCCGCCTCTACCACCTCGAGGGCGAGACGATGGAGGCGATCGCCAAGCGGCTGCGCGTCTCGCGCTCCACGGTCTCGCGGCTGCTGAAGGCGGCGCGGGAGAGCGGGCTCGTGCGGGTCTCGCTCGCCCCGGACCACTCCGCCACCGACGACCTGGCACGCGACGTCGGGGAGGCGTTCGACGTGCAGGCCCACGTCGTCGCCGAGTCCGGGGGCGAGCTCCGCCGCCTCGACGCCGTCGCCCGCGTGGCCGCCCGGCTGCTGGGGGAGTGGGTGGAGCCAGGCCACGTGGTGGGGGTGGCATGGGGCACGACCGTATCGGCGGTGGTCTCCCACCTGGAGCCCCGCCCGCTCACGGGCGTGACCGTCGTGCAGCTGAACGGCGCCGCCAACCCGAGCACCTCGGGCATCCCGTACGCCGGGTCGATCATGACGGGGATGGCCGAGGCCTTTCGGGCCACGGCGACCTTCTTCCCCGTGCCCGCCTTCTTCGACCACGTGGAGACCCGCAGGGCCATGTGGCGCGAGCGCTCGATCGAGCGGGTGCTGGCGGCGCAGCGGCGCTGCGACCTCGCGGTGTTCGGGGTGGGGAGCCTCCGCGGCTCCCTGCGTTCGCACGTGTACACCGCGGGTTACCTCGACGAGGCCGACATCGCCGCGCTCGCCCGGCAGGGCGTGGTGGGGGACGTGTGCACGGTCCTGCTGCGGGAGGACGGGAGCTGGCGGGACATCGACCTGAACGCGCGGGCCACGGGCCCCACCCCGGAGGAGCTGCGGCGCATCGTTCGCCGGGTGTGCGTGGTGGCGGGGGACGCGAAGGTGGCGCCGACCCTCGGGGCGCTGCGTGCCGGGGTGGTGACCGACCTGGTGATCGACGAGGCGACCGCCCGGGCGCTGATGGCCGCGCGGTGATCGTATGGTGAACCCCACTATGGTACAGCCGTACCAGGTGGGATGATGGTGCAATGAGTGAGGTGAGGGTGCGCCCTGCGATGCCCACGGACGCGGTCACGATCCGTGACCTGGTGGAGCCGTATGCCAACCACGAGAGGCACATCCTCATCCCGCGGGACCTCGTGGGCTACTACGAGGACATCCTCGAGTTCGTCATCGCCGAGGTGCCGGACGGCGAGGGGTGGAAGGCGGTGGGCTGCGGCGCGCTGCACATCATGTGGCAGCACCTGGGCGAGGTGCGCACCCTGGCCGTCCACGGCGACCATCTCCGCCAGGGGGTGGGACACGCGGTGCTGGAGCGGCTGCTGGAACGCGCCCGCGAGCTGCAGCTCCGCGAGGTGTTCTGCCTGACGTTCGAGGTGGACTTCTTCCGCAGCCACGGCTTCGACGTGGTCGAGGGACCGGTGGTGGAGCCCGAGGTGTTCCTCGAACTCCTGCGCTCGTACGACAACGGCGTGGCGGAGTTCCTCGACCTCGCGCGGGTCAAGCCCAACACCCTCGGCAACACCCGGATGCTGCTGCGCCTCACGGACTGAGTGGTCCCCCGCCCGCGGTTCCCACCAGCGACCGCGCGACGAGGCTCACCGCCACGCCGGCCTGCGCCCCCACCACCGCGCCCACGAGGGCCTCGATCCCCGCCGTGGGTTCGGCCAGCGTCCACGCGGTGGTCGCCACCACGAGGGCGGCGTACAGCGGCCGCGGGATCCGCCGCAACCATCCCGCGGTGGCGGAGCAGACGACCTCCGGCACCGCCCCCGGCCGCAGCGCGCGCTGCAGGCCGACCAACGCCGTCGCCCCGCCCGCCAGTGCGGCGAACTGCCCGAGGAGCACCGTCGTGAGCCCGGGCCACAGTTCCGGGCCGTCCTGTCCGGCCAGGACGAGAGCGGCCGCCGCGAGCACACCGAGCCCGAGCGCGGTGCTGAGCAGGAGGAGCATCGCGCTGCGCAGCGCCCTGATCGCGCGGGCCAACGCCACCTCTGCCGGGACACTCACCTCGGCAGGATATCGCCCCCGAGGGCGTAGCCCCCGGCTCCGGCGCTGACGAGGCCGTCCCTGACGAGCGACTCGAGCGCCCGCCCCGGCTGGGCCGGATCCTCGCTCACGCGCGCCCGATCCAGCAGCACCTCACGAGCCACCCACGCCACGTCCGCCTCGCGCAGGGCCGCGAGGATCCGCCCGCGGGCCTGGCGGTCCGTGCCGGCCCAGCGCTGGGGCCGGCGTGCGGGTGCTGACGCCGGGGGCCGCCCGGCAGCCAACCAGCCGCAGTGCGAGGCGACGGGGCACTCGCCGCACCGGGGGGCCGGGGTGCACACCAGCGCCCCCAGTTCCATGAGGGCCTCGCTGAGGCGAGCGGCCGAGCCGTCGTGCGGGAGCAGGGACTCGGCCCGCGCCCGCTCCGCGCGGGTGACGGAGGCCGACGGCGGCCCCGCCTCCCCGTGGAGGCGGGCGACCACCCGTCGCACGTTCACGTCGAGCACCGGGGTGCGTGCCCCGAAGGCGAACGCGGCGACGGCGGCGGCCGTGTAGGCGCCGATCCCGGGCAGGTCGCGGAGGGCGGACTCCTCGCGGGGCAGCTCCCCGCCGGCGTCGCACACCCGGACGGCGCAGCGGTGGAGGTTGAGCGCCCGGCGGGGATAGCCCATGCGGTCCCAGGCCCGCAGGACCTCCGCCTGCGGGGCCGCGGCCAGGTCACACGGGGACGGCCAGCGTGCCATCCACTCCTGCCAGCGTGGCACGACGCGGGCGAGCGGGGTCTGCTGGCCCATCACCTCGCACACCAGGATCGCCCACGGTGTGGCCCCCGCGCGCCAGGGCAGGCTCCGGGCGCTCACCGCGTACCAGCGGAGCAGGTCCCCGTGCAGCCCCATCCCCGTCGCGTCCATCGGCGCCATTGTCGCGCACCTCACGGCGGGGTGCCGGCGGCGCGCCACCACCCCGACCGGGCGGGCACTCTCGTACCGTGGTGGGGGAGGTGGACCAGATGGCACGCACGGGGACCCCGCGTGGCACGCGCGGCGGGAGGGGGCGCGGTCCGGCGCGCGCGGGCGCCCGGCGCCCACGGTCCCGTGCCGTGTTCTGGCGCCGCCGGATCATCGCCCTCGTGGTCGTGGCCGCTGTCGTCGCCGGGGTGGGGTGGGGCTTCTGGAAGGTCTTCGGCATCCTCGGCGATGCCTGGGACGAGGCCGTGGCCGCGCAGCAGGCCACGCCCACCGACATCTCGACGGCCCAGCCGGTCGCCTGCCCGCCCGACGAGCTGGAGTGGGGCCTCAGCCACGACGCCGGCGTGGCCGGGGAACGCGTGCGCTTCGCCCTCACGGTCACGAACGCCTCCGAGACGTCCTGCCTCGTCGACGCCGGGGCCCAGAACATGGTCCTCACCGTTGTCTCGGGCGAGGACCGGATCTGGTCCACCGCGGACTGCGGGTCGGCGGAGGCCGTCCGGCTCCTGCTCGGCCCGGGGGACGAGACCACGCGGGCCGTCACCTGGAACGGGACGCGGAGCGCGCCCGGGTGCACCGCCGTGGACTCCGCGGTCCTCCCCGGCACGTACCAGCTCGGCATGACCTACGACGGCCTCGACGTGCCCGGGGCCGCCGCCGTGTTCCCGCTGCGGTAGGCGTCAGACGAAGCGCTGCTCGAGGATCGAGGACTCGGCGATCCTCGAAAGGCCCTCCCGGATCGCCCGGGCGCGCAACGGTCCCACGCCCTCGACCTGCTGGAGCTCCTCCGAGGTCGCCGAGAGCAGCCGCTGCAGCGAGCCGGCGTGCTCCACGAGGGCGACCGCCACCGGGCGCGGCAGGCGCGGGATGCGCGAGAGGAGGCGGTGCCCCCGCGCGGCGAGTGGGGTCTCCAGACCCTGGCTGCCGGCGATGAGCCGGAGCGCCCTGGCCACCTCGAGGGGGTTGGCGAGCTGGTGCGGCTCGAGGGTGGCGAGCCGGTCGGCGAGTTCGGCGGCGTCGTGGCCCGGGCCGTAGTCCTCGAGGAGCAGTTCGCGGTCGCGTCCGATCCCGGAGACCAGTTCCTCCACCTGGAGGCGCAGGAGCCGGCCATCGGTCCCGAGCTGGACCACGTAGGAGTCGATCTCGTACCAGATGCGCATGACCATCTCCATGCGCTGCGCCACCGCCACGACGTCCCGCACGGTCACCAGGTCCTCGATCTCGAGGGCCGAGAGCGTGGCGAGCACCTCGTCGAACCGGCGCTGGTACCGCTCGAGCGTGGCGAGCGCCTGGTTCGCCTTCGACAGCAGCAGGTCCGAACTCTCGAGCACGTGGCGGACGCCGCCGACGTACAGGGCGATGATGCGCATCGACTGCGACACCGAGATGACCGGGTACCCCGTCTGGCGGGAGACCCGCTCGGCCGTGCGATGGCGCATCCCCGTCTCCAGGGACTCGATCGTGGGATCCGGGAGGAGCTGGACGTTGGCGCGGCGGATCCGGCGGGCGGCGAAGTCCACCACCACGGCACCGTCCATCTTGGCCAGCTCGCGGAGGCGGGCCGCGGTGAACTCGACATCGAGCTCGAATCCGCCGGAGCAGAGTGCGTCGACCCCCTCGTCGTGACCGAGGACCACGATGGCCCCGGTCCGGCCACGCAGGATGCGCTCGAGCCCGTCCCTCAGGTCGGTCCCGGGCGCCACCGCCACCAGCGTCGATCGCAGGTCTGAATCCCGCACGCTTCCCCATTTCCCCCACACCTGTGCTCATTCTAGGGTTCGGCGACGAGCCGGAGCCGCGCCGTATCCGGATTGTGACCTTCGCCCGCCCAGATGGCGGCGAGGAGGGTCTCCACCCGGACCGCGGTCATCCCGGCCGGGACCCGGACGTCCTCCGACCCGCGTGCCGGGATGATGGCGCGGGTGAAGCCGAGCCGTGCGGCCTCGGCGAGACGGCGGTCCAGGCCGGCGGTCACCCGCAGCTGCCCGGTGAGGCCGACCTCCCCGAACGCGACGGTCGCGGCGTCGACGCAGGTTCCCGCCGCGGCCGCCGCGACCGCCAGTGCGATCGGCAGGTCCATCGCCGGCTCCGACGCCCGCGCGCCGCCGACGGTCGAGACGTACACGTCGTGGTGCGCGACGGTGACTCCGGCCCTGGCCTGGAGGACCGCGAGCGTCATGGCGATCCTGGCGGAGTCCAGCCCCGCGCTCGTGCGCCGGGGGCTCGCGAGCGCCGAGGGGGCGACGAGGGCCTGCACCTGCGTGGGCATGGGCCGGCGCCCCTCCAGCGAGATGCCCACGCAGGTGCCCGGGATCGCCTCGCCCGTCCCCTCCAGGAACAGGCCGGACGGGTCCGGCAGTTCCACGATGCCGCTGTCCGTCAGGTCGAAGCAGCCCACCTCGTCGGTGGAGCCGTAGCGGTTCTTCACGGCCCGCAGGAGGCGCAGGCGCGAGTGGCGATCCCCCTCGAACTGGCAGACCACGTCCACCAGGTGCTCCAGGACGCGCGGCCCGGCGATGGAGCCGTCCTTGGTGACGTGCCCGATGAGGAGCACCGGGATGCCGTGCGCCTTGGCGTGCGCGATGAGCCCGGCGGCCACCGCCCGCACCTGGGAGACGCCACCGGGACTGCCCTCCACCTGGTCCGTGCTCAGCGTCTGCACCGAGTCCACGATCGCGAGCGAGGGGCGGACCTGTTCGAGGTGCCCGAGCGCGCGGCCGAGATCCGCCTCCGCCGCCAGGAGCAGGGTGTCCTCGAGCGCCCCGATCCGCTCGGCGCGCAGGCGCACCTGCGAGGCGGACTCCTCGCCGGTGAGGTAGAGGACGGGGGAGCGGCCGATGCGGGCGGCGCGGGCCGCGACGTCGAGCGCGAGGGTCGACTTGCCCACCCCGGGCTCGCCGGCCAGGAGGACCACCGAGCCGGGGACGATCCCGCCGCCGAGCACCCGGTCGAGCTCGCCCACCCCGGTCGGGCGCGCCCGGGATGCCTCGGCGGGGACGCGGGCGATGGGCAGCGCCGTCGTCGCCGGGGTGACGACGGCGAGGGCGGGGCGCGCCGTCTCCGCCACCGTGCCCCAGGCGTGGCACTCCCCGCACCTGCCGACCCACTTGGGCGTGGTCCAGCCGCACTCGGCGCAGGAGTACTGGGTGCGTGTCCTCGTCATGGTGAGAGTCTCCCGGCCGGCACTGACACGAACGATCCCGCCGGAGCGCTTCCGTCCAGAAAACGATTTCCATAGGATGTGGCCATGAGGTTCGCCGCATCGTCGCCCCAGCCCGATCCCGCCTTCTCCCATCGCGTCGGCACCACCCGCGTCCGCGTGACCACCCCCGACGGCGCTCCGCTCGCGGGCACCGAGGTGGTGGTCCGGCAGCGGAGCCACGCGTTCGGCTTCGGCTGCATCGGCTTCGAGTTCGTCCCGCTGGCCGAGGAGGCGGCGCCGCCCACCACGGCGGAGGGCTCGGGCCTCGACCGCCCGGCGCTGGAGGATCTCGCGGAGAAGTGGTTCGACGTCTTCAACCTCGCCACCCTCCCCTTCTACTGGGGTGGCTTCGAGCCGGTGCGGGGGCACCCCCGCACCGCCCCCCTGCGGGCCGCCGCCCGCTTCTTCACCGAGCGCGGGGCACGGGTCAAGGGGCACCCGCTCGTGTGGCACACGCTGACCGCCCCGTGGCTGCGGGACCTTCCCGTGGACGAGATCGAGCGGGTGCAGCGCGAGCGCATCCGCCGGGACGTCGGGGACTTCGCGGGCCTCATCGACATGTGGGACGCGATCAACGAGGTGGTGATCATGCCGGTCTTCGACAAGGAGGCGAACGGCATCACCCGGCTCGCCCGCGAGGCCGGCCGGATCGGGATGATCCGCCTGGCCTTCGAGGAGGCCCGCGCCGCCAACCCCGACGCCACCCTGATCCTCAACGACTTCGACATGTCGAGCGCCTACGACTGCCTGCTCGAGGGAGCGCTGGAGGCCGGGATCGCCATCGACGTGCTCGGGCTCCAGAGCCACATGCACCAGGGCTACTGGGGCGAGGAGAAGACCATGCGGGTCCTCGAGAAGTTCTCCCGCTACGGCCTTCCCATCCACTTCACCGAGTCCACCCTCCTCTCCGGTGACCTCATGCCGCCGGACATCGTGGACCTCAACGACCACCAGGTGCCCCACTGGCCCTCGACCCCGGAGGGTGAGGAACGCCAGGCCGACGAGATCGTGCGGCACTACCGCACCCTCCTCGCCCACCCCTCCGTGGAGGCCGTCACCTACTGGGGGATCACCGACGCCGGCGCCTGGCTCGGGGCCCCGGGTGGCCTCGTCCGCGCGGACGGGACCCCCAAGCCCGCGTACGACGCCCTGCGGTCCCTGGTCCGCGAGCAGTGGTGGCTCGCGCCGACCACGATGGTGACCGACGACGACGGCGTGGTGGCCGTGCGCGGCTGGTACGGCGGCTACGAGATCACGGCAGGGGGACGGCGCGCCACGTTCGACGTCGCGCGGGGCGCGGAGTCCACGACCGTCGTCGTGCAGGCCTAGCCCGCGAGCCGGTCGCTGCGGGCGCCGGCGGCCGGCGCCGTCGACTCGCGCGTCACGAGCGTGGTGCGCAACCGCACGTGGGGCTCGGCCACGTCCTCACCGGCCATCAGGGCGAGGAGCATGCGCATCGCGGCCGCGCCGATGTCGTGCAACGGCTGGCCGATCGTCGTGAGGGCGGGCGTGGTGAGCGCGGACTCCGGGATGTTGTCGAACCCGATGACCGACAGGTCCCCGGGCACCCGCAGCCCGAGCTCGCCGGCGATCTCCATGGTGCGGATCGCCGTGAGGTCGTTCGCGGCGAACACGGCCGTGGGCCGGTCCTCCAGCGTGAGGAGATCGCGGATCGGGGTGGAGGCGCGCTCGGGGTCGTAGTCCCCGACCCGCACGAGCGCCGGATCCACCTCGAGGCCCGCCGCGGCCATCCCCTTCCGGAAGCCCTGCTCGCGCAGGCGGGCGGACTCGAGATCGGAACGGCCGCACAGGAAGGCGATGCGGCGGTGCCCCAGCTCGACGAGGTGGGCCGTGGCGGCCAGCGCGCCGCCCAGGTTGTCCGCGTCCACGCTCGGCACCTCGAGCGGGCCGGTGTGCGGGTCGATCGCCACCAGCGGGAAGGAGGTGCGGCGCTCGGAGATGCTCGGGGTGACGAGGATGGCGCCGTCGATGAGGGTTCCGGCTAGACGGGCCAGGGAGCGCCGCTCCCACCCGGTGTGGTCACCGCCGTGGGTGCCGCCGGCCCAGGACATCAGCTCGTACGGGCTGTCGCGGACGACGCTCCACGCCCCCTTGAGGATCTCGGTGCTGTAGGGCTCGAACTCGTTCACCAGCACGCCGAGTACACCGGTGCGCTGGGCGCGCAGCGAGCGCGCCCCCAGCGAGGACACGAAGCCGAGGCGGGTGACCACGGCGTGCACCCGCTCCTGCGTCGCAGGGGCGACGCCGTCGCGACCGTTGATCACCTTGGACACCGTGGCGACCGAGACGCCCGCCTCGCGGGCGACGTCGGTGATCGTCACACGACCTTCGAACACACGGTGAGCGTACCACTGTGGAAAACGATATCGATATCGATTGACAGGGAAGTTTTCCCACCTGCCTGACGGGCCCGGGGGCGAGGAGCAGAATGGGGGTGTCACACCCCGAAGGGAGAGGCCCGATGTTCTGGAAGACCACGCGCACCCCCGTCCTGCGCTCGCTGACGGCACCGGAGGAGGTGAAGGCCGACGCACGCGCCGCCTTCGAGATCGCCGCGGAGAAGCTGGAGGCGCTCACCACCGGGCATCCTGACCTGCTGGTCCTCTCCACGGAGGGCGGCAAGTGGGTGGAGGCCACCTGGACGGACTGGTCGCAGGGCTTCCTCGGGGGCCAGCTCTGGCTCGTCTTCGAGCAGACGGGCGAGGAGCGCTGGCAGGAGCTGGCGCGCCACTACTCGAATCTCGTCTACGACCGGCAGTGGGACGACCGGACGCACAATCTCGGCCTCCTCATCGCCACCACCCACAAGCAGGCGTGGGAGCTGACCTCCGACGCCGCCGGCTGGCGGGCCTCCATCCAGGCCGGCCGCAGCCTCGCGAGCAGGTTCGACCGGACGGGCAGGTTCCTCGTCACCGATGACAGGCCCTCCGCCACCGCCATCAACGTCATGGTCAACACTCCGCTGGTGATGTGGACCGGGCTGGAGACGTCCGACTCCGAGCTGATCGACATTGCGCGGCAGCACTCCGCCACGACGCGGCGCTTCCTGGTCCGCGGGGACGGCTCCACCGCCCACACGGCGGACTTCGACCACCTGACCGGGGAGTACCTCCGCGCGGCCACCGCCCGCGGATGGCGCTCCGACGGCACCTGGTCCCGGGGCCTCGCGCTGTCCATCTACGGGTTCACCTCCCTGTACGCGCTGGACGCCAACCCGGACTGGCTCGAGGTGGCCTGCCTGAATGCGCGCCACTGGATGCGGGAGACCACCCGGCGGGGCGACCTGGTGCCGCCGAACGACCTGGCCGAGCCCACGCCGTCGCAGCCGTGGGACTCCTCCTCCGCCGCCGTGGTGGCCGGGGCGCTGTTCCACCTCGCGCAGTACCTGCCGGACGAGGACGAGGCCCGCAGGGTCAACGAGCACGCGCTGGCCACCTTCCAACGGCTCGCCTCACCCGAGTTCCTCGCCCGCCAGGCCGGCTGGGAGGGCGTGCTGAAGCACGCCGTCCTGAACGAGCGGATCGGGCTCGGCGTCGACGAGTCGATGGCACTGGCCGACTACTTCTTCCTCGAGGCGGCGCGGGACATCCTCGCCAGCTGAGACGCCGAAGGGGGCGGGCACCATTGGTGCCCGCCCCCTTCGCGTGGTGTCAGCGGCCGGTGCGGCGCTTGCCGATGAGGTCCAGGGCGACCGCGAGGAGCAGCACGAGGCCCTTGATCGACTGCTGCCAGGCGGCGTCGACCGCCATGATCGACAGGCCCATGTTGAGCACGCCCATGATGAGCGCACCGATCATGGCTCCCGAGATCTTGCCGATGCCGCCGGTGACGGCGGTGCCGCCGATGAAGCACGCGGCGATGGCGTCGAGCTCGTAGTTCCCGCCCGCGGCCGCGACGGCCGCGCCCGCCCGAGAGGTGGTCACGATCGCCGCCACGCCGGCGAGCATCCCGATGTTGACGAAGATCATGAAGTTCGTCCTGCGGGTGTTGACGCCGGAGAGGATCGCGGCGGTGAGGTTGCCACCGATCGCGTAGATGTGGCGCCCGAACACCGTCCGGTTGAGGAGGAAGGTGTAGGCGATGATGAGCACGCCGACGAGGACGAGCACGATCGGTGTGCCCCCCGCCGAGTTCGCCAGCAGGAAGGTCATGTAGCCGGCGAACACCGCGATCAGCACGATCTTGCCCCAGAAGAGGCCCGCCGGGTCCACCGCGATGTCGTGCTTGACAGCCGCCCGCCTGGTCCGCAGCTGCGCCCACACGAGCGCCGCCACGCCGAGGGCGCCGATCACGAGCGTGACGACGTCGAGGTTCCCGACGAACCCGAGGGCGTTCGGCAGGGAGCCGTTCGAGATGTTGACGAACGGCCGGGGGAGCCCCGCCACGGTGGTGCCGACGATGACGATCGCGAGGCCACGGAAGATGAGCATGCCGGCCAGGGTCACGATGAAGGCCGGGATGCCCACGTAGGCCACCCAGAAGCCCTGCCAGGACCCGATGACGGCACCGGCGACGAGTGCCCCCAGGACGGCGAGGTACCAGGGGACGCCCCAGCTGTCCATCATGATGGCGGTGATGCCACCGACGAAGGCGACGATCGAGCCGACGGAGAGGTCGATGTGGCCGGCGACGATGACCATCACCATGCCCATGGCGAGGATCATGACGTAGGCGTTCTGCTGGATGAGCGAGGCCACGTTGTTGGGGATGAGGAGCAGCCCGCTCGTGAGGATCTGGAAGAGGATCACGATCAGGACCAGGGCGATCCAGATGCCGTACTCCCGGGCGTTCTTGGACAGGTACTGGGCTACGGAGTTCATGACGCCGCTCGCTCCCTTTCTTTCGTCATGAGGACCATGAGCTTCTCCTGGTCCGCCTCGGCGCGGTCCAGGAAGCCGGTGATGCGGCCCTGGCTCATGGTGTAGATGCGGTCGCAGATGCCGAGCAGTTCGGGCAGTTCGGAGGAGATGACGAGCACGCCCTTCCCGGCATCGGACAGCGTGTTGATGATCTGGTAGATCTCGTACTTCGCCCCCACGTCGATGCCCCGGGTGGGCTCGTCGAGGATGAGCACGTCGGGATCTGTGTAGATCCACTTGGACAGGACGACCTTCTGCTGGTTGCCGCCGGACAGCTGGCCGGAGAGGATGTCGATCGAGGGCGACTTGATCCGCATCTCCCTGCGGTAGCCCTCGGCGACGCGGATCTCCTCGTTGCGGTCCACCACCCCGCGGGAGGAGAGCTTCCCGAGGGCGGAGGCCACGATGTTCGTCTTGATCGGCTGGATCAGGTTGAGCCCGTACCGTTTCCGGTCCTCCGTGGCGTAGGCGATGCCCGCCGCGATGGCCTTCCCGACGCTGGAGGTGTCGACCTCCTTGCCGTGCATGAACACCTTTCCCGAGACGTTCGCCCCGTAGGCGCGCCCGAACACGCTCATGGCGAGCTCGGTCCGTCCGGCCCCCATGAGCCCGGCCAGTCCCACGACCTCGCCCGCCCTGACGGCGAGCGACGCGTCGTCCACGACCTTGCGCTCGTTCTGGATCGGGTGGTGGACGGTCCAGTTCTCGACCCGCAGGACCTCGGACCCGATGGTCGAGGTGTGCACGGGGTAGCGGTTGTCGAGCGACCTTCCCACCATGAGGGAGATGATCACGTCCTCCGTGACCGGCTCCTCGCCGTGCATGTCCAGGGTCTTGATGGTCTGCCCGTCCCGGATGACGGTGACGGAGTCGGAGACCGCCGCGATCTCGTTGAGCTTGTGGGAGATCATGATCATCGTCATGCCCTGCTCGTCCCGCAGCCTGCGCATGAGGGCGAGGAGGTTGGCCGAGTCCTCGTCGTTGAGTGCCGCGGTGGGCTCGTCGAGGATGAGAAGCTTGACGTCCTTGGACAGGGCCTTGGCGATCTCGACGAGTTGCTGGCGCCCGACGCCGATGTCGACGATGCGCGTGGCGGGGTCGGAGTCGAGCCCGACCATCCGGAGGAGCTTCGCCGCCTCCGCGTTGGTGGCGTTCCAGTCGATGACCCCGCGGGAGGCGCGCTCGTTGCCGAGGAAGATGTTCTCGGCGATCGAGAGGTACGGGGAGAGCGCCAGTTCCTGGTGGATGATGGCGATGCCCTTGTGCTCCGAGTCCCGGATGTTCCGGAACTGGCAGGGCTCGCCGTTGAAGTGGATCTCGCCCTCGTACGTGCCCACCGGGTAGACCCCGGAGAGGACCTTCATGAGGGTGGACTTCCCGGCGCCGTTCTCCCCGCAGATCGCGTGGATCTCGCCGGGGTAGACGGTGAGGTTGACCTCGGAGAGCGCCTTGACCCCGGGGAACTCCTTGGTGATGTCGACCATCGTGAGGATGGGCGTGCTGGACATGCTGGTCCTTCCCTATTCGGCCGAAGGAGGGGGGCCGGTCACCCGGCCCCCCTCCAGGGGTGCGTCAGAGGCCCAGCTCGGCCGCGTCGTAGAAGCCGGACTCGACGAGGTCGGCCTCGATGGTGTCCGGGGTGACGACCTGCGGCGGGAGCAGGTAGGACGGGACGACCTTCACGCCGTTGTCGTAGGTCTCGGTGTCGTTGACCTCGACCTCCTCGCCGTTGACGATCTGCTCGATCATCGTCGCGACCTGCTGCCCCAGCGTGCGGGTGTCCTTCCACACGGTCATGGACTGCATGCCGGCGATCATGTTCTTCACGTTCGCGAGGTCGGCGTCCTGGCCGGTCAGGATCGGCCAGTCCTCACCGGGGGTGTAGCCCTGGGAGTCGAGGGACTGCGCGATGCCGAGGGCGAGCGAGTCGTTCGGGGACAGGACGACGTCGACCTTGCCGTCCGCGTAGAACGAGTTGAGGCGGTTGTCCATCTCGGACTGGGCGCGCGCGGACTCCCAGCTCTGGATGCCGATGGTGGTCCAGTCGTCGTTCGAGGCGGGTGCCTTCCCGGAGGGGACAGTCAGCACACCGGACTCGACGTAGGGCAGGAGCAGGTCCCAGGCACCGGAGAAGAAGAACTTCGCGTTGTTGTCGTCCGGGGATCCGGCGAAGGGCTCGAGGTTGAAGGGGCCCTCCTCGCCGTCCTCGAGGCCGAGCTGGTCGATGATGTACTGCCCCTGGAGCTGACCGACCTCGTAGTTGTCGAACGTGGCGTAGTAGTCGACGTTCTCGGTGCCGTTGATGAGCCGGTCGTACGCGATCACGGTGATGCCCTCGGCGGCCGCGGCCTCCAGGACCGGGCCGAGTGCCGTGCCGTCGATCGAGGCGATGACGAGGATGTCGGCACCCTGGTTGATCATGTTCTGGAGCTGGGTGATCTGCTGGTCCACCTTGTTGTCGGCGTACTGCAGCGAGGTCTCGTAGCCCAGGTCGCCCAGCAGCGTCTCGAGGTTGGCGCCGTCGTTGTTCCACCGCTCCAGCGAGCGGGTGGGCATCGCGATCCCGACCAGGGTGTCGCCGGCGTCCGCCGCCGGCGCCTCATCGGTCGCGGTGGAGTCGGTGCCGCCGGTGGCCGCGCCGTCGCCACTGTCGCCGTCGCGCTCGGACGAGCACGCCGCGGTGCTCGCGAGCATGACTGCGGTGCCGGCAAGGACTGCCGCCACCCGGGTGAAACGAATGGACATCTGTGTCTCCTTCGGGTCGATGTCGGAACCAACCGGTCGCACCGATGCGTCCGGTTTGTTTCACGACTGAACTTAAAGCGTCCGGCTCCGGAACGCAAGCGGATAACGGTCTCGATTCGGTCTCAGCTCGCCGGCACCCAGGACGCCGGGTGCGAGATCACCGCGTCGAGGGCCAGGAGCGCGCCGCCGGTGGACGCCGGAGCCGGATCCGGGGGAGCGCCCTCGACGCCGATCTCGATGAAGCGGGCCGCCAGCAGGCGGGTGGCGAACTCGTGGCGGATCGCCGGCAGGAGCCAGGGCACCAGCGGGGCGAGCCCGGTGCCCAGGACGACCTTGGGGATGTCGATGAGGTTGAGCGCGTCGGCGATGCCGATGCCGAGCGCCCACCCGGCGCGGGCGACGGCGCGGTGGGTGCGCTCGTCGCCGGCCTCCAGGCGCCGCTGGACGTCCCCAGCGGTCGAGTCCAGGGGAAGGAGCGCGGCATCGAGGACCGCGTGCTTGCCCGCGTAGCGCTCCAGGCACCCGAAGGAGCCGCAGTGGCACGGCGGGCCGGACGGCTCGATCGAGACGTGGCCGAGCTCGCCGGCCCACCCGTGCTGGCCGCCCTCGATGGCGCCGTCGACGATGATCGCCGAGCCGATCCCGATGTCCCCGGACACGTACAGGAAGGTCGGGTCGGGGACGAGGCGTCCCGGCGCGCGCAGGGCCGCCGCGAGCGCCTGCAGCTTCGCGTCGTTGGAGACGCGGACGGACAGTCCGTGGGCCGCGAGGCGGGGTCCCAGGAGGGGGATTGCGTCCACCCTGTCCCACCCGAGGTTCGGCGCGAGCAGCACGGTTCCGGCGTCGGCGTCCACGAGGCCCGGGATCGCGAGGTGGGCGCCCACGATCCGGGCGCCGGTGGCGCGGACCTCCTCCACCATCGCCGCGGCGAGGTCGCCGAGCGCGGGGAGGACCACCGCGGGTTCGGACGCCGCGAAGTCCCCGGGCTCCTTGAACTCGGCCAGCGTGCGCCCCGCCAGGTCGAGCGCGCGGCCCGCCATGTAGTCGATGTTCACCTCGATGCCGACACCTGCCATCGTCCGCTCCGCCGGGAACAAGGGGGTGGCCGGCCGGCCGGGCCGCCCCACCTGGGTTTCGCGCTCCGTGAGGATCCGGGCGTCGATCAGTTCCTGGGTGAGGCGGGAGACCGTCGCGCGGGTCAGGCTTGTCAGGGCAGCGACCTCGGCCCGGGAGAGTCCGCCTCCCTCGCCGAAGACCGTCCGGGTGATCACGGAGAGGTTGTGACCGCGCAGCGAGGACTGGCGTGCAGCCGCGGGCTGCGTGCCGCCGCTCCGGACCGGGGTCGTCATGTCTTGACCCTACCGCGAAACGGGGGTAAGTTTCGAGAGTAAACAAAAGCTCGAGGAGGAGACTTCCATGACCCGCACCCCCACCCCGGACGACAAGTTCTCGTTCGGCCTCTGGACCGTCGGCTGGACAGCGGCGGACCCGTTCGGCTCGGCCACCCGGCCCGCGCTGGCCCCCTGGGAGTACGCCAAGGGACTGGCGGACCTGGGCGCGTGGGGCATCACGTTCCACGACGACGACGTCGTGCCCTTCGGCACCGGGGACGCGGAGCGGGACGAGATCTACGCCACCCTGGGGAGGACGGTGGATGAGTCCGGCCTCGTGATCGAGATGGTCACCACGAACACCTTCACCCACCCCATGTTCAAGGACGGCGCGTTCACCTCCAACGACCGGTCGGTGCGCCGCTACGCGCTGCGCAAGATCCTGCGCAACGTGGACCTCGCCGCCTCCGTCGGCGCCACCACCTTCGTGATGTGGGGTGGCCGGGAGGGCCAGGAGTACGACGGCGCCAAGGACGTGAACGCCGCGCTCAGCCGCTACGCCGAGGGCATCGACACCGTGGCCGGGTACATCAAGGACAAGGGCTACGACCTGCGCATCGCCCTGGAGCCCAAGCCCAACGAGCCCCGTGGCGACATCCTGCTCCCCACCGTGGGGCACGCGCTCGGCTTCATCGCCGAGCTCGAGAACGGCGACATCGTGGGCCTCAACCCGGAGACCGGGCACGAGCAGATGGCCGGCCTGAACTACACCACCGGCCTGGGCCAGGCCCTGTGGGCGAACAAGCTCTTCCACATCGACCTCAACGGCCAGCACGGCCCCCGCTACGACCAGGACCTCGTGTTCGGCCACGGGGACCTGATCTCGGCGTTCTTCACCGTGGACCTGGTCGAGAACGGCTTCCCGTCCGGTGGCCCGCGCTACGACGGCGCCCGCCACTTCGACTACAAGCCCTCCCGCACCGACGGCCTGCCCGGCGTGTGGGCCTCCGCCAAGGCCAACATGGACACCTACATCATGCTGAAGGACAAGGCCGCCGCCTACCGCGCCGACCCGCGCGTGCGGGAGGCCATGGAGTACTCCGGCGTGCTGGACCTCGCCACCCCGACCCTCGGCGAGGGCGAGACCCTGGAGGCCTTCCTCGCGGATCGATCCGTGTTCGAGGACTTCGACCCCACCGCCGCCGCCGAGCGGGACTACGGTTTCGTCAAGCTCAACCAGCTGGCCATCGAGCACCTGCTCGGCTGACCACGCTGACCGCCACCCAGAGGAGGGCCGCCATGGCGCTGGTCGCCGGCATCGATTCGTCCACCCAGTCCTGCAAGGTCGTGATCCGTGACGCGGACACCGGTGCGCTGGTGCGCACCGGGTCCGCGAAGCACCCGGACGGCACCGAGGTCCACCCGGACCACTGGTGGGACGCCCTGACGGAGGCCATCGCGGCGGCCGGCGGCCTCGACGACGTCGCAGCGCTGGCCGTCGGTGGCCAGCAGCACGGCATGGTGGTCCTCGACGCCGCCGGCGAGGTCATCCGGCCGGCCCTCCTCTGGAACGACACCCGCAGCGCGGGCGCCGCCCGGGACCTGATCGCGGAGCTCGGCGAGCTGCGCGGCTCCGGGCCCGACGACGGCGCCCGGGCCTGGGCCGAGGCGACCGGCTCCGTTCCGGTCGCCTCCCTGACGGTCACCAAGCTGCGCTGGCTCGCGGACGCCGAGCCGGACAACGCGGCCCGCGTGGCCGCCGTCGCGCTGCCGCACGACTGGCTGACGTGGCGGCTGCTCGGCACGGGCCGGCTCGAGGACCTCGCCACGGACCGCTCCGACGCGTCGGGCACCGGGTACTTCGACACCGCGGGCGGCGTGTACGACCGCGCCCTCCTCGACCTCGCGCTGCGGCGGGACGCCTCCGCGGTGGTGCTGCCCCGGGTGCTGGGGCCGGACGAGCGTGCCGGCACCACCCCCGACGGCATCGTCCTCGGGCCCGGCTGCGGCGACAACGCCGGCGCGGCGCTGGGCCTCGGCATGACGGCGGGGGACATCTCGGTGTCCATCGGCACCTCCGGCGTCGTGGCCGCCGTCACCGACACCCCGGTGGCCGACCCGACGGGCACGCTCACCGGGTTCGCGGACGCCACGGGCAGGTTCCTGCCGCTGGCCGTCACGCTCAACGGCTCGCAGACCATGGACGTGATGCGCGGACTGCTCGCCGTCGACTTCGCCGAGTACGACTCGCTCGCGCTCGCCGCCGAACCCGGCGCCGGCGGCCTCACCCTCGTGCCGTACTACCAGGGCGAGCGCACGCCGAACCTGCCGCACGCCACCGGGTCCGTCCTCGGCATGACGATGAGCAACCTGACACGCGAGAACCTCGCCCGCGCCAGCGTGGAGGGCCTGCTGTGCGGCCTCGCCGACGGGCTGGAGGCGTTCGTCGCCCAGGGCGTCCCCGTGGAGCGGGTGCGCCTCATCGGCGGCGGCGCGCGCGCCCGGGCCGTCCAGGAGATCGCGCCGGCGGTCCTCGGCCGGGACGTGCTCCTGCCCGAACCCGGTGAGTACGTGGCCGACGGCGCCGCCCGCCAGGCCGCGTGGGTGCTCACCGGCACCCTCCCCACCTGGGAGACCAGCGCCACCGCGGTGCGCTCCGCACCCGCGACCCCGCAGGTGCGCGAGGCCTACGCCGACCGCCGCGACCTCTGGGTGGAACGATGATCACCCCGAACGGCCGGCTCCTCCACCTGGAGGCCGGCGACTACCGCGCGACCGTGACCACCGTGGGCGCCACCCTGGCCTCCCTCACCTGGCGGGGCCGCGACCTGGTCCACCCCCTCGAGGTCGGTGCCCTGCCCCGCGCCTACGAGGGCAAGGTCCTCGCGCCCTGGCCCAACCGGATCCGCGACGGCCGCTGGACCCGGGAGGGCGTGGCGCTGCAGGTACCGATCACCGAGGTCGCCACCGGCAACGCCCTCCACGGGCTGGTGTCCTGGCTGGAGTGGGACGCCGGCACCCTGGCGCCCGGCCTGGTGAGCCTGCACGCCACGCTGGCCGCCCAGCCGGGCTACCCCTTCGGCCTCGGGCTGGAGGTGCGCTATGCCCTCACCGCCGACGGCCTCGACTGGACGATCTCCGCGGTCAACGACGGCGCCGAACCCGCCCCGGTGGGCCTCGGCTTCCACCCGTACCTGACCGTGGGCGGTGGTCCGATCGACGAGCTCACCCTCTCCTTCGCCCCCGAACTGGTGCTGCCCGTGGACGAGCGCGGCCTCCCGGCGGACCGGCTGTCAGCCGCGGGGACCGAGTACGACTTCACCGAGCCGCGGCGCCTCGCCGGCGTCACCATCGACGCCCCCTACCGGATGGCCGGGCCGTGGGCGGCGCGGCTCCTGGCCGACGACGGCGCCGGCGTCGAGCTGTCCTCGACGTCCCGCTGGTCCCACCTGTACACCGGTGAGCTGCTCGAGCGCCGGGCCCTCGCGGTCGAGCCGACGACGTGCCCGCCCGACGCCTTCAACTCCGGCGAGGACCTGGACGTGCTCGCCCCCGGGCAGGCCGTGGCACTCACGTGCCGCATCGCCGCGGTGGGGTAGGAGGGTCAGGAGGTCACGTCGGCGGTGGTGAACCGCCCCCAGGCGAGAGCGGCGAACACGGCGAACCAGCCGGCCTGCACCGCGAGTCCCGATCCCAACACGCCCCAGTCCACCTCGATCCGCAGGAACTCGGCGAAGTCGAACCAGTGGTGGGTGAGCAGGAAGGGGTGGATGGCGGCCAGTTGCGGCAGCGAGTCGAGCACCGAGGAGACCACCGCCACCACCGTGGTGGCCGCCATCGCCCCGACGG
>ERZ1645187.1000-NODE-1000-length-26814-cov-46.611682_pt1 | contig 26814 bp, 17 predicted proteins | sample MGYA00575352_ERZ1645187 | MGnify/ENA primary metagenome ERZ1645187 (study PRJEB40837, sample SAMN11349314) | freshwater sediment metagenome | isolation source: river sediment | host: Sediment | place: India: Wazaribad , New Delhi | collected 2017-02-21 ...
CGAGGTCGCCGTCGAACGGCTCGACACCGCCGCGCGACACCAGCCAGAACTCGTCGCACACGGCCCGCAGCAGCGCGCGATCGTGGCTGACCAGCATCACCGTGCCCTCAAACTCGTTCAGCGCCACCGACAGCGCCTCGCGCGTGGCCAGATCGAGGTGGTTGGTGGGTTCGTCCAGCAAAAGCAGGTTGGGGCGCTGCCAGACGATCATGCACAGCACCAGGCGGGCCTTCTCGCCGCCGCTCATGCTGCCGACGGCCTGCTTCACCATGTCGCCGCTGAAATTGAACGTGCCCAGGAAATTGCGCAGGTCCTGCTCGCGGGTGGCCTGGTTGCTGAGCCCGCCCGAGGCGGTCAGATCTTTCGCGAGCCGGATCATGTGTTCCAGCGGGTTGTCGCTTGGCCGCAGCACGTCAAGCTCCTGCTGCGCGAAATAGCCGATGTTCAAGCCCTTGCCTTCGGTCATCTCGCCGCCAAGGGGCGCGAGCGCGCGCGCCACCGTCTTGACCAGGGTGGACTTGCCCTGTCCGTTGGCGCCCAGGATGCCGATGCGCTGCCCCGCGAGCACCGAGCGGTTGATGTGGCGCACGATCACCGTCGGCGGTGTGCCATCGGGCGCGCCCTCCGGTGGCGGATAGCCCACGCTCACGTCGTGCATCGCCAGCATCGGGTTGGGCAGGTTGGCCGGCTCGTTGAACTCGAAGCTGAATTCGGCCTCGGCCAGCAGCGGCGCGATTCTCTCCATGCGGTCCAGGGCCTTGACCCGGCTCTGCGCCTGCTTGGCCTTGCTGGCCTTGGCCTTGAACCGGGCGATGAACTTCTGCAGGTGGGCGATCTTCTCCTGCTGGCGGGCGTAGGCCATCTGCTGCAGCGCCATCTGTTCGGCGCGCAGGTCTTCGAACTTGCTGTAGTTGCCGCCGTAGCGCGTCAGGCGGGCCCCTTCGATGTGGACAGTGACCTCGGTGACCGCATCGAGAAATTCCCGGTCATGGCTGATCACCAGCATCGTGCCGGGGTAACGCTTGAGCCAGGCTTCGAGCCAGACCAGGGCGTCGAGGTCGAGGTGGTTGGTGGGCTCGTCCAGCAGCAGCAGGTCGGACGGACACATCAAGGCCCGGGCCAGCTGCAGGCGCATGCGCCAGCCCCCCGAGAAGCTGTTCACCGGCTGGTTCAGCTCGGCGGTCTTGAAGCCCAGGCCAAGAATCAGCGCCTGCGCGCGGGCCGCGGCGTCGTGCGCGCCGGCATCGTGCAGGGCCGTGTAGGCATGGGCCATGCGGTCGTAGTCGTCGGTGGCCTCTGCGGCGGTGACCTCGTGCTGCGCGGCGAGCAGAGCGGTGTCGCCTTCGACCACAAAGTCGGTGGCGGATTGATCCGTTTCGGGCATGTCCTGGGCGACCTGGCCCATGCGCCACTGCGCGGGGATGAAATACTCGCCGCCGTCTTCATGCAGAGTACCGTTGAACAGCGCAAACAGGGAGGACTTCCCGGCCCCGTTGCGGCCCACCAGGCCGACCTTCTCGCCGGGGTTGAGGGTGACGGACGCGCCGTCGAGCAGCACCTTCGTCCCGCGGCGCAGGACGACGTTTTTCAAAGTGATCATGGTTTTGCGGTGGGCTCTGCCTGCCCGCGCTGCCAGGCAACCAGCGCTTCCCGGGTGAGCAGCAGGACCTGGTCGTCGCCGGCGCTGGTATCCAGCCAGACGGCTTCCAGCGCAGGGAACGCGGCTTCAAAATGGGGGCGTTCGTTGCCGATCTCCAGCACCAGCACCCCGCCGGGCTGCAGATGGTCCGGCGCCTGCGACAGGAGGCGTCGCACGAAGTCCATGCCGTCGGGGCCGCCGGCCAGCGCCAGCGCCGGCTCGGCCCTGTATTCGGCGGGCAGAGCCGCCATGCTGTCGGCGTTGACGTAGGGCGGGTTGCACAGGATCAGGTCGTAGCGGCCCGGGACCGAGGCCAGCGCGTCGGACTCGATCAGGCGGATGCGGTCCTGCAGCGCGTGCCGGTCCACATTGATCCGGGCCACGGCCAGGGCGTCGGCGGAGATGTCAGCGGCATCGACGGTGACTTCGGGGTAGACCATGGCAGCCAGCACCGCCAAGCTCCCGTTGCCGGTGCACAGATCGAGCACCCGGGTCGTGTGTTCGCCCAGCCAGGAATCGAAGCCGCCGCCGTGCTCGGGGTGGGCCAGGAGTTCGGCGATCAGGCTGCGCGGCACGATGCAGCGCTCGTCCACATAGAAGGGCACGCCCTGCAGCCACGCTTCGCACGTCAGGTAGGCAGCCGGCTTTCGTGAGCGGATCCGCTCATGAACCAAGGCGGCCACCTGCGCGCAGCGCTCGGCCGGGACCCGCTGGTCGGCGGCCGAATCCGGCCCGTCCAGCGGGGTGTCCAGGGCAAACCCGAGCCGCCACAGCACCAGCCAGGCGGCCTCGTCGAAGGCGTTGTCGGTGCCGTGACCGAAGGCCACGCCGGCCTTTTGCAGTTGGCCGGCAGCGTCGTCGATCAGTTCGATCAGGCGTGCGCCGCCTGCGGTCATGGCAACAGGCCGTCGTGCAGGGTTTGCAGCACGCGGCGGTAGATGTTCTTCAGCGGCTCGATGTCGGCCACGGCCACGTTTTCGTCGATCTTGTGGATGCTGGCGTTCGGCGGGCCCAGCTCGATGACCTGCGGACAGATCCGGGCGATGAACCGCCCGTCGCTGGTGCCGCCGGTGGTGGACAGCTGCGTCTGGATCCCGGTCTCCGCCAGGATGGCGGCCTGTACCGCGCTCACCAGGGTGCCTGGGGTCGTGAGAAAGGGCAGGCCACCGAGTGTCCAGGCCAGTTCGTACGCCAGGCCGTGGCGCTCGAGCACCTGGGTCAGCCGTTGTTGCAGGCTTTCAGGCGTCGATTCGGTGGAAAAACGGAAGTTGAAGTCGATCACGACCTGACCGGGTATCACGTTGCTCGCGCCGGTGCCGCCATGGATGTTGCTGACCTGCCAGGTGGTGGGGGGAAAAAACGCATTGCCAGCGTCCCACTCGGTGGCCACCAGTTCGGCCAGCGCCGGCGCCACCTGGTGGATCGGGTTGCGAGCGAGTTGCGGGTAGGCGATGTGTCCCTGGATGCCCTGGACCGTGAGCTTGCCGCTGAGGGTTCCGCGTCGGCCGTTCTTGATCATGTCACCGGTGCGTTCCACCGACGTCGGTTCGCCGACGATGCAGAAATCGGGCGCCTCACCGCGCTGGCGCAGCGCCTCGCACACCACGACGGTGCCGTCCGTGGCCGGGCCTTCCTCGTCACTGGTCAGCAGGAAGGCAATGCCCAGCGGGGAGTCCGGGTTGGTCGCGAGGAATTCTTCGGTGGCCACCACCATCGTGGCGAGCGAGGTCTTCATGTCGGCGGCGCCGCGCCCGTACAGGCGACCCTCACGGTGGGTGGGCGTGAACGGGTGGCTGTGCCATTGGGCGAGCGGGCCCGTTGGCACGACATCGGTGTGGCCGGCAAAAGCTATTGTTTTTGTAGCGTCTTGTGTCCGGCTGGTGCTTGGCACGGCGCGTATTGCCCACAAATTTCGGACCCGCTGGCCGGTCGGGCCGCTTTCGATGAGTTCACAGGCGAATCCCAGGGGCTGCAGGCGCTCCACGATCAGGTCGATGCAGCCCGCGTCATCGGGTGTGACGGAGGGCAGGGAAATCAGGTGTTCGGCAAGGCGCAAGGCGGCAGACATGGTGCGGGGACGATTCAAGGCAGCCCGAGGGCTCGGGGATCAGGCCGGCGACGGGATGGCGGGCGTCTTGTCCGAAGGGTGAACCTCCAGTGTGATCTCGGTGAACAAGGCCTCGTCAGACGGAACCTCCAGCTTTTCTGTGGCCGAGGCTCGGGAAAAGTCGTTTTGCAGACGCCACAGCAGGTTGGTCGGGGAATCCGCATAGGCGAGGCCCTCCTTGCGGTCGATCTGGCCCTCCATGATCAGGCGCGCGATGTCCTGCTCGAAGGTCTGCGAGCCCTCGGCGAGGGAGTTGTTCATCGCCTCCTTGACGCCGGAGAAGTTGCCCTGTTCGATGAGTTCGGCGGTCAGCCGGGTGTTGAGCATGACCTCGACCGCCGGGATGCGGGTGTTGTGCACGGTTCGCAGCAGCCTCTGCGACACGACGGCCTTGAGCGCCGAGCCCAGGTCGCCAAGCATCGACGGGCGCACTTCGGCCGGGTAGAAGCTGAGAATCCGGTTCAGCGCCTGATAGCTGTTGTTGGCGTGCAGCGTCGACAGGCAGACGTGGCCCGACTGAGCGTAGGCGATGGCGGCCGACATGGTCTCGCGGTCGCGGATTTCACCGATCATGATGACGTCAGGCGCCTGACGCAGGGCGTTCTTCAGGCCGATGGCCAGCGACTGGGTGTCGGTGCCGACCTCGCGCTGGTTGATCACCGACTTGCGGTTGCGGAACACGAATTCCACCGGGTCCTCGATGGTGAGGATGTGGCCCATGGTGTTTTCGTTGCGGTGGTCGATCATCGACGCCAGCGTGGTCGACTTGCCGGCACCCGTGGCGCCCACCATCAGGATCAGGCCGCGCTTTTCCATCACCAGATCGGCCAGGATCGGGGGCAGGTTCAGCGACGGCAGCGAGGGGATGTCGGACGAGATGTAGCGGATCACGGCGGCGTAGGTGCCGCGCTGGCGCATTGCGCTGAGGCGGAAATTGCCCACGTCCAGCACCGGAATCGCCATGTTCAGCTCGCCGGTTTCCTTCAGTTCCTCGATCCGGTTCGGCGGCACCACTTCAGACAGCAGGTTGATCGTTGCCTCGACCGGCAGGATCTGGCTGTTCATCTGGATGTACTGCCCGTTGATCTTGATGATCGCAGGGGCATGCGCGGACAGGTAGACGTCGGACGCTTTGCGCTCCGCCATCAGCCGCAGGATCCGGTCCATCATGCTCATGGTTCAACCTCGAGTGGTGTAGTCAGTCGCGTAGCAGGTCGTTCAGGCTGGTCTTGGCGCGGGTCTGGGCGTCCACGCGCTTGACGATCACCGCGCAGTACAGGCTGTACTTGCCGTCGGCGCTGGGCAGGTTGCCCGCCACCACCACCGAACCGGCGGGAATGCGCCCGTAGCTCACCTCGCCGGTGGCGCGGTCGTAGATGCGGGTGCTCTGTCCGATGTAGACGCCCATCGAGATCACCGAGTTTTCCTCGACGATCACGCCCTCGACGATCTCGGAGCGTGCGCCGATGAAGCAGTTGTCCTCGATGATGGTCGGGTTGGCCTGCATCGGCTCCAGCACGCCGCCGATGCCCACCCCGCCCGAGAGATGCACGTTCTTCCCGATCTGCGCGCACGAGCCGACCGCCGCCCAGGTGTCAACCATGGTGCCCTCGTCCACGTAGGCGCCGATGTTCACGTACGAGGGCATCAGGATCGCGCCTCTGGCGATGAAGCTGCCGCGCCGGGCCACGGCGGGCGGCACCACGCGCACGCCGGAGGCGGCCATTTCTTCGGCGGTCATCTGGGCAAAGCGCGTCGGCACCTTGTCATAGAAGCCGAGGTCGCCGGCGCGCACCAGCTCGTTGTCCTTCAGCCGGAACGACAGCAACACCGCCTTCTTGATCCACTGGTGCACGGTCCACTGGCCGACGCCCTGGCGCGTGGCCACGCGCAGGGCGCCGCTGTTGAGGCCGGCGATGACCTCGTCGACGGCTTGCGTCACCTCGTTCGGGGCTGATCTGGGTGACAGGTTGGCGCGGTTTTCCCACGCGGCATCGATGATGGACTGGAGTTGTTGGGTCATGTCGGCATGTCGGGCTTCTCAGCCCCCGGATTGGATGAATTGAACGATGCGGCGCGCGGCTTCCTGACATTCGCCGGTCCCGGCGACCAGCGCCATGCGAACGCGACCCCGACCAGGGTTGAAACCGTGGGCCTCGCGGGCGAGGAAGCTGCCTGGCAGCACGGTCACATTGTATTGAGCGAACAAATCCCGCGCGAAGCCGGTGTCGTCGCCTCTCCAGACGGGCGGCACCCCGGCCCAGAGGTAGAAGGCGGCATCAGGCAGCGCCACATCCATGACGGCGGACAGCAACGGGGTCACGGCGGCGAATTTCTCGCGGTACAGGCGCCGGTTTTCAACCACATGCGCCTCGTCGTTCCAGGCGGCGATGCTGGCCGCCTGCACCACCGGGCTCATGGCGCTGCCGTGGTAGGTGCGGTAGAGCAGGAAGGGCTTGATCAGCGCCGCGTCACCGGCCACAAAGCCGCTGCGCAGGCCCGGCACGTTGCTGCGCTTGGACAGGCTGGTCAGCACGATCAGGTTGCGGAAGTCGGTTCGGCCCATTTTGGCGGCAGCTTCCAGACCGCCCAGCGGGGGTTCATCGCGGAACCAGATCTCGCTGTAGCACTCGTCGGAAGCGATCACGAAGCCGTGGCGGTCGCTCAGCTCGAACAGCTTGCGCCATTCGGCCATCGGCATCACCGCGCCGGTGGGGTTGCCGGGCGAACAGACATACAGCAGCTGGGTGCGGGCCCAGACCTCGGCGGGCACACTGTCCCAGTCCACCGCGAAATTGCGCGCCGGGTCGCTCGGCACGTAGTACGGCTGGGCGCCGCTGAGGAACGCGGCACCCTCGTAGATCTGGTAGAACGGGTTCGGGTGAACCACGGTTGCGCCGGACTGCGTGGGATCGACGACGGTCTGCGCCAGCGCAAACAGCGCTTCCCGGGACCCATTCACCGGCAGCAACTGGGTGGCCGGATTCACCTCGACGCCGTAGCGTCGGTGCAGCCAGGCGGCACAGGCTTCGCGCAAAGCGGGCTCACCCGCCGTGGCCGGATACGCCGCCAGGCCGGTTCCCAGCGCGGCCGTCAGCGCGGACTTGATGAAATCGGGCGTGGCGTGGCGCGGCTCCCCGATGCCCAGGCTGATCGCCGGGTGGGCGGGGCTGGGCGTGACAGTGGAAAACAACTGGCGCAGCCGCTCGAAGGGGTAGGGCTGCAGGCGCGACAGGAGAGGGTTCATGAGGGGTCGATTATCGTTGCTGGCGCCTGCGGACGGCACCGGGGGGCGGTACGCTCCGGTTTCATGATGTTTCAGGCCACTTGCCAGCGTGGGATGGTCACGGGATGCTCCTGAAAATAGAGCGTTCGGCGGGTGCCTCGCGGCGCGGGCGGCGCCGGGTATCATTGGGCCTGTCCGGCTGCCGTCGTCGCAGCCGAATCTCTTTTGAAATCAACAGCTTGGGCAACCACTGTTGAATGGCGGGCAGGTCACGGTGCGTCTCAGTTCAATCAGGTTATCCGGGTTCAAGTCGTTTGCCGAGCCCACCAACTTTCTGCTGCCCGGCCAGCTGGTGGGGGTGGTTGGGCCCAACGGCTGCGGCAAGTCCAACATCATGGACGCGGTGCGCTGGGTGCTGGGCGAGTCCAAGGCGTCGGAGTTGCGCGGCGAGTCGATGCAGGACGTCATCTTCAATGGCACCACCAGCCGCAAGCCGGCCAGTCGCTCCAGCGTGGAACTGATCTTCGACAACGCCGACCACCGCGCGGGCGGGCAATGGAGCCAGTTCACCGAAATAGCCGTCAAACGGGTGCTCACGCGCGACGGCACCAGCAGCTACTACATCAACAACCAGCCGGTACGCCGGCGCGACGTGCAGGACGTGTTTCTCGGCACCGGCCTGGGCCCGCGCGCCTACGCCATCATCGGCCAGGGCACCATCAGCCGCATCATCGAATCGCGCCCCGAGGAATTGCGCCTGTTCCTGGAAGAGGCCGCCGGGGTGTCCAAGTACAAGGAGCGCCGGCGCGAAACGGAAAACCGGCTTGCCGACACCCGCGAAAACCTGACCCGCGTCGAAGACATCCTGCGCGAGCTCAACGCGAACCTGGAGAAGCTGGAAAAGCAGGCGGAAGTGGCCCAGCGTTACAACGCCCTGCAATCGGACGTCGCCCTGCGCCAGAACCAGCTCTGGTACCTGCGCCGCGCCGAGAGTGAAGCCGACCAGACCCGACTGCGCGCCGACGCCGACAAGGCGGTCAACGAACTGGAAGGCCGCGTGGCCGATCTCCGGCAGGTCGAGGCCGATCTCGAAACGATCCGCCAGGCGCATTACGCCGCCGGCGACCAGGTCAACCAGGCCCAGGGCCTGTTGTACGAGGCGAGCGCCGAGGTCGGCCGGCTGGAGGCCGAGATCCGCTTCGTCGTGGAAGGGCGCCAGCGGGTCGAGCAACGGCTGGTCCAGCTCAAGGAGCAGGCGGCCCAGTGGGCGGCACGGCGCGATGATGCCCAGGTGGAGGTGGCCACGCTGGCCGAGCGGTCGGTCGTGGCCGATGAACAGGCCGTCACGCTGGCCGCGCAACTGGAAGAGCAGTCCCTCGCCGTGCCCGATCTCGAAGACGCGCTGCGCCTGGCACAGAACCGGGCCAACGAACAGCGCGCACAAGTGGCCCAGATCCAGCAGCAGATCCAGGTGCTGGCGGTGGAACAGCGAGCGATCGAGGATCAGGTGCGCCAGCACACCACGCGTGGCGAGCGCCTGACGGCGGACCGCAACGCGCTGGCGGCGCCGGACGAACAGCGACTGGCCGCGCTCAGACAGCAGCTGAGCCAGGCCGAAGAAGCGGCTGACATGGCCGATGCACGCCTGCACGAGCTGCAGGAGCTGCTGCCACGCTGCGACGAGGAGCGGCGCGAGCGCCAGCAGGCCGTCAATGCCGAAAGCGGTCGGCAGGGGGCCCTGTCCGCACGTCTGGAGGCGCTCAAGGCGCTGCAGGACAGGGTGCGCACTGACGGCAAGCTCAAGCCCTGGCTGGCCCGGCACGGGCTCGACTCCTTGCAGGGTCTGTGGAGCCGCCTGCACGTGGAGCCCGGCTGGGAGAGTGCGCTGGAAGCGGCGTTGCGCGAGCGCCTGGGCGCGCTGGAGGTGTCGCGCCTGGAGTTGGTGCGCGCTTTTGCGGCCGATCTGCCGCCGGCCAAGCTCGCGTTCTACAGCCCGGCACCGGCTGGCGTGGCCGTAGCCGGGGGCGGGCTGCCGAGCCTGGCGGATCGGTTGCGCCTGAACGATGCTGGCCAGCAGGCCCTGTTGGTCCACTGGCTCAAGGGCTGCTACACCGCGTCAGGCCTGGACGAAGCGCTGGCCAGTCGGGCGCAGCTGCAGGCGGGCGAGGTGATCTACGTGCCCGGCGGCCATGCGGTGACCCAGCACAGCGTCAGCTTGTATGCCCCGGACAGCGAGCAGGCCGGCCTGTTGGCACGGGCCCAGGAGATCGAGAACCTGGAGCGCGAACTGCGTGCCCAGGCGCTGATCGCCGAAGAATCCCGGGCTGCCCTGGTTCGCGCCGAAGCGGCCTATGCCGACGCGTCGCAGCGCCTGGTGTCGGCGCGGCGCGACGCGTCGGAGACCCGGACGCGGGCGCACGAACTGCAGGTCGAAACCCTGAGGCTGTCGCAACTGGCCGAGCAGACCCGCAGCCGAAGCGAACAGATCGCCACCGATCTGGCGGAGGTCGAGGCGTTGCTGCGGGAACTTCAGGAACGAAAGAGCCTGGCCGAGGCCCGGTTCGAAGAGCTCGACATGCAACTGGCCGACCAGCAGGAGCGCCACGCCCAGCTCGACGAGCGGGTCATCGCCGCCGAACGAAGCCTGTCCGCCTGTCGCGAGCAGCAGCGCCTTCTGGAGCGCCAGGCCCAGGACGCCGGTTACGCGCAGCGCAGCCTGGTGGCGCGACAGGCGGAACTGGCGCGGGCGATCGAAACCGCCGCTCAGCAGATCGCCAGCATCGCCCTGGACGAGCAGCGCGCCCGGGACGAGCTCGCCCGGCTCACCGACGCCGCCGCTCAGGCCGGCTTGCAGGATGCGCTGGCGCTGAAGCTGCAGCGCGAGGGCCAGCTGGGCGCGCAGCGCAGCGCCTACGACGACCTCACCGCGCGCCTGCGTGCCAGCGACGAGCGCCGCCTCAAGATCGAACGTGAACTCGATCCGATGCGCCAGCGCATTACCGACTTCCAGCTCAAGGAGCAGGCCGCGCGCCTCGGTCTGGAGCAGTACACGCAGCTGCTCGCCGATGCGCAGGCCGACCTCGACGCCGTCGCCCGCTCGATCGCCGGCGGCGGCGTGCGGCTGGCGGGCCTGCAGGGCGAGATCGACCGCCTGCACCGCGACATCACGGCGCTGGGCGCGGTCAACCTGGCCGCGCTGGAGGAACTGGGCACCGCGCGCGAACGCAAGACCTTCCTCGATGCCCAGAGTGCTGACCTGACCGAAGCGATGACCACGCTGGAGGACGCGATCCGCAAGATTGACGGCGAAACACGAGAACTGCTGGCGGGCACCTTCAACACCGTCAACGAGCATTTCGGTCGCATGTTCCCCGAGCTGTTCGGTGGCGGCAACGCGCGCCTGGTCATGACCGGCGACGAGATCCTCGATGCCGGCGTGCAGGTGCTGGCCCAGCCGCCCGGCAAGAAGAACCAGACCATCCACCTGCTGTCCGGCGGCGAAAAGGCCCTGACCGCGATCGCGCTGGTGTTCGCGATCTTCCAGCTCAACCCGGCGCCGTTCTGCCTGCTCGACGAGGTCGATGCCCCGCTGGACGACGCCAACACCGAGCGCTATTCGAGGCTCGTCACCGCGATGAGCCGCGAGACCCAGTTCCTGTTCATCAGCCACAACAAGATCGCGATGGAGATGGCCGAACAGCTCATCGGCGTGACCATGCAGGAGCAAGGCGTCTCGCGCATCGTGGCCGTCGACATGGAAGCGGCCGTCAGCCTGGCCACCACCGAATGAACGCAGAGAGGAAACGGTGAAGCAGCCATGAGTTCACTCCAGATCAGCCTGGCCATTGCAGGCGGCGTGGTGCTGGCGGCCCTGGTGGCGCACGGCGCCTGGGTCGCACGGCGCAACGCGCCCAAGCAGGCGCAGCCGGATACCCAGCCTCAGCCGGGCGCCGATGCGCCGGTCGCCGAGGATCAGCGGCGCGAGCCCGGCTTTGACGGTCCGCTGGAGGCGATGCCGCTGCCGCACCTGGAGAAAAAACCCGGGCTCGATGCGTTGATCGACGTGATCGCGCCCATTGCGCTGGAAGGACTGGTCTCGGGGGACGCGGCGCTCGCGGCGATGCCCGCAACCCGGCGCGCGGGCAGCAAGCCCTTTTCGATCGAAGGGCTGAACGACGCCACTGGCGTCTGGGAGTTGCCGCAGGCCGGGCAGCGGTACCGGGCCTTCCAGGCTGGCGTGCAGCTGGCCAACCGCACCGGCCACCTCAACGAAATCGAGTTCTCCGAGTTCGTCATGAAGGCGCAGGGCTTTGCCGATGCGATCAACGGACTGCCCGAGTTCCCCGACATGATCGAGGAGGTGGGCCGCGCGCGCGAACTCGACCAGTTCGCCAGCGACCACGACGCGCACCTGGCGTTCACCCTGCGCGCGCGGGCCGCAGCGTGGAGCCCGGGCTACATCCAGCAGGCGGCCGGTCGTCTCGGATTTGTCCCAGGCGTGATTCCGGGACGCATGGTGTTGGCCGCGAGTGAAACCGGGCTGCCGCCGATCCTGGGGCTGGCGTTCGATCCGCAGGCCGCGTTTTCCGACGACCCGGACCAGTCGGCGATCCGGGAGATTCGCCTCAGCCTGGACGTCCCCCTGGTGCAACGCGCCGAACGGCCGTTCGTGCGGCTGCGCGAGGCGGCCGCGGCGTTGGCGTCGGCCATGGACGGTGTGATCACCGATGACAATGCCCAGATCATCCGGCCCGAATCGCTGGACGCCATAGGCGCCGATCTGGAGCAGTTGTACGACACCCTGGACGCGCGCGACCTGTCGGCGGGGTCACCGCTGGCGCGCCGGCTGTTTTCCTGACGCGCATGCCAGCAGGAGCCGGCGGGCACTTACCAGACCATGGGCACTCCAGACCTGTTTGACTCCGCGGCGCCGGATTCGAGCCCGGCCTCACCCGTGGTCCAGGCCCGGGCGCTACGGGCGCAGCTTCACCACCACGCCTGGCGCTACTACACGCTCGACGACCCGGAGATACCGGACGCCGAGTATGACCGCCTGTTCCAGGCCTTGCAGGCGCTCGAAGCCGCCCACCCCGACCTCGTGACGGACGACTCCCCGACGCGGCGGGTCGGCGGGCGGGTGCTGGAGGCCTTTGCGAGCGTGCGCCATGCCGTCCCCATGCTCAGCATCCGGACCGAGACCGACACCGGCGCCAGCGGCGCGACGGCATTTGACGCGCGGGTTCGGCGTGAACTCGGTCTCGGCGAGACCGATCCGCCGGTGGGCTACGTGGCCGAGCTGAAGTTCGACGGCCTGGCGATGAGTCTTCGGTACGAACGGGGCGTGCTGGTGCTGGCCGCCACGCGCGGCGACGGCGAGACCGGAGAGGACGTCACGCAAAACGTGCGAACGATCGGGCAGATCCCGCTGCGGATTGGGCCCCCCCCATCCGGCACGGGCGTGTCCTCGCTGGACGGGCCGATGCCTGAGGCCAACACGTTTGCGCCCGTACCGCCCGGCGGCGAAACCTGCCCGCCGGTGCCACCTTTGCTGGAGGTGCGCGGCGAGGTCTACATGCGCCGCGATGACTTTGAAGCCCTCAATGCGCGCCAGCGCGAACTCGGCGAGAAGACCTTCGTCAACCCGCGCAACGCCGCGGCGGGCGCGGTTCGGCAGCTGGACCCCGCGGTGGCCGCGCGCCGCCCGCTGAGTTTTTTCGCCTATGGCCTGGGCGAGGTCACGCCGCCGGACCAGGGCGGACCGGTGTTTGAAACCCACTTTGACGTGCTCCAGACCCTGAAAACATGGGGCTTTCCAGTGGAATCCAGCGTCCAGCGGGCGCAAGGAGCTTCTGAATTGATAGCGTTTCACCGGCGCATCGGGGCCACCCGTGACCGGCTCGGGTTCGACATCGACGGCGTGGTCTACAAGGTGGACAGCCTGGCCTTGCAGCGCCAACTGGGGTTTGTGACCCGCGAGCCGCGCTGGGCGGTCGCGCACAAATACCCGGCGCAGGAAGAGCTGACCACGGTGCTCGACATCGATGTGCAGGTCGGACGCACCGGCAAGCTGACGCCGGTGGCCAAGCTGGCGCCGGTGTTCGTCGGCGGCGTCACGGTGACCAACGCCACGCTGCACAACGAAGACGAAGCCCGGCGCAAGGACGTCCGCATCGGCGACACGGTGATCGTCCGCCGCGCCGGCGACGTGATCCCCGAGGTGGTGGGCGTGGTAGCGGAGCGTCGACCGAGCGGCGCGGCGGTGTTCACGATGCCCACCGTGTGCCCGGTGTGCGGCAGCGCGGCGGTGCGCGAACCGGGCGAAGCCGATACCCGGTGCTCGGGTGGCCTGTATTGCAGTGCGCAGCGCAAGCAGGCCATCCTGCACTTTGCCCAGCGCCGTGCGGTGGAGATCGAGGGGCTGGGCGACAAGCTGGTGGACCAGTTGGTGGACGGCGGCCTCATCAACACCTTGCCGGACCTCTATCGCCTGGGCCTCAGCGCCCTGGCCAGCCTGGACCGGATGGCCGAGAAGTCGGGCCAGAACATCCTTGAGGCGTTGGAGGCGTCGAAAAAGACCACGCTGGCGCGATTCCTGTTCGGCCTCGGCATCCGCCACGTCGGTGAGGCGACGGCCAAGGCGCTGGCCCGGCACTTCGGTTCGCTGGACGGGGTGATGGCTGCCACGGAAGACCAACTGCTCCAAGTGCCTGACGTGGGTCCGGTGGTGGCGAAGAGCATCCGCACCTTTTTTGACCAGCCGCACAACCGCGAGGTGGTCGAGCAACTGCGGGCCTGCGGGGTGACCTGGGACGAGGGTGAACCCGCCGCTCAGGTGTCCAGGCCGCTGGCGGGCCAGACCGTGGTGCTCACAGGCACCCTGCCCACGCTGAGCCGCGACCAGGCGAAAGAACGGCTGGAGGCCGCGGGTGCGAAAGTCGCCGGCTCCGTCAGCAAGAAGACCCATTTCGTGGTGGCCGGCGCCGAGGCGGGCAGCAAGCTCGACAAGGCGCGCGAACTCGGTGTGACAGTGCTGGACGAGGCGGGCCTGCTGACCTTGCTGGACGGCGCAAGCGCGCCTTCGATGCCGAACGAGGAGCCGACCGATGGCGGTGCGTGACATTCTGAAAATGGGCGACCCTCGCCTGCTGCGCGTGGCCCAGCCGGTGGACGCGTTCGACACCGATCACCTGCACCAGCTGGTTCGCGACCTGCTCGAAACCATGGCGGCGGTCAACGGCGCGGGCCTGGCGGCGCCGCAGATCGGCGTGGACCTGCAGCTCGTGGTCTTCGGAACCGACGCGCCCAACCCGCGCTACCCCGACGCGCCGCTGGTGCCGCGCACGGTGCTGTGCAACCCGGTCATCACGCCGCTGGGCGATGCCGAGGAAGAGGGCTGGGAGGGTTGCCTGTCGGTGCCGGGCCTGCGCGGTGTGGTGCCGAGATGGGCGCGCATCCGTTACACCGGCTTCGATCCGTATGGCGACCCGATCGATCGCACGGTTGACGGTTTTCATGCGCGCGTGGTGCAGCACGAGTGCGATCACCTGGTGGGCACGCTGTACCCGATGCGCATGCGCGATTTCACCCGCTTCGGTTTCACCGAGGTGCTGTTTCCCGGGCTGGATGCCGCCCAGGACGATTGAACCCATTGAATCCAGTCCATGCCGGTGACGGCCCGTCGCCTCTCGGCTACGAGGTGAAATTTGAAACCGTGCGTGGCAGTGGAGCCGATCTGCGCATGCGTTCCCTGCTGGACCGGCAGCAATACCATGATCCCCTTGGCGCTGCGGAGCTCGCGGGCATTTCGTCGGCCCAGTGGCCGCTGTTCGGGCTGCTCTGGCCATCCGGGCAGGTTCTGGCCCATGCGATGCAGAGCTTTGAACTGGACGGCAAGCGCATTCTTGAACTTGGCTGCGGGCTCGCGCTGGCCAGCCTGGTGATCCATCGGCGGGGTGGCGATGTGACGGCCAGCGACTGCCATCCGCTGACCGAGACCTTCCTGAAAGAGAACCTGCGCCTGAATCACCTCCCGCCCATGAAATACCGCGCGGGCAACTGGGGCGCGGGGGAGAGCGATATCGGCCGCTTCGACTTGATCATCGCCAGCGACGTTCTGTACGACCGCGACCAGCCGCAGGCCCTTTCGGCCTTCATCGACCGGCATTCCTGTGCCACGGTCGAGGTGGTGATCGTCGATCCGGACCGGGGCAATATCTGCGGCTTCAACCGGCGCATGACCGGGTTGGGCTACACCCACCACCAAAGTCGGATCTCGTGCTTGCCCGACGGAAAGACGGCCTACAAGGGGCGGGTGCACAGTTATGGGCGGGCCCGCGCATCGGTGGCCTGACGCGTGTCTCAGGCTGCCAGCGCTTCCAGCAGCTCGGTCTCGATCTCGATCTGGCGGCGGTTCTGCTGCAGCTCCGGGCCATCGATCAGGAAGGTGTCTTCCACCCGTTCGCCCAGGGTCGTGATCTTGGCCAGTTGCAGGTTGATGTGGTGCCGGGCCAGCACGCGTGCCACGCGGTAGAGCAGGCCGGTGCGGTCGCTGGCGGAGATACTGAGCAGCCAGCGCTGCGCCTTTTCGTCGGGTTGCAGATCGACCCGGGGCGCGAAGGGAAAACTCCTGACGCGGCGGGAGACCCGGCCGCGGCTCGGTGCCGGCAGCGGCCCCGGGTGTTGCAGCGTGTCGGCGAGCTCCGACTCCACCATGGTCACCAGCTCGTGGTAGTGCTCCGGCAGCATGGACGTGACCACCTGGAAGGTGTCCAGTGCGCAGCCGTTGTTGGCCGTGTGGATCTTTGCATCCAGGATGCTGAAGCCGGCCTGGTCGAAGTAGCCGCAGATGCGCGCGAACAGGTCGGGCTGGTCGGGCGTGTACACCACCACCTGCAGGCCTTCGCCCACCGTGGACTGCCGGGCTCGCACGAGCGTCTTTCCGGTCTCACCCGGCTTGGGGACGTGGCGCGACAGGTGCCGGGTGTGCCAGGCGATGTCGGCCGGGTCGTGGCGCATGAAATAGCCGACGTCCAGGGTGTCCCACAGCGCCTTGTGGCCTTCGAACGGCTCGGCGTACAGGGCCAGCTGCACCAGGGCCTCGCGCTTGCGGGCTTCGATGTCGGCGCTGGGGTCGGGCGCGCGGCCGCCGAGCATGCGCAGCGTGTAGCGATACAGGTCTTCCAGCAGCTTGCCCTTCCAGGCATTCCACACTTTCGGGCTGGTGCCGCGGATGTCGGCCACGGTGAGCAGGTACAACGCGGTCAGGTAGCGCTCGTTGCCGACCCGGCGCGCAAAGGCGCCGATGACGTCCGCATCGCTCAGGTCTTCCTTCTGGGCGATGCGGCTCATCGTCAGGTGCTCCCGGACCAGGAACTCGATCAAGCGGGTATCGTCCTTGCCGACGCCGTGCTCGCGGCAGAAGCGCCGCACCTCCACCGCACCGAGTTCGGAGTGATCGCCCCCGCGTCCTTTGGCGATGTCGTGGAAGAGCGCTGCCACGTACAGCACCCAGGGCTTGTCCCAGCCGGCGGCCAGCTGGGAACAGAACGGATACTCATGCGCATGCTCGGCGATGAAGAAGCGGCGCATGTTGCGCAGCACCATCAGGATGTGCTGGTCCACCGTGTAGACGTGGAACAGGTCGTGCTGCATCTGGCCGACGATGCGCCGGAACACCCAGAGGTAGCGCCCCATCACCGACGTCTGGTTCATCAGCCGCATCGCGTGCGTGATGCCGGTGGGCTGCTGCAGGATGCGCAGGAACGTGCTGCGGTTGATCGGGTCGTGGCGGAAGGACGCGTCCATCACGGTGCGCACGTTGTAGAGCGCGCGTAAGGTGCGGGCCGACAGCCCGCGCAGGCCCAGATGCGTCTGGTACAGCAGGAAGGTCTCCAGGATCGCATGGGGATGCTTCTGGTACAGGTCGTCACTGGCCACTTCGATCGTGCCGGCCTTCTCGAAGAAACGTTCGTTGATCGGCCTTAGCGCGTGGGTGGCGGCGCCGCGATCGGACTGCAGGCGCTCCTCGATGTTGAGCAGCAGGATCTGGTTCAGCTGCGCCACCGCCTTGGCTGCCCAGTAGTAACGCTTCATCAGCGCTTCGCCCGGACGGTGACCGGCACGGAGGTCGGCGTTGGCGGCCGATGCATAGCCGAACGATTCGGCCACCGAAGTCTGGAGGTCGAACACCAGCCGATCTTCGCGACGGCGGGCGATCAGGTGCAGCCGGGTGCGGATCAGGCTCAGCAGGGCTTCGTTGTGCTTGATCTGGCGCACCTCGAACGGGGTGGCCAGGCCTTTGCGCGCGAGTTCGTCCCAGCTCTTGCCCAGCCCGGCGGCGCGGGCTACCCACAGGATGATCTGCAGGTCGCGCAGCCCGCCGGGCGATTCCTTGCAATTGGGCTCCAGCGCGTAGGGCGTGTCTTCGAACTTGGTGTGGCGCTGGCGCATCTCCAGCGTCTTGGCCACGAAGAAGGCCTGCGGGTCCATGGCGGCGTCGAATCGCCGCCGGAAATCGTCAAACAGGCCAGCGTCGCCATCGATCAGCCGGGCTTCCAGCAGCGAGGTCTGCACGGTCACATCCTTGGCCGACTCGGCCAGGCAGTCGGACAGCGAACGCACGCTGGAGCCGATCTCCAGGCCCACATCCCAGCAACTGCCGATGAAGGTTTCGATCCGCGTCTTGAGGGCGTCGTCGGTGTCGGGCGAGCGGTCGTCGGGCAGCATCAGCAGCACATCGACGTCCGAATGGGGGAACAGTTCGCCCCGACCGAACCCGCCGACGGCGACCAGCGCAAATGGCGTATCGAGGCCGGCGTGGCGCCACAGGGCGTGCAGCAGGTTGTCGGTCAATGCGGAAAGCGCCCGCAAGGTCGTATGCACGCCGCGGGTCGATGCGCCGCCTTCAATGGCGGTGCGCAGGAGTTCGGCCTTTTCGGCACGGTACCGGCTTCGGATTTCGGTGAGGTCCGTCATGGCGGATCAGGCACTGTGCGGGCGGCGGGCGCGGCTCAGGTGGCGATGAAAGCGGGCGGGGGTGGGCTGCCCGCGGACAGCGTCAGCACCTCGTAGCCATCGCCGGTGACCAGGACGGTGTGCTCCCACTGCGCCGACAGGGAGTGGTCCTTGGTCACGATGGTCCAGCCGTCGCCGAGCTCCTTGATGTCGCGTCGGCCCGCGTTGATCATCGGCTCGATGGTGAAGGTCATGCCGGGCGCCAGCTCCGCCAGGGTTCCCGGTTTGCCGTAGTGCAGGACCTGCGGCTCCTCATGGAAGACGCGGCCGATGCCGTGGCCGCAGAACTCGCGCACCACCGAAAACCCGTGACCCTCGGCGAACTTCTGGATCGCCCAGCCGATGTCGCCGAGCCGCGCGCCGGGCCGGACCTGGGCGATACCGTGCCACATGGCTTCGTAGGTCAGGGCTGACAGGCGCCTGGCCGCGATGGAGCAGTCGCCCACCAGGAACATCCGGCTGGTGTCGCCGTGCCAGCCATCCTTGATCACCGTGATGTCGATGTTCATCGAGTCGCCTTTCTTCAACGGCTTGTCGTTCGGGATGCCGTGACAGACCTGGTGATTCAGCGAGGTGCAGATCGACTTGGGGTACGGGATGTAGCCCGACGGCTGGTAGTTCAGCGGCGCTGGAATCGCGCCCTGGACCTGCGTGATGTAGTCATGCGCCAGCCGGTCGAGTTCGTTGGTGGTGACGCCGGGCTTGACGAAAGGCGTCAGGTAGTCGAGCACTTCGGAGGCCAGCCGGCCGGCCACGCGCATGCCGGCAATGCCATCGGCATCTTTGTAGGTAATCGTCATGGGCCGGGATTATCCCATCGGGGTATTTCCGGCGCCGATGCACGAGCGGCGCCCGCTAAAATCTAGGGTTTACACCGACGACCCCAGTCAGCGGTTGCCGCGTGAGCATCCAGCCAACCCGGTTCATCCCATCAAGGCCACCACCGTGACCCTGCACATTGCCCAGTTCGAGGGCGGCAGCGCCCTCAGCGCCTTCCGTGTCCAGCAACTCCTGCCGCGCCTGACGGCGATCCATGACCGGATCGACGGCATTGCCGCGCGCCATGTCCATCTGGTGGCGTCCGAGGCAGTGCTGGCGGCGGGCGAGCGCGAACGGCTGGCCGCCCTGCTAACCTATGGCGATCCGTACGAGGGTCCGACGGACGGCGTTTCGATCGTCGTTTCGCCGCGATTCGGCACCGTCTCGCCGTGGGCATCCAAGGCCACCGACATCGCGCACAACTGCGGCCTGGCGATCCGGCGCGTGGAACGGTTCACCGAATACCGCATCAGGCTCAAATCCGGCCTGTTGGGCAAGCCAAGCCTGTCGCCCGAGCCGTTGCAGGCCGTGGCCGCGCTGTTGCACGACCGCATGACCGAAAGCGTGATGTTCGACCGCAGCGCGGCGCTGGGCCTGTTCACCGAGCTGCACCCGGCGCCTGTGGAGCACGTGGACGTGCTGCACGGCGGCCGGGCCGTACTGGAGGCCGCCAACACCCGCTTCGGCCTGGCGCTGGCCGACGACGAGATCGATTACCTGCTCCACGCCTTCACCACGCTGGGACGAAACCCCACCGACGTGGAACTGATGATGTTCGCCCAGGCCAACAGCGAGCACTGCCGCCACAAGATCTTCAACGCCAGCTTCACCATCGACGGTGTCGTTCAGGACAAGAGCCTGTTCGGCATGATTCGTTACACCCACCAGCTCGCGCCGCAGCACACGGTGGTGGCCTATTCGGACAACGCCTCGGTCATGGAAGGGGCCGAGATCGAGCGTTTCATGGCCAAAACCGTTCCATCCCATCGTGGAATGGGCACCGGCAGCTATCAAAAAGAGACTGCGCTGAGCCACGTGCTGATGAAGGTGGAAACGCACAACCACCCCACGGCGATCTCCCCGTTCCCCGGCGCGGCAACCGGCGCGGGTGGCGAAATCCGCGATGAAGGCGCCACGGGCCGTGGTTCCCGGCCCAAGGCCGCTCTGACCGGCTTCACGGTGTCCAAGCTCTGGAACGGCCTGTCGGACCAGCCCGGTGGCAAGCCCGAGCACATCGCCAGCCCGCTGCAGATCATGACCGAAGGCCCGCTGGGTGGTGCCGCCTTCAACAACGAGTTCGGCCGGCCCAACCTGGCGGGCTACTTCCGCGAATACGAGCAGGCGGTCGGCGGGGTGCAGCGGGGCTATCACAAGCCCATCATGATTGCGGGCGGCCTGGGCAGCATCGACGCCAAGCAGACGAAAAAGATCGAGTTTCCCGCCGGCACGTTGCTGATCCAGCTTGGCGGACCGGGCATGCGCATCGGCATGGGCGGAGGGGCCGCGAGTTCCTTGGCGACGGGCACCAACGCCGCTGAACTGGACTTCGATTCGGTGCAGCGCGGCAATCCGGAAATCGAACGGCGCGCGCAGGAAGTCATCAACCACTGCTGGGCCGAAGGCGAGGCCAACCCGATCCTGGCGATCCATGACGTGGGCGCCGGGGGCCTGTCCAACGCCTTTCCCGAGCTGACCAACGACGCGGGTCGCGGCGCCCGATTTGACCTGCGCGCGGTGCCACTCGAAGAGTCGGGGCTGGCGCCCAAGGAGATCTGGTGCAACGAGAGCCAGGAGCGCTACGTGCTGGCCATTGCCCCCGAGTCCCTGGACACCTTCAAGGCCTTCTGCGAGCGGGAGCGTTGCCCGTTCGCGGTGGTGGGCGTGGCGACCGACGAACGGCAGTTGGTGCTGGAGGACGAGGGCAACGAGTCACCCGTCCACATGCCCATGGATGTGCTGCTGGGCAAGCCGCCCAGAATGACGCGTGATGTGAAGGCCGTCGCGCGCCCCCTCCAGCCCATGGACCTGACCGGGGTGAGCCTGCAACAGGCCGTGATCGACGTGCTGAGCCATCCCACCGTCGCTTCCAAGCGCTTCCTGGTCACCATCGGTGATCGCAGCGTGGGCGGACTGACCCACCGTGACCAGATGGTGGGCCCGTGGCAGGTGCCCGTGGCCGACTGTGCCGTCACGCTGGCCGATTTCAAGGGCTTCGCCGGCGAGGCGATGAGCATGGGCGAACGCACGCCGCTGGCCGCGCTCGACGCACCGGCCTCGGGCCGCATGGCGGTGGCCGAGGCCATCACCAACCTGCTGGCCGCACCGATCGAGCTGCCGCGCGTCAAGCTGTCGGCCAACTGGATGGCCGCTTGCGGCGAGCCCGGCGAAGACGCCGATCTGTACGCCACCGTCAAGGCGGTGGGTATGGAACTCTGCCCGGCCCTCGGGATCTCGATTCCGGTTGGCAAGGATTCGCTGTCGATGCGGACCCAATGGAACGCTGGCGGCGAACCGCGCAAGGTCACCTCGCCCGTCAGCCTGATCGTCAGCGCGTTCGCCACGCTGGGCGACGTGCGCGGCACGCTCACACCCCAGCTCGATGCGTCGATCCACGACACGACGCTGGTCCTGATCGATCTGGGGCACGGCCGCCATCGCATGGGCGGGAGCATCCTGGGCCAGGTGCTGGGCCAGCCGGGCGACACGGTGCCGGATCTCGACGATCCGGCGGACCTGGTGAATCTCGTGAACGCCGTCAACGCGTTGCGCACGCAGGGCCGGATCCTGGCCTACCACGACCGCAGCGACGGCGGCCTGCTGGCCACGGTGGCCGAGATGGCCTTTGCGGGCCATGTGGGCGTGGCGCTGAACATCGACCTGCTGGTCACCGAGGGCGACGGCATCTCCGACAGCCGGGCGGAGTACGGCGACGCCAAGAACTGGGCGGGCCAGGTCAGCGCGCGGCGCGAGGAGCTGACCTTGAAGGCGTTGTTCAGCGAAGAACTGGGCGTGGTGCTGCAGGTGGCGACCTCGGAGCGCAACGCCGTGATGCAGACCCTGCGCGAGCATGGGCTGTCCCGACACAGCCACTTCATCGGCAAGACGCGCCCCCTGACATCGGCGTTGCGCCGCGGCCAGGGCGAGCTCAGCATCTGGCGCGACACCAAGGAGGTGTTCGCCGCCAAGCTGGAAGACCTGCACCAGGTCTGGGACAGTGTGAGCTGGAAGATCTGCCAGCAGCGGGACAACCCGGCCTGCGCCGATGCCGAACACGCGGCGGCGGGCAACCCGTCAGACCCAGGCTTGCATCTGGCACTGAGCTTCGACCCGGCCGAAAACGTGGCCGCGCCGTTCCTGAATCTGTCCAAACCCAAGGTCGCCATCCTGCGTGAGCAGGGCGTCAACTCGCATGTCGAAATGGCCTATGCCTTCACCGAGGCGGGTTTCGAGGCCTTTGACGTGCACATGACCGACCTGCAGACCGGCCGAGCCCAGCTGGCGGACTTCAAGGGCGTGGTGGCCTGTGGCGGCTTCAGCTACGGCGACACGCTGGGCGCGGGCATCGGCTGGGCGCGCTCCATCACGTTCAATCCGGCCTTGGCCGAACAGTTCCAGGGGTTCTTCAGCCGTCCCGACACCTTTGGCCTGGGCGTGTGCAACGGTTGCCAGATGTTCGCCGAACTCGCCGACATCATCCCCGGCGCGCAGGACTGGCCGCGCTTCACGACCAACCAGAGCGAACGTTTCGAGGCGCGGCTGTCCCTGGTCGAGGTGCTGAACTCCCCCAGCCTGTTCCTGCAGGGCATGGCCGGCAGCCGCCTGCCGATTGCGGTGTCGCATGGGGAGGGCTTTGCTAACTTCCGGTACCGGGGCAATGCGGACAAGGCGATTGCGGCGATGCGCTTCGTCGACCACGCCGGCGCGCCCACCGAGGTCTATCCGTTCAACCCCAACGGCAGCCCGGGTGGCCTGACCGCGGTGACCACGGCGGACGGGCGCTTCACGGCCATGATGCCGCACCCCGAGCGCGTGTTCCGCAATATCCAGATGAGCTGGACCGATGGCGACCCGGTCGCGTTCAGCCCGTGGATGCGCATCTGGCGCAACGCGAGGAAGTGGGTGGGGTGATGGCCTCCAGTCTGCTGGCCCTGCTTGACGATATCGCCACCTTGCTCGACGACGTGGCCACGATGACCAAGGTCGCCGCCCGGCAGGGGGCGGCTGCGGCCGATGATGTGGCGGCCATGACGCAACTGGCCGCCAGGAAAACGGCGGGAGTCCTGGGCGATGACCTGGCGCTCAATGCCCAGCAGGTCACCGGCGTGCGGACCGACCGCGAATTGCCGGTGGTCTGGGCGGTGGCCAAGGGCTCTTTCGTGAACAAGGCGATTCTGGTGCCGGCGGCGCTGGCCATCAGCGCCTTGGTTCCGTGGCTGATCACGCCGCTGCTGATGGCGGGCGGGGCGTTCCTGTGTTTCGAGGGTGCGGAGAAGTTGATGCACAAGTTGTGCCACAAACCGTCGGACGATGCGGCCCAGCATGCGCAGCGGGTGTCTGCCGTGTCGAACGAGTCAGTCGATCTCGTGACCTTCGAAAAGGAAAAAATCAAAGGCGCGGTGCGCACCGACTTCATCCTGTCGGCTGAAATCATCGTCATTTCGCTCGGTACCGTCGCCGCTGCCAGCTTCGCACAGCGGGTTTCGGTGCTGGTCGGGATCTCGATCCTGATGACGGTGGGGGTCTATGGTCTCGTGGCCGGGATTGTCAAGCTCGATGACCTGGGTCTTTTTCTGACCCGCCAGCGGTCAGCCGCGCGGCAGGCGCTGGGGCGCGGCATTGTTTCGCTGGCCCCGTGGCTGATGAAGGCCTTGTCCGTCCTGGGTACGGCCGCGATGTTCCTGGTCGGTGGCGGCATCCTGGTGCACGGCGTGCCTGCGCTGCACCACGGCATCGAGGCGATGGCGGCCGCCGTCGCACTCGGGCCTCTTGGCGGTCTGTGGCAGGGGTTGACCTCGGTCCTTCTCAACGGTCTGGCCGGCGTGGTGGTCGGGGCCGTGGTGGTCGGGCTTCTGGCGCTGGTGCGCCGCATCCGGGCCGGCGGCTGAATGCCGCTCTGTTGCCGGTACCCGAACCCCTATCGGGAATGCCTGCATCTTCCCGGACAGTCCGGACGGCGGGTGGTGTGGGCGCCAGAGTCACCACGCCGAACCACGGGAGTCTGGTCTGTGGCACGATCGGTCCAGGTGAACTTCCGAATCAGACCATGATGACCTTGGGCATGTTTCTGGCGGGCCTGGTGGCCCTGGTGGCGGGTGCCGAGCTGCTGGTTCGCGGCGCGTCCAGGCTGGCGTTGTCGTTCGGTATTTCGCCCCTGGTGGTGGGTCTGACCATCGTCGCCTTCGGCACCAGCGCGCCGGAGGTGGCGGTGTCGGTCGGCGCGGTGATGGACGGGCGCACCGACATCGCCATCGGCAACGTGGTGGGCAGCAATATCTTCAATGTGCTGTTCATCCTGGGTCTGTCGGCGCTGATCACGCCGCTGGTGGTGAACGTGCAGCTGATCCGCCAGGAAGTCCCGATCATGCTGGGCGCCAGCCTTCTCCTGTTGGTGCTTACGCTGGACCAGCGCCTGGGGATGATGGACGGCGGCTTGCTGTTCGGGCTGCTGGTGGCCTACACCGTGTTTCTGATCGTGCAGTCGCGCCGCGAAACCCAGGCGGCCAATGACGAATATGCGGCCGAGTTCCAGCCCGCTGCCACCGGCAGTTGGGAAAGCCGGCTGCCGGTGCAACTGGCGCTGATCGCGGTCGGGCTGGGCCTTCTGGTATTGGGCTCGCAGTGGCTGGTCGATGCTGCCGTGGTTTTCGCCAAGGCGCTGGGCGTGAGCGATCTGGTCATCGGCCTGACCATCGTCGCGGCCGGCACTTCCATGCCCGAGGTTGCCACGTCCGTCATGGCGGCGGTCAAGGGCGAGCGCGACATCGCCGTGGGCAACGTGGTCGGCAGTTGCACCTTCAACATCCTAGGCTGTCTGGGTTTGTCCGGTCTGGCGGCGGGCGGGGCTGGGCTGGTGGTTCCCGAATCAGTGATGCATTTCGACATCTGGGTCATGCTCGCGGTGGCCCTGGCCTGTATTCCGATCTTCATGACCGGGCGTGAAATTGCCCGCTGGGAAGGCGCGGTGTTCCTGCTGTACTACGCGGCGTATGTGGCCTACCTGATCCTGGCGGCGCAGCAGCATGATGCGCTGGGCCCGTTCTCGGCCGTGATGATGGGTTTTGTGGTGCCGATCACGGTGGTCACGCTGGTGGTGGCGCTGCTGGGCCGGTCGGCGGCCAAGGCCGGCGGCCCCGGCGGGCCGGACTGATCGGGCGCCGGGCCGGCGAAGGCCGTTGACGCGCGGTTTGTTGGCAAAACGTGCCTGTACCCATCGTAAACAGGTCACTTTTTGCTATGGGTTTGGGATCGAACAGGCGGACGCACGGGCCGCGGTTCAGATTTCGGCCATCACAAAATCGGCCTTGCCGACCCCACACTCGGGGCAACGCCATCCGGCGGGCACGTCGGCCCAGCGGGTTCCCGGCGCAATGCCGTCCTCGGGACGGCCCGACGCTTCGTCGTATAAAAAGCCACACACCACACACAGATACGTTTTCATGGAAGCGCCTCAGTAAAAAAGGGGAAGGGGATGGACCGGTCCGGCGTGCCAGGTCAGACAGCGTTCAGTCGTCGTCATGGTGCTTGCCGTGCTTGCCGCCCCGGTCGACAGCCGACACGGCGGACGGCAGCAAGCCGCTCGGTGACTGCTGCCATTCCCAGCTCCAGTAAGCCAGCACGGCCACCAGCAGCGGTGCGGCCAGCCAGACCCGGTTGTGTTGCACCAGATCGGGGCCGGGGCCCTCCACCCGGCCGGTGATCATCGGCAAGGCCTGGTTTTTGCGCCGCAGCGCACTCAGGGCGGCGATCAGGGCCAGATGGGCCAGCACCACGGCCAGCAGCGCCTCGCCGAAGAGCTCGTGGATATCCTCCAGCCAGTCACCGCCGATCGCGCCACCCCATTCGTGAAAGGTGGCGATGCCGCTGACCGTCAGCGGCAGCACCAGCGCCAGCAAGGCCGCGACCGCCAGCGCCATCAGCAGGTTCTGACCCTGGCGCCAGTTCACCGCCGGCCCGCTTGCCAGCGCGGCGGGCAGCGACTTCAGCCACGTGGGCGCACCGGTCAGTTTGCGCCATAGCAGTCCCAGCCCGACCTGACGCGGCCCGAACAGGCCGTACAGCACACGAAACACCAGCAGGCCGGCCATGGTGTAACCCAGAGTGACATGCAACAGCCGCCAGCGTTCGCCGTCGGCAGTAAGGTAGGCGCCCAGAAAGCTCAGGGCAAACAGCCAGTGGAACAGGCGGGTGGGCGCGTCGACGATGCGGCGGCCGGCTCCGGATGGGCGGGCGGGCGCGGCCGTCGCGGCGGAAAAAGCGGGGTTCGAGGTCATGGGCGTTCTCCGTCAGTCAATCAATGGTTCCATGCGCCGCGCAGCCGCGCGTCCAGCCCGGTCGGGAAACGCAGGCTGTTGTCTTCATAGTCGCCCTGGTCGGCGAGGCTGTGGCAGGCCGCGCAGTTGGCGGCGCTTTTCACGCTGGCATGGGTCCACACCGCCGGTTCAATGCGGCGGTGTTTGCGCTCGAACCAGGCCGAGCGGGTGATGCGGTCCTGCGGCGGAGCCTCGCTGACGCGTTTATCGGTACCGGCGTTGGACTGCAACCAGGTCGACAACTGCTTCACGGTGGCCGCATCCAGCGCGGCGTCGGTGCCGTAGTGTTTGTCCAGTCCGGTCATGATGCGCTGCCAGCTGGCGGCCGGCAGCATCCCGGGCGGGTAGGCGGTGTGGCAGGACGCGCATTCCTGGCGGTAGGCCGCCGGCATGTCGCGCGGCAACAGGCGGCCGCTGTCGGCCTGGGCGCCGGGCGCGAGGATCATCAGGGCAGCCGCCAGCGGCAGCAGATTCCGGCGGG
>ERZ1645187.1001-NODE-1001-length-26789-cov-10.079075_pt1 | contig 26789 bp, 25 predicted proteins | sample MGYA00575352_ERZ1645187 | MGnify/ENA primary metagenome ERZ1645187 (study PRJEB40837, sample SAMN11349314) | freshwater sediment metagenome | isolation source: river sediment | host: Sediment | place: India: Wazaribad , New Delhi | collected 2017-02-21 ...
CGGGCGATGGGCGGGGGGCGGGCTTCGGCGTGCCCGGGATGTCGGCCCCGAGGCGCCGGAAGATGTCCGCCAGCTCGTCGGGGGACGGGGTGTCCCCGCCGCCCGCGGGAGCGGGGGGGCGGGGGGCCGTGCCGGGGCCGGCGCTTTTCCGCTGCTGTTTTTTCTTCGCCGCGTTCACCTGGAGAAAAAGCCAGATGGCGCCGGCGATGAGCCAGACGACGACGTCGATGATGGAATCTTCGCCGGCGGCGAGAAAAATGGGCGCGCCGAGGGGCATCAGGCCTGCGGGGGTTTTTCGCCTTCGGCGAGAGACTCGCGCATGGAGGTGTCGGCCATGACGTTCTGCATGCGCAGGTAGTCCATCACGCCCAGCTTGCCTTCTTTCATCGCCGTGGCGATGGCCCGCGGGATCTCGGCCTGCGCGGCGACGACGTCGGCCTGCTTGGCCTGGATGAGCGCGCGGTTTTCCTGTTCGGCGGCGACGGCCGTGGCGCGGCGGCCTTCCGCTTCGGCCTGGCGCAGCTTCTTGTCGGCCTCGGCCCGCTCGGTTTCGAGCAGGGCGCCGACGTTGGCGACTTCGCGCGCGCCGGAGACGCCGGCGACGGAGACGTCGGCGATGTCGATGGAGACGATCTCGAACGCGGTCTGCGAATCGAGGCCGGAATTGAGCACCTTCTTGCTGATCTCGTCGGGATTCTCCAGCACGTTCTTGTAGCTGGGCGAGGAGCCGATGGCGGAGACGATGCCTTGGCCGACGCGGGCGATGATGGTGTCTTCGGTCGCTCCGCCGACGAGCCGGGCGAGATTCGCGCGCACGGTCACGCGGGCCTTGACCAGCAGGCGGATGCCGTCCCGGGCGACGGCGTCGAGCATGGCGGCGCCCTTGGCCGGATCGGGGCAGTCGATGACCTTCGGATTCACGGAGGTGCGCACGGCGTCGTAGACGTCGCGGCCGGCGAGATCGATGGCGGCGGCCCGCTGGAAGGTCAGCTCGATGTTGGCCTTGTCGGCGGCGATGAGGGCCTGGACGACGTTGATGACGTCGCCGCCGGCGAGGAAGTGGGCTTCGAGCTGGTCGCTGCTGAGCGCCAGGCCGGCCTTGACCGCGCGGATGCGGGCATCGACGATCAGGGTGGGCGGCACGTTGCGCAGCTTCATGCCCAGCAGGTTCAGCAGCGAGATGTAGGCGCCGGACATCCAGGCCCGCACCCACACTTTCAGGAAGTAGAAGAAGATGCTCAGCAGGACGACGACGACGATCGCCAGCAGAATGAACAGGACATTGATGAAGGGCATGGCGCGACTCCTTTATTCTGGATGTTCCGGGGGTTCGGGATTCTTCGGCAAAGGCGGGAAGGACGAGGGCATCGCGATCGGGATGAACGGGCGCTGCAGGAAGGCCAGCACGAGCGCGCCGCCGCCCAGCACGACGACCGGGAACAGCAGGAACGAGGCGACGCCGGGCAGGGCCGCCGCGAAATAGAGGATGAACAGGCCGGTGGCCAGGGCCGAGAGGACGCGCGCGAACGTCTGCGGTCCCGGCGCCCGCAGCAGCAGATGGCCCAGCCAGAGGGCGACGACGACGTGCGCGAGATAGAGCAGCGCGCCGTAGAGCGCGGCCAGCATCAGGGCCAGCGGAAGGCCCACCACCGTCACGGCCGCGAACGCGATCAAAAAAGGCCCGAACAGGACCGCCGCCAAGCCCGCGAAGAGCGCGCGCCACGGCGACAGGCGCAGTTTCCGCACCGCGCCGCCCGCGACCATCGGGAAGAGGCCGACGAACGGCATGCCGACCAGCAGCGCCGCGAGGAACAAGTAGCCATGCAGGGCGAAGCGCGACCGGGCGGGATCCTCCGGCGCCGCGATCTTGATGGGTTCGACGGTTCCGCCGATGGAAACGCTGGAATCGTAGACCAGCGGCTTGGAGGACGCATAGGCAAGGTTGCCCGCGATTTGCGTGCCGGGCGAAATCCGGATTTCGTCGGCGTAAATGCGCACGTCGCCGCCCCAGCGTCCGCCCAGCGTGGCGGATTTCGCGAAAATCCGGGCGTTTCCGTCCACGGCGCCCTCGCAGATGAGGTCCGCGCCGAATAGGGCCGCTTCGCCGCGCACGGCGCAATTGGTCGTGAGCTGCAGGCCGTTGGCGTAGGCGAGGAGATTGCCTTGCGCCTCGCCGCCGATCGTCGCGGAAGCGGCGAACACGCGCAGGTCCCCGCCGGCTTCGCCGTCGAACCGGACGGCGGCGGTGGCCAGCAGCCATAAATCGCGGTCGGCCGTTCCGTGGACGTCGATGCGCTGCGCGGCCCAGAGCGCTTCTTCGCCGATGCGGGCGTCGGCGGGCAGGACGAGGGCGTTGGTGGTCTCGCCCGCGCGCAGCTGGTAGGCCCGCGCGGGCGGCGCCAGCAGGCCGAGCAGGCACAGGCTGAGGAGCAGCCGGCTCATGCCGAGGGTTCCGCGGTCTGGACGTGGAGCTGGCCGCCGCGAATGGCGCTGACGCGGATCGCGGCGCCGGCGACGATCCATTCGCCCTCGGCGAGCACGTCGTAGCGCTTGCCGGCGATGATGGCGATGCCGGCCGGCCGCAGGGCCGTGGCGGCTTCGCCGACGGCGCCCAGCAATTCCCGGTCGGGGGAGGCGGACTTGAAGGCCGCGCCGTCCGTGCGCAGGGCGATCCGCTTGCCGACCCGGCTGCGCGGGAACAGCTGCACCCAGGTCAGCAGGGCGATGCCGCCGAACACCACGATGGCGATGGCCGATAGAAAACCCCACGGAGACGGAAAGACGGCCAACCCCAAGCCCATGGCCGCCAGCAAGGCCAGCCCGCCGATGACGCCCGCCACCCCGCCGGGGATGAACACCTCGGCGATGATGAGCAACAGACCGGCGGCCAGCAGGGCGACGTACCACGTAAAAGGGCTCATGTTCACGCCGAACAGGATAACACGCTCCCTCCGGCCGTTGCAAAGCGTCTTTTAGGAAAGAAAAGGCGTTGTGGTACCCCTATATTCATGCTAAAAAAAAGCACATGGATGTGGAACTGTTTCGCATCGGGTCCATTGAAAAAGGAGGCTCCTATGTCCAAGATGAAATGGGTCGTGTTGATGACGGCGGTGGCGGCGCTGGGATTTTCGATCGGTTGCGAAAGCGAGGATGACGACAACGGCAACGGCAACGGGAACGGCGGGACGGTCACTGGGTCGTATGCGGGCACGTGGAGCGGCAACGTATGTGGGCGGGGACTGACGATGGTGTTGAGCCAGAACGGCACGACCCTGTCGGGCAGCTACACCTTCACGGATCCGACCTTCAGCGGCACGTGTTCGGGCTCGGTAACCAGCCTGACGCCGCCGGCCACGGCCCATCTGGTCTGCGCCGGGCACGACTGGTGGTTCGACCTCTCCTTCGGCAGCTACAACCAAATGTCCGGCGGTTTCTACAAGGCGGAACTGGGGGGGAAGGTCTGCGACGTCAGCGCCACCAAATAGCCTGGAGAAAACGACCCCCCGGTGGGGGCGGGGGAATCCGATCGGCGCGTTTGGCTTTCGCGAGCCTCCGGCGAACCGCCCCGGCGTTTTTGCGCGATTCTGTTCTTTCGTTCCGCATTGCGCTTTGGTGAGATGGGGACATGAAAACGCGATTCGGTAAAAAACCGCTGATTGTCGGCTGCATCGGTTCGGCCGCGCTGTTGCGCCGTTGCGCCAAGAAAATCCCGGCGGATTGCGACCTGGTCGAAGTGCGCCTGGATTTGACTGGGCTTTGCGGGGGGGCGTGGCTGGAACTTTGCGGGGCGATCCAGCGGCAAGGAATGCCGGTCCTGTTGACGATTCGCGATGCCCGCGAGGGAGGGGAATGGCGCGGTCGCGAAGCGGAACGTTTGGCGCTCTATCTCGCGGGACTGAAAAAGGTCTCGGCGGTGGACGTGGAGATCAGCGCCCATGCGCTGGGCATTTTGGCCCAGGAGGCCCATCGGCGCGGGATCGCGGTGATCGGGTCTTTCCATGACTTTCACGGAACGCCGGAACTGGCTCGGTTGCGGACGGTGGAAATCCGGGGTCGCGCGATGGGCGCAGACGTGGTGAAAATCGCGACGATGATCCATTCTTCCGGGGATCTAGCTCGGCTCTTTGCCTGGCCCGAGTCGGCGAAAGGGCCGATTTGCGCGCTGGGCATGGGGGGGCGGGGCGGAATTTCCCGCATCGCATTGCCCTGTGCCGGGTCCTGCCTGGCATATGGATCTTTAGGAAAAAGCACCGCACCGGGACAATGGACCTGTCGGGCTTTGGCCAAAGAAATGGCTCGCTGGGAAGTCCGGAAACGATAGCCGGAAAGAGGTGGGGCGAAGGGGATCGCCATGAACCGGTGAGATGAACCCCAAAACGGCTCGATCACGTTCATGGTTAATTAACTATATACTTCTTATAGCGCCATTATAGAATGACATGAATATATCTAATAATCTATAATACAATTAGATATAGCATTTCATCACGTTCATAGTTAATTAACTATGATATTGTGATTTGGGGTCGATTTTGATGGTTCAGCGCACGGGCACACGGGGCAGAAGCGAGGGATTGGGGGTTGACAAAAACGCGCGTAGGGGATATTTCCTCACCCCGTTATGGCTTGTGAGGTGAAAATTTCGCTGGGCGAGCGGTCCTATCCGATCCAGATCGGTTCTGGGGTCTTGGAAGGCCTGTCGGTTGCGTTGCGGGATGCGCGCGGCATCGTGATAACCGATGCCCATGTGGATTCGTTCCACGGGGCCAGAGTCATGGGCCTGTTGGGCGGAAACTGGGGTAAAATCGTTCTTCCGCCCGGAGAACCCTCCAAGTCGGCCTCGCGCTGGGCCGAAGTTCTGGAAAAAATTGCGGCATCGGGGCTGGATCGCCGCGGCGTTCTGGTGGCTCTGGGCGGAGGCGTGGTCGGCGATTTGACCGGGTTTGCCGCGGCGACCTACATGCGGGGCATCCGGTTCGTGCAGGTGCCGACCAGCCTGCTGGCGATGGTCGACAGTTCCGTCGGCGGCAAAACGGGCATCAATCTGGCGGCGGGCAAGAATCTGGCGGGAGCTTTCCACCAGCCGATGGCGGTATTCGCCGACACGGACGTCCTGGCGACGCTGCCGGCGCGGGAGTTCGCGTCGGGCATGGCCGAAGTGGTCAAGTACGGCGTGGCGCTGGACGCGGATTTCTTCGGCTGGCTGGAGAAGAATGCCGCGGCGATCCAGACCCGCGATCCGGCGGTGCTGGAGCGGATGGTGGCGCGCTGCTGCGAAATCAAGGCAGACGTGGTGTCGAAGGACGAGCGCGAGGGGGGGCTGCGCGCGGTGCTGAATTTCGGACATACCCTGGGGCACGCGATCGAGAAGGCCACCGGTTTTTCATCCGTGCTGCATGGCGAGGCCGTGGCGCTGGGCATGCCGTTCGCGTTGGCGTGGTCCATGGCGGACAAGAATTTCCCCGCGGAGGATGCCCGCCGGGTTTTGTTATTGCTGCACCAGTTCGGACTGAACGTCGCCCAGTTGAAGCCGAAGAATTTGGACTGGCGCGAATTGCGCGCGGCGATGGGGCAGGACAAGAAATCGGCGGACGGCGCGGTGCGTTTCGTGCTGTGCGACCGATTGGGGCATTGCGGGCTTCCAGAAGCGATTCCGGCGGAAGACCTGGATGGGCTGCTGAAAGGATGGTGCGCGCATGGCATCGGTGAATGAGTGGATCGTCCGCGAGTATCTGGAAGCGCTGGGCTTTCTGGTGCGCCAGCCGAGGAAATACCAGGTCGTGGCGCGTTCCAAAGGATTGCACGAGGAAGTGGATTTGCTGGCGGTGAATCCCCTGTTTCCGCCCGGCCAGCCGGGTCCCAAAGCCAAGCTGTGGGGCGCCGCCGAACTGGGGCAGATCGCCAGCGTGATCGTGGCGGTGCGCGGCTGGCACTCCGAAAAATTCACGGCGGCCATGCTGGCGAGTTCCCCGGAAGTCTATCGCTTCGCGGAACCGGAAGCGGTGCGGGCCGCGGAAACGGAACTGGGCGTGGCGAATCCCGCGAAAGTCTTGTGCATGGCGGATTTGCCGGCGGACCCCGACCAGCGCGCCGAAGCGCTGGGTTTCCTGAAGTCGCGGGGCATCGACGGCGTGATCCTGTTCCGGCCGATGTTGCTGGAGCTGGCCGAACGCGTCGACGTGAAGAAGACCTACGAGAAGTCCGATCTGCTGCAGATCCTGCGCATCCTGAAAAACTACGATTTGCTCAAGAGCGGCCAGATGGATCTGTTCGCCCATTCGCGTCGGCGCAGGTCTTCCGCGCCGGTTCCGGAACAGACCGGCGAATTGCCGTCGCAACGCGTTGCCGAAGAGGATGGTCCGGCGGACGCCTGAAAACGGCTCGAAGGGAATGCCCGGAATGACGTCGCGCGAAGCCTATATTTCGCTGAACCGGATCGAGGGAATCGGTCCGGTCCGGGTCCGGGCCCTGTGCGAAGCGCTGGGATCGCCGGAAGCGGTGCTGGCGGCGCCGGCATCCGCGCTTTGCGCGGTTCGCGGCGTCGGGCCCAAGGTGGCGGAGACCATCGTGGCGCAGCGGGCGGGGCTGGATGCCGGGCGCGAGGAAAAGGCGGCCGCGAAATTGGGGGCGCGGTTGGTGACGCCGGTGGATGCGGAATATCCCGCCGTTCTGAAAACCATCTACGATCCGCCGTTGTGCCTGACCGTGCGCGGCACGCTGGAGAAGAAGGACGAACAGGCGCTGGCGATCGTGGGCACGCGGCGGGCCTCGCACTACGGGTCCGCGCAGGCGGAACGGCTGGCCTATCTGGCGGCGAAGGCGGGGTTCACGATCGTGAGCGGTTTGGCGCGCGGCATCGATACGGTGGCCCATCGGGCGGCGCTGAAAGCCGGCGGCCGCACCCTGGCCGTGCTGGGCGGGGCGCTGGACAAGCTGTATCCGCCCGAGAACCGGGAATTGGCGGAGGACATCGCGCAAAACGGCGCGCTGATCAGCGAATTTCCGTTGGGACGCGAGCCGGATCGCACGACTTTTCCCTACCGGAATCGCATCGTGAGCGGATTGTCGAAGGGAGTCTTGGTGGTGGAAGCCGGCTTGGCCAGCGGCGCGATGAACACGGCGGAACAGGCGCTGGAGCAAGGCCGCAGCGTGATGGCCGTGCCGGGGCGCGTGGACATGGACGGCGCCCGGGGACCGCACCGCCTGATCCAGAACGGAGCCCGGCTGGTCGAGGATCTGCCGGACATCCTGAAGGAATTCGAATTTTTGTTTCCGCCCGGCGAACAGGCGCGCCTGGCGCGCCAGCAGGATGCGCGGCAGCGGCTGTCGCTGGCGCCGCCGGAGGAATCCGTCGTGCGCGCGCTGTGGACGGAACCCGAACTGGATTTCGACGTGCTGATCCGGAAGACGGGAATGTCCTCCGCCCAGCTGATGACCTTGTCGATGCAATTGGAAATAAAACGCGTCGTCCGCCGGCTTCCGGGCCGGCGGCTGGCGCTGATGGATGAAATCCGCCAATGGGATCTGGCCCCGGCGGAAAACGCCTTTGAAGGAAAGGAATAACGGAACATGGCGAAGACATTGGTGATCGTGGAGTCTCCGGCGAAAGCGAAGACCATCAACAAACTGCTGGGCGGCGATTTCATCGTGAAAGCGTCGATGGGGCACGTGCGCGACCTGCCCGAACGCGCGCTGGGCGTGGACGTGGAGCATGGCTTCGCGCCGCAATACGTGCCGATCAAGGGGCGCGCCAAGGTGCTGTCGGAACTGCAGGCGGTCGCCGCGAAAGCCGACCGGGTCTATCTGGCCCCCGATCCGGACCGCGAGGGGGAGGCCATCGCGTGGCATTTGCGCGAGGCGCTGCAAAGCAAGGTGCCGCAAGAAAAGTTCCGGCGCGTGACGTACAACGAGATCACGGCGTCCGCGATCCGCAAGGCGTTCGAGCAACCGGGCGAAATCAACCAATTGCGGGTGGACAGCCAGCAGGCGCGCCGCATTCTCGACCGCGTGGTGGGCTACAAGGTGAGTCCGATGCTTTGGCGCCGGATTCCGGGCGCGTCGAGCGCCGGCCGCGTGCAATCCGTGGCCTTGCGGCTGGTGTGCGAACGGGAGAAGGCCATCCGCGCCTTCCAGCCCGAACCCTACTGGATCCTCGGCGTCAAGGCCGCGAAGCGCGTGGACCCGCGCGCGCCTTTCACCGCCTATCTGGCGAAGCTGAACGGCGCAAAAGCCGAGGTGAAGGACGAGGCGCTGGCGCTTCGGCTCGTGGACGAGCTGAAGCGGAGCGAGTTGCGCGTCTCAGACGTGCTGCGCAAGGAAATCCGCAAGAACGCGCCGCCGCCCTTCATCACCAGCAGCCTGCAGCAGGCGGCCAGCAGCGCCCTGGGCTTCTCGCCGTCGCGCACGATGCGCATCGCGCAGAAACTCTACGAAGGCGTGGATCTCGGCCACGGCTCGGCCTCGGGCTTGATCACCTACATGCGCACGGATTCGTTCTCCATCGCGCAGGAAGCGCGCGAGCAGGCGCAGGCGTTCATCCAGAAGGAGCACGGGCCGGAATTCCTGCCCGAGACGCCGAACGTGTTCCGCAGCCGCTCCAGCGCCCAGGAAGCCCACGAAGCCATCCGGCCGACGGATCCGGCCCGCACGCCGGAAAGCCTGAAAGACGTGCTCGAGCGCGACGATTGGCGCCTCTACGACCTGATCTGGCGCCGGTTCATGGCCAGCCAGATGGCGCCGGCGCGCATCGCCCAGCGCACGGCGGAAATCGAAGCGGCCGGCGCGGGCGCCGACACGTTCCTGTTCCGCGCCACGGCGTCGGAAATCGTCTTCCCCGGCTTCATGCGGGTGTCGGGACTCGAAAAGCGCAAGAAGGAAGAAGCCGAAAACGGCGACGGCGAAGAGGTGGAAGTCCTGCCGCCGCTGGAGAAAGGCGAGGGCCTCGACCCGGTGGAATGGCTCAACGACCGCAAGGAAACGCAGCCGCCGCCGCGCTTCACCGAGGCATCGCTCGTGAAGGTGCTGGAGGAAAACGGCGTCGGCCGGCCCAGCACCTACGCGCAGATCATTTCGACGCTGCTGAACCGGAAGTACGTGGACCGCGAAAAGCGGGCCCTCGTGCCGACCGAACTGGGCCTGAAGGTGTTCGACTTCCTGATCGCGAACCTCGACGCGCTGTTCGACGTGCAGTTCACGGCGGGCATGGAAGAACAGCTCGACCAGATCGAGGAAGGAAACGTGGCGTGGACGGATATGCTGTCCACCTTTTACGCCAAGTTCCAGGAGTGGCTCGGTGCGGCGCGGGGGCCCGCCGCCGATCTCGCCGCCGTGGAGAAAATGCTGGCGGCGCTTTCCGCCGTGAAGAATTGGCAGCCGCCGATGAAACGCGGCGCCAAGACGGTCTACAGCGACGAAAAATTCGTGGAATCCATCCGTCGCCAGTTCGGCGAGAAGAAACGGCCGATTTCGGGACGCCAGCAAGACGCCCTGACCCGGCTGGTCTTCCGCTACAAGGCGCAGATTCCGGACGTCGCCGCGCTGATCGCGGACCTGAAGATCGTCGAACCCGCGAGCGAGGCGGAGAAATCCGAGCCGCCGCGCCAGCAGACGATCGCGAAGCTGGCCTTGCTGGAGAAAGTGGAGTTCGACCCGCCCCGCAAGTTCGGCAAGAAAGTCTACGACGACCGCGAATTCTGCGGATCGCTGCGGAACCAGGTGGGCGGGGGCAAACGGCTGTCGGCGGCGCAGATCGCCTATCTCGACAAGATCGTCCGGAAATACGCGAAACAGATTCCGGATTTCGAAGCGCAGGCGGAAACGCTGGGCCTGGGCGCCGAACCGCCGGTTCCGTCGGAAGGCCATCTGGATGAAATCCTGGCGCTGTTCGACGCGGTGAAGGAGTGGCGGCCGGCCACGACCCGCAAAGGCCGCACGTGGGACGACCGCGAATTCCTGGGCTCGCTGAAAACGCAGTTCGCCCAGCGCCGCCAGCTCTCCTTCAAGCAGGTCAGCGCGCTCAAGCGGCTGACGGCCGTCTATGCGGGGCAGATTCCGAACTACGCGGAAGCCTTGCAGAAGTACGGCTTGCCGGAACCCCGCGCTTCCAAGAAGGGTGCGGATGCCGGCGAGGCCAAGGAATAGGCTTCGGCGGCGGGTGTCGCGGACATAGGCATGCGCAAGACCCCTCCAGGCGGGCGCGCGACGACGCGGTTGCGCGTCGCGCTGCCGTCCATCCCGGGCCCCGTCCCGGGGGGACCGATTCCGGTCGCGGACGATCCCGCCGTGGCGCAATTCGTGCGCCATCTGCGCGCGGAGCGCAACGCCTCGGAGCACACGCTGGCCGCCTATCTGTCGGACATCCTCCAGTTTTGCCGGCAAGTCTGGGGCGACGATGCGCAGCCGCCGTTTCCGTGGAAATCGCCGGACCGGTTCGCCGCGCGCCGTTTTCTGGCCTCCTTCCAGAAAGGGGGGCTGGCGCCGTCTACGGCCCGCCGCAAGATGTCGAGCCTGCGGTCGTTCTACCGTTTCCTCGTGCGCGAGGAAGCGGTGAAGAACAATCCCTTCGCGGGATTGCAGCAGCCGAAAGCCCGCCGCCGCCTGCCCCAGGTGCTCAGCCGCGACGAGGTGATCCGCCTGATCGAAGCCCCCGCGCGCCTGCGCGAAGAAGCCCGGGCGAAGGAGGATCGGAGCGAGGCGTTTTTCGCGGACTACGCGGCCTTGCGCGACACGGCGATCCTCGAACTGCTCTACAGCACGGGCATGCGCATCGCGGAACTGTGCGGCATGACGGACGCGCGGCTGGATCTGCTCTCGGGTACGGCCTTGGTGCGCGGCAAAGGCAAAAAAGAGCGCTTCTGTCCGATCGGGCGGCCCGCCGCGAAGGCGCTGCAGGCGGCCCTGGAAGCCCGGGACGGCCTGCGCGCGCGCCTCGGCGCGGGCCGGGCGCAAACGCTGTTCGCGAACCGGTTCGGCGGTCCGTTGACTCCGCGCTCGGTGGAACGGGCGCTGAAGAAATACCTGGTGGCCGCGGGATTGGATCCGGCGATCACGCCGCATGCGTTGCGGCACAGTTTCGCCACGCATCTGCTCGATGCGGGCGCGGATTTGCGCAGCGTGCAGGAGTTGCTCGGCCATGCGAGCCTTTCGACGACGCAGATCTATACCCACGTGAGCGTGGAACGACTGAAGGAAGAATACGGCAAGGCCCATCCGCGGGCCTAACCCGGAAGCGGACGTACAAGGAGAACGAGATGACGAAGAAAAACGTATGCGTATTGATCGCCGATGGCTCGGAAGAAATGGAAGTCGTGATCGTGGTGGACGTGCTCCGCCGGGCCGGCATCGGCGTCTTTTTGGCCGGCGTGGGCGAGGAAACCCGGATGGTGACGACGTCGCGCGGCGTGCGCATCGCGCCGGACGGCGCATGGGATCCGGCTGAAGCGACGCGTTTCGATGCCTTGGTGATTCCCGGCGGAATCGGCGGCACCCAGGCGATGCGGCAGGACGAGAGCGTGAAACAGGCCGTGCGCGAATTCCTGCAAGCGGACAAGGTCGTTGCGGCGCTGTGTGCGGGTCCGACGGTGCTGCACGCGGCCGGCGTGCTGGCCGGCAAGACCTACACGAGCAACCCCGGAAGCCGCGAAGAACTGACCGCCGGCACGTGGGTGGATCGGCCCGTGGTGCGCGACGGCAGCATCTTGACCAGCCAGGCGCCGGGCACCGCTTTCGCCTTCGCTTTCGCGCTGGCCGAGATTCTCGCTTCGCCCGAGATCGCCCAGCAAGTAGCCGCGAAAATGCTCTATCGGGCCTAGGAGCGGAATGCCGCTGGAAGCCGCCATGCCGGTCGGGCTGGAGCGGGTCGCCGTGCCGCCCGAAGCGGGCGAATTGCCCGTGCCGCCTTTCGTGGATTGCTTCATCCGCGATGCGGAGGATCGGGCCGAGGAGTACGCCGACCGGGCCGGCCGAGGGCTGTTCGTTCCCGGCGACTATCGCTATGCCTTCCAGATCCTGCAATGGCTGTTGCGGACGAAGGCGGCGGACCGGGGCGCGGCGTTTCTGGAATGGGGCAGCGGTCAGGGCATGGTGACGATTCTGGCCGCGCTGCTGGGCTACGACGCCGTCGGCGTCGAAATCGACGAAGCGCTCGTGCGGGAATCCCGCGAACTGGCCGCCCGCTACGACGTGCGCGCGCGCTTCGAGCGGGGCACCTACGATCCCGCCGTGCCCGGCCTGAAGGCGTTCGCGGCGAAAAACCGGGCGGCGGTCTACGTGTACCCGTGGCCGGGCGAAGAGCCCTTTTTCCTGCAGCGTTTCACTGCGACGGCGGACCCGGGCGCGTTCCTGCTGATGTGCCTCGGGCCGGAAGACATCCGGGTCTACCGCAAGAAAGGCGGGTAGGAAAATGGACCAGATCCTGATCCACGCGTGCTGCGCGCATTGCCTCGGCAAACTGCTGGCGGGTTTGGCGGCCGAACCCGTCGCCCGCGCGCCCGTGGTCTTCTGGGGCAATCCGAACATCCATCCCCTGATCGAATGGCGCCGCCGCCTGAAAGCGGTGAAAATGCTCGTCGAGCGGGCGCGCCTGCCGTTGATCGCCGACGAAACCTACGGACTGGTGGACTTCTGCCGCGCGGTGCACGGCCACGAAGCGGCGCCGGCGCGCTGCGCGCGCTGCTACGCCTTGCGCCTGGGCCGCGCGGCGCAAGTCGCGCGGGAAAACGGCTGCCGGTCGTTCACGACGACCCTCGTCACCAGCACCCACCAGGACCACGGGCTGATCCGCGCGGCGGGCGAAGCCGCGGCCGCCGCCGAGGGCGTCGAATTTCTCTACCGGGATTGGCGCGCGGCGGAGGCCGACGCGGATCTCGTGAAGATGCTCTACCACCAGCAGTATTGCGGCTGCATCTTCAGCGAATACGACCGTTTCAAGGACACCTCGACGCATCTGTGGCCGGCGCCATAGGATTCCGCGCTTTTTCGCTTGCGCGAGGGTGGGGCGGGAGCTTATAGTTCGCGCACTTTTTACGAGGAGAACAGAATGTCTACGGTATGTCAGATTTGCGGAAAAGGTGCGGCGAGCGGATCCCGGATCGTGCGCCACGGTTTGGCCAAGAAAAAGGGCGGCATCGGCTTGCACACGACCGGCATCAGCAAGCGGACCTTCAAGCCCAATTTGCAGAAACTGCGCGCGAAGGTCGGCGGCAGCGTGAAGACGCTGACGGTGTGCACCTCCTGCATCAAGGCCGGCAAGGTCGTCAAGGCGGGCAAGCGCGTCAAGAAGGCGTGAGGTAGCGCGGAGCGCCACGCCGCACAGCCCCTTGGCAACACCCCGCCGCGCTTGCGCGACGAGGTGTTTTGCTTTTCGGACGATGACGAGGAAAACGGAGCGGGACCCATGAGCGACAACGAAAAGAGCGACAAGGCCGTCCTCCGGTTGGACGGCAAGCCCATCGAACTGGACGTGCTGGAAGGCACGATGGGCGAGCGCGCCCTGAACCTGAGCCGCATCAAGGCGGCCACGGGGTGTTTCGCGTTCGATCCGGCCATGGTCAACACGGCCGTCTGCCGCAGCGCCATCACCTACGTGGACGGCGAAAAGGGCGTGCTGATGCACCGGGGCTATCCCATCGAAGACCTGGCGGAACACTGCAGCTTCATCGAGGTGGCCTATCTGCTGATCCACGGCGCGCTGCCCACGGCCGAACAGCGCCAGAATTTCTCGCGGCTGCTGAACATCCATTCGATGCTCCACGAGGACATGCGCAGCTTCTTCGGCAACTATCCCGAAGGCGCCCATCCGATGGCCGTGCTGTCGGCCATGGTCGTGTCCCTCTCGAGCTTCTATCCCGAACTGCGGCTGGACAGCGACAAGGAAGAGATCGACATCACGGTGACGCGCCTGCTCTCCAAGCTGCGCACGATCGCGGCGTTTTCCTACAAGAAGTCGATCGGCGAGCCGTTCGTCTATCCGAGCCACAAGTACAGCTATTGCGAGAACTTCCTGAACATGATGTTCCGGTCGCCCGTGTCGCTGTACGAGGCGGATCCCTACGACGTGGCGGTGATGAACAAGCTGCTGATCCTGCACGCGGACCACGAGCAGAACGCCTCCACCACGGCGGTGCGCATGGTCGGCAGCACGGGCGCGAACCTCTACGCCTGCGTCTCGGCGGGCATTTGCGCGCTGTGGGGCCCGCTGCACGGCGGCGCCAACCAGGCCGTGGTCGAGATGCTCGAAAAAGTCCAGAAGGAAGGGCTCACGGTCGACCAGGTCGTGGCCAAAGCGAAGGACAAGAACGATCCCTTCCGCCTGATGGGCTTCGGGCACCGCGTCTACAAGTCCTACGACCCGCGCGCCAAGATCGCGAAGACGATGTGCATGGCGGTGCTCAACAAGAAGCGGATCCACGACCCGATGGTCGACGTCGCGCTGGCGCTCGAAGAACACGCCCTGAAGGACGATTACTTCAAGGAACGGAACCTGTACCCCAACGTGGATTTCTACACGGGGCTCATCTACCGCGCCCTGGGCTTTCCGAAGGAGATGTTCACCGTGCTGTTCGCCCTCGGGCGGCTGCCGGGCTGGATCGCCCACTGGCAGGAAATGCGCCAGGATCCCGAGCAGAAGATCATGCGGCCGCGCCAGATCTACGTGGGGCCGTCCAAGACCGATTTCGTCCGCATCGAGGCGCGGAGCTGAGGCCGCGATGCGGGAAACCCCGCCAGAGACGCCCGACGAATCCGCCGCCCGCGCGGCGGCGGAGGAGCGCTCGCGCCGTCTCGAGGTGGAATTCCTCGAAGGCGTGCGCGCGCGCCTGCCGTCGCATCCCGCGGTGGTGGAAAGCCTCGGGTGCCTCTACACGGAGATGGGTCGCTACCAGGACGGTTTGCGCGCCGACCGCGAAATGGTGAAGATGACGCCCGAATCGCCCAACGCGTGGTACAACCTCGCGTGCAGCCTGGCGCTGACGAAACAGCCCGACGACGCCTTCGCGGCGCTCGAAAAGGCCATCGCCCTCGGCTACGACGACGCCGAATGGATGCAGGACGACGACGATTTCGAGCCCATCCGCCAGGATCCGCGCTTCGCGCGCCTGCTCGCCCAGCTTCTGGCCCGCCAGCCCTGAAGCCCGGCCTCTCCCGCCGCGGCTTGCCGGTTTTACGTAGCGTGGAAAAAGTTTTTCCACACCGTGGAAAAATTCCCCAAAGTTTTTACGTAGCGTGGAAAAATCGGCCAAAGTTTTTACGTGCTACGTAAAAATCGCCGAAAGTTTTTACGTAGCGTGGAAAAAGCGGGGCGGGGATCAGAGCAGGAGGCCGGCGGCGAGCCAGAGGACCAGGCCGGCGGTGGCGGCGACCTTGAGGAGCAGCACCGCAATGCCGGCCAGCACGGCGCCCGTCGCGATATGCGCGGCGCGGTCGGTTTTCCGCAGGCGGCGGCGTTCGGCCAGGAAAACGAGGGCGAAGCTGCCCAGCAGCATGCCGACGAGGCTGCCGAGGACGGGGACGACCATGCCGCCGAGAATCGCGCCGGCGAGGCTGCCGAGGAGGGCCAGCCAGCCGGCCGCGGCGGATCCGCCGCGGCGGCGCACGCCCCAGCTCGCGGCGAACCATTCGACGACGTCCACCGCGGCGCAAACGGCGAAGAACCCGGCCAGCGCGGGCCATCCGGGAAATTCGCCGGGGCCGGTCAGCAGGGCGGCGCCGATGGCCGCGCCCAGCACCAGCCAGGTGCCGGAGATGGAAAAGACGGCGAGGACGAGTCCGCCGAGACACAGCAGCGCGCAGGCGGTCCAGGCGAGAAAGACGCCGGCCACGGAAAGGCCGTGCAGGAGCGCGGGGCCGATCTCGCTCATTCCTTGACTCCGCCGGCCGTGAGGCCGGAGACGAGCAGGCGCTGGCAGGCGAGGAACAGGGCGGTGATGGGCAGGCCGGAGAGGACGGCGGTGGCGGCGAAATCGCCCCAGAGATAATTCTGTTCGTAGAGGAAGCTGTTGGCGCCGACGGCGAGCGTCCATTGGTCGGTGCGCTGGAGGACGACGCTGGCGAGGGGGTATTCGCCGACGAGGCCGATGAAGGCGAGGATGAAGACGATGGCGAAGATGGGCAAGGAAGTCGGCAGCATGATGAGCCGGAAGGTCTGCCACGGGGTGGCGCCGTCGATTTTCGCGGATTCTTCGAGGGAAACGGGCAGGGAGTCGAAGTAGCCCTTGATCATCCAGATGTGGGTGGCGATGCCGCCGAGGTAGGCGAGGATCAGGCCGGGATGGGTGTCGAGGCCGAGGGCGGGGATCCAGCGGCCGAGGGCCTCGAGGATGGAGTAGATGGCGATGAGGGCGAGCACCATCGGAAACATCTGGAGGATGAGGAGGCCGCCGAGAATTTTATCGCGGCCGAAGAAGCGCATGCGGGCGAAGGCGTAGGCGCAGGTGGAAGACAGGGCGAGGATCAGGAAGGCGCTGACGGCGGAAACCTTCACGGAGTTCCAGAACCAGCGCAGGACGGAGACGGAGGGCGCTTCCCACGAGCCGTCGGCCTGCAGGACGGGCAGGCCCAGGACCATGCGCCAGTGCTCGAGGCTGAAGGTTTCGGGCGTGGGCAGGATGCCGCCGACGGCGAAATTGCCCTTGCGGAAGGAAATCGACACGACCATGAACAGCGGCACCGCCACGAGGGCGATGAAGCCGACGAGCACGGCGTGGGCGAGCACCAGGCGTCCGCGATAGGCTTTGCCTTCGACCATCAGCGGCCTCCTTTCGCGGCAGGGGCGGGCCGGCTCCAGCGGAGCTGCTGCCAGGCGAGCAGGGCCACCACGATGAACAGCAGCGTGGCGACGGCGGAGGCGAACCCGAACCGCGCCGAGGAATCCTTGAACGCCATGCGGAAGGTGTACGACACGAGCAGATCCGTGGTGCCCGCGACGGTGGCGGAACCGACGATGTCGGGTTTGCCGCCGGTCAGCAGGTAGATCAGCGAGAAATTGTTGAAGTTGAACGCGAAGCTGGCGATCAGCAGGGGGAACAGCGGCGGGAAGATCTGCGGGAGGGTCACCTTGGCGAAATTGGTCCACGGGCCGGCGCCGTCGATGGCGGTGGCTTCGTAGAGCTCGTCGGGCACGGCCTGCAACATGCCGGAGGCGATGATCATCATGTAGGGATAGCCCAGCCAGGCGTTCACGATCAGGATCATCGCGCGCGCGAGCCACGGGTCGGTGAACCAATGGGGCGCGATGCCGAACAGCGCGGACAGAACGTGGTTGATTTCGCCGTAGCCTTCGTTGAACAACCCCTTGAAGACGAGGATGGGGATGAAGGCGGGGATGGCGTAGGGCAGGATGAGCAAGGTGCGGTAGATGGCGCGTCCGCGCAGCGCCTTCCACTGCAGCAGGCACGCCAGCACGACGCCGATGGCGAAGGTGGTGGCCACGGACAACAACGCGAAGCAGACGTTCCAGCCGAAGATCTTCAGGAACGGCGCACGGATGGCCGGATCGCCGAAGATCAGGCGGAAGTTTTCCGTGCCGATCCAGACGCGCCAGCCGGGGCCGACGGGTTCGCCGGTGGTTTTGTCGACGTAGTTGCCGCGTTCCGGATCGGGCACGAGAACCTTGCCGGTCAAAGCGTTGACGAGGCGGCCGTCCTGTTCGTCCCAAAGCGGCAGGCGGTAGCCCAGCGCGCGGAGGCTGACGAGCCGCAGGGGCGTCGTCGCCCCCGGCGGAGTGAAGCGGGCGCGGTTGAGCCAGGGGCGGGCGGCGACGACGTCGCGGATGCCGAGCGGCTTGGCGGTCGGAGCGACGACGTTGAGCGCGAGGGTGACGGGTTGGCCGGCGGCGGCCTCGTTGGTCGTGAAGGGGCGGGAAATCAGCAGGTTCCGGCCCAGGTCGCCGGCGCCCATCGGGACGACGATCTGGTATTGGCCGGGTACGGCGGCGGGGTGGAGCCGGAAGGCATACCGCGCGTCGTCGGGAGCGTAGAGGTCCTGCGCGAACCAGGCGCGGACGCGGTCCTGGGAAAGCAGATGCTCGCCGCTGAAGTTGGTGAAGGCGATGTAGACCGTGTAGAGCAGGGGCATCAGGACGAAGACGGCGAAAGTGGCGAGGCCGGGCAGGAGGTAGCGCGGGGCGTGGGCCCGCGCGGACGTATAGACCCACGCTGCGAACAGCGCCGCCGCCAGCAGGAGCGCCCCGAGAACCGGCGCGCCGGCCCACGCCATCCGCGCGGCGAGAAAAACCGCCCCGCCCAGCACGAGGGCCCACACGATCCGGTTGAACGTCCGCGCGATCACGTCAGGGTTTCCTCAGCATGCGTTCCCGGGCGTTTTCCAGGGCCTCGCGCGGCGTGGCCCGGCCGGACGTGATGGTGGAAAGCGCGGATTCCATGGCGCTCCAGAACACGCCCATCTGCGGGATGTTGGGCATGAGCGTGCCGACTTCGATGTTTTTCATCGAACCGGCGATGAGGGGATCGGCGGCTTTGGCGCGATAGGCGTCGATGAGCGCGGGCACGCCCAGCGGCACGTGCCGGTCCATGGCGTCGAGGCCGCGCGGCGTGACGAGATAGTTTTCCAGGAATTCCTGCGCGAGATCGAGATTGGGGCTGGAGCGGTTGAAGACGGCGCCCACGACGCCGACGAAGGGGCGGGCCGGATGGCCGTTCACGCCGGGGATCGTCGTCACGCCGAAATCGATGCCGCTTTTCTTCAGGTTCTCCCAGGCGAAGGGGCCGGAAATGAACATCGCGAGCTTGCCTTGGTTCATTTGCGCTTCGGCGACGGAGTAGGAGAGGCTCGAGGGCAGGACCTGGGCCTGGATGAGACCGACGACGGCGTCCATGGCGGCCACGGCGGCCGGTTGGGCCACGCCGACGTCGGCCACGTCGTAGGAGCCGTCGGGGTGCTTGCCGAAGATGTAGCCGCCGTCGGCGGCGAGCAGGCCGAAGGTGAAGTAGGCGTTGTTGTAGTCCCACAGGATGGGCGCCGCGCCCCGGGGTTTCAGGCGGGGAACGAGCGCCGCGCAGTCGGCCAGGTTCGCCGGAATTTCGTCTGCGGAAATCAAGGCCTTGTTGTAGATGAGGCCGGTGGATTCCATGGCGAGGGGATAGCCCCAGAGGCGGCCGCGATGGGTGAAGGCCTCCAGCGCCTTGGGAAAGATGCGGCGGGTGAAGGCCGGATTGGGATCGACGGGCAGGAGCAGGCCGGTGTCGGCCCATTCGCCGAGGCGGTCGTGCGCCCAGATCATGACGTCGGGCCCTTTGCCGCTTTTGGCCGCGTGGAAGAACTTGTCCGTGGCGCCTTCGGGGTGCTCCACGACGACGGGAACGCCGGTGTTCTCGGTGAAAACGCGGCCGATTTCGGCGATGCCTTCGTAGCCCTTGTCGCCGTTGATCCAGATCAGGAGCGCGCCGGATTCCCAGGCCGGAGCCGGAAATGGCAGGCCCCACAGGAGGGCCCAGATTAGGCAATGGCGGAAGCGGGTCACGGCGGCAGAATAGCGGGGACGGGGGGGCGAGGCAACGGGAAAGCGGCCTTTTTGCAGGAAAATTGCCGTTTGTTCGCTTGACAGCAACGCGGACTTTCCCCATATTGTAAAATTGCGTGCAAAGAAAAGAAGTCGGGTACCCCCATCCATATGCCAAGCAAATCGAAGAAAAAATCCGCAGCAACGAAACCCGTTTCCAAGAAACCGCCCAAGCCGGCGCCGAAAGCCGCCGCCAAGAAAAAGGCTCCGGCGTCTTCCCAGAAGCATCCGAGCGCCCCGGCGAAATCCAAAACCCCGCCGGCCAAGCCCGCTAAGGTCAAATCGCCTTCTCCGGCGAAGTCGGCCAAGGCCGCGACCGCCAAAGCCCGTCTGGCCGCTCCACCCGTCTTGTCGGCCAAGGAAATGGCCAGCAAGAAGAATCCGGACTACATGCTGCAGATCATCAGCCATGCGCGGGATCACGGCGGCAAGATCGCCCGCGACGAGCTGAACGACCTGCTCCCCCACGAAATCATCAATCCGGAAGAAATCGAGCGCGTGGAAGGCAAGCTGCGCGGCCTCGGCATCGAGATCGTCCGGGACGGAACCGAGCTGGAGGCGGCCCCGCCCGCCGAAAAAGCGGCGACGCCGGCCCGGTCCGACAGTTCCGTGATCGACGATCCCGTGCGGATGTATTTGAAGCAGATGGGGCAGGTCCCGCTTCTGACCCGCGAGCAGGAAGTGGAAATTTCCAAGCGGATCGAAGAGGCGGAAGACCACGCCAAGCGGCTGTTGCACCGCTTCGGGTTCGCGCCGCAGGCCTACTTCGAGATGGTCGACCGGCTGAAGACCTCCCGCGAGCGCTTCGACCGCGTGATCACCGACAAGCACGAAGGCGAAAAAAGCGAGAAGCCGGAGACCGACAAGCGCGAGATCGGCCGCGACAAGTATTTCGGGGAGATCATTCCCAAGCTGAACAAGAGCGTGCCGCGCGCCCAAGCGCTGGTGCGCGACCGTTTCCGCGCGCTGCTGTCCTCCCGGCTTTCCAAGGCCCAGCAGGAAAAGCAGAAGAAGGCGTTCGTGCAGGCCCGCGAGCGGCTGGCCGTCTTGCTGTGCGATTTCTTCTTCAAGCAGAAGGCCATCGAGGATTTCGCCCTGCACGCCGAAGCGCTTTCGAAGGACTTCGACGAGCGGATGAAGCAGATCCGCGATTTGGAGAAGAGCAAGAGCGCGGCCAAGCGGGCGCAGGCCAAGGACGTCCGGAAGCAGCTGCGGCATATGGAAGAGGAACAATGCCTCTGCGCCGAAGAGTTCATGACGCAGTACGTGGAACTCAAAGAGTGGCTGCGCAAGGGGCTCAAGGCCAAATCCGAGATGGTCGAGGCCAACCTGCGCCTCGTGATTTCCATCGCCAAGAAGTACACGAACCGCGGGCTCTCGTTCCTGGATCTGATCCAGGAAGGCAACATGGGCCTGATGAAGGCGGTCGAGAAGTTCGAATACCAGCGCGGCTACAAGTTCAGCACGTACGCCACCTGGTGGATCCGCCAGGCCATCACCCGGTCCATCGCCGACCAGGCGCGCACCATCCGCATTCCGGTGCACATGATCGAGACGATCAACAAGCTGATGCGCATCCAGAAGCAGCTGGTCCAGACCTACGGCCGCGAGCCGACCCCCGAGGAAATCGCGGAGGAAATGAACCTGCCCGTCGATCGCGTCCGCGCGGTGCTCAAGATGGCCCAGCAGCCGATCTCGCTGCAAAGCCCGGTGGGCGACAGCGAAGACACGCACTTCGGCGACTTCATCGAAGACAAGACGGCGGAGAATCCCAGCGAAATGACCGCCTACAGCCTGCTGAAGGAGCGGCTGCAGGACGTGCTGGGTACCTTGACCGAGCGCGAACAGGAAGTCTTGACCCTGCGGTTCGGGCTGGCCGACGGCTATTCCCGGACCCTCGAGGAGGTCGGGAAGAAATTCAAGGTGACGCGCGAGCGCATCCGGCAGATCGAAGCCAAGGCGCTCCGGAAGATGCGCCATCCCACGCGCATCCGGAAGCTGGAAGGCTTCCTCGAGAACGATTGAAGAAAACAGACCAAACCGACCAAGCCATCCGGGGCCGCCGGCCCCCAGAGGAGGAACCATGAGCAGTTCAATCAAGCAAATCGTCAAGCGCGACGGCACCACGGTGTCCTACGACCGGGACCGGATCGGCACGGCCATCTTCAAGGCCGCGGCGGCGGTGGGCGGGAGCAACCGGGCCGAAGCCGATCGCTTGGCCCTGCTCGTCGAAAAGAAGTTGGAAGGGGCCTACGGCTCCGGCGGCATTCCCTCGGTCGAAGAAGTCCAGGACATCGTCGAAGAGGTGTTGATCAAGGAAGGGCACGCCAAGACGGCGCGGGCCTACATCCTCTACCGTCACGAACGGCAGATGGAACGGGCGCAGCGGGCCTACAAGTTCGAAGCCACCGACAACATCCCGTACAAGAAGATCTACGAGGTCCTGCGCTGGAACATGGACCACGGCTGCGAAACCGTCGAAGGCCTCAACGAGATCATCGCGTCGGGCCAGCTGCCGGAACTGATCGCCGCCTGCGAAGAGCGCTACGACCTGGAAGTCAAGGCCGGCGCCCAGAAGTTCATCGAGCGCCTGCCGGACGTGCGGGTGTTCTTCATCGCCGGTCCCAGCTCGTCGAGCAAGACGACCACCACCATCAAGGTCAGCGAGAAGCTGGCCGAGTCGGGCCGGGAATTCCTGGCGCTGAACATCGACCACTACTTCTTCAACCTGGAGCAGCATCCCCGGGACGAATTCGGGGACTACGACTACGAGACGCCGCACGCCCTCGACCTGAAGCTGATCGACCGGCACATCGCCGATCTGCTGGCGGGCAAGACCATCAAGACGCCGCACTACGACTTCAAGACCGGCAAACGCCAGCTGGACGTCTACGAGATGAAGCTGGCGCCGAACCAGGTCCTGCTGATCGATTCGCTGCACGGCCTCTACGGCGAAATGACGGAGAGCACGCCCAACGACAAGAAGTTCAAGCTGTACATCGAAACCCTCGGCCAGGTCCGGAACCACGAGGGGCTGTTCATGCGCTGGGCGGACAACCGCCTCCTGCGCCGCATGATCCGCGACAGCTGGCACCGGAACCTCCAGCCCGAGCAGACGCTGACCCATTGGCATTACGTGCGCCGCAGCGAACTGCGCAACATCATTCCGTTCATCGGATCGGTGGACTATCTGGTGAACAGCGCGATGCCCTTCGAGCTGCCCATCCTGAAGGCGCGGCTGTTCAAGTACTTCCCGCCCGCGATGGAGAAGTTCAAGAACGACGCCAAGCGCCAGGACGCCTACGTGCGCGCGAAGCGCGTCTACGAGACGCTGAAGGACCTGACGCCCGTCGAAGACGACAGCCCCGTGCCGAAGACGTCGCTGCTGCGCGAATTCATCGGCGGCAGCACCTACAAGTATTGAGGCGCGCGGCCGACCGGTCGACGGGAAAGGCGCGGGCATTCGCCCGCGCCTTTTTCATGCCTTTGGCCGAGAACCGCCGGAACGGTGGTCACAGAGCGCGGGCGGCGAGATAGGTCTTGATGGCGTCGATGCTGTTTTCGACGACCTCGCAGCGGGTCGGCGCCTTTTTCAGGGCGTCGAGCGCCGGATGGTGCGCGAGATCCTGGCCCGTGGCGTCTTCGATGGCGTCCGGGAACTTGGCCGGATGCGCCGTGGAGAGGCAGATCATCGGGTCGTCCAGTTCGTCGTACTGCTCCGCCACGAAAACGCCGGCCGCCGTGTGGGGGTCGAGCAGATAGTTGTGCTTTTCGTGGTAGCGCTTGATCGTGGCCAGCGTGCGCCGCGTATCGGACGAGCCGGCGACGATTTCCAGATCCACGCGGCCTTTCGCGTCGCGGGGAATCTCCATGCGACCTTCCAGCGCGAACTGGGTCATCAGGCGGGCCACGGCTTTGGGATCAGAGCCGACCTTGTAGTAGAGCCAGCGTTCGAAATTGCTGGCGACCTGGATGTCCATCGAGGGGTTGACGGTCGGCACGACCTGGCCCTTGGCGTAGACGCCCGTGTTGAAGAAACGGGCGAGAATGTCGTTTTCGTTGGTGGCGAGCACCAGGCGGCTGATGGGCAGACCCATCCGCTTGGCATACCAGCCGGCGAGGATGTCGCCGAAGTTGCCGGTCGGCACCGTGAACTGCACCTGCGCCGCGCCGGTTTCCTCGAACACCCGGAAGGCCGCGTAGAAGTAGTAGACGATCTGGCTCAGGACGCGCGCCCAGTTGACGGAATTGACCGTCCCGAGCTCGTGCCGGTCCTTGAAGGGCAGGTCGCTGAAGAGGGTTTTCATGATGAGCTGGCAATCGTCGAAGCTGCCCTTGACCGCCAGGTTGAAGACGTTGGCGTCGAGGACGGACGTCATTTGCCGTTCTTGGAGATCGCTGACGCGGTCGTGCGGATGCATCACGAAGATGTGGATGCGCTCTTGGCCGCGCACGCCGCAAATGGCCGCGGAACCGGTGTCGCCGCTGGTGGCGGCGAGGATGTTGAGGCGGCCTTGGCGCTCCTCGAGGATTTCCTCGAACAGGCGGCCGAGGAACTGGAGGGCGACGTCCTTGAAGGCGAGGGTCGGGCCATGGAACAGCTCGAGCACGTGGAGCCGGCCGACCTTGCGGACCGGCACGACCTCGGGATGGGCGAAGGAAGCATACGCGGCGGCGATCAATTCCTTCAGCCGGGCTTCCGGCACGTCGTCGGTGAACAGGCGGATGATTTCGAAGGCCAGATCGGGATAATCGAGATCTTTCCACTCTTCCAGCCGGGCGGCGACGTCGGGAATGCGGTCGGGGATGAGCAGGCCGCCGTCGCGGGCGAGACCAGTCATGACGGCATCCTTGAACGCGAGGGGCGTCTGGGCGCCGCGGGTGCTGATATAGCGAATCGGATTCATAGCGGCGCATTTATAAGGCGTGGCGGGCGCCGTGGCAAGCGCAACCGGTCAGGGCAGGCTCAATTGGAAGCCCATGAACTGGGCGGCGAGGAACAGCGCGAAAAGGCCGATCATCACGATGGCTTCGGAGCGAACGAACCGTCCGCCGGTGGTCACGAACATCTGCAGCAGGACCCCCGCCACGATCAGCAGGGGCAGATCGCGTCCGACGATGAGCGGTTCGACCGGCAACGGCCGGACGAGGCTGAGGCCGCCCGCCACGACCAGGCCGGTGAAGATGTTGGAGGCGTAGATTTCGCCCAGCGTGACGTCCGCCTGGCGGCGGATGACGGCGCCCAAGGCGATGGCCAGCTCGGGCAGGGACGTGCCGAAGGCGTAAAAGGTCACGCCGACGAGGAGATCGCTCATGCCCAGCCGCCGGGCCATGGCCGAACCGTGCGTCACGATCCAATCGGCGCCCAGCACCACCATGCCGACGCCCGCCGCGAACAGCAGGATGTCGAGCCAAGGATGCGGGACGCCGGCGGCGGGGACTTCCTGGCGCTGCCGGCGGGCGTCGTCGAGCGTGGCGCGGAAGTAGGGCACGTAGGCCGCGATCAGCAGCAGGCCGTCGAAGCGGCTCAAGACGCCGTCCATGGCCAGGATCATCAGAAGCCCGGCGGAAAGGATCATCCAGCTCGATTCGCGGTCGCGGAGCGAGGGTCCGACGACGATGGGCCGCCAGAGGGCGCAGAGCCCCGCCACGAAGGTCAGGGTGACGAAATTCGAGCCGACGACGTTGCCCATGGCCGCGGCCGGCTGGCCGCGCAGGGAGGCGAACAGGGAAACGCAGAATTCGGGCAGGGACGTCATGATGGCTACGATCATGACCGTGACCACGAGCGGGGAGACCCGGAGCCAGGCCGCCAGTTTCGGGACGCGGCGCAGGACGATTTCGGTGCCGCCCCACAACAGGGCGATGCCGGCCGCAAAATACAGTGCGGCGATCACGAAACCGGCGTTTCCCGATCCACGTCGGCGTGGGACTCCTTGGGTCCCGGCAGCACCAGATTCAGCAGCACGCCGACGAGGCCGGCGAGGCCGATGCCGCCGAGGCAGAAGCGGCCGCAGGTGACGGTCATGTCGCCGATGCCGGCGGTGAGGATGACGGAGGCGATGACGAGATTGCGGGACCGCGACATGTCCACGCGGGCCTTGACGAGCGAATTGACGCCGATGGCCGCGATCATGCCGAACAGCAGGAGCATGATGCCGCCCATGACGGGGGCCGGGATCGTGCGCAGGATCGCGCCAAGCTTGCCGGCGAAGGCAAGCACCATGGCGGCGACGGCGGCGATGCGCATAAGGACGGGGTCCGTGGCCTTGGTGAGGGCGACGGCGCCGGTGACCTCCGAATAGGTCGTGTTGGGCGGACCGCCCAGCAAGCCCGCCAGAGAGGTGGCCAAGCCATCGCCCAGCAGCGTGCGGTGCAGGCCGGGCGACTTGAGGAAGTCCTTGCCGGTCACCGACGAGATGGCGAGGACGTCGCCGACGTGCTCGATGGCGGGAGCCAGGGCGACGGGCAGCATGTAGAGGATGGCGGCGAGATCGAAGGTCGGTTTGGCGAAAGTCCCGTTGGCCAGCGCGGCGGTCCAGGGAATCTGGAACCAGGCGGCCTCCCTCACGGGGGTGAAATCGACGACGCCCATCGCGAGGGAAACCGCATAGCCGACGACGATGCCGCACAGCACGGGGATGAGGCTCAGGAATTTCTTGCCGTACATCACGGCCGCCACGGCGGTCAGGAGCGAACAGGCGGCCAGGGCGATCGCCCGGCCATCGGGGGTGCTGCCGTCGAAGCTGCGCGTCATGCCGACGGCGACGGGCGCCAGCTTGAGGCCGATGACCATGATGACGGGGCCGGTGACGATAGGCGGCAGGTAGCGGTTGAGCAATTCGCGGCCGCCGATCCGCGCCATGGCGCTGAAGACCAGATAGACCAGGCCGGCGCAAAACAGGGCGCCGAAGGTGGCGCCGGGGCCGAATTGCGTCATCGCAAAGGAAATGGGGGCGATGAAGGCGAAGGAACTGGCCAGGAAGATCGGCACCATGCCGCCGGTGATGAGATGGAAGAGCAGCGTGCCCGCTCCGGCGGTGAACAACGCGATGGACGGATCGAGACCCGTCAGCAGCGGCACCAGTACCAGCGCGCCGAACGCCACGAACAACATTTGGATGCCCAAGACCAATTGCCGACTTTTCGACGTCGAGTCCATCGCCGTTGCCTCCTGTTTGCCGCGGGTTGGTGCCCGGGGTGGGGGTCGAACCCACATGACCTTTCGGTCAAGGGATTTTAAGTCCCTTGCGTCTGCCATTTCGCCACCCGGGCA
>ERZ1645187.1002-NODE-1002-length-26771-cov-30.182325_pt1 | contig 26771 bp, 26 predicted proteins | sample MGYA00575352_ERZ1645187 | MGnify/ENA primary metagenome ERZ1645187 (study PRJEB40837, sample SAMN11349314) | freshwater sediment metagenome | isolation source: river sediment | host: Sediment | place: India: Wazaribad , New Delhi | collected 2017-02-21 ...
GATGATCTCGTTGATGACGTCGGAGATCTCTTCGCGCGCCGATTCCGGATCGAGCCGCGCCAGCTGCGACAGGTCGATCGTGTCGATCAGCGCCGAGAAGATCGACGACTTGATGTCGTAGTATTCCTCGGACCTCTGACGCTCCTGCGCGCCACGGCCGGGCGGGATCGGCGCGTTGGGATTGGCGGCGGGCGCCGGAGCCGGAGCGGACGCTGCGGCGGGGCGTGCCGGCGCGGCCGCAGCGGCGGCCGGCCGCGCCTGCGGCGTCGGCTGCGGTGCTCCCGATCCCGACGAACCTCGACGACCGAACATTCCCGGCTCCTTCGACTAGTCGAACTCACGACGCCTTGCGGGCGCGCAGCTTCTCGATCAGCGGCATCAACTGCGCCAGACCCGGACGGCGGGCCTTGCGGATCTCGCTCCGCCCGGTGACGTGGGCGGCGAGCGCGCGGAAGACTTCGGCCGTGGCGTGCTTGGGGTCCACCTCGCCGATCATCTGGCCCTTGTTGGCGGCATTGCCGAACAGCGCCGCATCGAAGGGAACCGCGGCGGAGATCGGCAGATCGAGGGCGCGGGCGAAGTCGTCCGGCTTGATCTCGGGGCGCTTGGGCACGCCGACGCGGTTGAACACCAGACGCGGCGGCGCGTCGTTGGGTCGGCTCGCCTTCATGACGTCGATGAGGTTCTTGGCGTTGCGCAGGTTGGCGAGGTCGGGTTCGGCGACGATCACCACCTCGTCGGCCTCGCGCAGCTGACGCCGCACCCAGGCGTTCCACTGGTGCGGCAGATCGAGCACCAGAACCGGCACGACCGAGCGCCCCGCCTCGACGATGGCGTCGAACGACAGTTCCTCGAAGTCGTAGGGTCGATCGAGCATGGCCGGCGCGGCGAGCAGGCTCAGGTGATCGGCACACTTGGTCAGCAGCCGATCGAGAAACACCTCGTCGACCCGGTCGGGCGCGTTGAGGGCGTCGAGCACCCCCTGAGTCGGGTCCTGATTGAAGTCGAGACCGGCGGTGCCCCAGGCGAGATCGAAATCGGCGATCACCACGTCGTTGGCGAAGCTGCGGGCGATCGACCAGGCGACGTTGTGGGCGAAGGTGGAGGAACCGCAGCCGCCCTTGGCGCCGACGAAGGCGATCGACCGTCCGACCGGTGCCGCCTCCGGGTTGTGATAGAGCTCCGAGATCGCGTGCAGCAGATCGAACATGCTCAGCGGAGCGACCACGTATTCGCTGACGCCGCGCCGGATCAGTTCGCGATAGAGCACCACGTCGTTGACGTGTCCGACCACCAGCACCTTGGTGCCGGGATCGCAGACCTCGGCCAGACCGTCGAGATGGGAGAGGATCTCCTGCGCCCTGCCCTTGGTCTCGACGATGACCAGATTGGGGGTCGGCGCCGAGCCGTAGAACTCCACGGCGGCGGGCAGTCCGCCCATCTGGACCTTGAGGTGGGCGCGCGACATGCGCCGATCCGCCCCGGCCTCCTCGACCACCGCGGCCATCTCGTTGGTCTCGCAGAACGCCTGGATGGCGATGCGCGGGATCGGCCGCAGTTCGTTGGCGTCGCCGGCCGGACGATCGGTCTCGAACTCGCTCATTGCGATCCTCCCCCGCTGACGCTGCTGACGCCGGGGGCCGGCAGGCCGGTTTCGGACATGGTCTTCTCGCCCTTGCGGTATTTCGCCAGCACGGTGGCGCGGCGGGTGGCGTCCGGTCCGCCGAGCGGCGCCGGAGCGACCAGATCGGCGGGGTTGGCGACCATCGCGGCCATGTTGGCCTGATAGGCGCAACCGAAGTTCCAGTAGTCGGAATTGTCGGCGTGTCCGATCGCCTGATTGGGCCATTGGCCGCAGCGATGCGGCACCTGGGCCACGAGGCGGGTGTGGCTGAGGCGGATCGGCGCCGCGTCGTTCGGGCCTTCGGCGGTGTAGTTGCGACGCTCGATCGACGTCGCGGCGACGCCGGAGCGCACCAGGGCATCGACCACCTCGCGCTGGACCCGTCGGACGGCGGCCTCGTTGGTGGAACCGAGCGGGGTCATCACCACCACGCGGCCACCGCCGTTCTGCCGGCTCTCGCGACCGAAGGCCTCGACGGCGCCGATCAGGCTCACCGGCATGCGGGCGGTGTGCGAGGCGACCGGCAGATCGAGCACGGCCTCGCCCTCTTCCACCAGGATCGGGTGGCGGGTGCGATAGCCGTCGAGGTCGACCGTACCGGTGAAGGCGGGATCGCGATCCGGACGGGCGCAGCCGGCCAGACCGGCCAGCACCAGGACGGTTCCGGCGGCGAGGAGAAGGCGACGCGCAGAGCGCGGGGAGACGGGCGAGGTCATGGTTCTGCGGCCCTCAGTCGAGGATGAAGCCGAAGGGTCCGGAATAGGACCCGCTCGGAGCGCCGTCGCCGGCACGGTAGATCTTGTGGATGCGCCCCATCAGCACGGCGTTGGCGTCGCCGGAGGGCGTGAAGTTCTGATCCGGACGCTGCAGCTTGGCGGCCGGAACGGGGCGCACCACCAGCGGCTGGATGAAGATCGCCAGTTCGCTCTGCGACTGCTGGAAGTCGCGCGACCGGAACAGCGAGCCGAGAATCGGAATGCTGAGCAGTCCCGGTACGCCCGAGATCGCCTGCCGCACGTCGTCCTTGATCAGACCGGCCAACACCATGGCGCCACCCGACGGCACTTCGAGCGTCGTCGAGGCACGCCGCACCCGCAGCGCCGGGATGGTCAGCGTGCCGATCGTCACCGCACCGTCGGAGGTCAGTTCCGATACCTCGGTCTTGACCGTCAGGTTGATGCGATCCTCCGACAGCACCACCGGCTGGAAGTTCAGCGCGATGCCATAGGTCTTGAAGTCGACGCCGATGGTCGAGCCGGACGAACCGGACGACTGGCTGACCGGAACCGGATATTCGCCGCCCACCAGGAACTGCGCCTGCTCGCCCGACAGGGCCGAGAGGTTGGGTTCGGCCAGCGTGCGCAACAGGCCGTTCTGCTCCAGCGCCTGGATGCGGGCGCGCAGCTTGGTGGCGCCGGCGGTCCAGAAGAGTTTCTGGTCGAGCGCCGGCGTGGTGGCCGAGTTGATGGCGAACGGATTCGACGTGATGGTGTTGGAGCCGAGGTTGCCGGAGGTGACCAGGGCGCCGATGATCGAGCCGGTGTTGGCATATTCGCTCGATCCGACGTTGGTCAGATCGATGCCGAGCATCTTGATGACCTCGCGCTGGACCTCGGCGATGGTCACCTTCAGCATCACCTGATCCTTGCCGGCGATGGTGAGGGCGTTGACGACCTGAATGCCGCCGCCCGAGCCGCTGCCCGCAGTGGCACCGGCCGAGCCGCCACTGGCGGAAGCCCCGCTCGTCGCCGCATTGGGATCGGCGCCGACGAAGCGCGAGGCGACCTCGTAGGCCTGCACCGCCTCGCCGCCGTTGGCGACCGTGCCCGACAGCACGACCGTGCCGGCCACCGCCTCGATGCGGATCTGGCTCTTCGGCAGCAGGCGCTTGAGCAGCACCTCCAGCGCCTGGGTATCGACCTCGACCTGCAGTTCGAGATTGGCCATCGGCCGCCCGGAGGCTCCGAACACGACGACGTTGGTGTTGCCGAACTTGTTGCCGATCACGTAGAGGCGCCGCGCGGAACGGACGATGGCGTCGGCGACCTTGGGGTCGGCGACCACCACGTCGCGGATGTCCTCGTCGAAGTCGAGCACCTTCGACTTCGACAGCGGCAGATGGACGATGCGTTCGGCGCGACCGGACACGTTGGAGACGCGGTCGGAGCCGGCGGCCGACTGCGCCGCCACTTCGGCGGTGGGTGTGAAGCCGATCGTCGCCGCCATCAGGGCGGCCGCCACGAATCGGCGGAAACGGTTGGGTCCGAAGTTCATGCGTTCACCCTCGAAACTCCGCTCGTGCGCTCAGCGCCGAATGTTGACGGTGGACGAAACCCCGGCGCGCACCACCCGGACCGACCCGCCCTGCTGTTCGGGCTCCTCGGCGATGCGCTCCGCCGGTTCGCGAACCGACCGCAGAATGAGAGAGATCACGCCCAACTGCTGCGCCTGGGCCATCATTTCGGCCTGTCGCGGCGTGAGCTCGAGCGTCACCGTGTCCTTGACCGTCAGCGCCGGTTCCGGCCGGTCGCCCACCTGCTGGTCGACCGCGAGGACGCGGATGTTGGTGAGAATGGTCTCGCTGGTGAAGTTGTCGCCACCGGCCATGCCCGCACCCTTGACCGCGGCGCGGGTGAGGATGACGTCGACGTGATCGTTGGGCAGCACGAAGCCGCCGGCGGTCGACACCGCCTTCACCTCGACCGCGGCGGCCCGCATGCCGGGAGACAGGATCACCGACATGAAGCCGCGATCGGCCTTGAGCAGACGCTGTTCGCGGATCGGCTCGCCCGGCAGGACGGCGGCACGCGCGATCGATCCGACCAGTTCGGTGTCGGCGCTCGGGCGGGCGGTGCGGGTCAGGTAGAATTCGACGATTCCGGCCTTGGGGAAGCTCTGCCAGCCGATGTCGGCGGCCTCGAGCTTCTTGCCGGTGGGAATGTCCTTCTGGGCGACCAGAACGTCGACGGTCTCCGGCGGCGGCGGCGCGGGGGCCGCGGGCGCGGAGGCGACCTTCGCCGGTTCCGGCGGGGGGCTCGACATCTGGGAGGCGAGCAGGGCCGCCAATACACCGGCGCCGAGCGCGACCACCAATACCAGGACTCGTGTGAGCTTCATGACTCGATCCGATCGTTCGAGACGAATGCCGAGGCATCCATCACCGCACAGTTTCGAGTCCAATTGGTTCAGGTATGGTTAACGAGTGATGACCTTTCGAAGGCATTCGCTCGGCGCAACGGTGGCGACCGCCCGCGATCACGCCCGAAGACGGTTCGGGCCGGAGCGCGAACGCCCCGGCCCGATGTCCGAACGGGTGAGCCGGATCAGCCGATCAGCAACGCCGAGATCCACCCCGTCTCGGGGAAGATCAGCAGGGCGGCCGCCGACAGCGCGATGCCGTAGGGCACGCGGCGATGCTCGTGGAAGCGGGCGAGAAAGCCGACCTTGAGGTTCGGAACCGGGGTGAGCAGACGGTCGGCGGTCAGCACCGCGAAGGTCAGTACGCCACCGATGAGCGAGAAGCCGAGGGCGAAGTCGAGCAGATTGCTCCAACCGAGCCAGAGCACGACCGCGGCGGCGAACTTGACGTCGCCCCCGCCCATCCAACCGCGGGCGAAACAGAAGAAGCCGATCGCGAACACCAGGAAGGCGGCGCCGAGATGCGCACCGAGTGCCGGCCACCCGGGCTGAGTGATCGCCAGCGCGGCGAGCCCGGCGACGAACAGGCCGGCCGACAGCCGGTTGGAAATCGTCATGGTGAAGAAGTCGGAGGCGGCGGCGAACACCACCAGGATCGGAAACACCGCGACCAGAGCGGCGAGAACCCACTGCGACATGCCCAACTCCTGCGTCGGCGACTTCTCCCTTCATGCCACGGCGGGCCTGAAGGCGACGTAAACGCGGATCACGCTCACCCGCGCCCCGAAAACGACGAAAGGCAGGGCCGAGCCCTGCCTTCCGAATTCGCGTCACGAGATCGCGGCGATCAGGAGTTGCCGGCGACCTTCGAGGCGAGATTGGTGAACATCACGTTGATGTTGGTGCCGAGCGCCTTGGCGCCGGCGATGATGGCGACGGCGATCAGCGACGCGATCAGGCCGTACTCGATCGCGGTGGCGCCGGACTCGTCCTTCATGAAACGGGCGAACATGGTCATCGTACTGCTCCTCTCAGATCCACACGGTATTTCCTGTTTCGCTTCGAGGTGGCGGTCGTTCGCCCCTCTCGAAGTCTGTAGCGACCATACGTGTCTCCCTCTAATTCCAAGTAAACCGGCGTGGTTACGAAATGGTCACGCCGCGGAATCGGGACCATGGCTAATACGGGGTTACGCCGTGGAGACGACCGACGCGGCCGGGGATCGTCGCCCGAGCGAACACGCCACCTCTTCGCCCGACCGTTCACCTGCCGCGATCGACCGGCGGTACGTCCGCCGCGATCGCCCCGCGGCTTGCCCCACCTCGTTGGACGGATACGCGGGCGCACCCACGCGCGCGTGAGGAACCCTCGCGATCGCGCCCCGCGAACCGGTCGGGTTTCGTCCGGAGACCCGCCGCGGGCGGGAGGGCATTAAGGGGCTCTTCACCAAACGCGCGCATCATCGCTCGAGACTTGCCAGACGAAGGTGCGGTTTCGTGCGTCTCCACCAGTCCCTACTCGCTCTCCTCGCTCTCCTCGCCCTCGGCCGCGCCGCCGGTGCCGGCGAGGGGAAGGACCCGATCACCGTGATGATCGATCGCGCCAAGGTGATGCGGATCTCGGCGCCGGCGGCGACCGTGGTGGTGGGCAATCCGGCCATCGCCGACGCCTCGATCCAGGACCGCCAGACCATCGTTCTCACCGGCAAGATCGTCGGCATCACCAATCTGGTGATCCTCGACTCCAAGGGTCAGTTGGTGGCCGACGAACTGGTGGCGGTGGAGAAGCCGGATCGCGGCTACGTCACGGTGCAGCGCGGTTCCTCCCGCTTCACCTATGCCTGCACCCCGTCGTGCAACACCGCGCTGGAGCCCGGCGACAACAACGACTACTTCAACCAGTCGAGTGCGCAGATGACGACGCGCGGCGCCCAGGCCACCGCCACGCCGCCGGCCCAGTGAGGCGGCGCGACGCGGCTCCCGACCGGTTCGGCGGCGATTGAACCAAATCTTCAACTTTTCGCGCGACGCTGGCATTCGCTCGTCCAGGTGGCGACGGCCACGGCCGTCCGGACGCGTGGAGAGGTGCGGACATGTCGACTACGATCGCGAGCGAAGCAACGGATCGGCCGCCGGCCGAGACGCCGCCGCGGCGGCGGGGATGGCGCTTCTTCCTGCGCGACACGCGCGGGTCTTCGGCGGTGGAGTTCGCCATCATCGCCACGCCGTTCCTGGCCCTGATGGGGGCGATCATCGAATCCGCCCTGGCCTTCATGGCCGGCCAGATCCTCGACACGGCGACCAACGACGCCGCGCGCCTGATCCGCACCGGCCAGGCCCAGGCCCAGTCCTTCGATTCCGCCGCCTTCGCCAACGAGGTGTGCAAGCGCCTCTACGTGCTGGTCAGCTGCTCCGGCATCAGCGTCGACTCCCGCGTGCTGACCAAGTTCTCTGGCTACACCGCGATCAATCCTGTCGACAACACCGGCAAGTTCGATCCGAGCAAACTGTCCTTCTCCGCGGGTGGTTCGCAGGACATCGTCGTGGTTCGAGTCTATTACCAATATCCCATCTACATCAACAAGTTGGTTCCGGGGCTGGCCAATCTGGCCAATGGCAAGCGGCTGATCGCCGGTGTTGCCGCGTTCCGCAACGAACCGTTCCCGTGGTGAGGCGGCATGGCACTCCTGCCACAGTTTCTGCAGCGTGGTGCCCGGAGGTTCGGCGCACGGCTGAAGGCTCTGAGACGTGACGTCCGCGCCGTGTCGGCGGTGGAGTTCGCCCTCCTCCTGCCGTTCATGATCTCGCTCTACATCGCCGCCAACGAGACCTCGCTGGCGCTGTCGATCTATCGCAAGGTCAGTCACACCGGTGCCACCCTCGGCGACCTGACCTCGCAGGCGAGCTCGCTCACCACCGCGGAGATGACCGACATCATGGCGGCGACCACCGCGGTGATGTCGCCCTATGCCGACAGCGGTCTGAAGATCGTCGTCGCCGCGGTCGAGATGAAGAACAACGCCTACGTCACCGACTGGAGCGTGGCCCAGAATACCACCGCCTGGACCGAGAACGGCACCCCGCCGGTGACCATCCCCAGCGGCCTCATCAGCAACGGTCAGCAGATCATCGTCACGCAGGTGCAGTACACCTACGTCTCGACGTTCTCGCTGTTCATGAAGGACATCTGGGGCACGAATTCGATCACGCTCAAGGACGTGTCCTACTTCCGGCCGCGCGTGACGACCACGATCGCCAAACCGACGTGAGCCCTCGCCCGCCTCGAATCGCGGGATGCCGAGGCGCGGGACGTCGGTCCGAGGGTGAAGAAATCATGAACTCACCCCTACCGACCACTACCTACGGAAACGCCGGGACGGCAGTCCCGACGCTTCGTGATATTTCGCGGAGCAGCGGATTCGTTTTGCACTGCCGCACGAGATCGTTCGAACGATCCCTTCGCGCGCTCTGCCTCGGCGAACCCGGCCGCATGGGAGAAGTGCGATGATTCACAATAGACTGTGGGATGAACTTCAGACGGGCTCCGGCGCGGCGACGACGCGACGCATACGCGCCGACGACCTGTTCCTGTTCTCGCGCATGTCGGGACACCACAATCCGCTGACCTTGCCCGCAGGTGCGGTACGCGCCGACGGCAAGCCGGCACAGAACGACGTCCCGGCCCTCCTGGTCGCCTCGATCGTCGCGGCGGCGGTGGGCAACCGGGCCCCCGGCCCCGGCTCGATGTGGAAGTCGGCCTCCTTCGCCTTCCTGGCGCCGGTGGCGCCCGGCGACGAGGTCACCGCCTCGGTGACGGTGACCGGCAAGAACCCCGACGGCACCGTGTCGCTGTCGTTCAAGGTGGTGAAGGCCAACGGCGAAGCGGTGGCGGAAGGCCACGGCGTCGTCGCCCCGCCGAGCGAACGCATCTCGCTGCCGCACATCGACATTCCCGAGGTGATGGTCGAACGCCACGTCGCCTTCGACCGCCTGCTGGCCGCCGCAGCCTGCGGCAGGGCGCTGCCGACCGCCGTGGTCCAGCCCGACGACGAGAGCTCGCTGCGCGGCGCCCTCGACGCCGCCAAGGCCGGCTTCATCGATCCGATCCTGGTCGGCACCCGTTCGCGCATCGAGAAATGTGCCGCCTCGCTCGGCCTCGACATCTCCGGCATCCCGATCGAAGCGGTCGGCGACGACGAACAGGCCGCCGCCCGTTCGATCGCCATGGTCCACGAGGGCCGGGTCCGCGGCGTGATGAAGGGTCACCTGCACACCGACGTGCTCTTGCACCACATCGTCAAGCGCGACGGCGGCCTGCGCACCTCGCGCCGCCTCAGCCACGTCTTCGTGCTCGATCTGCCCGGCCGCACCTCGCCGCTCTTGATCTCGGACGCGGCGATCAACATCGCCCCCGACCTCGACACCAAGGTGCACATCGTCCAGAACGCCATCGACATGGCCAAGGCGATCGGCATTCCGCTGCCCAAGGTCGGCGTGCTGTCGGCGGTGGAGACGGTCAATCCGGCGATCCCCTCGACCATCGACGCGGCGGTTCTCTCCAAGATGGCCGAGCGCGGCCAGATCCGCGGCGGCATCGTCGACGGCCCGCTCGCCATGGACAACGCCATCGACGCCGGCGCCGCCGAGAGCAAGGGCATCATCTCGCTGGTCGCCGGCCATGCCGACGTGCTGATCGCCCCCAATCTGGAATCCGGCAACATGCTGGCCAAGGAACTGGTGTTCCTGGCCTCGGCGCAGACCTCCGGTCTGGTCATCGGCGCCAAGGTGCCGGTGATGTTGACGAGCCGCGCCGACGACGAACGCGCCCGCCTCGTCTCGGCCGCGCTCGCCCAGATCTACGGCCACTTCCTCGAGACCGGCACCGCCCTGGTCGCCCCGACCATGACGGGGGATTGCCCGTGACGCGCGCCGTCCTCACCATCAACGCCGGCTCGTCGAGCCTGAAGTTCTCGGTCTATGCCGCCGACGGCGAACGCAAGCGGCTGGCCGCCGGCCAGCTCGAGGGCATCGGCGTCCATCCGCATCTGACCATCCGCGACGAGAACGGCCATTCCCTGCTCGAATGGCGCTGGAAGGACCCGAGCCGTCTGCCCGGGCACGACGAGGTCCTGGCCGGCCTGATCGACTTCCTCGGCGACAATCTCACCGATCTCGACATCGTCGGCGTCGGCCACCGCGTGGTGCACGGCGGGCCGATCTACGCCGAACCGGTGTTGATCGACGACGCCGTGATCGCCGATCTCGAAGGCTTCCAGCCGCTGGCGCCGTTGCACCAGCCGCACAATCTCACCGGCATCCGCGCCGCCCGCAAGGCGTTCCCGAGCGTGCCGCAGGTGGCCTGTTTCGACACCGCCTTCCATCGCCGCCACCCCTGGGTCGCCGACACCTACGGTCTTCCCTACGAGCTGTGGGAGGAGGGCGTGCGCCGCTACGGCTTCCACGGCCTTTCCTACGAAGCGGTTTGGGGCCTCCTGATGGGGCGGGCCGAGCATCTGCGCCACGGCCGCGTGGTGGTCGCCCATCTCGGCTCCGGCGCCTCGATGTGCGCCATCCGCGACGGCGTCTCGGTCGGCTCGACCATGGGCTTCTCCACCCTCGAGGGCCTGCCGATGGGCACCCGCACCGGCTCCCTCGATCCCGGCGTCATCCTGTGGATGCTGGAGACCAAGGGCTGGGGCGCCAAGGAGATCACCGACGTCCTCTACAAGAAGAGCGGCCTCAAGGGCATGTCCGGCATCTCCGCCGACATGCGCGACCTCGAGGCCTCCGACGCGCCGGGGGCGAAGCGGGCGATCGACTACTTCGTCTTCCGCATCAAGCGCGAGATCTGCGCCATGACCTCGGTGCTCGGCGGTCTCGACGCGGTGGTCTTCACCGGCGGCATCGGCGAGCATTCGGCGCTGGTGCGGGCACGCGCCACCGAAGGCCTCGAGTTCCTCGGCGTCGCGGTCGATCCGGCCGCCAACGCGGTGCATGCCCCGGTGATCTCGGCCGCCGGTTCGTCGGTCGAGGTTCACGTCATCGCCACCGACGAAGAGGGCGTCATCGCCCGTCACACCACGCGCCTGGTCGCGTGAGCCCGCACGACGGCCGCCGGTCTCAGCCCGGCGGCGTCGATCCGGTGGTGGTGCCGGGGGCGTTCTGCGGCTGCGGCGGCGGGGCGACCAGCGGCAGCCACGGCACGTAGGCGGGATGGCCGATGCGCAGGAAGCCGCCGGCATGCACCGGTTCGATCGCCTCGTAGGCGTCGGGATCGACCTCGTCGAGATCCATCAGCATGTCGCGCAGCCGCCGCTTGCGCCCCTCGTCGAGGCTCGAGCGCACCACCTGCGGCCCGTGCGGCAGCACCTGCGACGACCACAGCACGCGAATGTCCGGCATCGACACCTCGCCCCTGGCGGCGAGATCGTGCAGCGTACCGCGCCCCCAGCCCTCGGTCGGATCGCCCTCGAGCGTGCTCCACACCACCGCTGCCTCGGCGCGACCGGCCAGCATCGCGCGCAGCGCCTCGCTCGGCCCGCCGACTTCCACCAGCTTCGGCGCCCGCTCGCCGGTCAGCCCCTCGCGGGTGAGGAGCAACAACGGCAGCCGGCGCGTCGCCAGCCCCGGTTCGCTGGAGATCGCCAGTGTGTGGCCGGCGAGATCGGCGAGTTTGGCGAGCGGCGAGCCGGTGCGGGTGACGATGGCGGCGCGGAACCCGGCGGTGCCGTCGGCGGCGCGCGGCGCGACCAACGGCTCGACGCAGCCGCACAGGGTCCAGGCGGTGGCGTAACCGGTGGCGGTCAGGCGGGCGTAGTCGACGCGGCCGGTGGCCAGCGCCTCGATCAGCAGGCGTTCGTCGGCGAAGGTCACGGCCTTGACCTCGCCGGCCAGCGTATCGGCGAGGCGACGGCGGAAGGGCTCGATCCGGTCCAGCGCGATCTCCGGACGGACGGGCGTCACCAGCCCGAGACGCAGCGGCTTCTCGGTGCGCTGCCGCGGGCGACCGCGGGTCACCGGCGGCGGCAGCGAGGCGCCGGGCGTCAGCGTGCCCGACGGGGCACCGAGGCCGGTGAGCGGCGCATCCGGGCGACCTTCGGCGCGCGCCGTGACGGCGGAGGCGGCGAAGAGCGCGACGAGAGCGACGGAGGCGAAGGTGCGGCGCATCGGGGCGGTGTCCGGTCGGGGCGATCGCGGCGATCGACGATTCGCCGGCAGGATCGTTCAGCCGCGCGCCGGAGGCAACTCCCCGCCGCAGTCGGCGATCATTCCACGAAGGTGAGGCGACCACCGGCCATGTCGACCTTCGACAGGCGCCGGATGAAGCTCATGCCGAGCAGATTGGTGCCGAGCACTTTTTCCGGCATCACCAGAGCATCGACGTTCTTCACCCGCACCGCGCCGATGCGCACCTCGGAGAGGACGATGCGGGCGGCGTAGGCGGTACCGTTGGCGGTGGAGATCGGGATCTTGTACTCCGACGGCAGCATCGGCCGCAGACCGAGGCGGAACAGGTCCTCGTGGCGGATGGCGACCGAGGTGGCGCCGGTATCGACCATCACCGCGACCGAATGGCCGTTGATCTGAGCGTCGGTCAGATAGTGCCCGCGTGCGTCGGCTTCGAGGGTGACCCTGCGACCCGAACCGGACGAGGCGACGGCGGAAGGAGCGCGCGGGCCTTCTTCGACCCGGTAGCCGACGGCGCGATCGTCGACGCCGACCGGGCGTTCGGTGACATAGGCGACGACATGCAGCAGCGACGGCATGTAGGCCGGCGACATCATCACCGCGATGGCGAGCAGCAGAGCGCCGCGCAGATAGTTCTTCACCTTCGGCCCCGTTCGATCGAGACGGGACATCATCGCCGAAGAGGCCCTAACGAGCCTTGAAGGTTGCACCTTCTTCCTGCGGCTTCGCGGCGATTTCGCCGTGCGGGGAGCAGCTGGGCGGGTCACGCGATCGGCTCCGGGACGAGGCGGGCGGCGAGTGCGGCGATCTCGGCGCGGCTGCCGAAGCTCGAACGAGCCCCGGTGGCGCGGCAGGCGAGGGCACCGGCCGCGAGCCCCTCGCGCAGGGCCTCCACGAAATCGTCCGAGCGATCGAGCGCGGCGGCGAAGGCACCGCAGAAGGCATCGCCGGCTCCGGTGGTGTCGACCACCTCGACGACCGGCGGGCGACAGGCGAGGAGCGTCCCGTCGGGACGGGCGGCGATCGCCGCCTCGCCGCCGCGGGTGACCACGCAGTCGACCACGAATCGATCGGCGAGCCCGGCCGCGAAGCCGGCGTGGTCGCGCGGCAGGGCGAGGAGGTCGGCGTAGGCGCGGGCCTCGTGTTCGTTGACGATCACCACGTCGCAGGCGGCGATGGTCGCCTCGGCCACCGGATCGGCGGGGGCGGCGTTCCACACGACGCGCGCGCCGGCCAGACGGGCCCGCGCGATCGCCTTCTCCACCTCGACGGTGCCGAGCGAATTCTGGGTGAGCAGGGTGACGCCGGGGGCGACGAGGCCGACCAGCGCCTCGGCGCGGGCGGCGCGATTGGCGGCGTCGGCCCCGATCATCAGATATTCGCCGCGCGGGTCGACGGCGATCGACTGCAGCCCGGTCGGCCCGTCCGAGCGGGCGAGGCGGGTGAGGTCGATGCCGGCGGCGCGCAGATCGGCGAGCGCAATCTCGGCGAAGGCGTCGCGGCCCACCCCGCCGACCAGCACCACGCGGGCACCGGCACGCGCGGCGGCGACCGCCTGATTGGCGCCCTTGCCGCCGGGAAACAGCTGATAGTCCCGCCCCTTGACGCTCTCGCCGGGGGTGGGAAGGCGCGGCACCACGGTGACCATGTCGACGTTGATGGTGCCGAAGACGACGATCACGGCGGCTTCTCCCTCGGAGGACGGATCGCGCTCCTCCTCCGAGTTCGACAGTCGTCCGCTTTGGTCAACAAAGCGTTGACGCGCGGCGCGGCGTCACTTCGTGCCGTACATGCGGTCGCCGGCGTCGCCGAGACCAGGGACGATGTAGCCGTGGTCGTTCAGGTGGTCGTCGACCGCAGCGGTGACGATCGCCACGTCCGGGTGCTCGGCGCGCAGCTTGGCGATGCCCTCGGGGGCGGCGAGCAGGCACACGAACTTCAGATGCTTAGCGCCACCCTCCTTCAGCCGCTCGATGGCGGCGGTGGCGGAATTGGCGGTGGCGAGCATCGGATCGAGCACGATCACCGTACGATCGGCGAGATCCTCCGGCGCCTTGAAGTAGTATTCGACCGCCACCAGGGTCTTGGGATCGCGGTAGAGCCCGACGTGGGCGACGCGGGCCGACGGCACCAGATCGAGCATCCCCTCGAGCAGGCCCATGCCGGCGCGCAGGATCGGCGCGAACACCAGCTTCTTGCCCTCGAGCGTCGGGGCGACCATCGGCATCAGCGGCGTCTCGATCTCGGTGGTGGTCAACTCCAGATCACGGGTCGCCTCGTAGGCGAGCAGCAGCGAGATCTCGCGCAGCAACTGGCGGAAGCTCTTGGTGGAGGTCTCGCGGCGGCGCATGAGGGTCAGCTTGTGGGCGACCAGGGGATGGGCGACCACGGTCACGCCGTCGAAGGAAGGGGATACGGTCATCGGCAATCGGCTCCGCGAGGCAAGGATCTTCGGGGTCTCGCCGAAACCTTAGACGAAGCATCCGATCCCGCAAGGCGGTGCGCGCAATCGTTCCGCATCGTCGGTCGGTCGCAATGATTTTTCACCAAGGCGGAAGGATCGTTGTTTTCTCCGTCACCGAGCTGGTGCACCATGGTGGTTCGTTCCGGAGAATCCGACGAGGCGCCATGACGACACCCAACAAGTCCGGCCACATTCGTCTCACCTCCCACCCGGGCACCGGCTCGGCGGTCCGCTTCCCACTGAGATGGGGCGCGGCGGATCCGCGCGAACGAGGGCCGATCGTCGGCTCGGTGTCGCGCCCCGGTGATCGCAACGTGATCGGCACCCACGGCGGCGCCTATGCGCTCTACCGCGCATTGGCGGTGGCCTCCGGTGCGCTCAATCCGATCCAGCGGCCGGATCTGACCAACACCACGCCGCCGATCACCATCGGCCCGTTCCCGCAGTGGTCGGAGCCGGGCAAGATCGTGTCGATCGACCCGTTCGGCCACGAGGTGCAGCGCATCTTCGCCGCCGAGATCGCCGAGGGCATCGACATCCGCCCGACCATCGCCGTCACCAAGGCCCGCCTGACCCTGCCGGAACTGGTGCCGGAGATCGGCCGCGGCCGCATCCGCGTCGACGGCACCATCGTGCGCGAGCAGGGCGACATCGCCGTGACCAAGATCGCCATCGATCCGGTGTGGCACCTGCCGGGGATCGCGACGCGCTTCGGCACCAGCGAGGACACGCTGCGCCGCACCCTGTTCGAACAGACCGGCGGCATCTATCCGGAGCTCGTCACCCGCACCGACCTCGAGGTGTTCCTGCCGCCGATCGGCGGGCAGACCTGCTACATCTTCGGCGATCCGGAAAAGATCGCCGATCGCGCCTTCGCGCTGACCTGCCGTGTGCACGACGAATGCAACGGATCGGACGTGTTCGGCTCCGACATCTGCACCTGCCGGCCCTACCTCGTGCACGGCATCGAGGAATGCACCAAGGCGGCGCAGGAGGGCGGGGCCGGGCTCATCGTCTACAATCGCAAGGAGGGCCGGGCGCTCGGCGAGGTGACCAAGTTCCTGGTCTACAACGCGCGCAAGCGTCAGGAGGGCGGCGATCAGGCCTCGACCTACTTCGAGCGCACCGAATGCGTCGCCGGGGTCCAGGATGCCCGCTTCCAACAGTTGATGCCGGACGTGCTGCACTGGCTGGGGATCACGCGGATCGACCGCTTCGTGTCGATGTCCGACATGAAGTACGATGCGGTGACCGGCTCGGGAATCGAGATCGTCGAACGGGTGCCGATCCCCGACGATCTCGTTCCCGCCGATGCGCGGGTGGAGATGGAGGCCAAGAAGGCCGCCGGCTACTACACGCCGGACGGGGCGCCGAGCCGGGACGATCTCGATCGCACCGTCGGCCGCCCGCTCGACCACTATTGATCGCGCTCGCGAGAGGAACCACCGACGCATGCAGGACACTCCGGCTCCGGCCACCGCCGCGGAAGTCGCCGCCGCCCGAGGCCTGCTCTCCGCCAGGGCCGTCCGCGATCGGGCGGGTCTGTTGTTCGATCTCGCCCTGATGGATCGGCTGGAGCACTTCCGCATCGACCTCTCGCGGCTCGACCGCACCGCGGAATACGTGGCGCGCCTCATCCGCTCCGAGCACCCGACCCTCGAGGTGCCGCCGCACGCGCGCTGGCGCAACTTCGAGGTCGGCGAGATCGACCGCTGGGGCGGGCTCGCCGGCTCGCGCGAGTGGGCGAGCGAGCTGGAGTTCGGCCGCGCCGCGGTCGATCTGGCGATGGTCAGCGTGCTGGTCGATGCCGGAGCGGGGCCGAAGTGGTCCTACGCCGAGGCGGTGACCGGCGAGACCTATTCGCGCACCGAAGGGTTGGCGATCGCCTCGCTGGTGATGTTCGCCTCCGGCGCCTTCTCGTCCGAGCCGTTCGATCCGCTGCGCGCCGATTCGCGTGCGCTCGCCGGCCTGACGGCGGAGGAACTGGCCGACGGTTTCCAGGTCTCGGCCTCCAATCCGCTGATCGGGGTCGAGGGGCGGCTCGGGCTGCTCAACCGCCTCGGCCAGCAGGTCTCGCTGCGCGACGACGTGTTCGGCACCGAGGACGGAGCCCGGCCGGGCGGGCTGGTCGATCATCTGATGCGGCTCTTCCCCGACGGGCGCGTGCCGGCGCCGGCGGTGCTCGAGGTGTTGCTCGAGGCGCTGGGGCCGATCTGGCCGGGGCGCTACGAACTGGCCGGCGTGCCGCTCGGCGACACCTGGGTGCACCACAAGCTGGTCACCCACGACATCACCTCGGGGCTGATGCCGTTCCACAAGCTGTCGCAGTGGCTGACCTATTCGCTGATCGAGCCGCTGATGTGGGCCGGTCTCGACGTGGTCGACCTCGACGGGCTGACGGGTCTGCCGGAATATCGCAACGGCGGGTTGTTGATCGACGCCGGCATCCTGCAACTGCGCGATCCGGACGCGGCCAAGCGGGTGCATGCGGTCGACGACGAACTGGTGGTGGAGTGGCGGGCGCTGACGGTGGCGCTGATCGACCGGCTGGCCGGGATCATCCGCCAGATGCTGGGGCGCAACGCGCTGAACTTCCCGCTCGCCTGCGTGCTCGAGGGCGGCACCTGGCTCGCCGGCCGCCGTCTCGCCCGCGAGATCCGCCCCGACGGCTCGCCGCCGCTGACGGTCCAGAGCGACGGGACGGTGTTCTGACGGCACGTGCCCCGATCGGGGCCGGCCCGCGTCGCCTCAGCCCATCGAGAACCGGCCGCTGCCGGGACGGGCGCGCAGACGGGCGGCCTTGACGAACTTCTTGGCGATGCGCTCGCGCTTCAGCCGCGACAGATGATCGACGAAGACGATGCCGTTGAGGTGATCGATCTCGTGCTGCAGGCAGGTGGCGAGCAGTCCGTCGGCCTCGACCTCCTGCGCCTTGCCGTCGCGATCGAGGTACTTGACCTTCACCTTCGCCGGGCGGACGACGTCCTCGTACTGCTCCGGCACCGAAAGGCAACCTTCCTGATAGGTGTTCTCTTCCTCGGAGGTCCACACGATCTCCGGGTTCACCAGGAACATCGGCTGCTTCTCCTCGCCCTCGCGGGCGAGGTCGAGGGTGACGAGCCGCTTCGCCACGCCCACCTGGATCGCCGCCAGCCCGATGCCGGGGGCGTCGTACATGGTCTCGAGCATGTCGTCGAGGAGACGACGGATCTCGTCGTTCACCTCCGCGACGGGTTCGCAGACGAGCTTCAGGCGGGGATCGGGCAGAGTGATGATGTCGAGAATGGCCATGGCAACGAGATAGGCGACGCTCTCGCCTCGGTCAATCGTCGAGACGGGCGGATTCGCTCGGGTCGGCGCCGAAACGTGGTCACCCCGCCCTCGAAGGCCGTCGCCTCACTCCAGGACGCCGAGCCACACGCACAGGAGCAGGAACCCACCCATCAGCGCCCGGTAGATCACGAACGGCCAGGCGGAGAACTTCTCCATCACCTTCATCAGCGTCCAGATCGCCACGAAGGCCGAGAGCGAGGCGGTGCCGAGCCCGATCCCGAGGATCTCCCAGCCGTGCGCGTCGAGCCCGGCGTGGCGCAGCTCCAGGAGCTCCTTCACGCCCGCCCCGAAGATCGCCGGCAGACCGAGCAGGAACGAGAACCGCGCCGCATCCTCGCGCTTGAGGTTGAGGAACAGCGCCGCCGTCAGCGTCGAGCCCGAGCGCGACACGCCCGGGATCAGCGCCCCGACCTGAGCGAGGCCGACGATCACCGCGTCGCGCAGCCGGATGTCCTCGAACGTGCGCTTGTGCCGGCACACCAGCTCGGCCAGCGCCAGCAGCACCGCCATGCCCACCGACGCCGCCCCGATCACCCACAGCTCGCGCAGCGGCGAACCGCAGGCGTTGAGCTGCTTCTTCAGCAGTACCCCGCCGATGACGATCGGCACGGTGGCGATGACGATGCCGACCCCGAGGCGGAAGTCGAACGAGCGATAGTCGCCGTCGCGCGCCGCCCGGATCGACCCGCCGACCACCCCGGCGACGTCCTTCCAGAAATAGCTGATGACCGCGAACAGCGCCGCGAGCTGCATCGCCGCCGAGAACGCCGAGCCCGGATCCGGCCAACCCAGGAAGGTCGGCACGATCCGCATGTGGGCGGTCGAGGAGATCGGCAACAGTTCGGTGATGCCCTGGACCACGCCGAGGGTCGCGACCTGAACCGCGTCGAGCTTGGCGAATCCGGTGTCGATGCCGTTGGTGCAGGCGGTGGCCATGTCTTCGGTTTCCACTGATGGTTTTCGTGAGCGCAGCGATTGCGGTCGCTCACCCGCAATGAAGTCACCGCCTCGGCCCCGCGGGGCGCCGGGTGGCGATCGAAACGAAGCGGGTCTGCACGGAGGCCCGAATCCCGCCTACTGGAATCCGCCCCCGCAGACAAGCGGAACCCGCGGTTTTCCGCGAAAATCCGAGGCCGGAGCGGTCGGAAGGCGGTTGATGAAGTCTTTATGGGGTCGCAAAAGGTCTTCGTATCAAATAAAGATCTTGGAAATTCCAGATTATTAAAGAGTAAATTCAATCAAGGAAATATGAGTTCGCGCCAAAACGTGGATGTAATGCGAGTATGCGAAGGTAATCCCATCGGAAGTGGGGTTATTCGCAAAATGACGAAGCAAAAGATCTGGGGATTGACGGCCCTGTTTCTGGCGTCGGTGGCGCCGCACGTCGCGCATTCTCGGGATGCCGTGACGTTGGCGCGCCTGCCGGAAACCACCAACGCCGTGCCGGTCGGCGACGCGCGCCCGGTGTGGGGATGGGTCGACTTCTGTCGCCGCTATGCCGGGCAGTGCGACGTGGCACGCATGCCCGCCCGCGATGTCCGCCTCGACGCCGCCGCCTGGAACGTGCTCGTCGAGGTCAACCGCTCGGTCAACGCCGCCATCGAGCCCGAAACCGATCAGGACCACTGGAGCGCCCCGGATCGCTGGGACATCCCCACCGACGGCAAGGGCGACTGCGAGGACTATGTCCTCCTCAAGCGCAAGATTCTGATGGGCCGCGGCTTCCCGCGCCAGTCGCTGCTGGTCACCGTGGTGATCGACCGCCAGGGCGACGGCCACGCCGTGCTCACCGTGAAGACCGACCACGGCGACTTCGTCCTCGACAACATGCGCGACGACGTCCTCGCCTGGGTCAAGACCGGCTACCGTTTCGTCAAGCGCCAGTCGCAGGAAGATCCCAACCGCTGGATCGCCCTCGACGACGGCTATCAGACCCCGGCGATGGTGTCGTCGCACTGACCTCACCGCGCTCCGCCTCCTGCGCGCCGCCGCTTCCCCCGTGAAGCGGCGGCGTTCGCGTCTTCCGGCCCGAGCTCCGCGCTCGCCGCATGGCGGACAAACCGCCGCCGAACTTTCGCCACGATCCGGCGGATTTCCACGAGAGCCCGGAAAACTGCGCCGAGAGCTTTCTTGCCGAGCGGTTGATATGCGCCGGCGTTGCTGGCAATTCGTCAACGATATCGACGAGAGATATGCGCTGTACGCATGGCAGGGGTCGAGTGCGCCGCCTTCGAAATGGGCACAGATCGCATAATATGTGTGCAAAGACGAGGTGCGAAGGGTCCGGAGGATCTCTGAACCACCGCTTCGCCCCTCGAAGGGAGAGGGGGTCTCCGACCCCCGTGAGATCATGTCGCTCTATTCCATCGCCACCAACCTGCGTTCCTCGCTCGAGCGCTATCGCAACTATCGCCGCGCCGTACGCGAACTCTCCGCGCTCGACGACCGCCAGCTCTGCGACATCGGCCTCGTTCGCAGCCGCATCGAAGAAGTGGCGCGCACCGCGCTGCACTGACGCCACCCACGACGGCGCCCAGCCGATCGAGGGCGCCTTCGGGCGCCCTTCGCCGTTGGCACCGGCCTCCGCCGCCGGCCGCCTTTCGGACGCCCATTGCGCGCCCGGGGCGTGCCCCCACGCGGCTCACGCCCAGGCCCACGAAACGATGCCTCGAAACGACGAGAGGCCCGATGCGGCATCCCGCATCGGGCCTCTCTTTTTCATTTCCGCCGCCGCCGTCCGGGCGGGCAGCGGCGTCACGCCGCCGCCACGTCCGACAGGAAGCGATCGACCACCCGCTTGAGGTCTTCCGAGGTCGAGGCGACGCGGCCGGTCACCTCCGCCACCATGCCGGCGGCCTGCGAGGTCTCCGACACGGCGCGGGTGACACCCGAGATGTTGTCGGCGACCGTGCGGGTGCCGTCCGCGGCTTCCGAGACGTTGCGGGCAATCTCCGCCGTCGAGGCGCCCTGTTCTTCGACCGCGGCCGCGATCGCCGAGGTGAAGGAGTTGACCTCTTCCATGGTCCGCGCGATCTCGCCGATCGCCGCCACCGCTTCGCCGGTGGTGCCCTGGATCGCCGCGATCTGCGCCGAGATCTCTTCGGTCGCCTTGGCGGTCTGCCCGGCGAGGTTCTTCACCTCGGCCGCGACCACCGCGAACCCCTTGCCCATCTCGCCGGCCCGCGCCGCTTCGATGGTGGCGTTGAGGGCGAGCAGGTTGGTCTGTTCGGCGATGTCGCGGATCAGCCCGACCACCGCACCGATGCGTCCGGCCGCCTGTTCGAGCTCCGACACCGTGTGATTGGTGGTGCGCGAGACCTGAGCCGCCCGTCCCACGACCTCGGTGGTGCGTGCCACCTGCCGGCCGATCTCGTTGATCGATTCCATCAGCTCCTCGCCCGCCGTCGACACCGTGTCGACGTTGCGCGAGGCCTCCTGCGACGCCCGCGCCGCGCCGTCGGCCCGATGCGAGGTGGCGTCCGCCGTGGCGGTGAGCGACTTGGCAGTGTCGTTCATGTGGCGCATGTCGTCGCCGACCGAGGTCAGCAGCGTGCCGACCCGGGTCCGGAAGTCGCCGATCATCGCCTCGATCCGCCGTTCGCGCTCGTGCTTGGCCGCTTCGGCCGCCGTCGTCGCCTTCTGCAGCTCGCGCCGTTCGAGTTCCTGGTGGCGGAAGGTCGCCATCGCCCGCGCCATGTCGCCGATCTCGTCGCTGCGATCGGTGTCGAGCGGCGTCGACAGATCGCCGTGGCCGAAGGCGACCATGGCGGTCTGCACCGCGCCGAGCGGCCGCGTCACCGAGCGCACCATGAAGATGCCGATCACTCCCGCCGCGAGCACGAAGCCGAGCGAGATGAGACCGGTGATGAGCGCCGACGAGCGGAACTGCGCCTCGATGTCGTCGACCCACATGCCCGAGCCGACCACCCAGCCCCATTCCGGGAAGCCGATGACGTAGGACATCTTGGCCGTGGTCTCGGTCGCGCCGGGCTTGGCCCAGCGATAGGACACGCTGCCCTTCCCCTGCTTCGCCGAGATCGCCATCATCTCGCGGAAGAGATAGACGCCGTCGGAGTCCTTGAGGTCGAGCCCGCTGGTGCCCTTCACCTTCGGATTGGGGTGCTGCAGGATGATGCCGGTATTGTCGAGGATGAAGGCGTAGTTGTCGCCGTCGAACCGCAGCTCACCGATCCGCGCCGCCGCCCGCGCCTTGGCTTCCTCCAGCGTCATCTCGCCCTTCGTCACCCGCTCGGCACCGCCCTTGGCGATCGAATGGGCCATCTCGACCAGACGGCGCAGCTCGCCGGTCTTGTTGTCGTAGAGGCTCGAATGCAACGACCACAGTCCGAGCACCGCCACGGCCAGGATGCCGAGCGTCGACAGCACGACGACGGAGAACAGGCGAAGCGAAATTCCACTATTGCGAAACGTCATGGTTCGACCCCCGGGGAAGGGTGGGCACCGTGCATGGCCGTTTCGGCTTGCTTGGGCACGCTGCGACGAGTTCCCGTCGTCGGCCGATCGACAGCGTCGACCGATTCGCCCAGACGCGCCTCGCTGCTCAATATTGAGACCTGCAAATATTAACAAGGAGCAAAGACATCGATTTCAATATGCTTCGAATTCTGAAATTTTACATCTGTCGATTTTGAGTTGAATCAAACATACGTTACGCATACGTATTTGCGAAGACTGATGTTCGATTACCTCGGGTCAAGTGGCTCGCCGTGACCGATCACCCGCCGTACATCCAGGCGGGTTGCGCGAACGGCGCGTTCCACGTCGTCGATCGCTGCGTGTAGATCGGCCACCGAGATGGTCGGCGCCGCCCGGCAGTGGAAGTTGACGATGATGCCTTCGTCGGTCGCCCGCACCCGCACCGCATGAACCTCGCTCACCACCCCGCCGCGTTCCGCCGCCGCGGCGAGTTCCGCCGCGATCGCCGCCACGTCCTGCGTCCCGACGTCGAAACCGGCCAGTCGATCGATGGTGATCGGCTCGATGTGGGTCTCCACCTCGACGTCGTTGCCGAGTTCCGCCGCGATCGCGTCCTCGAGCTCCGAGGCCGTGACGTGTGCCTGTTCGAGCGTCAGCCGGCCGTCGACCTCGAGGTCGAACGACACCGACATCTTCTCGCCCCCCAGCGACTGCACCGTCAAATGGTGGATGGCGAGGCCGCGGTTGCGGGCGATCACCATGATCCGCTCGTGCACCGTCTCGTCGTCGAAGGCGCGCGGATGCGGGATCACCGACAATTCCACTTCCGGCATGTCGGCCTTGACCGCGGCGACGATCGCCGCCTTGACCTGGGCGATGTCCTCGAAGGATCGCGTCCGCGACACCGCCACGTCGAGATCGACGAACACCATCGCCCCCGACGGCCGCGCCCTGACCCGCTCCACCTGCACCACGCCGGCGACCGCCCGCGCGAGCTCGCGCACCCGCTCGCCGACCCCCTCCGGCGCCGCGTCCATCAGCGAATCGATCGTCCGCTGTCCCAGCCGCCAGCCGGCCAGACACACGAAACCGGAGACGCCGATCGCCGCGATCGGATCGCCGAGCGGGAAGCCGGCGAGCACCATGCCGAGGCCGGCCAGCACCACCATCGAACTCCACATGTCGGAGGAGAAGTGCAGCGCATCCGCCTCGAGCGCCGGCGAATTGGTCGCCTTCGCCACCGCCTTCAGGTGCCGCGCCCGGAAGAAGTCGATGGCGATCGAGGCGATCACCACCGCGATCGCCGCCGGATGCACGTCGACCTCGCCGCCGTGCCCGGTCAGCCGCTGCACTGCTTCGTAGATGATCCAACCCGAGGCGACGAACAGCAGACCGGTTTCGAACAGCGCCGCCACGCTCTCGATCTTGGCGTGCCCGTAGTGATGTTCTTCGTCGGCCGGTAGATCCGCGATCTTGACCGCGTAATAGGTCATCACGGTCGCGCCCACGTCGAGGAGACCGTGGATTGCTTCGGAAAGAAGACCGAGAGATCCGGTGAAGATCGCCGCCACGAATTTGGCGATCGTCATGCCGGTACTGGCGAAGATCGACGAAAGCGCCGCGGCTTCCTTCTGTTCGGAATGAGTGGCAGTCGCCGAGTTGTTCTGGCTCATGACTTTCTCCGCGGATCGCTCGTGGAGTTTGTCTATTGCCTCCCGTCGCCCCGATCAAGCCTCGAGCCCACCGGTCCGGCGTGCGGCGACCTGCCCGCCGAACGGGCTTGCCCGGCTTCCCCGCCCCGGCCCATAGTGGCGCCGACGAAGCGGGAGAGACGCCCTCGTGGTCGACACGACCCTGACCATATTGGTGATCGACGACAATCCGGTGCGCAGTGCCATCCTGGAGGAGGGGCTGCGCGAGGCCGGACACGTCAACGTCGTCCGCCTGGACACCACCCACGAGCTGCTGCGCCGCATCTGGCAGATCGACCCCGACGTGGTTCTGATCGACCTCGCCGATCCGTCCCGTGACGTACTCGAGCAGATGTTCCAGGTCAGTCGCATGGTGAAGCGGCCGATCGCCATGTTCGTCGACCAGTCGGATACGTCGATGATCGAAGCCGCGGTCGATGCCGGCGTCTCCGCCTACATCGTCGACGGACTGAAGAAGGAGCGCGTGAAGCCGATCCTCGACATGACGGTGTCGCGCTTCAACGCCTTCGATCGCCTCTCCCGCCAGCTGGACGAGGCCCGCTCGGAGCTCGCCGAACGCAAGTTGATCGAGCGTGCCAAGGGCATCCTGATGAAGTCACGCGGCATCGCCGAGGAGGAAGCCTACGGTATGCTGCGCAAGACGGCCATGAACGAGAAGAAGAAATTGTCCGAAATCGCCCAGAGCGTGGTCACCGCCGCGCAGTTGCTCGGTTGAGGAGGGACGGCCCATGACCCCCGACGGCGCTCTCGACCTGTTGCGCGGCCCCGCCACCCCCTCCGGCAATCGCCGTCTGCGCCTCGGCTTCATGCCGCTGGTCGACTGCGCACCGCTGGTGGTGGCCCGCGATCTCGGCTTCGCCGCCGCCGAGGGCCTCGAACTCGATCTCGTCCGCGAAACCTCCTGGGCCAACGTCCGGGACCGCCTCGTGCTCGGCCATTTCGATGCCGCCCATCTGCTCGCGCCGATGACGCTGGCCGGCCGTCTCGGCCTCGGCCATCTGAAGTCGCCGCTGCTCGCTCCCTGTGTGTTGAACCAGGGTGGCTCCTCCGTCGCCCTCACCACCGCGCTGTGGAACGAGGGGGGCGATTGGGGGGGCTTCGACGATCCGCGCGCCGCCGGAGTTACGCTCGCCCGCGTGGTCGCCGAGCGCGCCGCCCGCGGCGCCGAGCCGCTCACCTTCGCGGTGGTTCACCCCTTCTCCATCCACGATCAGCAACTGCGCTATTGGATCGCCGCCGCCGGCGTCGATCCCGATCGCGACCTGCGCATCGTCGTGGTGCCGCCGCCCTACATGGTCGACGCCATGGTGAGCGGTGCCGTCGACGGCATCTGCGTCGGTGCGCCCTGGCCGAGCCTCGCGGTGGAGGCCGGCGTCGGCCACATCCTGTTGACCGGTGCCACCATCTGGCCGGGCGCCGCCGACAAGGTGCTCGGCGTTCGCGAAACCTTCGTCGAACGCGAGCCCGAGGTCTTCGCCGCTCTGCTGCGCACCATCGATCGCGCCGCCGTCTGGTGCGAGGCGATCGAGAACGCCGACGAACTGGCCGCCCTGCTGGGGCGCCCGGAAATCGTCGGCGTCGATGCCGCGATCGTCGCCCGCACCACCCATCGGGTGATCGTCCCCGAGAAGGGCGGCGCCCCGCGGCCGATGCCGGGTGTCCTGCGCTTCCACGGCCCCGGCGCCGCCGGGCCGATCAACCGCCCGCGCCTCGCCGACGGTCTGTGGATCGCCGCCCAGATGCTGCGCTGGCACCAGATCCACGATGCCGAGGCGGTCTTCGCCGCCGCCCGCGTCGCCTTCTCGCCCGCGCTCTGGGATGCCGCCCTCGGCCGTCCGGAGATCTCTGCCGAAGTCGACGTGGTCACGCCCTTCGACGGCCGCCGCTTCGACGCCCGCGATCCCGCCGCTTGGCTCGCCGGCCTCGATCGGCAGTGAGCCGGGCGACCATGGCGGAAATGCCACGGTCGCGGTGCCGTCGCGGCATCGACGAAATTCCACGGTTGCGCCGCAGCGACGCTGGGCTATTAACCGTCTCGCAGGAAGTCGGCGGCACCATCGTCGACGATTCGCCGACCAGAGCTCCGCGCTCTCTCTGACGGAACCGATCGATCATGCGTGCCGGTCTCATCGCGCGCGGCTCTGCCGCCCTCGCGAGCCTTCTCCTCGTTGCTCTCGTGTCGCGTCCCGCGCCGGCCGCCGAGACCGCGGAGGAGACGCTGCGCGTGCTCTATCGCATCGCGCTCTCCGCCGAGATGTGCGGCTTCCCGATCGCCCCCCGTCAGGCCGATGCGCTCGGCAAGGCGATGAACCGCGCGCTCTCCGAAACCGGTCTCGAGGGCGAAGCTGCCGATCAGTTCTATCGCGATGTCGACGGTTCGCTGGAGTCCGAGGGCTGGGACAAGGTCTGTGCCGAGAACGGCGACTGGGCCCGCAGCTACCGCTCTCTGCTGGCCGCCAACACCCGCTGAGGCGGGGCCGCGCGCGTAACGACGAGATCCACCGGCGGCCCTGGGCCGCCGTTTCTATTTGCCCGGCCGTCGGGCCGCCGTTTTGTATGGTCGGCCCTCGGGTCGCTGCTTTGTCTGATCGGCCTTCGGGCCGGCATCTACCGCTCAGAGACCGGCGGCTCCGAGGCACCACGTCAGCACACCCTTCTGGGCGTGCATGCGGTTTTCCGCCTCGTCGAAGACCACGGAGTTCGGTCCGTCGATCACCTCGGCCGTCACCTCCTCCTCGCGATGGGCGGGCAGGCAGTGCATGAAGATGGCGTCGGTATTGGCGGCCTTCATCAGCTTGGAATTGACCTGATAGGGCTTCAACAGGTTGTGGCGGCGCTCGCTCTCGTCGTCGCCCATCGACACCCAGGTGTCGGTG
>ERZ1645187.1004-NODE-1004-length-26746-cov-6.272376_pt1 | contig 26746 bp, 20 predicted proteins | sample MGYA00575352_ERZ1645187 | MGnify/ENA primary metagenome ERZ1645187 (study PRJEB40837, sample SAMN11349314) | freshwater sediment metagenome | isolation source: river sediment | host: Sediment | place: India: Wazaribad , New Delhi | collected 2017-02-21 ...
CTTCGCGCATCAGGAAATAGCGCAGGGTATCGACCCCGAACTGCTCCGCCAGCGCGATCGGATCGGTCACGTTGCCAAGCGATTTCGATTCCTTCTGCCCGCGGTTGAGCAGGAAGCCGTGACCGAACACCTGTTTCGGCAGCGGCAAGTTCGCGCTCATCAGGAAGGCCGGCCAGTAGATCGCGTGGAAGCGGACGATGTCCTTGCCGATCAGGTGCAGGTTGGCTGGCCAGTACTTCGCGTAATCGCCTGATTCATCAGGAAAACCCAGCCCGGTGAGATAGTTGGTCAGCGCATCGACCCAGACGTACATCACGTGGTTGTCGCTGCCCGGCACCTTGACGCCCCAGTCAAAGCTGGTGCGCGATACCGACAGGTCGCGCAGGCCACCTTCGATGAAGCGCAGGATTTCATTGCGGCGGCTGTCCGGTTGCAGGAAATCCGGGTTGGCGTTCAGCAGGTCGAGCAGCGGCTGCGCATATTTCGACAGCCGGAAGAACCAGCTTTCCTCAACCGTCCATTCGACCGGAGTGCCTTGCGGCGAGAGCTTTTCGCCCCCCTCCCCATCGATCAGCTCGCTGGCGTCGTAGTACGCCTCGTCACGGATCGAGTACCAGCCTTCGTAGCGATCCAGATAGAGATCGCCGCTGGCCTCCATCCGCCGCCACAGCTCTTGCGTCGCGGCATGGTGGCGCGGTTCCGAGGTGCGCATGAACACGTCATACGACACATTCAGACCGTCACACATATCGATGAAATATTGTGACATTTCATCGGCAAGCTGCTTGGGCGAAATCCCCAGGTCGCGCGCCTTTTGCGCCATTTTCAGCCCGTGCTCGTCAGTCCCCGTCTGGAACCGCACGTCGCGGCCCAGCTGGCGCTGGAAGCGGGCGATGACATCGGCGGCAATCGCTTCATAGGCGTGGCCGATATGCGGCTTGCCGTTGGGATAGCTGATCGCGGTGGTGATATAGAACGGTTCGGCCATGGCCGGGGCAAGTCTTTCGCAAATGGTCAGTGAGCCGCTTCTCTAGGCATCGCGGCCGATGCCAGCAACCCGCCAATTTCCATCGCGACCAATGCGGGATCGAAGTTGTAGGTGGGTAGCTGCGCCCCCAGCCGGACGAGTTCGCCGTGCGCCGCGATCACGCGGCCCTGCCGGGCGCGGTCGCCCAGCGGCAGCTGCGCCGCCATGACCGCGCGGGCCAGATCGCACACCGCCACTTGCCGTTCCCGGTCAGGCCGCGCGCCGATTTCCTCCGCCAGCGCGCCGCGCAGGGTGAAGCCGTGGTCGCCCTCGGCCAGAATCCGCAGCATCAGCGTGTGCAGCGCCCCCAGATCCTGCGCTACGAAGTCCAGCGCGGCACCAGGTGATCCTTCCGCTGCGGCCACGGCGGCTGCGCGCGTGGCGGCGCTGGCATCGGGGGCTTCGGCGCGCAGGATGCGATCAATCGCGTCGGCGGGCAGCGGATCGAACCGCAGCGTCCGGCAGCGCGAACGGATCGTCGGCAGCAGCCGTCCGGGGCGGTGGGCAACCAGCAGGAAGAACGTACCGACCGGCGGTTCCTCCAGGCTCTTGAGCAAGGCATTGCACGATGCCGTTTCCAGGCTGTCGGCCGGGTCGATGATCACCACCCGGCGGCTGCCCAGCGTCGGCCGGGTATTGAGGCGCGCCTGCATCCGGCGAATCTGCTCGATCGTGATGTTGCGCTTGACCGCATAAGGCTTGCCCTCGGCCTTCTTCTCCTCCTCAGTCTCGTTGGCAGGGAGGTGATCGAGCACGATGATGTCGGGGTGATTGGCCGGATCGGGCTGGGGAATCCCCGCCTCGCGCACCAGTTCGGCAGCGGCGGCGCGGGCGAACAGGCCTTTGCCCAGACCTTTCGTACCCGCCAGAATCCAGGCGTGGTGCATCCGGGCTGACGTCATGGCCTCACGCCAGGCGCGCCAGGCGTTGTCGTGACCGACCAGGGTCATGGCAGCAGCCCTGCCAGTGCGGCCATGACGGCGCAGTGGACAGCGTCTGCGTCGCCGTTGCCGTCGATCCGGGCAAAGCGCGCCGGTTCCGCCTCGGCAAAGCGGGCGAAGGCGGCGGAGACTTTGGCGTGATAATCCGTCCCGCGCCCGCCGATCCGGTCGGCATTGCCGGCATCGCGCAAGTCCAGCCGGTGGGCGGCGGTTTCGGGCGAGACTTCGATCAGCAGGGTCAGGTCGGGCAGCAGGCCGCCGCTGCCGATGCGGTGCAGGTCCATCACCTCTGCATCAGACAGCCCCCCGCCCCCGCCCTGATAAGCGCGGCTCGAATCGACGAAGCGGTCGCAGATCACCCATGCCCCGCGCCGGGTGGCGGGCAGGATCAGGCGTTCAACGTGATCGGATCGCGCGGCGGCGAACAGCAGCGCCTCGGCGCGCGGGTGCCAGCCTTCGCCCTCGGTCCCCAGCAACAGCGCGCGGATCGCCTCCGCCCCGGCGGTGCCGCCCGGTTCGCGGGTGACCACCACGTCCAGCCCGCGTGCGCGCAGCGTTTCGGCCAGCAAGCGGGCCTGGGTGGACTTGCCCGCCCCTTCCCCGCCTTCGAGCGCGATGAATTTCCCGTTGGTCATTGCCCCAGCCCTAGCAGCCCATTGACCAGCCTGTCGATTGGTCCGGCGCGGCCCACGCCCTCTGCGGCGATCAGCGGCAGGTAATGCACGGGTTGCCCATCAATCCGCACTTCCAGCGCGCCGAGCGGCTTGCCCTTGGCAATCGGCGCGGGAACGGGGCCGTCATAGACGATGCGGGTGGCGATGCGGGGCTGCGTGCCCTTGGGCACGGTCAGGCTGAACGGCCGGGCCAGCGCGAGCGGAACACTGCGGGCAGCGCCGCCCTGAACCCGCGCGCGACCGATCACCTGGCCTTGGCGCACGAACGGGCGGCTGTCCCACGCGGCATAGCCCCATTCGGCCAGCGCCCGCGCGGCCTCGGCGCGTCCGGCGTAGCTGGGCACACCGCCCACCACCAGCACCAGCCGCCGCCCATCCCGCTCCACCGCGCCGAGGAAGTTATAGCCGGCCTCGCGCGTGTGGCCGGTCTTGATCCCGTCCGCTCCGGCGACCACCCCGGCGAAGGGGTCGTGATTGGGAAAACGCTGCCCCTGCCAGTCCATCGCGCGGTGGCCGAAATAGCGCCGGTAGAGCTGTGGATGCCCGTAAATCAGCGCCCGCGCGAGGCGCACCATGTCGCGCGCGGTAACATAGGTCTTGCCGCCATCGGGCCAGCCGTTGGGGGTGTGAAACGCGCTGCCCCGCATTCCCAGGCTGGCCGCGCGCTGGTTCATCCGCGCCGTCCACGCCGCCGTGCTGCCCAGCGCGGCTTCGGCCAGCGCGACCGAGGCATCGTTGGCGGAAACGGTCGTCACGCCCAGCAGCAGATCGCGCACGCGCACCTGCTGGTCGGGCCTGAGGTAGAGGCTGGTCCCCTGCCCCGCCCACTGCGCGGCGGTTGCCGGGCGGACGGCGACTTCGGTGTTTTCGTCCAGCTTGCCGCTGGCGATCAGGTCGAACGCGAGTAGCGCGGTCATCGCCTTGGTCATCGACGCGGGCAGCAGGCGCCGCTCCGCATTGCGGGCATAAAGCGTCTGTCCGGCACTGAGATCGACCAGCAGCGCGACCGGCGCCTGTTCCACTATGGCTGGTGGCGCGGCAGGCGGCCCGGCAGGTGCGCCGCTGGCCCCGGCGCCAGCGGGCAGCGCCAGCATGGCCAGCAACAGCATGGATTTCCTGACCAAGCGCATTCCCCCGACGGACCGGACACGCGCCTGACCCGGCTGGCTGGGCGGGTCAGTTGGCGCGCTGGATTCGGGCTTCGCTATACCCTGCCGCCCTGGCCTTCGCCAGCGCGGCCTGCGCTTCGGCCTGGGTCGCGAACGGCCCCATCCGCACGCGCCAGACCGCTCCGGCCTTCGTAACCTGCCCGCCGGAGCGCTTGGCCACGGCGTCGGCGCGGGCGCGCTCGGCAAAGGCGCCAACCTGTACGACTAGCGCATTCGCGGGCATGGCGGGGGGCGGAGCGATACGCTCTACCGCTGGCGGCGCTTCGGGGGCAACGCGCGGGATCTTGCCCTTGGGTGCGGGCTTTGCCACCGGCGCAGCCGAGGGCGTCGGTGTCGGCACCGGCATCGGCGTTGCCGTCGGCAATGGCGCGGGCAGGCCCGGCCCGTCGAGCTTGCGGCGCAGCACGCCCAGCAGCGATTGCGGCGTGTCCATCCGCGCGGGCGCGGCCTGGCCCATGCGCAGCAGGGCGCGCTCCTGCTCTGGCGGGTTGACCCGGCGCACGCGCACCGCAGCCTTGCTGCCGGTTAGCCCCAGTTGCGCAGCGGCGTCGGGCGACAGATCGATCAGCCGGGCGTTCGTCATCGGACCGCGCCGCTCCACCCGGACAAGGATGGTCTTCCCGGTATCGAGCGAAGTCACCTCGACATAGCTGGGGAGCGGCAGGGTCCGGTGCGAGGTTGAAACGCCCGCGCCGTCCGCCACTCCGGCATAGCCGACCGCGTCATAGTTCATGACGTCAGCGGGAGTGTGGCTGACGCCTTCCACCGTATAAGTCGGCCCCAGCACCATCGGATAATCCCCGGCCGGACCGCTGGTGCGCGGCGGCGGCGGCAGGTCACTCGCCCCGCCCCCTCCGCCGCCACACGCGGCAAGCAGGATCAGGGCCATGAACGGCAGGCTTCGGTTAACGGGCAATCTCATCTGCTAATAACCCCACGGACAATGCGTAGTAGTTCGAGCAGTTATATTGCAGGATAACCCGATAATTCCCGGTTAAGAGAAACGCGGAATTGCCGCGCCCGTCCGGTTCGATCAGTGTGGCCAGCGTATCGGCACGCATCGGCCGCAGGGGGCGCACCCCCAGCGCCTGCCATTCCGCCACCGTTTTCCAGGCCGAATGGCGCGCATGAACGCGCGGGCAGCTGGGCGAATCCAGCCGGGTGGCGACGGGCGCGGCATCGAAACCGGCGGGCACGATCGCCTTTGCGCCCCACGGCTCACCCGTGCGCCAGCCGGAATCGCGGAAGTAGTTGGCGATCGAGGCCAGCGTATCGGCGCGGTCGTTCCAGATGTCGGCGTCGCCATCCCCGTCGCCATCGCGGGCGAGACGCAAGTACACGCTGGGCAGGAATTGCGGATTGCCGAACGCCCCCGCCCAGCTGCCGTAGAGCCGTTCGCGCGGGACGCCCCGGTCCACCATTTTCAGCAACGCGATGAATTCGCTGGCGAACAGCTCCCGCCGCCGCCCTTCATAGGCCAGCGTGGCGAGCGAGCGGGCCAGATCGAAATCGCCCTTGTAGCGCCCGTAATTCGTCTCATGCCCCCAGATCGCCATGATGATCGGCGCGGGCACGCCATATTCCGCCTCGATCCCCGGCACGATGCCCGCCACGTTCTGCAGCATCGCCCGCCCGCCCGCGATCCGCGCCGCGTCAACGTGGGTGCGGATATAGGGCGCCAGCGCGGGCGGCGTGCCGGGGGTGGAGCCGGGCTGCGACCGGTCGAGCGCGATCACCCGCTGGTTGAGCGTCAACCCGCCCATCATCCGCGCAATCGTAGCCTCGCTCACCCCCTCACCCCGCGCGCGGGCGGCGAGCAGTTGCAGATAACCCTGAAACCCCGCCTCATCATAAGTCTGCGCCGCGACTGGCGCCGTGGGCGGAGAGAACACCAGCGCCGCGAGCGCCAGCGGCACGGCGAATTTCAGATTGCGCATCAAAGCCATGCCCGATCTTTCGCACAGCCAAGGCGGAATGGAAACGGCAAAGGGCGTGACATTCGCCCAATAGCACGCTAGCCGCGCCAGACCGGACAGGTGGCCGAGTGGTTTAAGGCAGCGGTCTTGAAAACCGCCGTGGGTGCAAGCTCACCGTGGGTTCGAATCCCACCCTGTCCGCCAGTTTGCATCAGATCATGCCTGCCCAAAGCGCTGTGTGTTTGTCAGGCAACGGTCTCCGATCCTTGCGCTATTGCCGGACAACCGGAGTCAGCCGGGCCAGCCGATCAAGCTGCGCAAGCGGGTTCGGCAACGCACTGGTTACCTTGCAGGTGTCGACCTGAAGCGAGGCAGAGCTGCCGCCTTGGACATCGAGCCGAATAAGAGCAATTTGCCCATCCCGATATTCGACCGGAATGGATGACTGCCGCTGTCCTGAGGGTAGGCCGTAAAAGAGGCCGGGCGCCGCATCAAGGCTGTCTGGCACCGTTGCGCCTCTATTCGCCAGATCGACGATGCTCGACAAGAGAATGGGGGAGCGGTCTGCCACACGCAGATAGCCGCGCCCCAGGTCCCCGTTCAGCCCGGCCCGGCCCGGCAACGCGGAGTAAGTCAGGGCAATGTCCAGCAACACCGGGGCGCCGCCGGTAGCACCGCCCTGGAAGGACAGCTCGACCGTGTCCGCGGATGCCTGCTTAATAGTGCAGGAAGGCAGATTGGTTGTTTGCGTCCTGATCGGATAGGGCCTTCGCGCCCAGTAGACCATGGAACTTCCCCGCCATTTCGGATCGTGCGTGGCCAGCGCAGCCCGATAAAAACTCCAGCTCGCGCGAAGATTCCACAGCGCCCACGTCGAGGCGGCAGGATCGAGTGTGGATACCAGTTCCGGCGCACGATCTTTCAAGTGATTGACAAAGTAGGCGCGATCATTGTCGGTCATCAACTGTATGATTGAACTGAAGCGCGGCGATTGAACTGCTCCCAGTGTAATGTCGGACCAGGAGTAGTAGGCCGAGATCATGCGGCGATCAGCGGGCACACCGGCACTGTCGAAATTAGAGCGCAGTCGGCGCAGAAATTCGATTTCATCCATAACACTGACAGGAAATGCCATACCGGCTTCGGAAAGCTGCACTTTGCTGCCGGAATTCAGCTGCGCTGACAGTTTTGCATAGAGCTTGTTCCCGCGTTCGGTGACGGCGATCACTGGCAGTGCGACCACAGCCACCACGCCAACCAAGCCAACGCTGATCATGGCGACCCGGCTCGAAATCCGCAACTTGAGCGCGAACGGCAAGAGCAATCCGATCAGGACGACCAGTGCCGATGCCGCAAAGCTGTGCAAATATCTGAATTCAAGGTGACCGGCGGCTTGGCTTGCCAGGCCGGATACCAGCTGCGATCCGCAGATCAGGGCTATCGCATCACATCTGCGACTACCGATGCCTGAGCGCCAACAGGCAACTGCGCAGGCGGTCAGCAAAGCGGTCAGCAGCAGGCCCTCTCGCCAGGTTGGAGCGATCATTCCGACTACATCGCTGATCCGCAACAGCCGGTCAGCGCCGGAGAATCCACCGAAGAACCAGAACTGGGTCTGTCCGGCGCCAAGGAATACCTTGTCGATCAACCATAGCGGGTATCCACCGGAAATGATCGCAGCGGTGAGCAGGGCCGACAGGATCGCGATGCCAGCCAGACCGAGGAACTGCGGTATGGATTTCCGAAGTCCGCACTCCGTCATCAGCCCGGTGGCGATGACTGCCATTCCCGTGCAGAACAGTGCCACCCCCGCCGAAGGCGACCAGAACAGCATGACGCCGACACCTGCGGCGATGATGCCTCGACGCAGTCGTGCGGTGCTGACCATGACCATCGCCAGTACAACCGGCAGAGCAGCCGAATCGCGCAGAAACATCAGGGACTGGCCGGCGCGGTAAGCGTCTGTCAGAAAACCGCCAGCGAACGATACCACGAACAGGGCCATATACACGACAGCGCCGAGCACGAGCGCGTTTCGCCGGGAGAAGCCACTGCCCCAAAGCAGCGCCACGCAGGTTGCAAACCAGGCAAACTGGACCATCAACTGTGCAGCGGCGAAAGCGCCGAAAACCGACTGGCCGAACAGCCAGAATGCTGGTGACAGACCGTAACAAAGCAGCACGCCAAGGTAGGGCACAAAGTCCTGACCGGGCAGCGCGCCGCCTGACAAGCGGTTGAGCATGGCGAAGGTTTGGTATGTGCCGTCCACCGTGACCAGCGGCTTGATCCAGCCGAGCCCGGCATGGCTAGCGACAATCATTGCAGCGGTCAGTACGCCTGCCATTGGGATCATCACCATCGCGAACCAGCGACGTTCCAAGATTTCCTGCATTGAGAGTTTCACAAACGGAAATCCTTCTGAACGATTCTGGGCTGCGCAATTGCCGGATGACCGGACAAGCATCTGCATAGCGTTATTTGCAGTCTTAAGACCGTGCAAGCGCAACCGCGCAAGACCCGCCCGCGTTGTTCACGCATTTCCAGGAACGGTCATGAAGTGTTGTTTATCCAAACTGTGGTCCGGCCGGGTTCAAGTGAAACTGCATTCTGCGCGAGCAGTCAGATTTGCAACGGTGCGATGCCTGGCTTGTTCAGCGCAGCGATTTTGTGTCGATGGCTGCATGCTTGGCCCTGTTCGACTTCTCCTTGCTGCCTGTGACGCCGCCGGGTACCGTTTGTCGGCGGGGCAGCCGTGCTCTGCTGCGCATGAAAGGCTCTGATGACCCCGCAAGACCTCTACGCCGCGAAGCTGACCACGCCCGATGCGGCGGTGGAGGCGATCGGATCGGGCATGAACGTTGCCATGGGCATGGCCGTGGCCGAGCCTCCGGCCCTGCTGGACGCGCTGGCGCGGCGGGTGGAGGGGGCGGGGATTGGCGATCTGAAGCTGTGGTATTTCCATTCGCTGGAGGCGGCGGGGAAGACCGTGCTGCGGCGTGAATTGCTGGACCGGGTCACGCCGCGCTGCATGTTCCTGAGCGGGATCGAGCGCGCGTTGATCAAGGGCGATCCGGGGCGGAGCGGCTATGGGCCGATCGATTTCGTGCCGGTGGCGTTCAGCGCCTCGCCCCGCGTGCTGGCGGAGCAGGCGGACCTTGACGTGTGCATCACCACCGTTTCGCCAATGGACCGGCACGGCTGGTTTACCTTCGGGACCAGCAACGATTACACCTCCACCGCGGCGCGCAGTGCGCGGCGGCTGATCGTGGAAGTGAACCCGGCAATGCCGCGCGTGTTCGGGGAATCGCTGCTGCACGTGTCCGAAGTGGACGCCATCGTCGAGCATCATCAGGCCTTGCCGGAAGTCTCCACCGGTCAGCCGAGCGCAGAAGAGGAGGCGATTGCCGCGATCATCGCCGACATGATCGATGATCGCGCCTGCCTGCAAATGGGGATTGGCACGCTGCCCGCCGCCGTGTGCAGCCGGCTGGAAGGCCGCCGCGACCTGGGCATCCATACCGAGCTGCTGACCCCGGCGCTGGTCCGGCTGATCCGCTGCGGCGCGGTGACGAACCAGGCCAAGACGACTTATCGCGGGCGCAGCGTGTTCACGTTCGCGATGGGCGATGCGGCGTTCTATGACTTCATCGATGACAACCCAGCGTTCCATTCGCTGCCGGTCCACCTGGTCAATGATCCGCGCCACATCGCCAAGAACGACAACGTGGTTTCGGTCAACGGCACACTCCAGATTGATCTGGGCGGAGCCTGCAATTCGGAACACCTGCTGGGGCGGCAATACAGCGGATCGGGCGGGCAGCTGGATTTCGTGCGCGGAGCCATCGCATCGCGCGGGGGCAAGTCGATCATCGCCTGCCAGTCAACCGCGTGCGGCGGCACAGTGTCGCGGATCGTGCCGACGCTGGATGGGCCGGTGACGACGCCGCGCAACGACACGCACATCGTGGTGACCGAATATGGCTGGGCCGATCTGCGCGGCAAATCGGTCCACCAGCGGGCCGACGCCTTGATTGCCCTGGCCCACCCCCGATTCCGCGATGCGCTGGCGGATGGCCTGGGCCAGACATAGCCACGCGAACGATCCGGCGGCGGTATGCTTTTGAGTTTTCGGCCCTTTGGCCCTTTGACTCTTTGGCCCTTTGACTCTTTGGCAGGGCAGCGCCATCTTCTACGATGTGAAATGCGCGAATACTCTCCAGCGCCGCTGTTATCATGCGGGTTCATTGCTCGTGGGCCATTAGCCCCGGACAGCGATTGATTCGTCCGGCGCGGTCCGGGGCCACATCACCAATACCCACCCCTTGATTGGTCGCACTTGCGGCCGCGCGTCCGCGTGTGGGCGCGACTGGAGAGATACTTATGACTGCACAGCGAATTGCCACGGCCCGCCCGCCCATCCTGATTCGTGAAACGGACGCAGAGCGTATCGGTAATCTGGCCCTTGGTGCCGAAGGGCGGATGCCGCAAGTCGCGGACTTGTTGCTGACCGAGATTGGCCGCGCCAAGGTGGTGCCGGATAGCCGCCTGCCCGACGATGTGGTGGCGATGCGCTCCACCGTCCGGTTCGTTGACGAAGCCAGCGGCGTCGAACGCACGTTGCAGGTGGTCTATCCACCCGAAGCCGACATCGAGGCGGGTAAAGTCTCTATCCTGTCGCTGGTCGGGGCGGGTTTGCTGGGCCTGCGCACCGGACAGTCGATCAGCTGGCCCGACCGCGCCGGCCATAACCGTCCCTTGCGGATCATCGCGGTGACGCAAGAGTAGGCGTGGCGCGCACTGGCCCGGCTAAGCCGCCCGTGGGGCGTGGACAGCAAGACGGGGCGTAACCGCGTTACGCCCCGTCGCCGTTTGTCAGCCGGCCGGTCAGGCTTACGGCTTGGCCGGTGCCTCGACCGGGGTGTTGGTCATCGGCGTTTCCGGCAGGTTCACGTCAACCTTGGGACCAGCGGGTTCTACCGCCAGATCGGTTTGCGCCGCTTCGGGAGCGGTCATCGCATTGTCGGCGGTTTCGCCCGTGTCGGACGGAGATCCGCACGCGGCAAGAGCAAGTGCGCCGAGCGGTGCGGCCAGGAACAGTCGAATACGCATCACAGGTCCTCCTCTGGTTGCCTTCGGCAGCAAAGCTAGAGGCATGGCGGTGGTTAGGCAATCGGGATCAGCCGATATTGCGTTTACCGCCGCCCCAGCCCCAGCAGGCCCAGCGTATCGGTATCCAGCTTCATCCGCAGGGTCGCGAACAGGCCCTTGTCGGTGTTGCGCGCGGCGGAGAAGTCACGGTCGCGGAAACCGCTGATGTTGTAGCCGACGGTCAGCAGCACGTCCTTGGTCGGGCTGATGCCGATCTGCGGACCGAACGCGAAGCTGGTGGTGTGGTCGGACAGGGTCCGGCGCACGGTGGCCTGCCCGCCGATTTCGACGTGTTCGCCAAGGCCAATGCGCGCGTCGATCCCGCCGATCAGGGTCGTGCCCGCCAGGTCAAAGCCCTGATAGCGGTCGAAGTTGTGGCGCACGGCTGCGAACAGGCCAAACTCGTGGCGGGCGACGCGCTGGCCATCGACGGCCCCCTTGGGCGACCAGTTGGCCGAGAGCGCACCGATCACCCGGCGGGACTTGGCATCGCCATCAACCGTCAGCGCGCTGCGGCCAGCCGGGCCAGCTTCGCCGGCAACCGCGCCAGTCACGGCATCGCTGCGGAATTCGGCCTTGGCGAGGAACGCCAGCGCGGAATCGGCCGGGCGGTACGCGGCGGCAACCGCGCCATCGAGGATCCCGCTGCTCATGCCGGTGGCAGTGCTGGCGCGAGTCCACATCACGCCGGAGCCGACCATGCTGCCCTCGCCCAGTTGGCGGATCGTGCCAAAGGTCACGCCCTTGCGGTCAGCCAGCTGGCCATCGCGCCATTCGCCGCGCAGGGTGCTGGTCCAGCGATCCTTGCGCCACGACCCGCCCAGCGTGATCGCGGTGAAGTCTTCGGCCACAGTCCCGGTTTCGCCCAGCGCGCCGCCGCTGCTGGCGGGGTGTGCGGGGTTGACCAGCTTGGCCGCATCAAGCCCGCCGATGGTCTTGCTGCTGTCGAGCGTGGCGTCGATGGTCAGGTTCTTCGTCACTTCGAGCGACTGCGCGAGGCCAAACGCGGCGAAGCTGCGCTTGCCATATTCACTGATCGCCTGCTGGCCGACGCTGGAGAGCACCCGCGCGCCGTGCCAGGGCATCAACTCGAACCCGACCCGCGCGGTGCGGGCATCGAGGTCCGCGCCCTTGGCGATTTCATAGCTGCCGACCAGCTTGACCGCGCTGGTCAGCGCAAGGCGCGCGGTCAGGCGGTGGCGTTCGGGCAGGTCGATGGATTCGGCGCTGTCCAGGGCGATGCTGGTCGAACCGGTAACTTCCAGCCTGTTGTTGAACAGCCGCTGGGTCGCGCCGCCTTCCAGCACGGTCGAGTTGGCGGTGGTGCCATCGGCCAGATGATCGCGCATCATCGCCACGCCCAGCCGCGCAGCGGTGTGCTGCGAGCGATAGAGCGTGCCGAGCTGCACCGCGGTGCGGCTGGCGGCGTCGGTCAGGCTGTCATCGTGCCAGCTGCTGGTGGTGAGCGCGAGCGCTTCACTGACCTGATAGCGGGCATCGACGCCGATCTTGCGGCGGCCGCGTTCCGCGCCGCTCATCTGGCCGACGCCGAATTCGGAATCGGCAGAGCGGGCATAGGCGATCACGTCCAGCTTGCCGTCATGGTGCTCGGCCTCGACCAGCCAGGCGCTGGCATGGCCGCCATTGGCAAAGCTCATCCCCGCTTCGGCGCGCAGTTCGGTGTTTTCGCCCAGCCGCAGCCGTGCATCGACCGCGCCCAGATTGGTGCGCACGGTGTTGCCCGTGCTGGCGCCGGTATCGGTGATCGCGCTGGCGCCGATCCGCAGCTTGCCATTGGCGGCGGTGTAGTCCGCGCGCAAGCCGGCGTTGATCTCGCCGCCACGCACCGTTTCATCGAGTTCGTAGTCGATCACGATGATCTGCGGGTTCAGCGCTTCATCGCGGCTCAGCACCGGTTCCTTGAAAGTGATGGTCCCGGCCAGCAGATCAAGATCATAGTCGATGAAGCGCGTCAGCGTGCGGCGGCTGACCAGCACTTCGGAACGGAAGCGGTCGCGCACTTCGATGCTGACCTGTTCGCTGTTGGCGATGATCGCGCGGCTGGAGAGGCGGTACGGCCCGCTGATCCCGCCGCCCTGAATCTCGTCGCGGCGGTGGGTCGAGGCGATCTTGGCGGCAAAGCCCTGCGCGTGGAACCCGCCCACGTTGGCCTCGGCCTTGAACCCGGTCGCGGCGCGCTGATAGCGGGCCAGCTGGGTCTGGTCGAAGCCGGTGTCGAAATCGCCATAGAGCGCATAGAACGCGGCGCTTTCGATCCGGACGTAAAGCTTTTCGCGGCTGGCGGCGTCGAACCGGCGGTCGGAGCCATCGGCGAACACGGTGTAATAGGCCTTGGGATCGATTGTCCCGGCCAGCCGCTGATCGTCGCGCTGCTTGGCGCTGTCATAAGCGGCGGTCAGCAAGAAGCGGCCCAGCACCCGGCCCTTGGTATAGAAGGCGACGCGCGCGTTCTGGCCCAGATCGCTGTCGAACCGGCCGGTGCGCTGCATGTTGTCGGCCACCGTGCGTGCGCCGACCGAACCTTCGGCCAGACCGACGAGCGTCCAGGGCTGCTCACCCGGCACGACCCAGGCGTCCAGCTGCTGGCGGCGGCGCTGGGTATCGTCGGTGAACGTGAAGTCCAGATGCAGCTTGCTGCTGACCATGGTGGGGGCGAGCTCGACCAGCGCGATGCCCTGATCCCCCTTCACCACCCAGCGCGGCGCGGCGCGGCCCTGCCCTGACAGCGCGCGCGACTGCATCATGTCCAGCGCCTCGGCGCTTTCATAAGGCGCGCTGAGCGCAAATTCACCGGAGATGCCATCGTGGACCGGGCGGCCGCTGCGATCCAGAATGCGCAGCGCCAGCACCGGACGGCTGGAGCCATCGGCGATCAGGCGCGACTGATCGGGCAGCAGTTCGACGCGTGCGGGCTTGGCAGCGTAATGCACCGGGCGGGCCAACTCGCTGGCGATGGAGCCATCGGCATTGCGGACGCGCGCGGTCAGGCGGGTGACGTCGCCGCCCAGCGGGATCGAGCGCCACACGCTGACGGCATAGCCGCGCGGGGACTTCTTGAGGCCATCGAACGCGACCTTGTCCACCGGCTGGCCATCGATCAGCAGGTCGACCGTCTGGTTGGCGCGGTGGCGCACGACGACGCGGACGGCGGGCGCGCGCGGGTTGTGGTCCAGCGCGGGGAACAGGAACTCGGTCGGGCCATCGCCCAGCGCCAGCCAGTCGGTATCCCCGCCCGCCGCAGCGCGTTCTTCGGAGACAGCAGCCTTATCGTCCTGCTGTTTCGTTTCAGCAGAGGGTTTTGCGGCCAACTTATAAGGCAGGGTCACGGAAAAGTCCGCCACGACCAGGCTGCCGCCCTGCCCGATCACAAAGCGCGAGCTGGCGCTGCCCGCGCTGCGGGTCGAACGGGCGCAATCGGTGAACTCACCGCCCTTGGGCAGCGTGTTGCTGAGCGCCTGCACCACGTGCGTGCCGGGCGTCAGGGCGTCAAAGTGATAGCGGCCATCGGCATCGGTCACGGCAAAGCTGCCGTCTTCCAGCACCAGCCGGACGCCGGGGATACCGACTGGCTCGCGGGTCACATCGCAGCCGCCAGCGGTGATCCGCCCGATCAGCGTCATCCGCGCGGCCAGATTGTCCTGCGCGATCCGCAGCACCGCGCTGGCCACCGAGGTGCGGCCCAGCGCATCGGTGGCGACCGCGCGGTTGAGGGCCTGCCCCGCCGGGGCATCGGCGCGCACGGTCATCGCATACGTCACCGTCCGCACCGCGCCGGGGGCAACATCGCCCAGCGCGACGGTCAGGGTCCGGCCATCGGCGCTGACCCGCACCGCGCCCGGCGCGGCGGTGCCGTCAAGGCGGACGGTGTCGGCGCGCAGGCGCAGCAGGTCAGACGGGGTGTCGACCAGCGTGACCGCGCGCTTGGTGCGGCTGTCAGGGTTGCGGGCGGTGACCGTGTAGAACACGACGTCACCCGGCAGCGCCAGCGGGCGCGAGACGGTCTTGGTCAGGGCGACGGAAACCGGCGGCGCATCGACCGGAATGTCGACCCGCACCGGTGCCGGGCTGGTGAGTGCGAAGGCATTGCCCCATGACGCACCGGACAGTTCCAGCGGCCCGCCATCCGGGCGGCGCAGCCCGGCCAGTTGTGGCAGGGTGGTCGCCGAGGGCGCGCTGTAGGGCGCGGGCGGTGCAACAATCAGGCGGTACTGGCCCAGCGGAGCCAGCGGAAAGCGGTATTCGCCCGGCAGCATCGGCCAGACATTGCCCGCGCCGTCGGTGATCGGCTGGCCGGAAATGACGCTGGACGGCCAGGGGGTTACCCCGTCATCCGCAAACACGCGGGCCGGAGCGCCCGTGGCGGCATCGACCAGCGAGACGCGGGCACCGTCAACCGGGCGGCCGTCTTCGCTGTCGAACACCAGCCCGAACGGATCGGCCAGTACTTCGACTTGCGCGGTGGCCAGCACATTGGTGTTGCCGGTCTTCACGCATTCGATGGAAATGGTATCGCCCGGCGAAACGCTCAGGCGGCAATCGCCCTGCACCGGGCTGGGCGGGATCGCGGCGGTCGGGATCGCGCCGATGAACACGCCGCTGTTGGGCGCGGTTTCGAACACCTGCAACTGCTCGCGGTCGCCCGACGCGGTGGTCAGGGTCGCGGTGACGCTGTCGATGGCATTGGGGTTGGTGTTGGCAGCCGGTGCGATCAGGCGGAAGAACAGCGTGGTCCCGATCTTGAGCGTGGTCGACTGTTCGAGCGAGGCGACGGCAGAGCTGCCATCCAGCCCGCCCGGCACGGCGATCATGGCGCCGCCGCAGCGCGACGGGGTGAACGCCAGTTGCTGGCCGCCGTCGCCCTTGGGCACCCAGGTATCGATGGTTCCGCCGCCGATGCTGGCAATATCAATCAGCACCGGGTTGGAACGGATGGAAAATTCGCGGCCCTGCCCGGTCCAACTGGCGCCTGCGATATTGGTGATGGTCTGCGCCCGCGCCTGCGTGACAGGCACGATCAGCATCAGGACCGCCAGCAAGAGGGCGGTAACGACTGCGCTGAAGTGTTTGGCTGCGACCATGAGTGTTTTCGGTGGAGTGGCGGGGCTACCGGCTGTGCCGTGCCGCCCCGCCGTCCTTATCAGTTGATCGTTGCGCGGAAGCGCAGCGTTTTGGTTTCACCGCCCGCCACGCTGGCAAGCGTGCCGCTGACGGTGTTCGAAGCGAACGACCCGCCGGCGGTGCCGTCTTCGTTGCAGGCCCCGCCCGTCACCGATCCGTTCAGATAGGTGCTGTTGGCGATGTAGGTCACCGTACCGGGCAGCGGGTCAGAGATAGCCACGCCGGTGGCCGTCTGGCTGCCGCCCGCATTGGCCACGACGATGCAGTATTCGATCGTTGCACCGGGAATGGCCTTCGGGTTGGTGGTCAGGTTAACCGGATCGCTGATCAGGCGGCTGGTCTTGGTGATGGTCAGCGCAGCGGTATAAACGGTGAAGTCATCCTTCGCCGAATGCTTGCCATCGCGTGCGGCATCGGTCGCGCCGGCCGCGTCGGCAAACACGGTATCCATGCCCGACGTGTTGGCGCCAGTCGTTTGGGTCAGCACTGCATCCAGTGAACCGGCCGTGCCGGTCGCTGCCGTGGCGCTGCCGTGCGCCGTTGCCGTCAGGGTCAGGGCAGAAAACGCGCCATTGGTCAGGCTGAGCGGGATGTCGGCCAGCACAAACACGGTCTTGCTGGCATCCGGAGCCAATTCATCCAGGTAGCTGACCTGAAGGTCGGTGCCGCTGTCATACGTGCCGTTGCCATTGCTATCGACATAGATCTTCACGTTAGACGTATCGAAGCTGTCGGTCCCGGTATGCGCGCCCGAACCGCCGTTCGCCACCTGGGCCACCGCCAGCGCGAAATCGAGCGTGGCGTTGGACTGGTTGGTAACCTGGAACGTCGTCACCGCAGCCGTCTGGCCGGGCGAGACGGTGGTGGTGGTCATATCGCCGCTTTCCGCGACGACGAATGCCACCTTGCGGTCGACCGTGAAGGTATCGGCCGCACCGGTCGAGGTCTGGTTGATCCCGCCAACCTGATAGTTGACCGTCACGGTATTGGTAATGGAAGATCCTGCCAGCGTACCCGACGCCAGCGCAGGACTCGCGCCGAGGGCAACAAGGGCGATTGCCCCGGCTCCGCCCAGCAGTCTCACTGACTTATTCATTGCATGGTCCCCATGGTTCAGTTTCGACCCCGTTCCCTTCCGCCCTGGGGTCGCGGCGGTTCAACCGCTGGTCAGCGGACGATAGCGTTGTAGGTGAGCGCCCCGGTCGTGCCGGGGTTCAGCACCGGCAGCGTCCAGCGGACGTGCGTGACATCGGCATGGAGCGCGGCGCGCTGGCCGCCCTTGCCATCGGCCACCTGGAGCGCGCCAAGCTTGCCCCAGGTCTTGCCGCCGTCGACCGAGACATCGAGCGTGGCCGCCCCGTCCGGGGCGAGCATCACGCCCGTCGGGATCGGATTGGTCACGACGAAGTTGTCGATCTTGTTCGCGCCGGTGTTGCGGTACTGCGTCGAGAAGGTCAGCCGATCGCCCGGCACGACGACCTGCGGCTTGATCCAGCTGCGGGTTTCCTTGCCGTTTTCGACCACGACCTTTTCGACCTTCACGTCGCCGATCAGTTCGACCGGCTGCGGGTTGGCCAGGGCCGGAGTGGCCAGGGTGCAAGCCGCGAACGCGGTCATGCCGATAATCGAAGCGATCCAGTTGGCCTTCATGGCACTGCTCCTCAGTTGATCTTGACGTCGAACTTGACGGTCTTGGTGGTGCCCCCGGCAACGGTGCCAAGGTTCACGTCGATGCCGCTGGCACCGGCCACGCCTGCGTCGGCATCGGCCGCATCGGTCAGGCCCGCGCCGTCCAGCTTCAGGCTGCTGAGCTGATAAGTCGTGCCCGCCGGGATGACGTCGGTGACGTGCAGGTCATCGGCCTGGCCCGTACCGCTGACGGTCGCGACCAGAGTGTACGTGATGACCGCGCCGGGAACCGGCTGCGAACCGCCAAACGGATCAAGCACCGTGGCCGATTTGGCCAGCGCGACGGTCGCCAGGCTGGCGATCATCTGGTCGGTGGCGTTGTCGCTGGCGCCGGATGCGCCGACCACGGCATCGCCGCCGCCTTCGCCCTGCCCGGTAAAGACCGTACCCGGCGTGCCGGTGCCGGTCACCGCGTCGGCGGTCAGGCGAACCTGGCTGCTCTGGCCATCGGTCGCGCCGGCGGGCAGCGTGACGATGACGAACACCTTCAGCGATGCGTCCGCAGCCAGGCTGGACGTCGCGCCGCCATTGGTGATGACCGTATCGACGCCCGCGTCATAGTTGCCGTTGCCGTTGCTGTCATAGGCGATGGTCTGGATCACCGCGTCGAACCCGTTACCCGCCACGGCCGGATCGACCGTAACGTTGAACGCCTCGCCGCCATTGCCGGTGTTGGTGATGGAATATTCCAGCACCACGCTGGTCGAACCCGCCGTGACCGGCGTGGTCGTCAATCCGGCAACGGCGACGTCGAGCAGCTCGTCCACCTTGACGGTGACGGTGTTCGACGAAACCGAACCGCTGGCCGCGCCCGACGAATACGTCGCCGAAGCGGTGTTCTCGATCAACGTGCCAGCCAGCACCCCGGCGGCCTGTGCAGCCTGGGGGACAACGGCAAGGGTTAACCCGGCGGTAACCGCAGAGGTTAGGCGAACGATGGTGATGTGGCCCTGTGTCATGTATTTTCCCATAGGGTTAAGTGGTTAACGAACCCCCAATTTCGCCGCTAAATCATTCAAAGAACGGCTGGATGTGGGGGAATTAAGGGTGAAAGCGGGATTCGTGCCGGCCTGCCCTTGGGGTCAGGCGGCTGTTGACCCGCTCTTCAGGCTCGAATCGCATTGAGTTTTTTGATCTAACAAATTGATATTGAACTATTGAATGATGGTTCTGAACTTGATGGCAAAGCCCGATCCACCGTTCAGCGTGGCCGCGGTGGCGCTGATTGTGGTTCCGGTGATTGCCGCGCCCACCGGGTCGGTCTCGTCCGCTCCGGCCGCGTCGTCATCTTCGGCCATCGCGGCGGCGGCGCAGTTCGGGCCGGACGTCATGCTGCCAGCGATGAATGCCACGTTCGCGGGCAGCGGATCGGTGGCCACCAGGTTGGACAGCGTGGCGCTGCCGGTGTTGGTGACCAGGATGCAATACTCCATGACGCCGCCGGGAATGGCCTTGGGCGTGGCCGTCAGGTTGACCGGATCGCTGATTACCGCGCTGACCTTGGTCACGCTGATGCTCGCATTGGGGCGGCACAGGGTAATGTCGTGAAGTTCGATCCCCTGCTGGCCGGGATCACCCGGTGCCAGGGCATGATCGCCATACTCCAGTACGATCGTGTCGATCGGCGATGTAAAGGTCACGACCACGTTGCCGTTTGCCTGGGTATCGGTCGACAGCGCATCGCCATAGGCGGTGTTGCCAACCACATAGTTGGCAATGCCATTGGTCAGCGTGGGCTGCACCACCGCGCCGTTCAGGCGGCCCGTCACCGTCACCTTGTCGGCAAACTGGTTGGCGGCATAGTCGACGTCGAAGATGGTAAACTGCGCGGCTTCGGCGGTGTTGCCCAGCGCGATGGTCGTCGTCACCACTGAGCTGCGGCTAGGCAGGTCGACCAGCTGGATCAGCGCCTGTTGCGGCGCGGCCAGGCCGCCGGTGATGGCATTGGTCAGGGCCGGTGACTGGCCTCCATACGTGGCGTTGTTGAGGAAGCTGCCGGGATTGGTGATCGTGAATCCGACCGTCCCGAAGCCGGGCAGACTATAGCTGTTGGTCGTGCTGCCGGCGGACCAGCTCTGGCTGTCCCAGTCGAACAGGCTCGAACCGTTCGGGCAGATCAGCAGCGGCGGCGTCCCGGCGGTGCGGCTGCCCGGCACGGTCAGTGTCACGCCGGCATCGTCATCCTCGGTGGTGGAGCCATTGCCCGGCGTGGAATCGAGATCGACTGGCGATGCGGCATTGATTTCCGCGCTGTGGGCAATGCTGCTCCCCGCCCCGACATTGACCGTCGCGACGATACTCAACGTCCGGCTCTGCCCCGGCGTCAGCGATCCCACGGTCCACAGGCCGGTTGCGCTGTTGTAGGTGCCCGTGCCGGTATGACTGACATAGGTCAGTCCGGGGGGCAGCAGGCTGGAAACGCTAACGCCGCTGGCGGTGCTGGGTGAACCCGCCGCGTTGGTCGCCGTCAGCGTGAAGGTCACGTTCGACCCCGCCGTGGGCGCGGTGTTGCTGGCAGTCATGCCCAGCGACAGGTCGGCATAGCTGGCCGAAGCCTGCGTCAGGTAAAGGTCGGCCTGATAGAAGGTCCCCGAATCGCCCGCGTACTGGTCGCAGATTTCCAGCACCCACGTGCCGGAAGACGACTGGCCGTCGAACGCATTCAGCCCATTGAGCGGACGGAAACTGGCGGCGTAGGGCGGCACGGCCGTGGTGGCGGTGGCGGCGGAATTGGCCGTGTAGCTGGCGATGCCCGCACCCGCTTCGTCATCCAGCAGGGCGTTGAAATTCTGCGCGGCGCCCGCCGTCGCACCATCGGTCAACTGTACCCGCGTTCCGGCAGGAGAACGCAGATAGATGACCACGTCGCCGCGATAAGTATGGGCCAGCAGGACACCGACATTGACGTCGGCGACGACGTAGTTCGCGCCGACGGAAAAGGTCCGCTTGAACGTGTTGGTGCACGGCGTTGTCGTGCTGTTGATGGCGTTCGCGGTGCTGTCGGTGCTGTTGGTGTAACGGGTTACGGTTTGTGCACCGGCGGCCACACCGAACCCCAGCACGGCGAACAGCGCCAGCAATAGCCGGAACAGACTGGCGCACCAGCTGGACACAGCACGGGGCGTGGAGAAAGGTTGCGACCTCATGTCGCGGTTAACTGCACAATAAGGGTAAATACAGCGTTAAATGTAACAAAAATCAGCAACTTGGGCGGTAGGTTGCCAACCAGAACGCCCAGCGGAGCGGGCGTGCGACCCGATTTTTTGCACCGCCGCGATCTTGGAAAATCGTTAACCCCAGGCGCGCCATAGCGGTCGAAACGAGAATCGCACAGCAGCGGTTCCGCATCGGGTCCACACAATCTCAGGAGAAACCCTTGTCCAGCGGTCCAGCCGACCACGCCGACGCCCTGCCGCGTGAGCGCCACCTGCGCGCCGCGCTGACGCTGTTATGCGAAGTGCGCCAGGGCACGCGCCCCTGGCGAATGGTGCGGCTGGAGGATCTTTCGCCCCAGGGCTTCCGGATCGCCTGGTTCCCGAACGTCAGCACCGAACTGCCGATCCGGCTCCGGATTCCTGGCATGCAGTTGCTGTCCGCCGATATCCGCTGGCAGTCCAACGCGGCGATTGGCTGCGCCTTCAGCGAGCCGCTGCACATCGCCGTGTTCGAACACCTCGTCCGCAAGGCCAACCCCAGCTGGTAAAGCGGGGCTGGCCCGTTCGGCGGGATCAGATATGCAGCGCCCGGCCGTGGGCCGCCAGCACGCTTTCGTGCATCATTTCCGACAGCGTGGGATGCGGGAACACGGTGGCCATCAGTTCGGCCTCGGTCGTTTCCAGCGTCTTGCCCACGACATAACCCTGGATCAGCTCGGTCACTTCCGCGCCGATCATGTGCGCGCCCAGCAGTTCGCCCGTGGCGGCGTCGAACACGGTCTTCACGAAACCCTCCGGCTCGCCCAGCGCAATTGCCTTGCCGTTGCCGATGAACGGGAAATTGCCGACCTTGACGGCATAGCCCGCTTCCTTGGCCTTCGCTTCGGTCAGGCCGACGCTGGCGATCTGCGGGTGGCAATACGTGCAGCCCGGAATGTTGCGCTTGTCCATCGCGTGCGGGTGGACATCCTGGTTGCCCAGCGCCTGCGCGATGGCTTCGGCCGCGATCACGCCTTCGTGGCTGGCCTTGTGCGCCAGCCACGGTCCCGGCGTGACATCGCCGATGGCCCACACGCCCGGCACATTGGTCCGGCCCATGCCATCAATCGCGATGATCCCGCGTTCGGTCTTGATCCCCAGCTGCTCCAGCCCGATGTTCTCGGTATTGGGGACGATCCCGACCGCGACGATCACATGGCTGAATTCTGCTTCGCTGACTTTGCCGTCCTTGCCTTTAAGCTTGGCCTTCACGCCCGTGGCAGAAACGTCCAGCGCCTCTAACCCGGCCCCGGTCATGATCGTCATGCCCTGCTTGACCAGCGCCTTTTCGAGGAAGCTCGAAACGTCCGCGTCCTCCACCGGCACGATCCGGTCCATCATCTCAACGACAGTAACTTCCGCCCCCATATCGTTGTAGAAGCTGGCAAATTCGATCCCGATCGCGCCCGAACCGATCACGAGCAGCTTGGTCGGCATTTCCTTCGGCGTCATCGCGTGGCGATATGTCCATACCCGCTGCCCATCGGCCTTGGCGAACGGCAGATCGCGCGCGCGCGCGCCGGTGGCGATGATCACGTGCTTGGCGCTCAGCGTTTCCGTGCCCTTCGCGCCGGTCACTTCCAGCTGGCCGGAGGCCGTCAGCCGCCCCTCGCCCATATGGACGGCGATCTTGTTCTTCTTCATCAGGTGCGTGACGCCCTGGTTGAGCTGCTTGGCCACCCCGCGCGAGCGGGCGACCACCGCGTTCAGGTCCGCGCTGATCCCGGTTGCGGCCAGGCCATAGTCCTTGGCGTGCTTCATCTGGTGGAACACTTCGGCAGAGCGCAGCAGTGCCTTGGTCGGGATGCAGCCCCAGTTGAGGCAGATCCCGCCCAGGTTCTCCCGCTCGACAATCGCGGTCTTCAGCCCCAGCTGCGCGCAGCGGATCGCCGCGACATACCCGCCAGGGCCGGAACCCAGCACCACGACATCGTATTGATCAGCCATACCTACTCCGCTTGGGTAACCGTGCGCGGACGATCATCGTCGCCCAGCAGCACGAACTTGAATAGACCGCGCGCCACATCGACGGTGGCTTCGCCATTGCGTTCCCGCCCCACCCCGCGCGCGGCGATGGTCAGCGAGGTGGTCCCGGTCGCCACGATCTCGGCATAGACCGACAGCTCGTCGCCCACGGCCATCGCGCCGGGAAAAGTGAAATCGGTGGCATGGACGACCACCGCCTTGCCCCGCCCGCGCCGCGACGCGAGCGAGCCCGCCCCCAGCGCCAGCTGGCTCATCAGCCAGCCGCCGAACACGCCCCCATAGGGGTTGAGGTCGGTCGGCATGGCCGTGACGCGGATGACCAGTTCCTCTGCCATCGCCGGATCAGGCCACCAGCGCGAGCGGCTGTTCGACCAGGGTCTTGAACGCCTGCATCAGTTGCGCCCCGTCCGCCCCGTCGATGGCGCGGTGATCGAAGCTGCCGGTGACCGACATCACCGTGGCCACTGCCAGCGCGCCGTCGACCACGTAAGGCCGCTGCTCGCCCGCGCCGACCGCCAGGATCATCGCCTGGGGCGGATTGATGACGGCATCGAACTGCTTGATCCCGAACATGCCGAGGTTGGAGAGGCTCGCGGTGCCGCCCTGATACTCATGCGGCATCAGCTTGCCTTCGCGGGCCTTGTCGGCCAACACCTTCATTTCCTTCGAGATCTGCGAGACCGTCTTGGCGGCGGCATCAACGATGATCGGCGTGATCAACCCCGACGGCGCGGCCACCGCGACCGAAATGTCGCTGCGGCTGAATTTGCGCAATTCGTCCCCGGCAAAGCTGACGTTGCACTTCGGCACGATCTCAAGCGCCTTGGCCAAGGCCTTGATAAGCAGATCATTTACCGACAGCTTGACGCCCTGCGCCTCCAGCGCCTTGTTCAGTTCGCCGCGCAGCTTCAGCAGCGCGTCGAGCCGGACGTCGACGGTCAGGTAGATGTGCGGGATCGTCTGCTTCGCCTCGGTCAGGCGGCGCGCGATGGTCTTGCGCACATTGTTGAGCTTTTCCGCCTCGAAGGGAATGCCGAAGTCCGGCGTTGCCGCTGCCGCTGCCGGAGCAGGCGCTGCGCTGGCGGTTACGGCGGCAACCGGCGCGGGCGCTGCACCCGGCGTGGCCGCTTCGACGTCGGCCTTGACGATCCGCCCACCGGGGCCGCTGCCGGTCATGTTGGTCAGGTCCACACCCTTCGTCGCCGCGATCCGCTTGGCCAGCGGCGAGGCAACCACGCGCTCACCCGCGGCCTTGACCGGGGCAGCGACAACCGGCGCGGCCGCGGGCGCGGGCGCGGCGGCAGCCACCGGGGCCGGGGCCGCAGCGGTCGGCTTGGTGGCGGGCGCCGGGCTGGCGGATTCATCGTCACCGGCCAGCGTGGCCATCACCGTGCCGACTTTCACCCCCTCGGTCCCTTCGGTCACCGCGATGGCGGTAATCACGCCCTCGTCCACCGCTTCGAATTCCATCGTCGCCTTGTCGGTCTCGATCTCGGCCATGATGTCGCCGGACGACACCTTGTCACCCACCTTGACCAGCCATTTGGCGAGGGTGCCTTCTTCCATGGTCGGCGACAGCGCGGGCATCTTGATTTCGATCGGCATGGATTTTCGTTCCGGTCCTCTTGAGGGGGCGCGTTTGACGCTACGTCTCTGGCCAAATTGGGCGCTCAGGGCAAGGTGCTTGCGCCGAATACGTTTGTATCGGATATGTCAATCCCAGGGGGAGATGGAATGCGCGTCTATCTGGTCATTATGGACGAAACCGACGAGGCGGGCGTGGCCTTGCGCTTTGCCGCGCGCCGGGCCGCACGCACCGGGGGAACGGTACATTTGCTGGCCCTTGTCCCGCGCCAGCCGTTCGTGGCGTTCAGCGGCGTGCAGGCCACGATCGAGGAAGAAGCCCGCGCCCGCGCCGAAGCGCTGGTCACCTCTGCCGCTGGCAGCCTGATGGGCGAAGCACCCAATCCGCCCGCCATCGCGGTGCGCCAGGGTGACGGGGTACAGGTGATCCGCGAATACCTGACCGAGCATCCCGAAGTCTCCGCACTCGTGCTGGGGGCCGCTAGCAGTGGCGGCCCTGGCCCGCTGGTGCTCCACTTCACCGGTACGGCGGGGCAACTGCCCTGCCCGCTCTACGTCATCCCCGGTAGCATTGGGGAGGCTGAGCTGGAGCGGCTCTGCTAGTTTGAACTGGTCGATAGTTTCCGCGCTATCCTATTGAAATTCAAGGCTTCACAATTGTCCAGAGCGGAACCAGATCGATCCGCATCACGTTGCTTTCGTCGGCATAGGATTTGACCGGCTGTTCCAGCGTGACGACGGCCATCGCCTTGGTCGCGCGGGTATTGGCCAGCAGCGCAGCGGGCACCGTGAAACAGGCGTCGAACAGGCAATCGGTGGTCTGACGGCTGAGGTCGACGAACGTGCTCGCTCCGTGGTTCATGAACTTGGCCTGGAACCGCCCGGCCAGCGCCTTGGCATCCTCGCCAAACAGGCCCAGCACCGCGTCGCCGCCATTCGGGCGCACGGCCAGTACCGAATAGGCCTGCCATTTCAGCACGCCGCCATCGGCCAACCGCAGCCGCACCGGCACTTGCCCGAACCGCACCGGGGCGCTGCCGGCCTTGCGCCATTCCACCACCGGCAAGTCCAACGGGGCCGCCTGCTTGAGCGCGCTCAGGCGCGGCTGATACCCTGCCCCCTGCGCCTGCGATTCCAGCCGGAGCAACCCGAACGCCTCGTCATGGTCCTGCATCTGCAGCATTTTCGCCATGACCAGATGCTGGCCGCTATACTGCGCCATGCGCTGGTCGGCGAGCCGACCCATCTGCTGTTCGAGGACCGGCAGATTTGGCCCGAATTCGGCCGAAACCAGCGCGACGAATGCGGAATGCAATCCGCGCTGTTCGTCGCTCAGCGCGGTCAGCCCGGTGGCGGGCGGAGAGCTGGCGCGGTTACGCTGGGCGGTCAGCATCGCGCTGCCGAACATCGTCGTCGCGGCGATCTTGCCATCGCGCAAGTAATCCATGCCGCCCTGGCAGCCCAGCGTGCGGGCCTTGTCGGCATAGCGCTGGTGCGCGGCGGCGCGGGCTTTTTCCCCTGCTGCGACGGACGCTGTGATGTTGCTCAGCCCCCCGGCTGCCTTCCGCGCGGCCTCGATCTCGCCGTCCACTTTCGAGCCATTGAGCTGTGCGGCCCACGCCTTGTGCAGGAACCAGCCTTCGAACCCGCGCATCATGCCGCAGGTGTTTTCCAGCGCCACGGCCACGCCCAGCCGGTCGTAATTGTCTTCCGGTGGCGGCGGTGTAGCGGCCATCGCAGTGACCGGCAGCAATGCCGACAGCAGGACAATCGAGGCTGATTTCATCGACGTTTTCCCTGGTGGCGAATGTTGGCGGGGCGGCCGCGCGGACCGGCCATGTGCTTGCCCTTGTGCCGAAGCGGCAGGGGCTTGCGCCCGCGCGGTTCGATGGCATGGCTGTCCTCCGGCTCGAACTTGAGCGCACCGGTCAGCGGGTTGGCCTCTGCCAGTCGCAGCCGCAGGATATCCCCCATCGCATAGCGCGTGCCAGTCTGATCGCCAATCAGCACTTGCGCCTTCTCATCATATGAGAACCGCTCGTCCCCCAGGGTAGAGATCGGCACCAGTCCGTCCCCGCCCAGCCCGATGATCGTCGCGAACAGGCCGAATTTCTGGACGCCCGACACCCGCGTGTCGAACACTTCGCCGACTCGGCCGGCCAGCCAGGCGGCGACGTAGCGGTCGATCGTCTCGCGCTCGGCCTCCATCGCGCGGCGTTCGGCGGCGCTGATCGCGTCGCTGATGCGCGACAGGTCTTCGCGGTCGCGCTCGGCAAGGC
>ERZ1645187.1006-NODE-1006-length-26737-cov-8.947867_pt1 | contig 26737 bp, 23 predicted proteins | sample MGYA00575352_ERZ1645187 | MGnify/ENA primary metagenome ERZ1645187 (study PRJEB40837, sample SAMN11349314) | freshwater sediment metagenome | isolation source: river sediment | host: Sediment | place: India: Wazaribad , New Delhi | collected 2017-02-21 ...
GAGCGTAATTTCAGCTTGATGGCGCGTCTGGTCCATCGTCGGCAGCCATTTTCGAGAAATGCCTGCTGTAGATGCGTATAAGACAAACAGTGAAACGCCATTGTCACCAACCGAATTTTCTTCACGTGCTGCGATAACCAGTAAGTCGGCCGTGTGGCCGTCGATCACATAGCGCAACGTGCCATTCAGCACATAGTCATTGCCAGACTTCCTGTAAGTTGCCTGTACGGCATCAGAACCCCAGCAGCCGCCTGCTCGTGCAGCAGAGGCGCCGGTGTAGGCGAGCGTAGCGGTCAAAGCACCTTCTGCAATCGGAGGCAAAAATAAAGCTTTCTGGTCTTCTGTCCCAGCCACCAGCAGTGCGTTGACGCCGAGGCAGACCGTAGAGAAAAACGGGGAGCACAGCAGCACACGCCCCATCTGTTCCAGCACGGCCGCGAGCTCCACATAACCGAGACCCATGCCGCCGTGTTCTTCGGGGATGGTGATAGCCTGGAAACACAGCTCGGTGCAGATGCGTTGCCACAGTGCCGGATCGTAGCCGGATTCTGTCGCCATCGCCTTGCGCACAGCTTCGGAAGTGGAAACGTCCTGCAAAAAACTTTCCGCGGTTTCGCGGATCATTTTCTGTTCGTCGGTGAATCTGAATTCCACAGTAAACCTCGTATGCAAATTGTAGGGGCAGACCTGTGTGTCTGCCCGGGCGCACACACAGGTGCGCCCCTACATCAGGTGCCGTAAACCTTTTGCGCCGGCACTTCTTTCGCCAGCAGTTCTTTCATGGCGGTGCCGACTTCGGCCGGTGCCCAGCGCGCGCCCTTGTCGACGCCAGCTGTGGTACGCCAGCCATCGGCGATGGAGATCTTGCCACCTTCCGCTTCAAAGATGCGACCGGTGATGTGCGCGGATTCTGCCGAGCCGAGCCAGGCGAGCAATGAAGACACGTTTTCCGGCGCCCAGTAATCAAAGCTGCCATCCGTCGGCGCGGCCATGCGCGTGGCCATCGATTCCACCGCGGTGGTCATGCCGGTACGCGCGGCAGGTGCAATCGCATTGGCGGTAATGCCGTAGCGGCCGAGCTCTGCCGCCTGGTTGAGCGTCAGCGCGGCTATGCCGGCTTTTGCAGCCGCGTAGTTCGACTGGCCGACAGAACCTTGCAGGCCGGCACCGGAAGTGGTGTTGATGATGCGTGCGTCCACTGGCTTGCCGGCCTTGGACTGGTCGCGCCAGTAATGCACAGCGTGCGAGCTGATGCAGAAATGGCCTTTCAGGTGTACGGCCATGATCGCATCCCACTCCGCCTCACTCATCGAGGCAAACATGCGGTCGCGGTTTATAGCGGCGTTGTTCAGCACGATATGCAGGTCACCGAAAGCGGCGATCGCTTCCTTCTCCGCGTTCTCGCTATCGGCGTAGTTGGTGATGTCGGATGTGTTGACGATGGCTTTGCCTCCGGCCGCCTTGATCTCGTCGACCACTTTCTGTGCGGCGTCGCGGTTGATGTCGTTGACGACCACGGCACAGCCTTCGGCTGCGAAGACTTTGGCGTGTGCAGCGCCGAGGCCGCCGCCAGCGCCGGTGATGATGGCGACGCGATTATCGAGAATACCCATGATGTTCTCCTTACAGTCGTTCGTTTTTACAGTCGTTCGATGATGGTGACGTTGGCCTGGCCGCCGCCTTCGCACATGGTCTGCAGGCCGTAGCGGCCGCCGGTGCGTTCCAGTTCGTGCAGCAGCGTGGTCATCAGGCGCGTGCCGGTGGCACCGAGCGGATGGCCGAGCGCAATGGCGCCACCGTTGACGTTGGTTTTGGCGTGGTCGTAGCCAGTTTCCTTCAGCCAGGCCATGACCACGGAAGCAAAGGCTTCGTTGATCTCGACCAGGTCGATATCCGACATTGTCATGCCCGCTTTTTTCAGCGCGTACTGCGTGGCGGAAATCGGCGCCGTCAGCATCCAGATCGGGTCTTCGGCGCGCACACTCATGTGGTGGATGCGGGCGCGCGGCTTCAGGTTGTAGCGCTTCAGTGCGGTTTCCGACACGATCAGTATCGCCGACGAGGCATCACAGGTCTGGGATGACACGGCAGCCGTCACCTTGTCGCAGCCGAACAGGAAATCCAGCTCCGCCATTTTTTCCAGCGAAGACTGGCGCGGTGTCTCATCGTTTTGCACGCCTTCCAGCGGGATAATCTCGCGCTGGAAGCGGCCTTCCGCAATCGCTTTCAGGGCGCGGGTGTGCGATTCGAGTGAGAAGATTTCCAGGTCCTTGCGCGACAGGTTCCACTTGTCGGCAATCATCTGTGCCGACTTGAACTGCGTCGGCGGCTCGGCGCCGTAGCGTGCCACCCAGCCTTTCGAACCGCTGAACGGATCCTTGAAGCCCATCGGCTCGGCGGCAGTCATCGCCGACGAAATCGGGATCTGCGTCATGGTCTGCACGCCACCGGCGACAATGACATCCATCGTGCCGCTCATCACGGCTTGTGCAGCAAAATGCACGGCCTGCTGTGAAGAACCGCACTGGCGGTCGATCGTGGTGCCCGGCACTTCCTGCGACAGGCCGGCAGCGAGCCAGCAGGTGCGGGCAATGTCGCCCGCCAGCGGACCGATAGTGTCGACACAACCGAAGATCACGTCATCGTATTCGTTGTCCGGGATGCCGTTGCGCTCGACAATCGCTTTCAGCACGTGGGCACCGAGGTCGGCGCCGTGCACGTGTGACAGGCCGCCCTTGCGGCGACCGGTAGGTGAGCGGACGGCATCAACAATATAGGCTTCTGGCATGGTCATTCTCTCTTGAAAACAGTTTTTAAAACGTGTTGCCGGCGCCGATCCTGGCGCCGTCAGCCAGCACGAAGTCCGCCACGCGGTTCTTGTGGAACGCGACATCGCCCCAGGTGTTGTTCAGCGCCCAGGCTTTTTTCATGAAGATGTGCATGTCGACTTCCCAGGTGTAGCCCATCGCGCCGTGCACCTGGATGCCGTTCTTGGCGCCGAGCAGTGACGCTTCACTGGCCGCCAGCTTGGCATGTGACACATGCAATGCCGCATCCGGGTGATCGTTGGCGATCGAATACGCAGCGCGGTACACGACAGCTTTCGCATATTCCAGCGGCACCGCCACGTTAGCCAGCCGGTGCTTGACGGCCTGGAACGAGCCGATCGGCTTGCCGAACTGTGTGCGGTCGGTGGTGTACTTCACCGAAATCTCGATCATGCGCTGCGTCAGGCCCAGCGCCTGGGCGGCGGCACCGAGTGCGCCGGCATTGATGGCATCGGCGATCAGCTTTTTCGCCTCGTCACCGCGTGCGACACAGGTGGCGCTCGATGGCGTCCACTGCACGCTGTACAGCTTGCGCGACGGGTCGATGCTTTCGTTGTGGGTCAGCTGTACCATGCTTTTCGTCACGGCATGGATTTCATCGTCGCCGTGCTGCAACAGCAGCAGATCGGCGATGTGGGCATCGGCCACCAGCAGGTTCTGCGACAGGCCGACAGCGACTTTCGCTTCGCCGGCGGCAATGCGCGGCAACCACGCGAATTTGACCGCATCATCCGGCAACGCGTTGATCAGCGGCACGGCGACCAGCACCGTTTCCACCAGCGGTTCCGGCAGGGCAACAAAACCGCAAGCCTGCGCCAGCAGCACGAAATCGACCGCATTCATGCCCATGCCGCCGAATTCTTCCGGCACGGTCAGGCCGGTGAGGCCCATGCCGGCCATCGCCTGCCACAGGTCTTCGCTGCGGCCGGTTTCCGTTTCCCACAAGGCACGGATTTTTTCCGGCGTCACTTCGTTGACCAGGAATTTCTTCACTTCGTCCTGGAACAGCAGCTGGTCTTCGGTAAAGGTAAAGTCCATCGCGATGCTCCTCTTACTTCGGCATGCCGAGCATGCGCTCGGCGATGATGTTGCGCTGGATTTCGTTGGTGCCGGCGTAGATCGGGCCGGACTGGGCAAACAGGAAGCCGTCCAGCCAGGTGCCGACACCGGCCGCCGCCGGTGCATGTGGCAACAATTCTGCACGCGCAGCCAGGATGCTCATCGCGGTCTCGTGCATGCGCTGGTCGAGCTCGGACCAGAAGATCTTGTTGGTGGACGATTCCGGGCCGATCTTGCCGCCCTTGTTCAGGCGGCAGGCGGTCTGGTAGGTGGTCAGTGTGTAGGCTTCGGCATCCATATAGGCACGGGTCACGGCATCGCGCACCGCCGGGTCGCGATCCGCGTCAGCGCGATTGGCCTTGTACAGCTCGACCAGCCGGCGCGCGGTGTTCTGGAAACGCGCGGGCGAACGCAGCATCAGGCCGCGCTCGAAGCCGGCCGTGGCCATGGCTACCTGCCAGCCTTCGCCTTCCTTGCCCAGGCGGCGCTCGACCGGCACCTTCACGTTGTCGAAGAAGATCTCGGCGAAGCCCGGCAGGCCGTCCAGCTGGGGGATCGGTCGCACAGTGATGCCGGGCAGGTTCAGCGGCACGAGGATGAAGGTCAGGCCGTGGTGGCGGCTGGAATTGGGGTCGGTGCGGAACATGCCGAAGCACTGGTCGGCCCACACGGCCCGGGTCGACCAGGTCTTCTGGCCGTTGATGATGTAGTGCTGGCCGTCGTCGGTCAGTTCGGCCTTGGAGCGGATGGCGGCCATGTCGGAGCCGGCGCCCGGCTCGGACCAGCCCTGGGCCCAGACCTCGGTGCCGTTGGCCATCTTCGGCAGGATCTCGGCTTTCTGGGCCTCGGTGCCGTATTCCATCAGGGTCGGGCCGAGCAGGAAGATGCCGTTCTGGTTGACGCGCAGCGGCGCGCCGGCGCGCCAGTACTCTTCCTCGAAAATCAGCCATTCGATCAGGTCGCAGCCGCGCCCGCCCAGGGCTTCCGGCCAGGTCACCATGCCCCAGCGACCGGTGTTGAGTTTCGCTTCCCACTCGCGGTGCTGCCGGAAACCTTCTTCTGTATCAAAGGATTGCAGGGGCTCCTTCGGCACATTGGCCTCGAGCCAGGCGCGGACTTCAGCGCGGAAGGCCTTCTGCTTGTCGGTGTAGGCTAGGTCCATGGGCTATCTCTTCAGGAACAGATGGATAGAGGAATCAGCCCAGGCGGGGCTGAAAAACGGGCGTGAATCATACCACGGGGGTGCAAGCGGCTTATATCCGGCCAGACCGCAATCCGTGCGGTCGTTGGCAGCGCTTCCCGCAGGCCTTCAGGTAAACTTCTGGCCGAGAAGCCCGTGAGCAGGATGCATGCCAGCCCATCCCTATTCCTTCCGCCTGACCCGGCAACAGCTGTCGCTGGACCTGGAGCTGACCAACAAGTGCCACCTGAGCTGCGCCTTTTGCCCGCGTGACAAGACCCCGAAAACCGGCTTCATGGCCGAACAGACCTTCGCGACCGTGCTGGACCGGGTAGAGGAGTCCCCGTTGCCCCTCTCCCTTGTGGCCTGTGGCCTGGGCGAACCGCTGTTGCACCCGGGGCTGGTGGATTTTGTGCAGGAAGCGGCCAGGCGCGGCCACCAGTTCGCCGTCAATGCCGCGGCTACCCTGCTTGATCCCGGGAGGGCCGAAGCCCTGCTGGCTGCCGGCCTGACGGAAATGCGCTTCAGTATCACCGGCACAGGCGCCGCCTATGAGGCGTACTACGGACACGATTTTGCCAGCCAGGTCCGGCTGGTCCGGGAGTTCAGGGCACTGGCAGCCAGGGCCGGCCGCTGCAGGACCCGGATCGTCATCGTGCTGACGCGGGAGGTCTACCGGCAACTGGACGACATCCTCGACTTCTGGGGCTCGCAGGGCTTCGGGCGGGATGACCTCATCCTGCTGGAAGAGCACAACCGGTCAGGCAGTTACAGCACGGGTCCCGGGCAAACCTTCAATTACCGGGCCGGCCAGCACGGCTACCGCTGCCCGATTCCCTTTGTGCTCACCTTTGTCGGCTGGAATGGCAATTACTACTTGTGTGCGCTGGACTGGGAAAAGAAAACACCGTTCGGCAATGTTTTTGCCGACAGCATTGCCGGCATCATGGAGAGAAAGCAGGAATATTTTTCCGGGTGTGAACATGCCTGCGGCAATTGCAGCCAGCAGCGTGAGAACTACCTGCATGACATCAGCAACAATCCGTTTGCACCACCGCGGCAAGCAGCAGAGGTTTACTTGCAGAATGACTGGCATCACCAGCGTCTCGTAAGCCGGATCATGGCAGAATCATTCAACGCTGATAGCCGCAGTGCGGAGTGTCCATGAAAAAAAATGTTCCCAACCCGCGTCGCCGTTTGTTGGCCGAGCAGGTTGTCGCACGCAGCCCGCGCAGTGTGCAGATGTATGCCGCAGCAAGAGAACATTACGCCGGGGGCGTCGTTGGCGCCAATGTACCGGTGTACCCGGCGCCGGTTTACATCGAACGCGCCGAAGGTGCCTATGTGTATGACCTGGACGGCAACCGTTACATCGATTGCTGGCCCGGCCATGGCACGCTGATGTTCGGCCATGGCAATGTGCAGGTCAGGGAGGCAATCGCCGCGCAACTGGAAGCGGGCTGGGCTTACGGCTACCCGCATCCACTGCAAGTGGCGTTTGCGGAAAAGATGAAAAGCCTGTTGCCGGGCCGCGAACAGTTTGTCTTGTGCAATTCAGGTACCGAGGCCGTGCACAAGGCTATCATGCTGGCGAGGGCATACACCGGCAAGCAGAAGCTGGTGAAATTCTCCGGCACTTACCACGGTACGTATGACCAGGTGATCCTGAATGTCCGCGCAGCGACGCACGAGTCGCTGCCGCTACCGGTAGAGCCCCATGTGGCAGGAACATCCGTCGCCGCAACGGCGGACACGTTGGTAATGCCTTTCAATGACACGGTAGCACTGGAGGCGCTGTTGCCACATGTCGCGGATATTACGGCGGTCGTGACCGAACCGGTTGCCGGTTATGGCCTGTTTGCCATGGAAGACGGGTTTGCTGCGGCGCTGTACCGTTTCTGCCAGCAGCATAATATCTTGCTGATCATGGATGAAGTGTTCATGGGTTTTCGCGGTGTGGCCGAACGCCAGGCCGATATCCATACCTATGGCAAGCTGGTGGGTGGCGGCATGCCGCTCGGTGTGCTGGCCACGCGCCGCGAGATTCTCGATATCTGTACGCGGCAAACGCCGCCACTGCTGCAGGGCGGCACGTTCAGCGGCAATCCTGCTTGTCTCAGTGCTGCCTGCGCCTTCCTGGATCTGTTGCAGGCGGATCCCTCATGCATCGACCGGCTTGTTCATAAAACGTCAGTATTTGCGAATGCCATCAATACCTACTGCCAGTCGCGGCATTATCCTTTCTGTGCCAGGAGTGCAGGTACCGCTTTTGCGATATTTGCCAGGCCGCAACCGCCATTGGTGCCGGCAGACATGCGCGACAGCAACGGCAGGCTGATGGATGAACTGGTGCTGCGCCTGCGGTTGGCCGGTGTCATCCTCAATATCACCGGCATCGGTACACTGACGCTCGCCCATGATGATGAAGTGATGGTCGCGCTGTTGGCTGCTTTTCGTGACTGCCTTGACGCCACGATGGCTGGCGATCCCGCAGGTGAGCATGTTGCCGCCAACTGATGGCCTTGCCAGGATTCCATCTGTGCAAGGTGAGGATTTCCTCGCCGGCAGGGTGCTCGCCTACTCCGCCCTGTTCAGGCTCTGGAGCATCGAGCATTACCAGCGCTGTTCATTCCGCTGCAGTTTCTGTTGCACGGATTCGCAGGGAAGATCGGCGCCGGCTGTTGCACCTGAAGAGTTTGTCGACACGCTGGTCGCGGAGTTGCAGCTGGCGGAAACAGTGCATGGGCTGGATCGCAAAAATGACGCGCTCATCATGTCGTGCCTGAGCGATCCCTATGTTTATGAAGAGGAAGACTACGGCTTGACGAGGGCGATACTCGACCGCCTCGGCAGTGACGGGTACCGCTTTGTTATCGTCACCCGCAATGACCTGGTGCAGCGCGACCTCGACGTGCTGCAGCAATATCGCGGGCAGTGCGCGGTGTCGTTTTCACTGTCGTCGCTGGTGCCGGCCAGTGCATCGCCCTATGAGTCGCACGCGCCGGATCCGGCGCGCCGGCTGGCGTGCGCCAACAGGCTCGCTGCTGAAGGGCTGGATGTCACGCTGCGCATTGATCCGTGGATCCCCGGGGTGACAGATGTGGAACAGATACTGGCGCACTGTTCGCCGGGCCTGTCCGTGGTCGTGTCGCCATTGCATCTCGCGGGCACACTGTCGCGCATGATGGTTGTCGAAGACAGCAGTGAGGCTGCCTGCCTGCAGGCGGATGACTCGCCAGCACTGGCGGCGCGCATTGCGCGGTTCACGGCGAGGGGGTTGTGCACCTCTACCGGCAAGCATTTTTCCGCACTGGGGCAGCAAGACGTGAACCGGGCTTACCTTGAGGAGTTCCGCCGTTTGCCGACACGCAAGAACGTGCGCTGGTTCCGGCCGATCTATCCGGACACGGTCGATATCGGCGAGTTCTATCGTTTCCTGAAACCGGGTGCGGGCGGGTAGCCGGCCGCCTGGTCAGGGGGTGGCGGGCCGCCGGCGCACCAGCATTTTTGGCGTCAGCTCCATCACCAGCTCGTCGCGCTGGTTCAGGATCAGGTTCTTGCAGGTGACGATGCCGTGGTCGGGCCGTGATTGCGAGGCGCGCGCCTCCAGCACCCGTATTTCCAGCTTCAGCGTGTCGCCGGCGCAGGCTGGCCGCAGCAGGTTCATGTGCTCCACGCCGAGGCCGGCCGAGTAGGCCGGGCAGCGGTCGAGGTTGTTCACCAGCCACGAGCGGGCGCAGATGATCAGCGTGCCGGGCGCCACCAGCTGGCCGAACACGGAATCCCTGGCGGCGACCGGGTCGGTGTGGAACGGCTGCGGGTCGAAGCGGCGGCCGAATTCGAGGATTTCGGCCTCGGTGATGCGATAGCCATCAGCCCGGGCGACAAAGTCCGGGGTCATATCCTCGAAGTAGGCCAGCGGGCCGGGGTGGAAGCCGGGTACAGGCATCGTCGTCATACAAACAGGGCAGTCAGACAAAAATCAGCGGGCTGCCAGTTTATCCCGCTCGCCCCCCGCCGTTACACTGCGCGCTTTCCCGTATCCCCAGGAGATTGCCCCATGGCCGTGACCCTCGCCAAAGAAGCCCTCGATGTCGGCATCATCACCAATAACGGTGACAGGATGCTGGCGTTCTACCGCGATGTGCTGGGCTTTGCCCAGGAGCCGTCGATCCCGTTCCCGGGTCTGGGCACCATCCACCGGCTGGTCTGCGGCAACAGCATCCTGCGCATCGTTGCGGCCGACAATGCCATCGAGCAGGTGGCCGGCGGCGCCTTCGCCTCGCGCAACGGCATCCGCTACCTGACGATCAACATCACCAACCTCGACCAGGTGGTGGCCGACTGCAAGGCTTTCGGCAGCCCGATTGCTGTCGATATCCGCGAGCTGCGCCCCGGCGTGCGCTGCTGCCAGCTGCAGGACCCGGATGGCAACTACGTGGAATTCATCTGCGCGGGTTGATTCATCCGCCAGCCAAAGCCGTCTACAATGGCGGCATCCTGAGGAGCGCTGCAACGTGGCTGTCGGCTGACAGCCCGCCAGGCTCAGGTATCCCCGGTCATCGACTGGCCAACGGCGCTCGCTGAACCCGATTCGCGGTTGGCGAGTGCTGCCTGTACTTTCCCCACCGCGTTGTTTTCTGTCCCTGATCCTTCGATAGGAGAATGACGCATGTCTGCCGAGAAAAAATCTGCCGAGAAAAAAACTGCCGCCAAACCGGCTGCCGTAAAAACCAAGCACGACTACAAGGTCGCCGATATCAACCTCGCTGCCTGGGGCCGAAAGGAAATCGAGATCGCCGAAACCGAAATGCCGGCGCTGATGGCGCTGCGCGCCAAGTACGGCAAGAAGAAACCGCTGAAAGGCGCGAAGATCCTCGGCTGCATCCACATGACGATCCAGACCGCCGTGCTGATCGAGACGCTGGTCGAGCTCGGCGCTGACGTGCGCTGGTCTTCGTGCAACATTTTCTCCACGCAGGACCATGCCGCAGCCGCGATCGCCGCTGCCGGCATTCCGGTGTTCGCCTGGAAAGGCGAGACGGAAGAAGAATACGACTGGTGTCTGGAGCAGACCATCCTCAAGGACGGCAAGCCGTGGGATGCCAACATGGTGCTCGATGACGGCGGCGACCTCACACTGATGCTGCACCAGAAATATCCGCAAATGCTCGACAAGATCCACGGCATCACCGAGGAAACCACCACCGGCGTGCATCGCCTGCAGGAAATGCTGGCGAAAGGCACACTGAAAGTGCCGGCGATCAACGTCAACGATTCCGTCACCAAATCCAAGAATGACAACAAGTACGGTTGCCGCCACTCGCTGAATGACGCGATCAAGCGCGGCACCGACCACCTGCTGGCCGGCAAGAAAGCGCTGGTGCTCGGTTACGGTGATGTCGGCAAGGGCTCTGCACAATCGCTGCGCCAGGAGGGCATGATCGTCAAGATCAGCGAGATCGACCCGATCTGTGCGATGCAGGCCTGCATGGACGGCTACGAAGTGGTGTCACCGTACAAGAACGGCGAGAACACCGGCAAGGCCGATTGTGTTGACTCGGCCCTGATGCAGGCACTGGATCTGGTGGTGACTACCACCGGCAACATCGACGTGTGTGACAAGCACATGCTGAAAGCGCTGAAGAACGGCGCCGTGGTGTGCAACATCGGCCACTTCGACAACGAGATCGACACGGCCTACATGCGCAAGAACTGGCGCTGGGAAGAAGTCAAACCGCAGGTACACAAGGTCTACCGCAGCAAGAAAGCCGATGACTTCCTCATCCTGTTGTCTGAAGGCCGCCTGGTGAACCTCGGCAATGCCACCGGCCATCCGTCGCGCATCATGGACGGTTCGTTCGCGAACCAGGTGCTGGCGCAGATGTACCTGTACGAGCGCAAGTTCGCCAACCTGGAAGCCGAATTGAAACCCGGCGCGATCAGCGTGACCGTGCTGCCGAAAAAACTCGACGAGGAAGTGGCGGCGCACATGGTACGCGGCTTCGGCGGCGTGATCACGAAGATGACCAAAGAGCAGGCGAAGTACATCGGCGCGCCGGTGGAAGGCCCGTACAAGCCGGACAGCTACAAGTACTGAGCCGGTTGCAGCGGTTCCATGCGCAGCAGTCGCGTGTATGTCGACACGCCGCTGGTTTCCGGCGGCGAGGTCGTGTTGCCGGAAGATGCGGCGCACCACCTTGGTGTGGTGTTGCGCGCGAAGGCCGGCCAGCCGGTGATCCTGTTCAATAATACCGGTATCGAGGCGCAGGCAGTACTCGTCCGGGCAGACAGGAAACAGGTGGTGGCGCAGGTCGGCAGCATTGCTGCGGTTGGGCGGGAGTCGCCGCTGGCGATCCATCTGGCTATCGGCATCTCGCGCGGTGAGCGCATGGACTTTGTGTTGCAGAAAAGTACCGAGCTCGGTGTGGCTGCCATCACGCCGTTGTTCTGCGAACGCACCGAAGTGAAACTCGCTGGCGAGCGTTTGCAGAAAAAACTGCAGCAGTGGCAGAAAATTATCATCGGTGCCTGTGAGCAGAGCGGCCGGGCGAGAGTACCGTTGTTGCATGCGCCGGTGATCTTGCCGGTTTGCCTCGCGGCGGATGCGAGTGAGCGGCGCTTTGTGCTGCACCACCGCAGCGACCAGGCACTGGCACAGCCGGCCAGTCGGCCGGGCAGTGTGTTGTTGCTGGTGGGTCCCGAAGGCGGCCTGTCGGGTGACGAGATTGCCGAGGCCGGGCGTGCCGGTTGCCAGCCGCTGGCGTTAGGGCCGCGCGTGCTGCGCACCGAGACGGCACCGCTGGCGGCACTGGCAGTGTTGCAGTTCCACTGGGGCGACCTCGGCGGATAGCCCCGGTTTTTTCTTTGATGTAGCGGAATTTCTTGCATGGCTTTCTACACGGCGGTCGATGAACAGGAATTGCTGGCGCTGTTGCGGCACTACGGCATTGATGGCCTGTCGTCCTGTACCGGTGCCAGCGACGGCATCGAAAACAGCACCTACTTCCTGCAGCGTGGCGAACAGCAGTGGATCCTTACGCTGTTCGAGGATCTCTCGGCAGCCGAGTTGCCGTTCTTTGTGCGCCTGATGACGTGGTTGCACGAACGCGGCCTGCCAGTGGCCTGCCCGCTAGTGGATGACCGTGGCGAGGCCTTGCATACCCTGTCCGGCAAGCCCGCCCTGCTGTTCCCGCGCCTGCCCGGCCAGCACCCGCGCCAGACCGGCAGTGCGCAGTGCGCGGCGATCGGCGATTTCCTCGGCCGCATGCATGCCGCGACTGCCAGCTATCCGGAGCAGCGCGATAACCCGCGTGGCACAGCCTGGATGGAGCAGGCAGCCAGTCGCCTGGCTGCACACCTCGACGGCGAAGTGCGTTCCCTGCTCGACGCCCAGCTGGCCAATGCCCACCGCTTGCGCGCCCTGCCGATGCCCTGCGGACTGGTGCACGCTGACCTCTTCCATGACAACGCCCTGTTTGAAGGCGACCGCCTGACCGGCGTCATCGATTTCTATGTCGCCTGCACGGACTTGCTGGCCCTGGACCTGGCCATTGTCATCAACGACTGGTGTGCCCTGCCGGCCGGCGGCGTCGATCCCGGCAAGGCGCAGGCCATCCTGCAGGCGTATGAACGCCAGCGGCCGCTGGACCCGCTGGAGCGCGATCACTGGCAGGCGATCCTGCAACTGGCGGCCTGCCGCTTCTGGCTATCCCGCTTGCTGGCTGAAAAACTGCCGGCGCGACCCGGGGTCAACCACCCGCACAAGCCGTCGGCCGAGTATCTGGCGCGCTTGCAGTTCCATCTGTGACCTACAAACAAGAATGATTCTTGATGGCACGCAAAGCTCGCCCGTGTGTTACCGGCAATAGAGACGCTAACTACTTGTTTTTATTGGGATGAAAAATAATTTTGCAAAATATGTGTTACCGAACTTGCAGGTAACAGAAAAACTGTTACCATGTGTAACAGATGAGCAGCTGACACTGCTTCCTCTGATCTCCCCCTGAGATGCTTTTTTTAACCCGGCTTTTGCCGGGTTTTTTGTTTTCGGCTGCCTTACAGGTAAGCCGCGACTTCCTCGACATCCAGTTGTTCCGGTAGCAGGGAGCTGCGGGCGTATTCCTCCCAGACCCGGCTGCGCACGAACAGCTCATACAGGTCGGGGTCGATGTGGTTGTCCTGCCGCATGCGCTTGAGGATGCCCAACGCCTGGCTGATCTTCATCGGCGGCTTGTAGGGTCGGTCGCGGGCGGTCAGCGCCTCGAAGATGTCGGCAATCGCCATCATGCGCGCCGGCAGCGACATCTGCTCGCGTTTCAGGCCGCGCGGGAAGCCGGTGCCGTCCATTTTCTCGTGGTGGCCGCCGGCATATTCCGGCACACGGCGAAGCTTTTTCGGGAATGGCAGTGATTCGAGCATGTCGATCGTCACCGCCATGTGGTTGTTGATGACCTGACGCTCCTCATGCGTCAGCGTGCCGCGTTCGATGCAGAGGTTGTACACCTCCTCGTCCGTCAGCAGTGGCTGTGGCTCGCCACTGGCGTCGAGCCATTGCAGGGCGGCAATCGCGCGCACACGCGCTTTCGCTTCTTCCGCCATGAATTCGCCGCCCTTGTTTGCCGTGTTGATAAACTGGCGCTGCGCCTCCAGTTCCGCGAGCCTGGCATCCAGTGCATGCTGCAGGTTGTCGCGCTGTGACGGGTTGTCGGCAACCGCGCGGTAGAAATCGGTGAGCATCTGCTGGCGCAAGGCGGCAAAGCGGGTGTTGATCGTCTCGATGCCGTCCTGCATCAAGTGCAACTTGGTCGACTTGTCGAGCACAGAATCCGGCGTCGACAATTTGCCGCAGTCGTGTAGCCAAGCGGCAACGCGCAGTTCATACCATTCATCGTCGTTGAGGCGGAAATCGCGGAAGACCGTGTCGTCCTCGCAGGCCGCTTTCGCGATCAGTTCCATCAGCTGCGGCACTTTCTGGCAGTGTGCAGACGTGTGGCGCGACTTGGCGTCGATGGCTTGCGCAATGCAGCGGATGAAGGCATCGAGCAGGTTCTTCAGTTCCTGTACCAGGATCAGGTTGGTCAGCGCGATGGCGGCATAGGAGGCGAGCGCCGTCACCAGCGATTCAACGCGGGCGGAGAACGGCACGACTTCGTCGCTGCCCGGGTCGCGCGCATTGATCAGCTGCAGTACGCCGACCACATCGTTTTCGTGGTTGAGCAGCGGCACGGCGAGGAACGAGCAGGAGCGGTAACCCATCTGCTGGTCAAAGCTGCGGGTGCCCGAGAAATCGAATTCGTCGTCCGAGTAGGCATCCTCGATATTGATGACCTTGCGCTGCAGCGCCGCGCAGGTGACCACATTGTGGTGGTTCTCGCGCCCGTCCGGCAGGTACAGCGGTACTGGTGGCAAGGTCACAGCGTCACCATTGTTGCCGCCCATGCGGATGCCGAGGGAGTCGTTAAGCACCAGGGCAAACTCGAGGCGCGGTTGCTGCAGGTCATCCTTGAGCAAGTACAACGTGCCGCCGTCGGCGTTGGTCAGCAACTTGGCTTCGTGCAGGATGCGCTCGACCAGTGCGCGGGTGTTCGGTTCGCTCGACAGTTCGATCAGCAGGTCTTTCTGCTGTTCGGCGAGGATCTGGTTGTCGAGCGCGATCGCGGCAAATACCGACAGTGACTGCACGGCCGGTTCGAGCTCGCGCGGGAAAGGCATGATCGCGCCGCTGTGCGGGTCGATGGCATTGATCAACTGGAACACGCCGATGACCCGGCCACTCTCGCCAACCAGCGGCACGGCCATGAATGACTGTGAGTGGTAGCCGGCCCGCTGGTCGAAAGCGCGTGTGCCGGAAAAATCGAAAAAACCGTCGCTATAGGCATCGGCGATATTGACCAGCCCGCGATGGTGGTAAGCCCAGGTGGCGATATTGTGTTCGTTCGCTGTCTTGCTGCTCGCGCTTTGCTGGAACAGCGGCAGCGGTGCAAAACGGCTCTGCTGGCGATTGTCGGTGGTGATACCGAGGGACTTGTTGCGCACCATGACAAAGTCGAGGTGGTCGTCGCGCCCGTGCTCGTCCTGCCGCACCAGGTAAAACGTGCCGCCATCGGCGCCGGTGATGTCCTGCGCTTCGTCGAGGATGATTTCGCACAGGCGATAGACATCCTTGGCGGCAGTGATCTTGTGCGCCGTGCGCAGCAGGCGCCGGTACAACTCGACAGGCATGTCCATGGGTCGGTCCGGGGGCAGCGAGTCGCGGATCATGGTGGTCACCGGGCGATGGTTTGGCGGCATTCTAGCAGCCACGGCCATGGCCCGCTGCTGTCGGCGCTGGCAGCAAGCTCCTATACTGGCGCCTGGAGAGCGGGAGGCCTGCAAGGCGTGCGGCTATTGTCGAGAAAGAAACTGCGCGAGGTGCGCGCCATCATTGCACTGGGTATCACCCTGACGCTGGTGATAGCTGGTACGCAGTTTGCTGATGGCCAAACGCGGCAGTTGCTGGCGCGCCTTGACCTGCTGCTCTACGACCTGCGCTTCAAGCTGGTGTTGCCTTACCTGCAGCCACCACCGCCGGCCCAGCGCATTGTCATCATCGATATTGACGAGCGCAGCCTGAAAGAGGTCGGCCACTGGCCGTGGAGCCGCAAGACGGTTGCCGAGCTGGTTGACCGGCTCGCTGCTGCCGGGGTGGTCAGTGTCACGTTCGACGTGGTGTTTTCCGAGCCGGAGCGCAACATGGCCGATCAGCTGGCGGCGGCGCCCGAGGCGGGTGCGATCGCCGCTGCACTGGGTGAGCTGGCGCCACGCTTCGACTATGACCGGCGCATGGCCGACAGCATCGGCAAGATCGATGTGACGCTGGGCTACATCCTGCACCGGGAAAATTTCCACAGCGGTGACTTGCCGCCAACGAACATCATTATGGCGCCGGAGCTGGTGCGGCGCTCCTTCATCGACAACCACCCCGGCCACACCGCCAATATCCCGGTGTTGCAGCAGGCGGTGCGCGGCCAGGGCTTCATCAACGGGCCGCCGGACCCGGACGGCATCGTGCGCCGCGCGCCACTGGTGCTGCGCCACGGCGACCAGCTGTACCCGAGCCTGGCCTTGCAGACGGCGATGACCTACCTGTTGCTCGATACGGTCGAGCCGGCGGTGGTGGAGGTCAATGGTGATGTTTACCTGCAGTCGATCATGCTGGGCGACAAGCTGGTCCACACTGACCAGAAGGGCCAGATGCTGGTGCCCTACCGGGGGCACCAGGGCAGTTTCCAGTATGTGCCGGCCGTTGATGTGCTGGCCGGCAAGGCCGACCCTGAACTGCTGGCGGGCAGTATCGCGATGGTCGGCACGTCGGCGATCGGCCTGGTGGATCTCCGCACTACCCCGGTAGGCGCGATGTTCCCCGGTATCGAAACCCAGGCGACTGTGGTCGATGCGCTGTTGCGCGGGGATGCACCTTACAAGCCCGATTTTGCCGAGGGCATGAGCGTGGTCGGTATCCTGGCGCTGGGCCTGCTGCTGTCGTTGGCGATGCCCTTGCTCGGGCCAGCCCTGATGACGCTGCTTGGTGTCGGCGGCACGGCACTGGTGGCGGCCACCAATGTCTGGCTGTGGCAGGTGAAGGGGCTGGATATCCCGGTCGCCGGCCCGCTGCTGACGGTTTTGGTCCTCTACGTCAGCAACATTTCCTTCGGCTTTTTCACCGCGTCGCGGCAGAAGGATTTCATCCAGGGCATGTTCGGCCAGTATGTTGCCCCTGGCCATATCGAGCGCCTGCTGGATGACCCGGCGGCGCTGAGCTTCGATGGTGAGAGCAAGCGCATGACGGTGCTGTTTTCCGACATCCGCAGTTTCACCAACATGTCGGAAACCCTGTCGGCCGTTGAGCTGAAACAGCTGCTCAACCGCTACTTCACACCGATGACCGAAATCATCTTCGCCCAGCAGGGCACGATCGACAAATACGTCGGTGACATGATCATGGCATTCTGGGGCGCCCCGCTGGATGACCCGCAACACGAGCGCCATGCCGTGCTGGCGGCATTGCTGATGCAACGCAAGCAGGCCGCCATGCGCGAGGAATTCCGCCGCGACGGCCTGCCGGAAATCCATACCGGCATCGGCATCAACACCGGCCCGATGAACGTCGGTGACATGGGTTCCAGTTACCGCCGTGCCTACACAGTGCTCGGCGATGCGGTGAACCTCGGTTCACGGCTCGAGAGCATCACGAAGTTCTACGGGGCGGCCATCCTCGTCAGTGAATCGACCTACGCCGCGGTGCAGGAGGATTTTGTCTGGCGGGAAGTCGACTACATGCAGGTCAAGGGCAAGAAGGAGCCGATCAGGGTCTACGAGCCGCTGGCGCTGGCTGAGGAGGCCGATGAAGCGCTGTTGCGTGAACTGGAGCAGTACCGGCTGGCGCGGGAAGCCTACCTGGCGCGCCAATGGCAGGAGGCACACACGCTGTTTGCCGCCCTGGCGGCCGAGGCGCCGGGCTTCCGCAAGCTCTGCACGATCTACCTGGAACGTATCCAACAGTACCGGCACGAGCAGTTGCCGCCCGACTGGTGCGGCGTCTGGCAGCACACCGAGAAATAAAGCCGGGCAATAAAAAAGGCCGGACTGTGTCCGGCCTTTTTTGTCTGCAGCCCTGCTGACTCAGCAGCCGTAGGGGTTCTGGCGGCAATAGCACTGCCAGTCTGCCGGGTCACATCCCGCTGGCTGGCCGCCGCCCGGTGTGCCAGGTACGCTGCCATCGCCCTGCGTTTCTGGCGGGTGATCGTTAATGAGGTTGATGATGTCCTCGCCGGCGCGGATGGTGATGCCGCCGTTGCCATCGCTCTCCCAGGTCACATCATCCGGTAGGTCTGGCAGGATGCCACGCAGGTAATCCAGCACATCACCCGGCGGTGTCTGCGGTTCGGATGGAGCCTGGCCCTGCTGGATGATGGTGGCCAGGCCTTTCTGGGTCAGCACTTGTTTGCCGCCCGCCTCACCGGTGACCACGACCTGGCCATCGCGCAGGATGACGATGGTCGTGCCGTCGGCGCGTACGTAGACGTCAAAGACGGTGCCGCGGATGCCGAGCGTGGCTGTCGGCGTTTCCATCGTGTAGGCGGATTTCTCGATCTGGCCGGAAATCGTGCGCAGGCCCCCTTTCACCAGCGACAACACAGCTTCGTCGCGCTTGTCGCCGGCGGCGTCATCGCTGTAGGCCTTGACGACGAATTCTGCATTGGCACCCAGCGCGATGACCGCGCCATCCTTCATGCGCAGTTGCAGCTGGCTGTCATTGGCCGTGGTGATGCGGTCGCCGACAAAGACCTCGGCGCGGCGGCTCAGCGCGCGGCTGGGTTGGCCGGAGACCTGGGCATTGGCCTGGCCGGACACCAGCAGCACGAGGCCGGCAGCATTGCCGGCGGCACTGGTGGCATTGTGTGAGATTAAGGGCAGCAGCCCGAGCAACAGGGCAGCGGCCAGCAGGCCGAAACGGTTAAGTGTTTTCATGGCATGGGTCTCCCTGTTGCTCAGAAACTGTAGCGCAGGCCGGTTTGCAGCCGCGTGCGGTCATACGAGTAGTAGTCAACATCGCTCTCATTGTCACTGTAGACCAGTTCGGTGCGCAGGCGCAGCGGTTTGCTGATATGCCAGTCCCAACCCACGGTCAGCTGGTGAAAGGCGTCGTCGCGCGTCTGGCGGAAAAACGGGTCCTGGCCGTGCTGGTGGCTGTCCTGCAGGTAGACGCGCCCGAACAGCTGGTGGCCAGTGGTGAGGTCGTAACCGGCATCGTAGTACACGCCGGCAAACGTGCGGGCGTTGTGGTCACCGGCGGCGCGCTGGGCATCCTCGTCACCGAGCATCAGGCCGATTGAGTGCCACAGGCGGCCGGTCTGGCGCTGCACGGCCACATTGCCGATGTACTGGTAGATATTGCGCAGGGGATCATCGTCATAGCGCAGCTCGTTGAAATAGACGGCGCCGGAGACAGTCCAGCCGCCGTAGTTGTAGTGCGTCCAGTCGCCGGACAGGCTGTAGTACTCCTGGTAATCGGAGTCGCTCAGGCGGTTGTCCTGCGCGGTGAGGGTGGCGCGCAGCTGGTTCTTGCCTAGCACATGCACCACGCCGACGCTGCCGCGGTACAGCATGCTGTCATAGCGGTCGGAGCTGAAATTGTCGCGCTTGCCAATACGACCCCTGGCCTCGATACCGGTCTCATTGGTGATCGGCTGGTAATAGTCGAGACCGCCGACAATGAAGTCGTACATGTCGGACTCGCGGCCGGTATTGAGCAGGATGAACGGATCCGAGGTGACATCAAACGGGTCGAAGCTGGGGTTGGCGATGGTGCTGCCGCTGGTCGACGCATTGACGTTGTTGTCATGGCCGAGGCCAGCCTCGACGAAGCCGTTCAGGCTGCCCTTGCGGCTGTGGCCCATGCGGGTGAGGTAATGGTTGACGTCGCGCATGATGTGTTCCGGCGGCCGGCTGGCTTTCACGGCCTCGAACTGGCGCACGGCGCTGTGTTCGTCACCGAGCTTGTAATAGGCCTTGGCCAGTGCCAGGCGGGCGCCGGCGTTGGCCGGCTCGGCCAGCACCACGCGCTCCAGCGAGAACTGCGCTTCGTTGTACTGGTCATTGTCGAGTGCCAGCAAGCCGTAGAGGAAATCGAATGCCGTATCCGACTCATGCGTCGTGCGCATCTGCTGCGCCTGCTGCCAGGCGCCGGCGCTGTCGCCGCTGGCCATGCGGCTGCGCAGGGATTCCGTGTCACTGTCGGCGGCCCAGGCTGCCGTGCTCGCGGTCAGCGCCAGTGCGAGCGCCAGGGGTTTCAGCTGCTTGTCCATTACGTGAGTCCTCATTGCTGCTGTGCGGGAAAAAAGCGGTCAGTGCTGGGCATTGCCGGCATCGAGGAAGGCAGGTTTCTCGCCGCCGCCGTGAACCAGCAGGCTGCCGCCGCTGACATAGGCCGCCAGCGGTGAAGCCAGGAACAGGCAGGCATTGCCGATATCCTCCGGGTTGGCCAACCGGTTCAGCGGCACGGTGGCCTCCACGGCGGCAATACCGGCGTCATCGCCATAATGCAGGTGCGCCTGTTCTGTGCGGATCATGCCACAGGTGACCGCCGTGACGCGAACCTTTGGCGCCCATTCCACGGCCAGCGATTTCGTCAGGTTCAGCAGGCCGGCCTTGGCCGCGCCATAGGCGGCCGTTCCCGGTGACGGGCGCTCGCCCGACACGCTGGCGATATTGATGATGACGCCGCCGTCGGCCTGTTGTTGCATCACGCGGTTGGCTGCCTGGGCGAAGTTGAGCGGTGCCAGCAGGTTCAGCGCGATGATCTTCTCCGAGAAACGCGGGCTGGCAGTGGCGGCATCGGCGTGGGGTGCCCCGCCGGCATTGTTGACCAGCACATCCAGCCGGCCGAAGGTGGTCTGCACGTGGTCGACCACCCGGTTGACCTGCTCGACATCGCGCACGTCGGCCGCGACAAAGTGCGCACGGTTGCCGTTCACTTCAGGCAGCGATTCCAGTTCGCTGCGGCTGCAGATGACCACGGTGGCGCCGCTGGCGAGGAAGCAGCGGGTGATGCCGAGGCCGACGCCCTTGCCGCCGCCGGTGATGATGACCGTCTTGCCGGTGAAATCGATGTTCATGCAGTGATACCTGTGTCCGGTGGGATTACTTGCCAGTGAAGGCCGGTTTGCGCTTGGCGAGGAAGGCCTGGATGCCCTCCTGGCCGTCGCAGCAGGAAGCGAGGTGGGCAATGGCCTGGCCTTCCAGCGCCATCTGAGCCTCAAGGCCGTTGTCATAACTCACGGCCAGCAGTTTTTTCACCGCGCCGATCGCCTGGGTGGCGCTGCTGGCCAGCTGCAGGGCCAGGTCCTGTACCTCGGCCATGAGGCCGTCGTGGGCGCACACACGCGACACCAGTCCCCAGTCCAGCGCTTCCTCGGCGGTCAGCCGGCGGTTGCTGATCATCAGCTCCTGCGAGCGGCGCAGGCCGACCAGGCGCGGCAGGAAGTAGCTGGCGCCGCCATCCGGGCTCAGGCCGGCGGCGGTGTAGGCCATGGTGAATTTCGCGTTTTCCGAGGCCAGCACGAAGTCGCCGGCCATGGCCAGGCTGAAGCCGGCGCCGGCAGCAACGCCGTTGACGGCCACGATCACCGGCACCCGCATGCGGGTGAAACGGCTGACGGCCGCGTGCAGGTAGATGGTCAGCTCGTGGATGCGCTCGCTGATCGTGTCGCCGTAGCTGGCGAAAGCGCGCAGATCGCCGCCCGCAGAAAAGAAGTTGCCGGCGCCGGTGAGGATCACCACGCGGATGGCTTCATCCTGGTCGCAGCGCAGGGCGACGTCCATCAGTTCGCGTCCCATCGCCATGTCCATGCCGTTGGCGGCATCCGGGCGGTTCAGGGTGATCTTGGCGATGCCATCCTTGACGTCAAACAACAGGGTCGAGTAACTGCTCATGCGGGATCCGGCGTGGGGGAAAGGAAAGGGCGCCGTCATGCTAAAGACAGCACCGGCGCGGATCAAGCTGGCAGGTCGCCAAGGTACGCGGGGCGCTGGCGGCTGAACACGTGCAACCACTCGCGCATCGCGCGATTGCGCAGGTGGTGGTGTTCGGTGAGCGGCACTGCCACCTGGTCGGTGTAGAAACCGAGCAGGCCGTTGACCAGTGGCCGGATCGCGCCGAGAAAGCCGTCGAATTCTTCTGCGCTGCAGCGCAGCGGGAAACTCTCGTCGACCAGCAGCGGCTTGCCGAGCCGGAACTGCTCGACCACAGCGACCGCGCTCGCGATGTGGCCGCTTTCCGGGTAGATGTGCAGGCAGACAAAATCGAGCAGCGGTGCGATTTCCTCTGGCGCGAAGCCGGAGCTCGGCTTGCAGTGCGGCAGGCTCCAGTCGACGAGGCCGATCGTCACCAGCCGTTGCGGGTCTGCGCGGCGGATGGCGCTCGCGAGTCTCTGCGTCCACGCGCGCGCAATCGCACTGCGTGTTGGCGGTGTGCCAGCCAGCGCAATGTATTGCGTGAAATGGCTGCCGTGGTAATCCTGGCCGAGCCAGCCGCGTTCGCGGCGGCAGCGCGCCGGCACCAGTGGTTCGTTCATCAGGTCGAAACAGAAAATCGTGCCGCAGCCGCGATAGCGCGCGGCCAGTGTCTGCCAGAACATTGCCTGCACGCGCCAGCGCTCGTCCTGTTCCAGCGCGTCATACCACGCCGGCACGCGCTGGCGGTGATAACAGCCGAGCCCGACGATATGGAGTCGCAATTGCAATTCGCCGGCCAGTTGTACCAGTCGATCGAGTTGTTGCAATGCCGGCTCATGCAGTGACTGTGCGCTGGCGAGGAATGTGCCGGCTTGCAGGTGGATGCGCACGGTGTTGGCGCCGGCGTCGCGCATGGCGACGAAATCGCGTTCGACTTTCTCCCACTCGCTGTGCCAGTAATCTTCCAGCAGGCGGTAGTGTTCGTCGTGGTCGTAGTTGAAGCCGTACGGGATGAAGGGGTGGCCGCCGGCGATGACAAACCGGTTGCCGCAGACCCTGACCAGCGGCTGCTCAGTGCTGCCCGGCATGGCGCAAGCCGCTGAACGCCAGGCTGTTGAGGAAGAAGACGCCGGTGAACAGCACGATCGAAGGGCCCACCGGGCTGTTGGCAAACCACGACAGCAGCAGGCCACCAATCACCGCCAGCACGCCGATCGCGCTGGCAATGACGGCCATCTGCTCCGGCGAGCGGGCGAAGCGCTGGGCAATCGCCGCAGGAATGATCAGCAGCGAGGTCATCAGCAGCACACCAACCACTTTCATCGCAACGGCGACGGCGATGGCCATCATCAGCATCAGCGCCGTGCGCACGCGCGCCACATGGATACCCTCGGCGCTGGCGAGCTCCTCGTGCACGGTGATGGCGATGAGCGGTTGCCACAGGCGCCACAGACACACGGCCAGCACGGCGAGCAGCAGCGCGAGCAGCGTCACATCGCGCGCCGACACGGCGAGCAGGTCGCCGAACAGCAGCGCATCGAGGTCGACGCGCAGGTTGGGCAGTGCGGCGAGCAGCACGAGGCCGGCGGCGAGCAACGTGTGCGACAGGATGCCGAGCAGCGTGTCACTGGAAAAACGCGAGCGCTGCTGCAGTTGCACCAGCAACAGGGCCAGTGCAATGCCGGTGCCGAGCACGGTCAGTGCCGGCGGCAGATGGAACCACAGGCCGAGGGCCACGCCGAGCAGTGCGCTGTGCGCCAGGCTCTCGCCGAAATAGGCCATGCGCTGCCAGACGACAAAACAACCGAGCGGACCGGCGAGCAGCGCCGTGCCGATGCCGGCCGCGAACGGCAGCCACAGCAGTTGCCAGTCGATAGCCAGTGCGTCAGTCATGGCGGCAACCGTGGTGATGCGTGTGCAGGGTCGAGCCGTGCTGGCAGCCGCCGGTCACGTTGCCGTGCAGGTCGTGGTCGTGGTCGTGGTGGTGCGTGTAGACGGCTATGTCTTCCGCCAGTTGCCGTCCGAACAATTGCAGGTACTCTGGGTGCTGGCTCACGTGCTCGGGCCGGCCCTGGCAGCAGATGTGCTGGTTGAGGCAGATGACTGTGTCGGTGGCGGCCATGACCAGGTGCAGGTCATGCGAGACAAGCAGCACGCCGCAGTGATGGCGGTCGCGCAAGGTGGCGATGAGGCGGTACAGGTCGGCCTGGCCACAGACATCGACCCCCTGCGCCGGTTCGTCGAGTACCAGCAGCTGTGGCTGGCGCAGCAGGGCGCGGGCCAGCAGCACGCGCTGCAACTCGCCGCCGGACACCCGGTGCAGCGATTGCTGCTGCAAGCCGGTGATGCCGGTTTCCTGCAGTGCCTGACGGATCATGGTGCGGTCGGCGCCGGTCTGCTGCAGGAAGCGCTGCACGGTCATCGGCAGCAGCGGGTTCAGCGCGAGCTTCTGCGGCATGTAGCCGATCCGCAGCCGGTCGCTGCGCGTCACGCTGCCGGCAGTGGGCGTCACGAAGCCGAGCAGGGCTTTCAGCAGCGTCGTCTTGCCGGCGCCGTTCGGGCCGATCACCGTGACGATCTCACCTTCGTGCAGGTCGAGGTCGATCCGGTCGAGCAGCGTGCGCCCGTCAGCCTGCACGCACAACCCGCGTGCAGACAGCAGCAGGCGGTCGGCGGTGTCGGGGTCAGGGCTGGTGAGGGCGTGGTCAGGCATGGGGCGGCACAGATGCAACAAAGTGGCGATAATAGCGCATTGCCCCATGAGCCGCCGCGAACCATGAGATTGCTGAGAATCGCCTGTCTGTCATTGCTGCTCCTGCCCGTTGCGTTGCGGGCGGAGGAGCCGGTGCTGCTGGCCAGCGTGAAGCCACTGGCCTGGCTGGTGGCGGCAATTGCACCGCCAGGCAGCCGTGTCGAGGTGCTGGTACCCGACGGCCAGTCGCCGCACGACTACCAGCTGCGCCCTGCCGATGCTGTCCGCCTCGCCCGCAGTGCGCTGGCCGTGTGGGTGGGGCCGGGCCTGGAACCCTGGCTGGTGCAGGCGGCCGGGCGCTTGCCGGCGTCGCGCCAGCTGCCCCTGCTGCCCCTGTCGCTGCATGAGCACGACCACCATGGCGACGCCGATGCGGATCACCTCGCCGATACCGCCAACGACCCGCACCTGTGGCTGGACCCGCAGGCGATGGCGGCGCAGGCGCAGCCACTGGCTGAGCGCCTGAAGGCCGTTTACCCGGCGCAGGCGGGCGTGATCGACAGCCGCGCCGCACAATTCCGCGAGGCGATGGCGGCGCTGGATACCGCACTGGCGGCGCAGTTGGCGCCGGTGGCGTCGCAGGGGTTTGTCGTCTACCACGACGGCTACCAGCGCCTCGTGCAGCGCTACCACCTCAGCCAGCGCGCGGCAGTGTGGCGGCATGAGAGCGTACCGGCCGGTGCGCGCGAACGCGCGGCCCTGCTGGCCTTGTTGCAACACGGTGATGCACAGTGCCTGTTCTACGAGCCGGAACACGGGGCCGATGCCGTGCGCGGCTGGCTCGGTAGTGCCGCCGGCAATGTGCGGCTGGTCGAACTCGATGTACTCGGCGGCCATGTCGCGCCGGGTGACGATGCCTACCCGCGCTTCCTGCGCGGGCTGGCGGGGCAGATGGTGGCGTGCCTGGCGGACCAGTCGCGAGCAGCTTATCCCCTGCACAAGCCCGACAAGCCGTAACGCACCAGGTGTGACTTGCCATTGGCAGCCCACAGCGCCAGCGCGATGAGGCCGGGCTGCAGTGCGATGCCGCCGTACAGCACCGCCGGCAGGACGGGCTGGCCGAACAGCGGGATGTTGTTCGACAGCGTGTGGAACAGCGCCGGCAATACCGCGAGGCAGTACACTGAAATCCACAGCGCGATGCGCGGCCGCGCTTTCGCGACAAACAACAGCGCCGCGAACACGATCTCCAGCGCGCCGGTGGCGAGCACGGTTTCGCGCGGGTACGGCATCCACGGCGGCACGATGGCGGCCAGGTCATCGGTGTAAAGGAAATGCCCGGCAGCGCCGGCGATAAAATACAGCGCCAGCAGCGCCACGCCGGCCCACTTGGCCGGCGTCATGCGATACAGGTCGCGCGTGTTGCGGGTGATGGCCATTGCTTGCGCCTCACACCTTGCCAAGGGCACGGTCGCGCAGCACGAACTTCATCACCTTGCCGGTCGCGTTGAGCGGGAAGCTGTCGACGATTTCCACGCGGCGCGGCACCTTGTAGTTCGCCATGTTCTGCTTGCACCACGCGATGACGTTATCGGCGGTGAGGTCACTGCCTGCTTTCGGCACGATGTACGCCATCGCCACTTCACCCATGCGCTCGTCGGGGATGCCGATGACGGCCGATTGCGCCACGCCGTCGCAGGTGGCTAGCATGTTCTCGATTTCCGCCGGGTAGCAGTTGAAGCCGCCGACGATGAACATGTCTTTCATGCGGTCGGTGATCTTCAGGTAGCCGTTGGCATCCATCACGCCGATATCGCCGGTGTGCATCCAGCCGTCCTTGTCGATCGTCTTCGCAGTTTCCTCGTCGTTGTTGAAGTAGCCCTGCATGACGTTGTAACCGCGCACGACAATCTCGCCCGGCTCGCCGCGCGGCACTTCCTCGCCTTGCTCATTCACGCAGCGCACTTCCACATCCGGAATCGCGCGGCCGGAGGTGGTGGCGATGATCTCGGCGTCGTCGCCGTCGCGGCACATCGTCACCATGCCGCAGCTCTCGGTGAGGCCGTACGCCGTCAACACGGTCTTGAAACCGAGTTCGTTGCGCATCTGGTGGATCAGTGAGACCGGAATGGCGGCGGCGCCCGTCACCGCCAACCGCAGGTTGCTGATATCAAAATCCTTCAGGTTCGGGAAAGCGAGAATGGTTTGGTACAGCGTCGGTGGCCCCGGCAATACGGAAATGCGATCGCGGCCGATGCGCGCGAGGATTTCCTTCGCATCGAACACGGCCATCGGCAGGATGGTGGCGCCGCGGATCAGGCAGGCGAGCCAGCCGGCCTTGTAGCCGAACGAATGGAAGAACGGGTTCACGATCAGGTAGCGATCGTTCTCGTCCAGGCGCGCCAGTTCGGACCAGACGGAGAACACCTTGATGTTCTGGCCGTGGCCGGTTTTCACGCCTTTCGGGTTGCCGGTGGTGCC
>ERZ1645187.1007-NODE-1007-length-26730-cov-164.735858_pt1 | contig 26730 bp, 20 predicted proteins | sample MGYA00575352_ERZ1645187 | MGnify/ENA primary metagenome ERZ1645187 (study PRJEB40837, sample SAMN11349314) | freshwater sediment metagenome | isolation source: river sediment | host: Sediment | place: India: Wazaribad , New Delhi | collected 2017-02-21 ...
CTGGCCATAGGCCAGAAACGTTGAGTGTTAGACACGCCAGGGAATCCTCCTCACCGGGATCGCGTTGCCCAAAGCCCATCCTCGATGAATTCATCGCGTTCTCGCCGCCGTCAGCTCGCCTGGTTGCCTCTGCTGTGCCTTGTTGCGCTGGCGCTGTCCTTTTCGGTCTTTTCGTTCGCCGCGGAAGAAGCCCCAGCGGTACAGGCCTCATCAGCGATAGATGCCCCAGCGGGAGAGGCACCATGGCGGATTCTCAGCCAGGCCAGCCTTCTCAGTCAGCGTGGCGAGAATCCGGTCCAATTGCCCCATGTCCTCCAGCCGGGGGATATGCCGCTGGCGGGAGGCCGGGTCCACTATCGGCTGGTGCTCGATCTGCCAGCGGTGCCGCGGGAGCCCCTGGGGATCTACGTACCCAAGCTGAGCCTTTCCGGTCAGGTCAGCCTGAACGGCCACTGGGTGGGGGCCTGTGGCTTGGCCGCCCTGGAAGACCTCCGCTGCCTGCATCAACCCCATCTGTTCGTCCCGCCCCTGGGTCTCTGGCAGTCGGGGACCAATGTCATCGAGTTTGAGATTTACGCCAACCAGCGGCAGATGAATGGCCTTTCACCCGTCTGGATTGGCTCCGCCCAGGCCCTGGACCTGGGTCCTTATCTGCACCAGCGGCTCTGGCAGGTCGAACTGCTGCGCGGATTGACCTGGGTGGTCCTGTGTCTGGGGGGGCTGGCCCTGGTGGTGGCCTGGATCCTCCCCGGGGAGCGCATGTACCTCTGGTTTGGTCTATGCAGCATCGCCAATGCCCTGAGTAATCTCAACATCCTTGTCACCACCCCCCTAGTCGGGTTCGAGCTGTTCAGTTGGTACGTCTTCACCATCCGCTTGGTGAGCGCCCCCCTGTTTTTCCTGATGTTGCTGGCCTTTTTCGATCGCGCCCGGGGCTGGTCGCAGCGGTTGCTCCTGGCCTACGTCCTGATCATGCCCCTGGTCACCTGGGTCAGCGGCAACAATCGCTGGGTGGTGTTGGCCCTTTATCTGCCCGTGGTCGTGGGTGGGCTGGTCCTGGTCGTAGCCATGATCCGCTGGACCTGGCGTTCCCGGCAGGGCCTGCATGTCGTGGTGACCCTGGCCTCCCTGGGGGTGCTCGCCATCACTGTGCTGGATGTCATGCGTCTGGGCGGTCAGTCCGACTTTGAAGGCGTCTATTGGATCACCTATGCCCTCACCGGGGTCTTCCTGGTGTTCGGCGTCATGCTGATGTCCCGCCTGGCCGCGGCCTTGATCACGGAGCGTAAGCTCGCCGTCATTCTGAGGATCCTGGAGAACCTGCCGATTCCCATCACCGTCGCCCGGCTGGTGCCCAAGACCGCCTTCATGGTAGTAAACCGCAGTTTCACCGCGGCCTTTGGCTACAACCGGGAAAATCTGCCCCCCAGTACGCCCTGGGCCTTGGGTCACTGTCCGGAGGAGGCCGTAGCGCTGCCCCTGCTGGCAGCGGGGGAGGGGCCTTCTTCGGGAGGAGAGAGGCCCTCTTCCGGCGAGATCCAGCCGCCGCATGCAGGACAGGGGCCGTTCTTAGGACCGGCCCCGGATCCTGGCATCCCCCGGGAATGCCGGGTCTTATGCCAGGATGGCAGTCCGCGGGATGTCCTCCTCACCAGCCTCAGGCTGGACGATCTGGTCATCACGTCGCTGATCGACATCAGCCCCCGCAAGCGCGCCGAGGAGGTCCTCATCGAGGCCAAGCAGCGCGCTGAACGCCTGGAACGAGCCAAAAGCGAATTCCTGGCCAACATGAGCCACGAGATACGCACTCCCCTGGCGGGGATCATTGGTATGGCCCAGTTGTGCCTGCGCACCGCCCTCGACGCCCGGCAGCGGGACTACGTGCGCAAGATGGAATCCTCCGCCCAATCCCTGCGCGGGATTCTCAACGACATCCTCGATTTTTCGAAGATCGAGGCGGGCAAGCTGGGGATCGAGCGCACCCCCTTCGCCCTGCGTCCCCTGGTCGACAAGGCCCTGAGCCTGGTGGACATCCTGGCACGGGATAAGGGCCTGGCGCTGCGGGTCGAGGTCGAGCCCGACCTGCCAACCTACGTGGAGGGCGACCCCCTGCGCATCACCCAGGTGCTGACCAACCTGCTGGGCAACGCCGTCAAATTCACCGCGGCGGGTGAGGTCTGCCTGTCCCTCCAGTGGACCGCGCCCGGGCGCTTGCGCTTCGCGGTGCGGGATACCGGGATCGGCATGAACGCGGAGGAATGTCAGCGCCTGTTCGAGCCCTTCTCCCAGGCGGATACCAGCACCACGCGCCGCTATGGGGGTACCGGGCTGGGCCTGGCCATCAGCAAGCAACTGGTGGAGCTGATGGGAGGCAAAATCGAGGTGAGCAGCCAACCCGGCCTGGGGAGCTGCTTCAGCTTTGAGATCGACGCGCCCGTCAGCGGTCCGCCTCCCGGGGAGGTAACGACACCCGAGGCGATGACTTCGGCGGGAATCGCAATTGTCGGGGACCTTCCTGCCGACAATGCGGTTGCCGGGCCTGCTATTGCTGCCGCTGAGCCGGCGCCGACGGGCTCCGGAAAGCAACCCGCGCCTGGACCGGACCTGGCCGGCCGGCAAATCCTCCTCGTCGAGGATAACCCCATCAATCGCGAAATTGTGTTAGGCCTGCTGGAGGGCCAGGGCCTGACCATCACCATCGCCGAGGATGGTCGCCAGGCCGTCGACCGGTTCCGCCAGTCCCCCTGCGACTTGGTCCTGATGGACGTGCAGATGCCGGTCATGGATGGCCTGGAGGCCAGTCGCCAGATCCGGGAGCTGGATCCCGTCGTGCCCATCATCGCCCTGACCGCCAACGCCTTCCCGGAGGATGTGGTGAAGACCCGCGCCGCGGGCATGAACGCCCATCTCAGCAAACCGATCGACCTAGAGCAACTACTTCAGGTCCTGCAGCGGTTTCTGGCTTAAACGGGGATCTTTTCCTGGCGGAATCGTAGATCGTTCCCGGCGTCGGAGCTTGTGAAGAAATAAGAAATTTTTCACAGCCCAAGACTCGCTATCTCATTGTTAGAAAGAATCTTCGGATTCTGTGTGCGAGGTTTCTTCATAGCCACTCAGAGGAGGTCGATGGCGAGAGAGCCCGGGTAATCGTCGGGGTTTCAATTTCTCGACCATTTCCCGACCTTGACCAACCCAGGGGAAATCCTGTAGCTTTTCCGCCCTTTCAACCTGTTCATCTTCGTCGTCCCGACCTCCCGCATCCGGGGGCGGACGTCGGGGGCCGTTTTTGGGGCGGCGCGACCGAGGGAGGTCACCTGAATTGGAACTGAGTGGAGCCGAGATCATCGTTCAGGCGCTGATCGATGAGGGCGTGGAGTATGTCTTCGGGTATCCCGGAGGCGCGGTCCTTCATACCTACGACGCCTTGTTCAAGCAGGACAAGGTCAAGCACATCCTGGTCCGCCACGAGCAGGCCGCCACCCATGGCGCCGATGGCTATGCCCGGGCCACCGGCCGCTGCGGCGTCGCCCTGGTGACCTCGGGACCCGGGGCCACCAACGCCATCACCGGCATCGCCACCGCCTACATGGATTCCATCCCCATGGTGATCCTCTCCGGGCAGGTGCCGACCCCGGTCATCGGTAGCGACGCCTTCCAGGAGGTCGACACCGTCGGCATCTCCCGGCCCTGCGTCAAGCACAACTTCCTGGTGCGTGATGTCCATGACCTGGCCCTGACCATCCGCAAGGCCTTCTACATCGCCACCTCCGGCCGTCCCGGCCCGGTGTTAGTGGACATCCCCAAGGATGTCACCGACCCCAACATCAAGATCCCCTATCACTATCCCAAGGAGATCAAGCTCCGCTCCTACAACCCGGCGACCAAGGGCCACCCGGGGCAGATCCGCAAGGCGGTGGATGTCCTGCTCCAGGCCAAGCGCCCGGTGATCTACACCGGCGGCGGCGTCATCCTCGGCGAGGCCTCCAAGTCCCTGCGCGAGCTGATCGATCTCCTGGGTTACCCCATCACCAGCACCCTCATGGGCCTGGGCGCCTTCCCCATGACCGACCCGCGGTTTCTGGGCATGCTGGGCATGCATGGCACCTACGAGGCCAACATGGCGATGCACGAGACCGACGTGCTGGTCGCCGTGGGCGCCCGCTTCGACGACCGGGTCACCGGCAAGATCGAGCACTTCTGCCCCCACGCCACCATCATCCACATCGACGTGGACCCCTCGTCCATCTCTAAGAACGTGCGGGTGGACGTACCCATCGTCGGCCCCGTCGGCAGCGTCCTGGCCGACATGGTGCGCCTCATCCGCGAGGCCAAGGCTGGTCCCGACCCGGCGGCGCTGCAAGACTGGTGGCGGCAAATCGAGGTCTGGCGGGGGGTCAAGTGCCTGGCCTACGACCGCAACAGCCCGCTGATCAAGCCCCAATTCGCCGTCGAGACCCTGTACCAGGTCACCGGCGGTGACCTCTACCTGACCTCGGACGTCGGTCAGCACCAGATGTTCGCCGCCCAGTTTTACCCCTTCGATGAACCCCGGCGCTGGATCAACTCCGGCGGCCTGGGCACCATGGGTTTTGGCCTGCCGGCGGCCATGGGCGTGCAACTGGCCTTTCCCGAGGCCACCGTCGCCTGCATCTCCGGCGAGGCCAGCATCCTCATGTGCATCCAGGAGCTGGCGACCTGCAAGCAGTACGACCTGCCGGTCAAGATCATCCTGCTCAACAACGGTTACATGGGCATGGTGCGCCAGTGGCAGGAATTCTTCTACGAAAGCCGCTACGCCCACTCCTACGTCGACGCCCTGCCGGACTTCGTCAAGCTCACCGAGAGCTTCGGCCATGTCGGCATGCGCGTCGACCAGCCCGGCGACCTGGAGGGCGCCATGCGCGAGGCCTTCGCCATGAAGGACCGCCTGGTCTTCCTCGACATCGTCGTCGACCCTGCCGAGAACGTCTACCCCATGATCGAGGCGGGCAAGGGACACCATGAGATGCACCTCTCACCGGAACGGGAGCTGGCCTGACATGCGACACATCATTTCCGTCCTGCTGGAAAACGAGGCGGGCGCCCTGTCCCGCGTCGCCGGGCTCTTCTCCGCCCGGGGCTACAACATCGAGTCCCTCACCGTCGCCCCCACCGACGACCCCACCCTGTCGCGCATGACCCTGGTCACCGTCGGCAGCGAGGAGATCATCGAGCAGATCAAAAAGCAGCTCAACAAACTGGTCGACACCGTCAAGCTGCTGGATCTCACCGAGGGCCGCCACCTGGAACGGGAGCTGATGCTCATCAAGGTGCGGGCGCAGCGGGAGGACCGGGAAGAGCTCAAGCGCCTGACCGAGATCTTCCGCGCCAAGATCATCGATGTCACCGCCACCAGCTACGTGATCGAGCTCACCGGCACTTCGCAGAAGATCGACGCCTTCATCCAGGCCGTCCCCGAGGGGCTGATCATCGAGGTGGTGCGCTCCGGCCCCATCGGCATCGCCCGGGGCGAGAAGGGGCTGACGCTTTGAGCCTTTGGCTGGGCCCAAGGTCTTCGGGCCTACCGCCCCGATCCATTGCCTGACGAACTGAGCTGGAGGAGCTGACTCTTCTTAGGCGACGACGCCCTTTTTTGCCCCTCTCCCCTCGCGGGAGAGGGGTTGGGTAGAGGGGGGATGTCCCGCGCATCTGCCCCCTTTATTGCTTCGTCACCTTAACCAGTTGCTCTCCAAACAATCCGCTTATCACAGACTTATTCTGATTATCCCGTCCGGCTCAAACCGGCGCTTATCTAAGGTTACGACCATGGCCATCAACGTTTACTACGACAAAGACGCCGACCTCACCCTGATCCAGTCCCGCCAGGTTGCCATCATCGGCTACGGCTCCCAGGGCCACGCCCACGCCAACAACCTCAAGGACTCCGGCGTCAAGGTCACCGTCGGCCTGCGCCCCGGCTCCGCCTCCGCGGTCAAGGCCGCCCATGCCGGCCTGGACGTCAAGCCCATCGCCGAGGCCGTCGCCGCCGCCGACGTCGTCATGGTCTTGGCCCCGGACGAGCACCAGGCCCGCCTTTACCGCGAGGACATCGGCCCGCACATCAAGCCCGGCGCAGCCCTGGCCTTCGCCCACGGCTTCAACATCCACTTCGGCGCCATCGAGCCCCGTGAGGACCTGGACGTCATCATGATCGCCCCCAAGGGGCCGGGCCATCTGGTGCGCTCCACCTACACCCAGGGCGGCGGTGTCCCCAGCCTCATCGCCGTCCACCAGGACGCCAGCGGCCAGGCCCGCGACATCGCCCTGGCCTACGCCTCCGCCAACGGTGGCGGCCGCGCCGGCATCATTGAGACCAACTTCCGTGAGGAGTGCGAGACCGACCTCTTCGGTGAGCAGGTGGTCCTGTGCGGCGGTCTCACCGCCTTGATCCAGAACGGCTTCGAGACCCTGGTGGAGGCCGGCTACGCCCCGGAGATGGCCTACTTCGAGTGCCTGCACGAGGTCAAGCTCATCGTCGACCTCATCTACGAGGGCGGCATCGCCAACATGCGCTACTCCATCTCCAACACCGCCGAGTACGGCGATCTGACCCGCGGCCCGCGCATCGTCACCGCCGAGACCAAGGCCGAGATGAAGCGCTGCCTGGCCGAGATCCAGTCCGGGGACTTCGCCAAGGAATTCATCCTGGAAAACCAGGCGGGCGCCCCTAAGCTCAAGGCCCTGCGCCGCCTGGGGCAGGAGCATCCCATCGAGGCCGTCGGCGAGCGCCTGCGGGAGATGATGCCCTGGATCAAGGCGGGTAAGTTGGTGGATAAGAGTCGCAACTGATGGCCTCGGGGGGACCCGGGCGAGCGCTAGCCTCCTCGGGCATCCTCACCAGTCGCCAAGCACCTTGATCATCATCCCCGCCCGCAACGAGGGCGCCGCCATCGCCCAAGTCATTGCCGAGGCCAGACGCCACTTCACCACCCCGGTGGTCGTCATCGACGATGCCAGCGAGGACGACACCCTGGTCCAGGCCGTAAGGGCGGGAGCGACCGTCCTCCGACTCCCCTTGCATCTAGGGGCCTGGGGCGCGATGCAGACGGGAATGCGCTACGCCTATCGGCAAGGTTGGGAGCTGGTGGTGACCCTGGATGCCGACGGCCAGCACGATCCGGCGGATATCGCCCCCCTCATTGCCCCGTTGCGCGAGGGTGCGGCCGATGTGGTCATCGGTGCTTGTCCACTGCGGGTCAGCAAGGCCCGCCGACTAGCCTGGCATTATTTCCGCACCTTGTCCGGTATCGCCCTGGAGGACCTCACCTCGGGTTTTCGCGCCTATAATCGCCAGGCCATGGAACGTCTCATCTGCCCGGATGCCACCCTCCTTGATTATCAGGATGTGGGGGTATTGCTAATCCTGCGTCGTCAGGGGTTGCGGGTATTGGAAATCCCCGTGACCATGCGGGACCGTTACGATGGTAAATCCCGTATTTTCAACTCTTGGTGGACGGTGGGACATTACATGCTCAAGACCAGCATGCTCTGCCTGGCGGGAATTGGCGGTCAGCGTGGGCGCGCCTGTTCGGACCAAGATTAGTTTCCCCCCCTCATGACCTATCATCTGACCTCCTTGTTCATTGGCCTGGTCATGGCTGGTTCCATCCTCTGGCTGCTGCGGCGGGCGCATCTTCATGGCGCCCATGCCCTCTGGTGGATCACCCTCGCGATCGCCATCATCCTCCTCGGCAGTTGGCCTCGACTCACGGATCTGGTTGCCCGTTACCTGGGGGTCAGTTATCCGCCAATCATCGCCGTTCTGATCGCCTTTGCCCTCGTTCTGGTCAAGATGTTGACCATGGACCTGGAGCGTTCGCGTCTCGAACAGCGTCTGCGCCGTCTGGCCCAGCGGTTGGCCTTGCTGGAAGCACGCCTGGATGCCCTCACCCCAGCGGCCTATTCGAGCCTCGATCATCCCCAGGCGAATATCCTTACTGAGCCGCCGCGTGACGGCTTGCTTTCAAGCCGTGACCCATCCAGAGGGGAACGACCGGCGTAATCGGCGCGCCGTTGATCCCATGCGCGTGCTTCACGTCGGCAAGTTTTCTCCCCCCTTCGCGGGTGGGATGGAATATTTTCTTGCCGATCTGCTGGCGGCCCAAACGAAATTGGGCTTGCCAGTGGCCGCCCTGGTGCATGACGAGGGGCCTGGCTGGCAGGCCCGTACACCCCCGCTGGGCACCCCGCCGCCACTGATCTACCGCGCCCCCTGTCTAGGGCGTCTCCTCTACGCCCCCCTCAGCCCCAGTTTTCCCTACTGGCTGAATCGCGTGATTCGGGAGTTCGACCCGCAGCTACTGCACCTGCATTTGCCCAACACCTCGGCCTTTGCCGCCTTGGCGTTGCCTCGCGCCCGGCGCCTGCCTTGGGTGGTGCATTGGCACGCGGATGTGGTCGCGTCCACGATCGACCGCCGCCTGGCCTTGGCCTACCAACTGTACCGCCCTTTCGAACAGCGACTGCTGGGCCATAGCCAGGCCATCATCGCCACCTCGCCACCCTATCTGGACGCCAGCCTGGCCCTACGACCCTGGCGCGAGCGGTGCGAGGTCATCCCCTTGGGGCTGGACCCTAACCGCCTGCCGGTGCCGACGAACGCCAGTCTGGCCTGGGCCGAAGGTACCTGGGGCGGCCGGGGCCCGCGGGTCCTGACGATTGGTCGGCTCACCTATTACAAAGGCCACGAGGTGCTCATTCGCGCCCTGGCACGCCTGCCGCGGGTCCGGGGCCTCATCGTTGGCCAGGGGGAACACCAGATACGATTGCAAGGGTTGATCCAGGAATTAGCCTTGGGCGATCGCGTTCGCCTGCTGGGCTATCAGCACGAGGACCAGCTCGCCGCCCTGCTAGCAACCTGCGACCTTTTCTGCCTGCCCTCCCTGGAGCGTACCGAGGCCTTTGGACTGGTCCTGCTCGAGGCCATGCATTATGGCAAGCCGCTTCTGGTCAGTGACATCCCGGGATCAGGCGCCCCCTGGGTCGTGGGGCAGGCCGCCAATGGCCTCCGCGCCCCTCCGGGTGATGCCGAGGCGCTAGCGCATGCCTTGTCCGGAATGCTTGCCAATCCGGCGCGGATGCGGGCCTTGGGGGCGGCCGGAGCCAAGGCCCTGGAACATCAATTTGCGTTAGGCCCGATTGCCACGGCTATCCAGTCACTTTACCAACGACTCATCCCTCGGGCGAATTTCGACCCTCTGGCGAACCCTTAGGGATTCCGATGGCCGTGGGGGGTTGAGTCCATTCCAACCACACCATCAACAGCCAGAAGGTGAAGGCCGGCACAAAGTGCAATATCACGCGGTTAAGACTGGTGGCCTTGACCGCCCAGAGATAGGCCTCGGTCCAGAAAAAGAGCACGTAGAGGGCGGCCAGGGCCGTCAGGGTCCAGAGCAAACCCGCCTGGAACCAGGCAGCGGTTCCCCCCCGCCAGAACTTGACCCCGGCGGCGAACAAGGCCAGCACGATCAGATAGGGCAATAGATGCCATTGACTGTAAAGAAAGGTGTGCCGCAACAGGGGTTCCCAGGGCGATTCGCGGGTGAGCTTGATGACGCCGATGTGGGGGAGTTGGATCAGTTCTGAACTGAGTTGCAGGCGACCCAGTACCGGGATGTCCCAATCAATCCCCCCCGTGAACCACAGGCCCAGGCCAATCCCCACCACGCCGAGTCCCACCGCCAGCCACCCGAACCGGCTCAGCTTGGTGACCAGCAGGGCGGGGATGAACGGCAGGGCCCAGACCAGACCCTCGCGTTTGATCGCGGCGCAGGACAGAAGCAGGACCAGGGTCAGCATCCCCTGACGGGGGTCGCCATCCCTCAGCCACAACAGGAAGGACATAAAGGCCAGGCCCAAGGCATAAGCCAGCCAGAGATCGGCATAGCCCGCCAGGGCGATATGGGTATCCAGCAGGGGCAGGGAGAGCAACAGCCAGGTAAAGACCAGGGCCGTCAGCGGCGATGCCCCCCACCCGCGGGCGCCGCCATAAAAACCGAGCCCCAACCCCACCCCGGCACCCATCCAGGGGAGTTTTGCCAGGATCTCATCCCAGCCGCCAGAGACCAGACCGGGCCAGGCCATCACCAGGGAGAGGGTGGCGGGATAGTTCCAAGCCTCGATAGTATGGGCCGTTCCCCCAGGGTCGTTCAGCCAGGCTTGGGCGGAAACGAAGGGTGCGAGGCTACCCAATTCCGTCCAGACCCGGGCGCGCGCCCCCCAAGTGGTCCAGGCGTCCCAAGGAAAGAGGGGTTGCCACCAGATCTCCAGCCCCAGATCAATCAGGCGCATGGCCAACCAACCACCCACCGCCAGCCAGGCCAGCCATTGCCATCGAGATAGGGGGGGGCGCTGACCACCGGCGGCCGGGTGGCGCTTGTAGCGCCAGTAAAGAACCAGAACCCCAACTAGCAGCAGGCCGGCGAAGAGGACCAAGGTCAGGCGTGGCTCCAGCGGCCAGCCCAAGCCCCCTTGCAGGCGTAGCATCAGGGCCACCCCCAGGAGGCCAAGGAGATAACCATAGCCTAAGGATAGCGCCCAGCGCCCAGCGCCGGGGGCATCCCAGCGCAGCAGCCACCGGAGCCACAGGCTGGCTGCCAACCACGGGACCAGCAGGGCCGCCATCACCCACCAGATACTGATCATCCCTTACCCCCTCGAATCTGATAAAGGCTGCCCACGCCGGTCATCTCGCTCAGGTGCCTTGCCGGCAGGGAAACCCCTTTCCCGGACAACTGCTGTTTGGAGCCGTCGAACCGGATGTCTTCGGGCGCTCTAAACAAAAGAATGTAGTCACCCGCCTTGACCTGTTGGCGTCGAGGCAACCCTTGGCTGCTGAAGACCCGATGGGGCAGCAGGTGATAGCCCAGCCTTCCCGTCAGGTAGTCCCTTGGTTCCTTGCTCAACACGAAAAGGCGGCTCGGGCTGAGGGGCAGGCGTTGCTTTAGTTCTCCGGCGGCCTTCAGGAGTTGTTCATCTTGCGCACCTTGCGGCCTAGGGAAGGTAGAGAACTGTGCCGCCTGGGCCTGTGTGTCGAGGAGCCGGGTACCCAACAACCACTGCCACCGCGCGTCCAGCGCCAGCCAGCCTGCCAGGATCAAAATGGCCAGTGTCCAAGCAGAGGAGGGTCCCGGCCAGACCCGGCTCAATCCCCGGGCCAGGGTCCAGGCGAGCAACACCCACAGCGCCACCAAAAACACCGGGGCGAGGGCCAACGGGGGCTGACCGGTACCGGCGTGAAAATTAATCGCGCGTCCCGACCAGCCATCGACCTGGGTCCAGACCGCCGCCAGGGTCGGCGGGATGGACAGGAAGGTGGGCGCGCGGGGGACGAGAAGAAGCCGGCGCACCAGGATGGGCTCCGCCACCGGCCCCGAGAGCAACAGACCAAGCTGTTGAATTTGGCCCTCCCAACCCGGAGCGGAGCCCAGATCCACCCGGCTCGCCGCCACCTCCTCGGCCCGCAGTGGACGCCGCTGCCGCAGTTGTGGCTGGCTACTGCTGACCCAGGTCAGGGCCAGGATCGTGCCCGGCGGCGCCTCGATCTCCCAGCCCAGCCAGGCATACCGATCAGCCCGGAATGGGGGAACCCGGGCCACCAGCAGTCCCGGCTGGTCCCTGGGCAGATCGGTGATCACCATCTCCGCTGCCGCAGCTTCACTTCGACCGTTGATCAGGGCCAGCCGGTTCGCGCCCATGCCCATGGCACCAGCGCCCTCGTCACCGATAAACAATAAATAGAGCCAGCCACTCAGCCAGAGGATGCCGAGGGCTCCGGCCGCCGCCAACAGCAAGCCAGCCCCGTGTGCGAGGATGACCGACCAGGAAAATAGGGGGCGTATCATGGTTGCCATGCGATCCTTCCGCCTCAATTGGATAGGGGCAAACGGCCACCCCGGTAATCATGTTAGAATAATTAAATGATGTTTGATAGTTCACATTCGCCCAGGCGGAGTTCGTCCACGCCAAGCCCGACTGGCTTGGGGAGGGTTTTACGTTCCCCTGGAGCACCAAGCCGGCAAGGGACTGTTGCATCACGACAACAAAAATTGGTTTCTATGCAAGATCAGTTGATTGTTAAGGATTTATTTGTGTATCAAATGAGTACCAGTGGGCCAAAAAAGTTGCACCGCCCTATTGACAGTGCCTGGGAAGCTGGCTAACCTTACCTCTAACAAGATCGTTGGCACTGATCTTGACCTTTGAATGAACGCGAACGGCGCCGCCCTTACGCGGTGTGGTTCGTGATCAGGGATTTAAAGCCTGGATAATTTTCCATATGGTTAGCAAGAAGTTTTCCATTACTTTCCTCCTCGCCGTCGCCATTGTGGCCCAGGGTTTAGGCTGGACGAGTGTGGTAATGGCGGATACCGAGACGCCGGCGGTCCGAACCGCACCGGAGAGCGCTTCGCAGCAGCCTGCTTTCGCGACTACATCTGAACCTAATTTCCCGCAGCCGAAAATTAACGGCGACATAATTGCCCCCGAGGTTCTCGCGCGCCGGGTGGTGGAACGCTGGAGGGCGATGATCGACCGCAATTTCCACCTTGCCTATCAATTTTGCTCCCCCGCTTTCCGGGCTCTCTACACTCCCAAGGCGCACGCGGGTAGGTATGGTTCAGCGAAGATGGTGTGGGAGCGCGTGCAGGTTCAATCTATCGCTGCGGATGGTGCGGATGCGGCCAAGGTTTACGTCAAGATATTCTCCCGTGTCCCCTTACCGGATACCGAAAAGATGATTCCGCACGTAACGGTCGTAACTGAATCTTGGCTCCGGTCCGAGGGCGAGTGGTGGTATGTTCCGGACAATTAAGTTGTCCTGATTAACTGGACTTGGTCGCGATGATCAAGAATTTTTCAACAACAAACCCCTGCATGGGGAGGTAAACATGAAAACCCTGTCAAAGAAAAGTTTGGCTCTTTGCGTCGGTGCCATCCTTGGCGGCGCGGCCCTGGTGCCTACCGCCCACGCCGTGCATCAAGCCGCGGATGGCTTGGGCGACGTCATGACCAATTATTACACCACCAATAGTGGCAATAGCACCCTGATCAATTACACCAACACCAGCGATCGTACTATCGCCATGCGTGTGCGGGTTCATGAATACCGCAATTCCCGTTCTTGGGACTTTACGGTCATCCTTTCACCCTATGATGTTTGGAATGCCACGCTTGCCGATGGCGGCCCTGGCGTTGGTCCGGTTATCTTTACATCTGACGAAAGTTGCACCATCCCCGCCATTTCACGGGACGAAAACAATCCGACGGTGCTGGCGGACAACGGCTTCCTGGAGGCCCTTGAGAACCTGACCGTGCAAGATCCGATCGTGCGGATCGCGGAGGGTTATGTTAACGCGCTGGTCATGGGCTCCAAGACCGAACAAGCTTCGGATGCTGATCATCTCAACGGCGTGAATTGCGCTACGGAAACGGCACGATTTGTCAACTATGCTCCAGACGCGTGGAGTACCCTATTTGCTGCCTATCCTAATTATACAAACAATGCCATCAAGGGGGTTTTCAATGTCCTGAATACCGTCTTGGGACGTAACGCGGCCACAGGCATGGATACCCTGGCTGATTTCTTTGACGGATCCCTTGCAGCGGCACCTTTAGTTGGCGGCGGGGCACCAGCGTACCCCGCCTACATTCAAAATGCCGCCGGTGGTGCAAGTAACTTGATCACCCTGCAGATGCATCCGGACGATATCAATGTCGCTCTGGGTACCGTGCCAGTGCGCTTCTTGGCCAGCTTCTTCATGCCCAACATGGCCTCGGCCAACACCTTCGCCTACAAGCTGGTGGCGGACAACGTGGTGGGCAGTACCGATGCTCCTGTCAATCGGGTGGGTGCTCAGGCGGTCAGCTATATTTACAGCCACACCGACGTGATCAACATGTGGACGGCCCGCGTTAATCCCGCCTCCGGTTGGGCGACCGCCACCGATCTGGTTGTACATTCCCCCGTCAAGCAATTCTTTGTCGATTATCCCGTTGGCCAGAATGACTTTGCCGCGGGACGCTATGAAAACAAGCCGGGTGTGCCTCCCGTTAATGTTTTGGCCAATAATGTAGCCACCGGTCCCTTTAACGAGCCGTATAACCGCACCACCGGTTTGTCTTGCGATCCGGTGACGTGGGATATCTGGGACCGTGAAGAAAATCCCGATCCCAAGCCCATCAACTTCTCCCCGGCCAAGTGGGGTGCCAAGCTGTGCTTCGAGACCAATGTCATCACCTTTAATGGTGACAGTGCCCTGGAGTCACCGAACGGTTACAACATCGCCAGTACCTTCAATAACGGTTGGATTGATCTCAACCTGAGAAGCGAGGGTAACCGTTATGGCACTGGTACTCCTCAAAATGGGCCTGCTGATCCTTTCCATGGCCTGCCGGTCATGAGCTGGGCCTTCACCACCCGTGACGATGCGGCCACGGGTCTTAACGAGGCGATCTCCTATCCCAGTGCCTACCAGAGCAATCTGCCCACGCAATCCCTGGGGGCTGTTGTTCCATAATTTGAGAAACGTGCCCAAGGAAGGGCGACGTCCTCGGTTTAGCCGCATTAGCTAAAATATCATTCTATTACGCTGTTGAAGCCCGCCTTGCGCGGGCTTTTTTTGCCCATCAGACCCATGAAGCGCTCTCTGGGGTTCCGAATCAACCCGTCGTTGTTACCTGGGCGATCGAGCGCCCGCCAGTGCTGGTCTAGCGGCTATCAAGCGGTCGGGAGCCCTGGTGGCGCCCATGACCCGGTTGCTACTCATTACTGGCGGTCTCCCACTCATCCCCGCGCTTACGCGTCGTTGGCATGCGCCATTACCCCGGTATCCGCCCTCGGCCTTGATGACCTACCATCTGGTAACCACGCCCTATGAATACTTCACGCTTACCTCACATCCTCTATCTATTGCTCGGGCTGCCCTGGCTGCCCGCCGATGGCTGGGCGATGGAGGCCGATGCCGTGCTCCTGCGCGATCAGGGCCAAGAGGTCCGTGCCAGTGACTTCCGTCAGGCCTGGGCGGCTTTACCCCCCGCTGAACGGGTCCGCTACCAGGCGGAGGACCAGGCCAAGATCCTGTTGGCGGGCCTCCTGCGTGGCAAACTCATGACCGCCGAGGCGGAACGTCTGGGATTGGACCAACTTCCACAGGTCAAGGCGCGGCTGGCGGATGCCCGGCGGACGATCCTGAGCACGGCCTTGCGCGAGCATGTCGAGGCGACTATCCCTCTTCCCGATTTCATGCCCTTGGCGCGCGAACTTTATCTGACTCGCCAGTCCGAGCTGGCTACCCAGGGGGAATATCAGGCCGCACATATTCTGTTAAAGGTGGCGTGCGAGGCTGAGCGCGAGGGGCAATTGACCAAGATTACGGCACTTAAAGCCGAATTAGCCGCCGGAGCGGATTTCGCCGCCCTGGCCCGCGCCCACTCCCAGGATGCCAGCGCCGAGGCAGGCGGCAACCTGGGTGGCTGGCTTGACCCCCAGCATCTGGACCCCAATTTTGTCTCCGCCCTGGCGCAACTTCCCGATGGAGGGGTCAGTGAGCCAGTCCTCAGCCAATTTGGTTATCATCTGATCAAGCGGCTGGCCTTTCGTCCCGCCGCGCTCAAGCCCTTCGAAGAGGTCCAGGAGTCCCTGATCCGGGAGGTCCGGGCAACCTATCTGCGCAGCCAACTGGCCGAGGCGCAGCAAGCCTATAATCCCAGTGCCGGCGCGGAACTGGACCCGGTGGCCTGGCAAGCCATGCAAGCAGAGTTGACCGCCCCCCCGCCGGCCGCGGCCAAGCCCTAACCGCTAATCAGGGAAAGGTCGCCATGTTGCACTTTTTGGGGATTGGCGCGCAAAAGGCTGGCACCAGTTGGCTTTACGAGCAACTGCGTCAGCATCCGGAGTTGGAATTCCCCCTGGGTAAGGAGCCCCATTTTTGGAACTTCCCCCACGATGGCGCCGCGGTCGAAGCTTACTTGGCGACCTTTGATGCCATCCCGGCGTTGGCGGGGGAATTTACCCCCGCTTACGGTATTCTGCCGCCAGAGACCATCGCCGAGATTTACGCCAGGGTACCCAGGTTGCGGCTGATCTATCTGATTCGTAACCCGATCGAGCGGGCCTGGTCCGCGGCCAAGATGGATTGCCTGCTGGCGGGACTGGAGATCGCTACCGCCCCGGAGGCCTGGCTACTGGAACATATTCACTCCGCGGGCTCCCGCCGACGCGGTGATTATGTCACCAGTCTGTGTAACTGGCTGTCGGTCTATTCCGCCGAGCAACTGCTGGTACTCCGCTACGAACAGATCCAGACCGCGCCCGAGGCGTTGCTCAACCGCTGCTTTGCCCATCTGGGGGTCGCGACCCGCGATCCAGCGGAGCTACGCCGTGCTGGCAGCCGGGAGATGGTATTCGCGGGTGATCCCACCCCACCGCCGGCCCCGATTTTGGCGGAACTTCGCACCCTCTATGGCGATGCTATCCGCGAACTCGGGGCGAAGTTACACTGGGATCTGTCGGCGTGGTTGAGAGCCTAAGCCGACGACTAATGGGTTGGTGGGGCGCGCGGCATGAGCGGGGCCAAGGGACGGGGGTGCCAAATAAGCAGATCAGTGTATTATTTTACCGCGATTTTCAGTACTTTACTGGCGGACACCTCAAAGTGTGGCACTATTATGAGCATGTACGCCACACTCCGGGGTACCGGCCCCTGATTGCCTTTTCTCCCACCTCGCGCTGGGATGATACTAACCCCTGGCTGCCTCAGCGTGACCGGGTGTTGTCGCGTTGGGACCCGTGGCAGGCGGATCTCCTGTTCCTGGCGGGTATGGACTGGCTCATGTTGGGGGAAGAAGAGCGCCGCTCCCCCCCCCGACCGGTGATCAATCTCATCCAGCATGTGCGTCATGCAAACCCTGATGAGACCCTGTTTGGCTTTCTGTCATATCCGGCCCTGCGCATTTGCGTTAGCGCCGAGGTGGAACAGGCCCTGCGCGAGACGGGACGGATAAATGGACCCCTCATGACGATACCCAATGGCATCGCTCGCGACGACCTACCCCATGACCTGCCTTGGGCGGCGCGGGAAGTCGATGTCCTGGTCTTGGGTATCAAACAACCAGCCCTCGCCACTAAGCTAAGCCATGCGGTGAAGCAAGCGGGATGGCGTGTCGATGCTGTGCTGACACCCGTACCGCGACGGGAATTCCTGCGGCGCCTGGCCCGGTCACGGATGGCCCTGTTGTTGCCGAATCCCACGGAGGGCTTTTATCTGCCCGCCTTGGAGGGCATGGCCTTGGGTACCCTGGTCATCTGTCCGGATTGCGTGGGTAACCGTGCATTCTGTATCCCCGGCCACAACTGCCTGCAGCCGCCTTATCGGGCCGAAAAGTTATTAGATGGGATCAAAGAGGCCTTCTCCTGGGCGCCAGAATTCAGTGAGGCGGTCAGGGCACGGGGGCGTGACACCGCACTGAGGCACTCGCTGGACCGCGAACGGCAAGCCTTCGCTGTTGTAATTCAGCAATTCGTAACGACTGGGTCTGCTATGCTTGAAACAGTTGACAGCCATTAATGAGAAGCCTAGCATAAACTCGATCGTGGTGGTTGTAGCTAACATTACGGTCTTCCTCATCAAATCACTTCTTCCCACACAGCAAACTCCGCATTACACGGCAAGGTGAATGCAATATCTTTTAGTAAAGACTCTTGGGAGGTAATGATGTTAGATACCTAGCTTTCCATTATTCGTTCACCGCGCGAATATCTTTCAACTCTACCATTCATAAACCGGGTGACCCATCATGATCAAAACATCTCAATTTGGCATATCTCTCGCTGTGGCTGCCTGTCTATCGGCTGGTAGCTTACAAGCTGGTGCAGCAGCACCTGTGTTTCCTAACAACCAGCAGGATTGGAGCCAGGTACCTTTTTTTAAATATCCAAGTTCCTGTACTCAGACTAATGTTAAGGGAACTTACATTCTTAATGCGACTGAAGGGTCCCATGGTGGCAATTCAGATGCTATCTATGCAGGTACTAATGCTTTTAGTTTTGATTCTGGAGTGGGTTCTGGTACCCAAGAGGGAACAATAAGTACTTCTACGATGAGTGTTCCTGCTGTGCCGCTTGCCGGCATGATAGCCTTCGATGGGTTGGGTCGTTATCGGGCAATGTTGTCCGGGCCGTTTAGCTATGGTCCTGGATCTAATTATCCTAATATCATGGTGTTTGATGGCAACTATATGATGATGGGTTGTGTCTTATATATTTTAACGGAATTTGAGGCTTTGAGTGAAGATTACGATGCTTTTGAATTTTACGCCCACATTAATCCATTGCAGAATACTATGACATTTAGTGCCTATCTCGAAGACTGGTATCCCACGGGAGTTATTACTGCTAACTGGCAGGATGTCTTCTTTGGGGGTATGGGGGGTAAAGCGTCCTCCTCTGCCAGTTTAATTCCTTTCACCAGTCCTACTCAGCGTCCTACCATCGAATAGGGGGTAGGCGTGCTGGGTATCCTTGCGAATAATTAAAAATTTCTCTGCTCCCGTTCCACGGGAAAATACCACGTTTTTTATGAAGAAAATAAGCCATCTGGTTTTGCCAGGTGGCTTTTCTTTTGATTATTCCCTTTTCAAAATTATCGCTAATGCTGGTTACGATCAGGTCGTGTATCCTGAATGATACTGGGTTTTTTAATATGGTAAGAATCGCTCTTATAACGGCAACGCCTCCAAGCGTGAATCCTGGCATGCTTGCGTGTGAAGCAACCGCACGGTCTTTTCTTTATCAGGCTGATCTGCTCGGGCAAACTACATTCTTCCGAGTGCAAGGCTTGGAGGAGCGTTCGGGTTTATCCCCTCTCGATCCGCGATTGCAAGATATTGTTGCCCAATGCGATTTATCTATTACATTCGAGACATTGAAGGATGTATCGCAGTTAAATGGTCTTATTCCCATTTTTTGGGGTGATTTTTTGCATATGAATTTATACCTAAAATCATTTAAGCCCTCCTGGTCGACTGGTCTTGAGGATATACGACGATTGCTGCTGTTGGAAGATGCACCAATGAGTTTACTAAACAGTGCGATCAGCTATGGATCATCCTTCCTTTTCAATTCCACCACTGATTATTACGATCCGCTCTATGGCGCCGCGCTACGGCGCTTCATCAGTAATGCGCATCATATTCAGATGCGGGATGCCATCTCCGCGGCGGTGGTTTCTGGGCTAAGACTTTCGAATATGAACTGTTTTGGTCTAGATCCGGCGCAATTGTTGTCCATGCAAGCCTACCTGGAAGATATCCTTGGCTTGACGGAGATCCGGTCTCGTAGTAATTTCCAGCCACGCGCGCTGTTGTTCTTTGCCCGAGGAAAGCACGATTGGGAGGTTACTAGGCCCTTTGTCAATGACTTACTTAACAGTTTGGATATGAAACCCGAGTGGCTGGCATGGGGTGATCAAATTTCATTTCCCTATGGTGATGATATTTGGCTGGATCTACCACGTGTCCAGTGGCAAATAAGTCCAGGGACCTCTCATCTTCATAACCTTCTCGAAACCATTCGCAACTCTTCCGTCGTTATTACTGATACCTACCATCTGGGTGTCGTTAGTTGGTCTCTGGGAATACCGGCAATCTTGCTATCAGGTGATTATCACGACCAAGAGTTAATCGCTAAAGGAGTCAATGTGCGAGTGCGTCACGATAAGCGTAAAGTTCTGATGGGACAGGACGGTCTGCTGGACTTTTATATCGAGCCTTATCTCCTGAAAGCGGGCCATCAGGCTGAAATTGTCAAACGCCTGTGCAGGATTATTCTCGAAACGCCATTTGCAATGAATTTCCGAGAGCACCTGGCTGCTCGCGCGCAAGCAAGTGTAAGCCATCTTTTCCATGCCATCCAGACAATATCACCTATGTGACTATATGATTATCCGGAGCTTATCTCACTTTAGGATACATTCATTCGGCAGATAAGGAGGAGACATACCGAATGACTGTGGTTCAAACACTGTCGCCCTTAGTATTCCTGTGCGCTGGCGTGGTAGAATATCTGCGGAATGTCACAGGTAAGCAAAGAGATGAGCGGTGAACTAGGTGACACTGTCAACCAGGCGGGTCAAAATGATCGAGTCGCGCACCGAGATAATGTCTGGACCCGGGTGGGTCGGATTCTGGATCTGATCCTTTACAAAACCTATGCCGATCTGCGAGCCGAAGCAGCAAAGACCTACATCAATTTTCTTTGGTGGATCATTGACCCACTGCTAGGCATGCTGGTTTTCTACCTGGTCTTTGGCCTGCTGTTTCAACGCGGTGGTGACGGATTTGTGGCGTTTCTCTTGACGGGGCTAGTGATCTGGAACTGGTACCGGCAGAGCATCAGCCATGCGGGCAGCGCCATTCTCAATGGTAAGGGTCTAATGAATCAGGTGCATGTGCCAAAAATCGTGTTCCCCTTGGTGGTTCTGCTAACCGATCTGACTAAGTTCGTCGTGGTCTTTGTCCTGCTCCTGATTTTCCTTCTGCTCTCTGGACTCTGGCCTGGAATCTCGTATTTGGCCTTACCGCTTCTTGCGATGGTGCAGCTAATGCTAATCGCGTCTCTGTCGCTGGCGCTTGCAGGCCTCGTACCTTATTTACCGGATCTCCGCTTCCTGGCGGACAATCTGTTACAGTTGCAATTTTTTGTTACGGGCATTTTTTTCTCGGTACGGGATATTCCTGATCAGTATCAGGGCTGGTTCTATCTCAATCCCATGGCCGGCATGATCGAGGATTTCCGCGCCGTGTTGCTCCATCACGCCTGGCCTCACTGGGAGCGACTGGGTGCTGTGGCGGTTTTTTCCCTGTTACTTTTGATGCTGGCAGTTGGTTGGATCCACGCACACGACCGGGATTATCCCCGCACCCTCCGCTAGCAACATGAATACCCAGGATTCCCTGCCTCTGATATCGCTAAAAAATATTGGCTTGGCATTCCGCCAAGGCGGACTGAGTTTGACCCCCAAGCCTCTGTTCTGGGTCCTCAAGGATATAAGTTTCGATCTATATCCAGGTGAAACCTTGGGGGTAGTTGGGCGTAATGCCGCGGGTAAGAGCACCTTGATGCGCCTGCTGGCGGGGATTATCCGTCATGACCGCGGGTCTCTGATCAATCGTGCCAAAAGCATCGCCTTACTTTCATTACAGGCTGGCTTTGTGCCTTACCTGACGGGCCGCCAGAACGCGATCCTTAGTGGCCTCCTCTTAGGTCTGCGCCGGGCTGAGGTGGAAGCGCGCATGGCGGACATTATCGATTTCTCCGAACTTGGGAGCTTTATCGATCAACCGCTGTCCACCTACTCTGCGGGGATGCGTGCGCGCCTGGGTTTCTCCGTCGCCTATCAGGTTGAACCCGATGTTCTTTTAATCGACGAAACGCTGGGGGTCGGAGATGAGGAGTTCAAGGAAAAGTCCACCGCCGCGATGCATGCACGCATTCAGTCGGATAAGACGATTGTCTTGGTATCACATGTACCAGGTACGATTCGGAACTTGTGCAATCGGGCGATCTGGATCGAGGAAGGGATTACGCGCGCTCAGGGCGATGTGGTCGACGTGATTCAGGCCTATCAGGCCGAGATTAAGCGCCGCCATGGGGCCGCCTACGTATTACGATCCGCCGAGACCTAACCCTTCATGATTCAACTTTTTGACCTATCTATGTTTTTTAAAATCATTTCGGCCTTGCCGGCTTAGGGAGTATAGAGTTGCAAGTTTTCGTCCTCGGCATGCATCGCTCCGGTACATCCGCTGTTTCCCGTTTGATTAATATGATGGGGGCTTCATTGGGTCCGGCCCATTTAATTGGGGAGCCGGCCTTCGATAACGAGAAGGGATTTTGGGAAAGAACGGATGTTTCGAAACTAAATGATCAGTTGCTGCAACTTTGTGATTGCACCTGGGATGAGGTATCTAATTACAAACAAGCGCCTCTACCCAAGGAGTTGCCTACGGAGTTGCGGGAACAACTGCAACGGATCATCTTTCAGTTGGATACCCTCCGCCCCTGGGTATTGAAGGACCCGCGCCTCTGTCTCACCTTTCCGATGTGGCGGTCACAACTGGAGGTGCCAGTGTGTGTGTTGCCTTACCGGTCCCCTCATGCGATTGCGCAGTCCTTACAGTTCCGCAATGGCTTCGGTTTGCTTCACGGTCTTGCGCTTTGGGAACAGTACACATTGGCCGCATTGCACGCCACAAAGGATATTCCTCGGCTCATCGTTTGCTACGAAAAGTTAATCCTTGATCCTGTCGGTGTCGTTAGTGAACTGTACGAAGGCTTGTGCGCCGCGGATTTGGTTGGGTTGCGTAAGCCTTCCGCGCGTGAGATCACGGCTTTCGTCGAGACGAGGCTGCAACATCAGCATGGACTTCTCGCCGCATCCGAGGGACTTTTAAATTTTTCCCAACGCCATCTAGCGGCTGCCCTGGAAGATGGTACGGCGTTGGAATGGGATACCGTGCCGCCCTTGAGTGCGGGAGCAAGCGAAGTACTGGGGGATGTCCGGCGCCGTCTGAATCACGAAAGTGAATTTAGAATAACCCTTGATGGGGTGCGAGCGGAATTGGCCACTACGCAGGGTCTGCTGGCCAATATCCAGGAGGAAGCAGCGGTCCTGAAAGAGGATTTGGAGCGGGAGCGCGCCATGGCAGCCGAATTGACCCAAACACTTGATGGCGAGCAAGCTGAATTAACTAATACTCAGGGTATGCTGGCGAGATCCCAGCAGGAAGTGGCGACCCTAAGAAGGGATCTAGAGCGGGAACGTGCCACAGTATCTGAATTGAAGCTAAACCTTGTTGGCTTGCAAGCGGAATTGGACCATACACAGGGCCAGTGGTCGAATACTGTGGAGGAAGCTGCGACGCTGAAAGCGGAGTTGGAGCGTGAGCGTGCGACGGCAACCACTCGGGCTAATGAATTAAAAGAATTTCAAGCCCGGCATGCTGAGCAGGTGGGGCATCTCAATGCCCTTGAAGGGCAACTAGCCGCACTCAATGAGGAATTGACCTCAACCAAGGAAAAGCTCTTAGAAAGAGAGACCCGGCTGTGGGATGCCGCGGGGCAGATAGCGATACAGTCGCGGTGGTTGATAGACATCGATCAGGCGTTCACAGCGACATTGGCGTCCTGGCGTTGGCGTGTTGGCCATCATACCGTTCGCGGTGTTGAACGCCTATTGCTGAGGCCTAAACCGTTCTTGGCGGTCGACCACCTTGGCCAGATTTTGAGGCAATTTAAAGAGTGGCGACGGTCCCAGCCGGATGATACGAACTATCTAGTCGCTGATATGAATTGTGGGGCTAGGACCACGGCCTCTCAATCTGCCGCTGGGCAACCGGTGCAAGTTACCTCAGCCGCGCACCAACATTCAACCAACAACAACCCCGACAGCGCCCAGTCCGGAACTGGTTCGCTTGTAGGGATGCCGGATCTTGCAACGTTTCATTTGCTTGGGTATGAAGTGCTTTGTCTCCCCGTTATTGAATGGGGTTTTCGTTTTCAGCGTCCACAGCAAATGGCGCGACAATTTGTTCAAGGTGGTCATCAGGTTTATTACGTTAGCTTAACTTTCGCCACCCGACCTGAGATCCATGAGATTGAGCCGGGGGTGATTGGGGTCACCGTTCCTGGCAGATCCCAAGCTAATGTTTACAAGGACCTCCCGAAAGTCGCGGAGGTTGAAGCTCAGGTTGCGGCCTTAGTGGAACAGCTTAATAGCGCTGACCGCACCCTCTGGGTATGCATGGTGCAATTGCCATATTGGGTGGATGTTGCTGAGGCCCTGCGCCAGCGTACCGGTTGCATCCTGGTTTATGACTGCATGGATGACCATCACGGGTTCTCAACCAACCAGCCGCTCATGCTCGCGGCCGAAAGCCGACTCCTTGCGACGGCCGATCTGGTGGTGGTGTCATCTCAAGTCCTCATGGAGAAGGTGGCATCCCATGCCCGCAATGCAATTCTTGTGCGTAATGGCGTCGACTATCACCACTTCGCCGCCGTAGCGGCGATCCGACATCCGCCGGTTGCGCAATTGACGGTGGGATATTATGGTGCCATCGCTGATTGGTTTGATAGTGAGTTGGTTGGTATCCTCGCGACGTTACGACCGACCTGGCGTTTTGTCCTCATTGGCGATACCTTCAGCGCTGATCTTGTGCCCATCGCCCAGCCCAACATAGAGCTGGCCGGTGAACAACCGTATTCCCAACTTCCGCACCTTATGCGAGACTGGGATTGTTGCATTATACCTTTTAAGCGAGTACCCCTTACCGAGGCGACAAACCCCGTGAAGGTCTATGAGATGCTCGCCGCAGGGAAGCCAGTAGTGGCTGTCACTTTACCAGAACTGGTACCACTTTCCGATTTGAACCTTATCACCCTGGCGGATACAGCGGAGGCTTTTGCCGCCGCTATTGAGCATGAGGTGACTAATGACTCCCTCGCGCGCCAGGAAAGCCGCCGTACCTTTGCTTTAGCCAATACCTGGGAGGTTCGCTACCGGGATCTGGAAGCTGAAGTCCGCAAGCTCTTTCCATTGGTCTCGATCATGGTGGTGACATATAATAATCGTGATCTTAATCGACTTTGCATAGATAGCGTGCTCGGAGATACGGACTATCCCAACATTGAGTTGATCGTTGTGGACAATGCCTCCAGCGACGGAACCCCGGAGTTGCTACGAGGTTTCGCGTCCCGCGACTCGCGGATGACTCTCATTCGAAACCCGGACAACAAGGGTTATGCAGTAGCCAATAATCAAGCCTTAGCGATTGCGTCAGGCGAATATCTATGTTTGCTGAACAACGACACGGTTGTTTCGGGTGCTTGGTTAAGCACCTTGGTGCGGCATCTCCGCCGTGATCCGCAGTTGGGCTTGATCGGCCCGGTAACCAATGCCATTGGTAACGAGGCACAGATTCCTGTTGGCTATGATCTCCTGATTGATATGCCGGACTGGTCAGCCAAACATTGTCGCCAATATCGAGGGGAAATCGTCGAGATTGGTATGCTGGCCTTTTTCTGCGTTGTCATGCCCCGTGGGGTGTTCCAGGCTGTTGGACCACTGGATGAACGATTTGGAATTGGCATGTTTGAAGATGACGATTACAACCAGCGGGTGCGGGCGGCTGGATATAAAGTGAGGCTGGCACTTGATAGCTTTGTTCACCATTGGCAGCGGGCCTCTTTTAAGCTACTTGGTGAGGATGAGTATCTCAGGATTTATCATGAAAATAAGGAAATGTATCATGAGAAGCAAAGCCTGACGTCATCACGTCAATTGGCCCTGGAGGGGCTGCGGCAACGCTGCGAGACAGCGTCCATGGTATTTTTGTTTCCTCCCTCTATTGGCTGGAATGTACACCTCTTCCAGCGCCCCCACCATCTGGCCCGGGCTTTGGCCCAGGGCGGCGAAGTAGTGATCTTCGACTGCAGTGGTAGCACCGTTGATGAAATCGATCTGTTGCGGGAGGTGGAACCCGGGCTCTTCCTGTTCCAAGGGGACCCGCTTCTGCTGCGCGACATACCCAAGTTGATATTGTGGACATTTACCTACAATTATGGTTATCGCGATTATTTTTCTAATGGTGTTCGCGTCATTTATGACTGGATCGATGACCTGGCAGTTTTTCCCTATGATCAACAGTGGTTGAAAGCTTTGCATCAGCGTGCTGTAAAGGAAGCAGACCTGATTGTTGCCGTGGCTCGAACTCTTCATGGGGAATTAGTCGGCATTCGGCCGGATGCAATCTATCTACCAAACGCGGTAGATTCCGTGCATTTCAACCCCCCCCCTGAGCCTAATAATGCATCGAAAGACCAGGCGTTTTCACGGATTTTGTCCTCTGGGCGACCAATCGCGGGCTACTACGGCGCACTTGCGAAATGGTTTGATTATCAACTACTCAAGCAGGTAGCAAGCCTTCGCAAAGATTGGGAATTTGTCCTGATCGGCCCTGATCTTGACGGTAGTCTGCGACCATCCGGCATTACTGAGCAAGCAAATGTGCATTGGCTGGGTCCGCGTGACTATGCGGACCTGCCCAGTTATCTGTTCAGCTTCGACGTGGCCATGATTCCATTTAGGATCAATGAAATTACGCTGGCTACTTCACCATTGAAACTGTTTGAGTATTTCGCCGGTGGTCGCGGTGTCGTTACTACCCCAATGCCGGAGTGCGCGGCTTTTTCGGAAGTTTTAATCGGCCGTTCCGCCGAGGACTTTTCTCAGGGACTTGACCATGCCCGATTGCTGACCGGTGGACGGGAATACCTTGATCGCTTAGCCCCTATCATTAGTGACAATACATGGGCACGGCGTATTCACCAGGTAATGGAAAAGTTAAACGCCTGTATCCTGTAGTTTTTCTTAGTTAAGTAACTGGTTACAGGATCATTTTAATATTAACTGTGTGCTAAAGTTATCATATGTTCTTATCAATTATCGGCTACTACTTGTCAACTCGTAAAAATAAATGCATCATTTGACTTTGGCAATCCCTTATGACTGTATTATTCTCACCTGATCGCGAGCCGCAAAAAATTTTTATTCATGTGGGTGCGCACAAGACTGGTACGACCCTTAGAGGCTGTCTTGAATCTAACTGATTGAATATAATGATCATTTCATGGTA
>ERZ1645187.1008-NODE-1008-length-26716-cov-7.424065_pt1 | contig 26716 bp, 22 predicted proteins | sample MGYA00575352_ERZ1645187 | MGnify/ENA primary metagenome ERZ1645187 (study PRJEB40837, sample SAMN11349314) | freshwater sediment metagenome | isolation source: river sediment | host: Sediment | place: India: Wazaribad , New Delhi | collected 2017-02-21 ...
CGCCGTGCACCTTCGGGTGCAGCGTCTTGACGCGGCCGTCGAGCATCTCGGGGAAACCGGTGTAGTCGGAAACGTCGGTGACGGCGAGGCCGGCGTCGCGCAGCAGCTTGGCGGTGCCGCCCGTCGAGAGCAGCTTGACGCCGAGAGCGGCGAGTTCGCGGGCGAAATCGACTGCGCCGTGCTTGTCGGAAACGCTGATGAGCGCCTGACTGACCTTCATGTGGGACTCCTCAAGAGAGATGGTGTTCTGCAAGTTTTCTGCGGAGCGTGCTGCGGCTGATGCCGAGCATCTCGGCGGCGGTGGTCTGGTTCTGGTCCGCCTGCTTCATGACGACCTCCAGCATCGGCTTCTCGACGCTGGCGAGCACCATGTCGTAGATCGCATGCGGTGCTTCGCCGTCGAGATCGCGGAAATAGCGGTTGAGGTTGCGGCGAATGCAATCGCCGATATCGTTGCTCATGCAGCCTCCGCGTAGATCGGCAGGTTGCCGGCCAGTGCCGGTCGTATGTCACCCAGAAAGAATTCGTCGGTGGCGGCCAGTTGTGCATCGACGTCTTCGAGCTGGTTCATCGTGTGGCGGAAGCGTGCCGCACCGACGATGCCCTTGGTGTACCAGCTGATGTGCTTGCGCGCGATCTTCACGCCGGTATCCTCGCCGTAAAAGGCGTAGAGGTCGGCGAGATGGCCACGCAGGATCGCATGGATTTCGGCGAAAGTCGGCGCTGGCAGGACGGCACCGGTTTCAAGATAGTGCTGAATCTCACGGAACAGCCAAGGCCGGCCCTGCGCCGCACGGCCGATCATCACGCCGTCGGCCTGCGTGTAGTCGAGCACGAACTTCGCCTTCTCGGGTGTCGTGATGTCGCCATTGGCGATCACCGGGAGCTTCACCCGCGTCTTAACGTCGGCGATGGTGTCATACTCCGCCTCGCCCATGTACTGGTCGGCGCGCGTGCGGCCGTGGATGGCGATGGCACGGATGCCCGATTCCTGGGCGATATGCGCGATCGCCGGCGCATTCTTGTTGGCCCGGTTCCAGCCGGTACGGAACTTAAGTGTCACCGGGGTCTCCGGCACGGCCGCGACGACGGCTTCGAGAATCTTCGCGACGAGCGGCTCGTCCTGCATCAGCGCCGAACCGGCCATGACGTTGCAGACTTTCTTGGCCGGGCAACCCATGTTGATGTCGATGATCTGCGCACCGCGCTCGACGTTGTAGCGCGCCGCCTGCGCCAGCAATTCCGGATCGGCGCCGGCGATCTGCACGACGATCGGCTCGACTTCGCCGGCATGGTTGGCGCGGCGGCGGGTCTTGGCGCTGCCGTAGAGCAGCGAGTTCGAGGTTACCATCTCGGACACTGCCAGCCCCGCGCCGAGCTGCTTGCACAACTGGCGGAACGGCCGGTCCGTCACCCCGGCCATGGGCGCGACGAACAGGTTGTTGCGCAGCGTAAAGCCGAGGTAGTTCATGGACGGAGGCTGGGAGAAAAAATCGCGGGACGCGGATTTTAACGCTTACCAACCTCGCGCGCCGAACATCATGCGGCGTGCCACGAATGAACGGGCAGGCGGGAAGAGATCGAGCGCCAGCAGGCCGGCGCCGCGCGCATGCAGCAGCGGCGGGGTGGCATTGGAGAACAGCCGGACCAGACCGTCCGTGAAGCCGACGGTGCCGGCGCGGTCGAGGCGGCGCCGGGCGGCGTAGCGCGCCAGCAGGGCTGGATCGCCGGGATCGCCATTGCTACCATGATCGGCGAGCGTGTCGGCCAGGTCCATGATATCGCGCAGGGCGAGGTTGAAGCCTTGGCCGGCCACTGGATGCAGTGTCTGTGCGGCATTGCCGATCCAGACTGCGCGTTCTCCGACCGGGTTGCGGCGCACGCGCAGGCCGAGCGGATAGACGAGGCGGGGCGATACCGAGACGAACGATACGCGCGGCCCGAAGCGTTGTTGCAGCAGTGCGAGGAAGTCGGCGTCGGCCAGCGCGGCGATGCGTTCGCTGTCGGCAGCCGGACAGGTGAGCACGACGGCGCATTCATCATTGCAAGGCAGCAGCGCAACCGGGCCCGCCGGCGTGAAACGTTCCCAGGCCATGCCGCCGTGCGGCTTCACGGTGCGTGTCCTGCAGATCACCGCATGCTGGCCGTAGTCGCGTGTCCGGATGTCCATGGCGTCCTCAATGCGGCCTTCGGCGTGTACCGTCAGCGGGGCGTCGGTGTGTTCAGGCGCTGGCGTGTTGTCCAGGTATTCGATGCCAGTCGTGGCGATGGCCCGGTCGAGCGCCGCGGCGAGGTCGCCGGCGGCAAGGACATAGCCGAGTGCGGGCACCTGCTCTTCTTCGGCGCGGATCAGCGTGCGGCCGAGGCCACCGGCATGCGAGACATGGATCGTCGTGATCGGCGTGCGCGGGATGCCCTGCCAGACACCCAGCGTCTCGAGCGACAGCTGCGAGCCGTGCGAGAGGGCGAGGATGCGCGCATCGGACTGCGCCGCGCCACGCGGCCGCGCATCGACGATGCGGCTTGCCATGCCGCCGCGATGCAAAGCCAGCGCCAACGCCATGCCGGCCGGGCCGCCGCCGATGATCTGCACGGGCGTGTTCATTTGCGCCTCATTTGGCCATTAGTTCCTCGATGGCGGTAACGGTCTTTGGCGTATCGGCGGTGAGGATCTCGCAACCGTCGGCGGTGACCAGCGCGTCGTCTTCGATGCGTACGCCGATGTTGTGGAACGCAGCGGGTACATCATCAGCGGGACGGATGTAGCAGCCGGGCTCGACGGTAAGCATCATGCCCGGCGCCAGGATGCGCCATTCCTCGCCGGCACGATACTCGCCGGCGTCATGTACGTCGAGGCCAAGCCAGTGGCCGGTGCGATGCATGTAGAAGCGCTTGTAGCTTTCCGATTCGATCACGCCGTCGAGGCTGCCTTCGAGCAGCTTGAGGTCGATCATGCCCTGCGCGAGTACGCGCACCGCCGCCTCGTGCGGCGCGAGGAATGTGGCGCCGGGCCGCGTCGCGGCGATCGCCGCAGTCTGCGCATCGAGCACGAGATCGTAGACGTCGGCCTGCGGACCGCTGAACTTGCCATTCACCGGAAAGGTACGCGTGATGTCGCTGGCGTAGCCGTCGAGTTCGCAGCCGGCATCGATCAGCAACAGGTCGCCGTCCTTCAGTTCACGATTGTTGCCGACATAGTGCAGCACGCAGGCATTGGCACCGCCGGCGACGATCGGCGCGTAGGCCGGGAACTGGCTGCCCTGACGGCGAAATTCGTGGAGGAACTCGGCCTCGACTTCGTATTCATGCTTTCCGGGTGCAGTGAAATGCATCGCGCGGCGATGGGCGGCGCCGGCGATGGCGGCGGCTTTGCGCATCAGGGCGATCTCGTGGGTATCCTTGACCAGACGCATTTCATCAAGCGTGGCACGCACGTCGTGAATTACGTTCGGGGCGCGCTTGCCGGCACGCGTCTGGTTGCGCACGGTGTTGAGTGCCTGGCTGATCCTCAGATCCCACGCGGCGTCATGGCCGAGCGAATACCATAGGGCCGGCTGGTCGGCGAGCAGTTCCGCAAGCTTGGCGTCGAACTCGCCGATCGGGTGGGCCGCGTCGAAGCCGAAGGTTTCGCATGCACCGGCAGGGCCATAGCGGAAGCCGTCCCAGATCTCCTTCTCGATGTCCTTCTCGCGACAGAACAAGATCGACTGCGGTTTGTCTCCAGCGATCAAAACCAGGACTGCCTCGGGTTCGGGAAAGCCGGTCAGGTAGTGAAAATAGCTGTCGGCACGGTAGGGGAAGGTTGTGTCGCGGTTGCGCACGCGCTCGGGTGCGGTGGGGATGACCGCCACGCCACCACCTGCCGCGCCCATGCGGGAGAGCAGCGAAATTCTGCGTGCGTGGAACGGCGATTCAGTCATGCGGAAATGCTAGCACGCGTGGCGCAGGTCGATATCTAGGGCGGCGAGCCGTTCCGGCGTACCGACATCGACCCAGCGGCCGGCGTGCAGTTCGCCGCTGACCTGGCCGGCCGCGATGGCGTCGTTGAGCAGGGGGGCCAGCTTGGCTGGCGTGCCGCGTGCGATATCGGCGAAGAATTCCGGGCGATAGATGCCGATGCCGCTGAAGGTATATGCCGTCCTGCCAGCGCCGACTTTCCCCTCGTGAAGTGTGAAGTCGCCACCGGGGTGATGTGCCGGATTGGCGACGAGCACAAGATGCGCGAGCTTGTCGCGTGCCAAGGCTTCGCGCGCGCGGGCGAAATCCCAGTCGCAAAAAATGTCGCCATTGACGACGAGGAACGGTTCAGTACCGAGCTCATTTGTCAGCATGGGCAGCGCGTTGGCGATGCCGCCGGCGGTTTCGAGCGCACCCTGCGGCTCGGCCGAGTAGCGGATGGCGACATTCCACGCATCGCCGTCACCGAGCAGGGCCTCGATCTGGTCGCCGAGGTGGGCATGGTTGATGACGATCTCGTGGCAGCCGGTACGCGCGAGCCGCTCGAGATGCCAGACAATAAGGGGCTTGCCGGCGACCGGAAGCAGAGGTTTCGGCGTGCGGTCGGTGAGGGGGCGCATGCGTTCGCCACGGCCCGCGGCGAGGATCATGCACTTCAAAACGTATACCCCACCTGCACCTGCCGGTTCTCGATCTGGTCGAGCAGGCGCAGCAGCGGCGTCAGTTCGGCATAGCGCGCGCAGGCGGCGCGCAGGTGCTTCGCCACGAGTGGCATGTCCTTCAGGTAGCCGTCCTTGCCGTCGCGATGCCACAGCCGCGCGAAGATGCCGAGTACCTTGACATGCCGTTGCACCCCCATCCACTCGTAGTCGCGGAAGAACTCGCCGAAGTCGGCGCGCACCGGCAAGCCGGCCTTGCGGGCCTTTTCCCAGTAGCGCACCAGCCAGTCGATGGTCTGCTCTTCTTCCCACTCGATGTAGGCATCCTTGAAGAGCGAAACGAGGTCGTAGGTGATCGGGCCATAGACCGCGTCCTGGAAATCGATGACACCGGGTTTGTCACCATCGATCATCAGGTTGCGCGAGTGGTAATCGCGATGGACGAAAACACAGGACTCGGCGAGGTTGACGGCGAGAATCTTCTCGAAAACTGCTTCGAGCACGTTGCGCCGGGTGTCGTCGAATGGAATCGTTGCGTGCTTGCCGATGTACCACTCTGGAAACAGATCGAGTTCGCGCTTCAACAATACGCGATCGTAGGCAGGCAGCACGCCGGGCCGACTGGCGCGCTGGATGCCAATGAGCGTGTCGGTGGCTGCGCGGTAGAGCGTGTCCGGGGCCGCGCCGGCATTCAGTGCGGCGAGGTAGGTGATCGATCCGAGATCGGAGAGCAGCAGAAAGCCGCGCTCGTGATCCTCACCCAGAACTTCGGGTACATGAGCTCCTGCAGCGTGGAACAGTTGCTGTACGTGCAGCCACGGCCGGATATCCTCGTGCGACGGCGGTGCGTCCATCACGATGCGAGTAGCGCCGTTCGCAAAACCGACGCGCAAATAGCGGCGAAAGCTGGCATCCGCGGAAGCCGGCGTCAAAGTGAATGCCTGACCGGGAAACAGAGTTTCCAGCCAGCCCTGAATCTGCTTAATCCGCTCCACGCGAGGATTTCCAGTCGAATGTTAGAATCGCCAATTCTATCATTGGCTTAATTGCGCTTCGGACATCACCGCGGCGCTTCACGAACAAGAAAAGCGGCGAAGATGTCATTGGCATGGATCGGGCGAGGGATCGGAATCATGGTCGGCGTGTTGCTGGCCGGCATCCATTTCTCCGTTGCCGCTGCGGACAATCTGTCGCCCCTGCGCGTCGATCCGGCCTTGCTCGGCGGCGTGCCACTGAAACCAAAATCACCCGCGCCCGCTGAAACTGCTGCCCCGCCGGCAACCGCTGAAACACCTGCTCCAGTGTTGGCCCCTGTTGCCGCCCCTGTCGTGGCTCCAGTCTCGGCAGCTGAACCGTCTCCACAGCTCTCTTCAAAGCCTGTCGCCCCGGCAAAAAGTACCGCTGAAAGCGACAAACCTCGCCGCCCTGTCGCAGCAGTTCCGACCGTTACGGCACAAAACCTGCCGCTGCTGCGTGTCGATCCGGCCCTGCTCGGAGGTGCGCCGCCCACTGGCAAGCAGGCGCCGACTCAAGCTTTGGCCCAGACGCGGCCTCCCGTGGTGGCCGAACAGCCGAAGCTGCCGCCGCTGTATTCGGCCCACGCTGCGGCCGGCATGATCCCGCATCCGGCGACCACGCCGTTCTCTGCGACTGACAAGAATGCGGCACCGACCCATGTCACGGCGCGCAAGATCGATGGCGTCAACGATTTCGAGGTGATCGCGGACGGCGACGCCGTTCTGGAACGCGCGGGCGATATTCTCAGCGCCGACCGTATCGTCTATCGCCAGCTCGAAGACGAAGTCGAGGCAACCGGCAACGTCCGCCTGCGGTCGCCGGATACCGAGATCAGCGGCCCGCGCCTGCGCATGGTCATGGAGGCGGGCACCGGCGAGTTCGAGGCGCCGGCCTACATGATCAAGCATCAGCCACCAGCGGTTCCCGAGCCGGCGTTGACCATTCTCGGCTTGCCGACGGTGACCGAAGGCGGTGGCGTCATTGCGACGACGGGAAGAATGCTGGCACGCCCACCGGTGACGGGCAGCGGCAAGGCCGACATGCTCGAGTTTCGCGGCGAAGACCAGTACTACCTGAAGAACGCGACCTACAGTACCTGTGCGCCCGGCAAGCGCGATTGGGAGATCTACGTCGATGAACTCAATCTCGATTATGTCGGCGAGGAAGGCAGGGGCCGCAATGCCGTGGTGCGTTTCAAGGACGTGCCTTTCTTCTATCTGCCCTGGATGAATTTCTCGCTCAACAACCAGCGCAAGAGCGGTTTCCTGCCGCCAACGATCGGTTCGACCAGCAAGAGCGGTCTTGAAGTGACCGCCCCTTGGTACTGGAATATTGCTCCCAACATGGATGCGACGATCACCCCGCGCCTGATGACGCGCCGTGGCGTGCAGATCAATACCGAACTGCGCTATCTGCTCGATACGCAGTTGAATCGCAGCCAGCCCGGATTGCCGGACAAGGGGCAAGTGCGTTTCGAGTATCTGCCCAGCGACAACGTGGCAGGACGCGACCGTTACGGTTATGCACTCCAGCACAACCAGTACCTGGGACACGGCTTCACCGCGAACCTCAACCTGAATGGCGTTTCCGACGACAATTATTTCAGTGACCTGTCCACGCGAGTATCGCAGGTGTCGCAGGGGAACCTGCTGCGCCAGGGCGTCCTGACCTACGGCGGCCCTTGGTATACCGCCGTCCTCAACGTCCAGACTTACCAGACGCTGGGTGATCTGATCACTCCTTATCGACGCCTGCCGCAACTTTCCGCCAATGCGTTTCGCTATGACCTGCCGCTGGGTCTCGCTGTCAATCTGAATGCCGAGTACGTCAGCTTCGACCACCCGACCTATCTGCTCGGCAAGCGCACGACGCTCTACCCGCAACTGTCATTGCCGCTCGCGACCGCGGCATTTACACTGACGCCGAAGATCGGCATCCATGCGACGCAATACGCGCTCGACCAGCTGCAACGTCCCGGCCAGGACGGAATCGTGAACTGGGCGGGCGTACCTGCAAGCCAGAGCCGGGCATTGCCGATCTTCAGTGTCGATGGCGGCTTCGTCATGGAACGCAACACCGACTGGTTCGGCAAGGCGTTGGTGCAGACGCTCGAACCCCGCGCCTACTACGTCAATATTCCCCGCCGCGACCAGAGCAAGATTCCGATATTCGATACCGGGATTGCCGGTTTCAACTACGCGCAAATGTTTTCCGAGAACCGTTATGCCGGCGTTGACCGTATCGGGGATGCCAACGAGCTCACCCTGGCTGTTACTTCTCGCTTCCTCGATCCGGTCAGTGGCGCGGATCTGTTGCGTGCCACGCTGGGCACGCGCTACTACTTCAGCGACCAGCATGTAACCCTGCCGGGGGAAACGGCGCGCACCGAGCGCTCCGCCGATATTCTGGCCACACTGGCCGGTCAGGTGCTGCCATATACCTATGCCGACATCGGCTGGCAGTACAACCCGCGCAATGAGCGTACCGAGCGCCTGACGCTTGGCGGCCGCTATCGTCCCGAAGCGGGCAAGGTCATCAACGCCGGCTATCGTTACGCGCGCGACCTGCTCGGCCAGATCGACGTCTCGGCGCAATGGCCCCTGTTCGGTGGCTGGCACGGTGTCGGCCGCTACAACTACTCGACGAAGGAACATCGCGTCATCGAGATCATCGGCGGGCTCGAATATGATGCCGGTTGCTGGGTCGGACGCTTCGTCGTCCAGCGCCTGGCGACGATTGCCGATCAGCCGACGACGTCGATATTCTTCCAGCTGGAACTCAACGATTTCTCGCGCATCGGTTCCAATCCCATGCAACTTCTCCGCCGCAGCATCCCGGGCTATGGCGTCATCAATCAGCCGACCGCCGATCCGGTGTTCGCCGAAAACTGAAATTCGACCACCATGAGACTTGCATTCATCATCGCCTTGTTTGCCCTGTTTCCCGCTTTGGCCACGGCGCAGTCGCGCCAGCCCATCGCCGTCGATCGGGTCGTCGCCGTCGTCAACGACGAAGCGATCACCCTCAATGAGTTGCGCGACCGGTTCGCCACTGTCACGCGGCAGCTGCGCAGTCGGGGTACGCCATTGCCGGCCCGGGAGGTGCTCGAAAAGCAGTTGCTCGAACGACTGATCGTCGACCGCCTGCAGATGCAATTCGCCCGTGACAGCGGCTTGCGCATCCCGGATGCCGAACTCGATGCCGCGTTGCGCCGGATCGCCGAGAACAACCGCCTGTCGCTGGCGGAATTCCGCGCTGCCCTCGAGCGCGACGGCATCGCATGGAATCGTTTTCGCGAGGACATTCGCGAGGAGATGACCGTCGCCCGCCTGCGCGAGCGCGAAGTCGAGAGCCGTATCGTGGTTTCCGACGGGGAAATCGACAACTACCTCGCCCATCCCGAGCAGGCGAACCAGACGGCGCTGGTCACGCTCGGACACATCATCGTCCGCGTGCCCGAGCAGGCCGATCCTGCCAGGTTGAAACAGTTGCGGGCGCGGGCCGAGGAGGCGCTGGCGCGGGTGCGTGCCGGTGAGGATTTCGGCAAGGTGGCGGCGAGCTATTCGGAAGCGCCCGATGCCCTGTCGGGCGGCATCATCGAACCACGCCCCGCGGATCGGCTGCCGACTTTGTATGCCGAGGCGGTCGCCAAGCTGCAGCCCGGCGAAGCGAGCGAGATCCTGCGCAGTCCCGCCGGCTTTCACATCGTCAGACTGTTCGAGCGCAAGGGAGGAAGCGTCGGCGGCGCCCTGATCCGGCAAACGCAGGCACGCCACATCCTGATCAAGGTGAATGAATTGGTGTCGTCGGAAGAGGCACGTCACAAGCTGACCGGGCTCAAGGAACGCCTCGACAACGGCGGCGACTTCGCCGAACTGGCGCGGCTTTACTCCAACGATCTGTCGGCAGCGAAGGGCGGCGATCTCGGCTGGCTCTACCAGGGCGATACGGTACCGGATTTCGAACGCGCGATGGATGCGCTCAAACTCGGGGAAGTCGGCCAACCCGTGCGATCGCCGTTCGGTTGGCATTTGATCCAGGTACTCGAGCGCAAGAGCGCCGAACCCGGAGACGAAAGAAAACGGCTGCTCGCGCGCCAGGCGCTGCGCGAACGCAAGTCGGACGAAGCCTACGAAGACTGGCTGCGCCAGTTGCGTGATCGTGCCTACGTCGAGTACAGGCTTGAAGACCGATAAGCCAGTTATTGTCGTTACGTCCGGCGAGCCGGCGGGTATCGGTCCTGAGCTTTGTCTTGCGCTGGCAGGGCGGGAATTCCAGGCACAGCTGGTGGTGCTGGGCGACAAGCAGTTGATCGAGGAGCGCGCACGTCTGCTTGGCCGCAGCACCGCCGGACTCGATATCCTGCACGTTCCACTGGAGGTGCCGAGCCGGCCCGGCAGTCTGGATGTGCGCAACGCCGGCTACGTACTTGCCTTGCTGGATCGCGCGCTGGCGGGCTGCGTGTCCGGTGAATATGCCGCAATGGTCACCGGCCCGTTGCACAAGGGTGTCATCAACGATGCCGGTATCCCCTTCACCGGCCACACCGAATACCTCGCCGCCAAGACCCACACGCCGCGCGTCGTGATGATGCTCGCCGGCGCGGGGTTGCGTGTCGCACTGGCGACGACGCACCTGCCGCTGAAGGACGTTTCCGCAGCCATCACGCCACAAGAACTGGAAACCACGATCCGCATCCTGCATGCCGATTTGCGGACGAAGTTCGGCTTCGATCATCCGCGCATTCTCGTCGCCGGACTCAACCCGCATGCCGGCGAGGACGGCCACATGGGCATGGAGGAGATCGAGGTGATCACCCCGGTCCTCGACAAGCTGCGTGCAGAGGGAATGAACCTGATCGGCCCGCTGCCGGCTGACACGCTGTTCACGAAGAACGTGCTGGCGGGTTCGCACGCGCAACTCGCCATGTACCACGACCAGGGGCTCGCGGTGCTCAAGTATGCCGCGTTCGACGAGGGCATCAACGTCACGCTCGGCCTGCCAATCATCCGCACCTCGGTCGATCATGGCACGGCTTTCGATCTGGCCGGCACGGGCAAGGCGTCACCGACCAGCCTGTTCGCCGCGGTCGATGCCGCCATTGATATGGCACAGCGACACAAGGTGGCATGAGCTTGCACGGGCATCAAGCGCGCAAGCGCTTTGGCCAGAACTTTCTTGTCTCGCCCGGCATCATCCGCAAGATCGTGGATGCGATCGCACCGCGTTCCGGCGACACCGTCATCGAAATCGGGCCGGGACTGGGCGCGCTGACCGCGCCGTTGCTCGAGCGGCTCGACCATCTGCATGTCGTCGAGATCGACCGCGACCTGATTGCCCGGTTGCGAGAGCGCTTCCCTGCCGAGCGGCTTGCCATTCACGAAGGCGATGCGCTGCAATTCGACTTCGGCCAACTCAAAGCGGCCGGCCCGCTCAAGGTCGTCGGTAACCTGCCCTACAACATTTCCAGCCCGCTGCTGTTCCATCTCGCTGCAGTGGCCGACAAGGTCAGCGAGATGCACTTCATGCTGCAGAAGGAAGTGGTCGATCGCATGGTCGCCGTGCCGGGTTCGGGCGAGTTCGGGCGTCTCTCGGTGATGCTGCAATACCGTTTCCACATGGAACGACTATTCATTGTGCCGCCCGGCGCCTTCGATCCGCCGCCCAAGGTCGATTCGGCGATCGTGCGCATGATTCCCATCGACTTCGCGAAAGTCGGCGCTGGCGGGACGGCATGCGTGGCACTTGATCCGGAATTGTTCGCGCGACTGGTGACGGCGGCGTTTTCACAGCGTCGCAAGATGCTGCGCAACACCTTGAAGGAGTTTGGTGGCGAGGCGTTGCTGGAAGCGCAGGGTATCGCACCGACCGCGCGCGCCGAAACGCTGGCGGTGGCAGATTATGTGCGCTTGAGCAATGCGCTGACCGCGGCGCAAAAATGAAAAACGCCCGGGGGGAGGCGATCCCCCGGGCGCTTCCCGTACGACTGCCCGATCAGTCGGCCTGCTTGCGCAGGAAGGCCGGAATGTCGTACTTGTCCATCCCGGTGTCCGACATGGCCTGCGCGCGGCTGTCGCGGTTGCCGCGCGGGTTGGGCGTGAAGAAGTCGTCGAGGCTGCCGGCGCCGGCATTGCTGCCCGCGATGTTCATCACACCGGCGGCTGGATCGCTTGGCGCGGCGGGCACCGCAGGCATGGGCGGCAGGTCGTAGGTGCCGGTACGCTGGCCGCGGCCTTCGCCATACACGAGCTTCGGCTGAACCTTGGACTTGGTGCCGAGGCCGGTCGCGACGACCGTCACGCGCAGCTGGTCTTCCATCGTGTCGTCGAACACCGCGCCGCAGATCACGGTCGCTTCGGGCGCCGTGTAGGTGTGGATGGTGTTCATCACTTCCTGGTATTCCTTGAGGCCGAGCGAGCTGCTGGCGGTGATGTTGACCAGCACGCCCTTCGCGCCGGACAACTCGATGCCTTCAAGCAGCGGGCTGGCGACGGCCTGTTCGGCGGCGAGGCGGGCGCGATCAACGCCGGCCGCACTGGCCGAGCCCATCATCGCCTTGCCCATCTCCCCCATCACCGTGCGCACGTCCTCGAAGTCGACGTTCACCAGGCCGGGCACGTTGATGATCTCCGAAATGCCGCCGACGGCGTTTTTCAGCACGTTGTCGGCCGCCTTGAAGGCCTCGAGCATGCTGACGTCTTCGCCGAGCACTTCCATGAGCTTTTCGTTGAGGATGACGATCAGCGAATCGACATGCTGGGCCAGTTCGCCCAGCCCTTCTTCGGCAAGCTTGCCGCGGCGGCCTTCGAAGGTAAAGGGTTTGGTGACCACGGCAACGGTCAGGATGCCCAGTTCGCGCGCCACTTCGGCGATCACGGGCGCAGCCCCGGTCCCGGTGCCGCCGCCCATGCCAGCGGTAATGAAGCACATGTTGGCGCCACGCAGCATGTCGGCAATGTGCTCACGCTCGTTGCGCGCATGCTCGCGCGCCCGTTCGGGTTTGCCGCCGGCACCGAGGCCAGGGCCGAGCTGCAACTTGACGCCCGCCGAGGAATACTTGAGCGCTTGTGCGTCGGTATTGCAGCAAATGAATTCCACGCCACCCACGCCTTCGCGGATCATGTGTTCGACGGCATTGCCGCCGGCGCCGCCGACGCCGATCACCTTGATGATCGTGTCATTTGCGTCCCTGTCGATGATTTCAAACATTTCGCCTCTCCTTTTGTTGCTGAAAACGGTTGCCAAAAAAGTTAAAGATTGCGTGCAAACCAGGCGCGCATTCGCCCGAATACCTGTCCCATGCTCATCGGCGATTCCTTGCTGCCTCGCTGTTGCTGCGACACGCCCTCGAGCAGCAGGCCCATCGCCGTCGCGTAGCGCGGGTTCCTGATGAAATCGCGTAGATTGCCGGCGTAGTGGGGCATGCCGACCTTGACCGTGTTGTGGAAGATCTCCTCGCCCAGCTCCGCCATGCCGGGCATCTGGGCACTGCCGCCGGTCAGCACGATGCCGGCGCGCAGCAGGCGCGCGTAGCCGCTCTTGGTCAGCTCGTCCTGCACCTTCTGGAAGATTTCCTCGACGCGCGGCTGGATGAAGCCGGCCAGCGTCGCACGCGACAGGCTGGTCGCCGGGCGGTCGCCGACGCCCGGCACTTCAAGCATCTCCTCGGGATCGGCGAGCTGGTGCAGCGCCACGCCGTAGCGCAGCTTGATCTCCTCGGCGTCCTGCGTCGAGGTCCGCAGCGCGATGGCGATGTCGTTGGTGATCTGGTCACCGGCGATCGGGATCACGGCGGTATGGCGGATCGCGCCCTGGGTGAACACGGCGATGTCGGTGGTGCCGCCGCCGATGTCGACGAGGCAGACGCCGACGTCCTTCTCGTCGTCGGTCAGCACGGCATTGCCCGAGGCGAGCGGCTGCAGCACGAGGTCGATGACTTCGAGGCCGCAGCGGCGCACGCATTTGACGATGTTCTGCACGGCGGTGACAGCGCCGGTGACGAGATGGACCTTCACCTCGAGGCGGCGTGCATCCATGCCGATTGGCTCCTTGACGCCATCCTGCCCGTCGACGATGAACTCCTGCACCAGCGTGTGGAGGATCTGGTCGTCGGCGGAGATCGGCGTGGCGTTGGCAGCCTCGATGGCGCGTGCGACGTCGTACTGCGTGACTTCCTTGTCCTTCACCACGGCCATGCCGTTGGAATCCTTGCTCTTGATGTGGCCGCCGGCGATGCCCGTATAGACTTCCTTGACCTTGCAGCCGGCCATCATCTCGACTTCGGCGATGGCCTTGGAGATGCTGTTGACCGTCGCCTCGATATTCACGACGACGCCCTTCCGCAAGCCGCGCGCTTCCTGCGTGTCCTGCGTGCCGAGGCCGAGGATCGCGAGCTGGCCCTCCGGATTCACCTCGGCGACGATGGCGACGATTTTCGAGGTGCCGATGTCGAGGCCGACGATCAGGTCGCGGTTCTTGTCCTTGCTCATGACTTTTGTCCTGCTGCTGTTTTCGCCGGGAGGATGACGCGTTCCGTCCCGGCCAGCGTGAAACCGCTGGGATAGCGCATGTCGATGCCGCGTACGCTGCCGAAGCGCGCCTTGATCGTGTCGTAGTGCGCGACGAAACGCGTCAGGCGCTCCTTGAGCATCTGCTCTTCCTGCTCGCGGCCGAGATCGATCACCGCGCCGTCGTCAAGCTTGAGGCGCCAGGCGCGACGCTGCGACAGGGATACCGAGCTGGCGCTGCGACCGATAGCGGCCAGCGCAGCGTTGAACGCATCGTGACGGACGAGGATTTCAGCCGCCGAACCTTCCGGGCCGCTGAAGCGCGGCAGTGCAGGCACATTCTCCGGCAGGTCCGCCACGAAGACCTCGCCCTGCTTGTTGACCAGCCCTGGTTCGCCATTCAAATGCCGCCACTGCGCCACGGCTTCGTGTTCCTCGATCGTGAGGGACAGGCCGTCGGGCCAGAGCCGACGCACCGCCGCATTCCGTACCCAGGGCAATTTTTCGATGGCTGTGCGGGCCGCTTCCAGATCGACGGTGAAGAAATTGCCGACCACGGTGGTCCGCGCAACATGAGCAATTTGCTCGGCCGACACACGCTGGGGTGCTTCCGCCAGCACCACTTCGCGCAGGGGAAATACCGGCAGGCGCTGCAGGGCGGTCAGCGCCGCCCAGGCGATCCCGGCGATGCCGAGCACGGTCAGCACGTCCGCCAGCAGGTTGAGCAATGTCGGCTGGTGCCACAGGCCAGCCGGTTCCGCGTTGCGGCTGTTTGCCCCGGTCTTAGGCTTGGCCACAGCGCGCCTCCGCGAGAATCTGCAGCACCAGCGTGCCGAAGTCGATGCCGGCGGCGCGCGCCGCCATCGGCACCAGCGAGTGGCCGGTCATGCCCGGCGCAGTGTTCATTTCGAGCAGGCTGAAGCTGCCATCGGCGCGCAGGATCAGGTCGGCACGGCCCCAGCCGCGGCAGCCCAGCGCATCGAAGGCGGCCAGTACGATCTTGCCGATCTCGGCTTCCTTCGTCGCTTTGACTCCGGCGGGGCAGTGATACTTCACGACGTCGGTGAAGTACTTGTTCTGATAGTCGTAGCGGCCTTCGGGTGCCTCGATGCGCACCAGCGGCAGAGCCGTGCGGCCAAGCACCGCGGCGGTCAGTTCGGTGCCGGCGACGAACTCCTCGGCCATTACCTCTTCTTGCCGGCCGTCGGGCAGGGTCGCGGCAGCAGCGAAGGCCGCGGCGAACTCCTCCAGCTGGGTGATCTTTGTCACGCCGATCGACGAGCCTTCGCGCACCGGCTTGACGATCAGCGGCAGACCCAATTCGGCGATCACGCTGGTGCCCTCGGCGGCGGAGGCAACGCGCCGCGAGCGTGGCGTCGGAATGCCGGCCGCCTGCCAGAGCAGCTTGGTGCGGATCTTGTCCATCGCCAGTGCCGAGGCCATCACACCGCTGCCGGTGTAGGGAATCTTCATGAGATCGAGCGCGGCCTGCACCGTGCCATCCTCGCCATCGCCGCCGTGCAGGATGATGAAGGCGCGATTGGGTTTCTGTTCAGCCAGCGTCCAGATCGACTGCACGGCCGGATCGAAGGAGAAGGCATCGACGCCGTCGGCGAGGAGCGCGTCAAGCACCGCCTGGCCCGAGATCAGCGAAATCTCGCGCTCGGCGGAAGAGCCGCCCATCAACACTGCCACCTTGCCAAACTCGCTCGCCATCACACCCTGACTCCAAGGATGCGCACTTCGCGCACCAGTTCCACGCCGAATTGTTCACGTACCTCGGCCTGAATTCGGCCGATTAAGCTTTCTATCGCGGCAGCGTTCGCTTTGCCCCCCGGATTAACGATGAAATTCGCATGCTTTTCGGACACCCTCGCGCCGCCTTCCTCGACCCCTTTCAGGCCGGCCGCTTCGATGAGCCGCGCGGCGTAATCGCCGGGCGGATTGCGGAACACCGAACCGGCGTTCGGCAGCTGCAGCGGCTGGCTCGCGATGCGCTTTTCGAGCAGCGTCTTGATCGTTGCGCGTGCGGTTGCCGCGTCACCAGCGGGGAAGCGCAGCCAGGAGGCAACGAAGATTTCGTCGGTGGCGACCTTGAGGCCGCAATGGCGGTAGGCGATGGCGAAATCCGCCGGCGTGCGGTCGATAAGTTCACCCTTGCGGGTCAGCATCCGCACGCGTTCGACGTAGGACCAGATCTCACCGCCGTGGCAGCCGGCGTTCATCGCCAGCGCGCCGCCGAGCGTGCCGGGGATGCCGGCGAGGAATTCGGCGCCGGCGAAGTTGTGGTTCGCCGCGAAGCGCGCCACCTTCGGCGAGGACACGCCAGCCTCGGCGTAGATCGTGCCGTCCGCTTCCAGTCGCAACACATCGAGCGCGCCGTGGGTGAAGATGGCCGTGCCATCGAAGCCGCCGTCGCGGATCAGCAGGTTCGAGCCAAGGCCGACCATCAACAGCGGTTCGTCGTGGCGCATGCCAGCCATGAAACTTGCGAGGTCATCGACGGCACGCGGGAAGCAGGCCTTGGCGACGCGCCCGCCGGCGCGCCAGGTCACGTGTCCGGCCATCGGTTCGTCGGGACGGATATCCATCAGGCAGCCACCAGTTTGGCCGGTACTGAGCCGATGGAACCGGCGCCGAGGGTGATGACGACGTCGCCATCCTGCGCGCTATCGAGGATGGCCTGCGGCATGGCGGTGATGTCCTCGACGAACACCGGCTCGACCTTGCCGGCGACGCGCAGCGCGCGCGCCAGCGAACGGCCGTCGGCGGCGACGATCGGTGCTTCGCCCGCCGCATAGACCTCGGCGAGTAGCACGGCGTCGGCGGCGGAGAGCACCTTGACGAAATCCTCGAAGCAGTCGCGCGTGCGTGTGTAGCGGTGCGGCTGGAAGGCCAGCACGATACGGCGGCCCGGGAAGGCGCCGCGCGCGGCGGCCAGCGTGGCGGCCATCTCGGCCGGGTGGTGGCCATAGTCGTCGATCAGCGTGAAAGTGCCACCTGCCGGGAGCTTGACCTCGCCGTAGCGCTGGAAGCGCCGGCCGACGCCGTTGAATTCCGCCAGTGCCTTCTGGATTGCCGTATCGCCGGCGCCGACTTCCGTGGCGACCGCGATCGCCGCCAGCGCATTGCGCACGTTGTGCTCGCCGGGGAGGTTGAGCGTGACGGGGAAGCGCGACACCGAGCCGTTGGTCCGTACGCAGTCGAAGTGCATCCGGCCAGCGTCGGCACGTATGTTTTCGGCGCGGATGTTGGCGCCTTCGGAAAAGCCCTCAGCGCAGCCATAAGTGACGACCTGCTTGGCGATCCGCGGCAGGATCTCGCGCACCTGCGGATCGTCGACGCACATCACCGCGACGCCATAGAAGGGCAGGCGATGCACGAAGTCGACGAAGGCCTGCTTGAGCTTGCCGAAGTCCTGGCCGTAAGTGTCCATGTGGTCCTGGTCGATGTTGGTGACCACGGAGATCACCGGCGAGAGGAACAGGAAGGAGGCGTCGGATTCGTCGGCCTCGGCGACAAGAAACTCGCCGCTGCCGAGGCGAGCGTTCGCGCCGGCCGAGTTGAGCCGGCCGCCGATGACGAAGGTCGGATCGAGGCCAGCCTCCGCGAGGCAGCTCGCGGTCAGGCTGGTCGTCGTCGTCTTGCCGTGCGTGCCGGCGATGGCGATGCCCTGTTTGAGGCGCATCAGCTCGGCGAGCATCTGCGCGCGCGGTACGATGGGAATGTGATGTTCGCGGGCCGCGAGGACTTCCGGGTTGTCGCTTTTCACAGCCGTCGAAGTGACGACGGCATCGGCGCCCGTGACGTTCTCGGCGGTGTGACCGATGGTAACGCGCACGCCTTTTTCGGCGAGCCGGCGCGTGGTGGCCGAGGCGGCGAGGTCAGAGCCGCTGACCTCGAAGCCCTGGTTGGCGAGCACCTCGGCGATGCCCGACATGCCGGAACCGCCGACACCGACGAAATGGATGCGTTTGACTTTATGTTTCATCGACTGACCTCTTCACAGGTGGACGCCACGGCGGTAGTGGCGTCGGGCATCGCCAGCGCGCGGGCCTTCTCCGCCATTTCGAGCAGCTGCGGACGCTTCAGGTCGCGGATCAGTGCAAGTCGTTCTGGCGTCAGCTCGTGCTGCGGCAGGAGGATCGCCGCGCCGGCGCTGGCGAGGAAGCGCGCGTTCGTGGTCTGGTGATCGTCGACTGCATGAGGGAAGGGGACGAGGATGCTCGCAACGCCCGCGCAGGCGAGCTCGGCGATGGTCAGTGCGCCGGCGCGGCAGATCACGAGGTCGGCCCAGGCGTAGGCGCCGGCCATGTCCTCGATGAAGGCGACGGTATGTCCCTTGACGCCCGCGGCGGCATAAGCTCCACGCAGCGCCTCGAGATGTTTCTCGCCCGACTGATGCACGACCTCCGGCCGCTCTTCCTCGGGCAGCAGCGCGAGCGCCTTGGGCACGGTGTCGTTCAGGGCTTGTGCGCCGAGGCTGCCGCCGAGTACGAGTACATGCAGGCGTTCCTCGCCGCGCTGTGCGTAGTTGAAACTCGGCGCTGGCAGGACGGCAATCTCCGGCCGCACGGGATTGCCGATCCATTGCCCCTTCTTGAGCACTTCCGGAAAGCCGGTCAGCACGCGGTCGGCGACGCCGGCGAGCACCTTGTTGGCTAGACCGGCGATCGAGTTCTGCTCGTGCAGCACCAGCGGGATGCCGCGCAGCGCCGCCATCATGCCGCCGGGAAAACTGATGAAGCCACCGAGGCCGAGCACGACGTTCGGGCGGATACGCCCGAAGGCCTGCCACGCCTGCCAGAAGCCGCGCAACAGGTTGAAGGGCAGCAACAGCTTGCGCAGGATGCCCTTGCCACGCAGGGCGCCGAAGCGTACCCAGGCCATCTCGTACTTGCGGGCCGGTACAAGACGGGCCTCCATGCCGTCCGGATTGCCCATCCAGACGACCTTCCAGCCCGCATCGCGCAATGCGTCGGCGACAGCGAGGCCGGGCATGATGTGGCCGCCCGTGCCGCCTGCCATGATCACGATCGACTTGCTCATGCCGGCAGTCCCCGCATGAGCCGACGGTTCTCGTAGTCCACGCGCAGCAGCACGGCGAGAGCGAGGCAGTTGGCGACGATGCCCGAGCCGCCGAAGCTCATCAGCGGCAGCGTCAGGCCCTTGGTCGGCAGCAGGCCCATGTTGACGCCCATGTTGATGAAGCTCTGGAAACCGAACCAGATGCCGAAGCCCTGCGCGACGAGGCCGGCATATACGCGGTCGAGTAGCAGCGCCTGCCTGCCGACCATGAAGCAGCGCCAGGTCAGCAGCGCGAACAGGCCGACGACGACGACGACGCCGGCGAAGCCGAGTTCCTCGGCGATCACGGCGAGCAGGAAGTCAGTATGCGCCTCGGGCAGGTAGAACAGCTTCTCGACACTGGCGCCGAGGCCGACGCCGAACCATTCGCCGCGCCCGAAGGCGATCAGCGCGTGCGAGAGCTGGTAGCCCTTGCCGAAGGCATCGCGCCACGGGTCCATGTAGCTGATGATGCGCTCCCAGCGATAGGGCGAGGACAGGATCAGCAGCGCGAAGGCGATCGCCATCGCGATGATCAGGAAGGCGAACAGCCGGCCGTTCATGCCGCCGAGGAAAAGGATACCCATCGCGATGCTGATGATGACGACGAAGGCACCGAAATCCGGTTCGCGCAGCAGCAAACCGGCGACGACGATCATTACCGCCGCGAGCGGCACGAAGCCGCGCCGGAAGCTGTCCATCTCGGTGAGCTTGCGCGCCGTGTAGTCGGCGGCATACAGGACGGCGAACAGCTTCATCAACTCCGAGGGTTGCAGGTTGATGGGGCCAAGGCCGATCCAGCGCTGCGCGCCATTGACCGACTTGCCGATGCCGGGAATCAGCACGACGGCGAGCAGGATCACGCCGCCGAGGAACAGCCAGGGCGCGAACTGCTGCCAGAAGCGCAGCGGGATCTGAAAGGCGATCAGCGCGCCGACGAGGCCGATGGCGAGGAAAACCGTGTGGCGGATCAGGAAGAAGGTCGGCGAGTGTCCGGTGAAGGCCGAGCCTTCGGCGGTGGCGATCGAGGCCGAGTAGACCATCACCAGCCCGATCAGCAGCAGCGCAAGCGCCGGCCAGAGCAGCAGCGGGTCGATCTCGGTCGGCGCGGTTGATGTCCTGCCGAGACGTTGGCCGAAGGTGGCAGTGTTCATGACTTCAGCGCCCCTACTGCCGAGCGGAAGACGTCGGCGCGATGGCCGTAGTTGCGGAACATGTCGTAGCTCGCGCAGGCGGGCGAGAGCAGTACGGCATCGCCGGATTGCGCCAGCGCGGCGCTCTGACGCACGGCGTCATCCATGTCCACTGCGTTCAGCACGGGGACATTGCAGCCATCGATGGCGGCACCGATCAGCGGCCCGTCACGGCCGATCAGCACGACGGCGCGCGCGTGCGCGGCGACCGCGGCCTTGAGCGGTGAAAAGTCCTGGCCTTTGCCGTCACCACCAAGAATGACCACCGACTTGCAACCGACGCCGCCGAGCCCTTCCAGCGCGGCGACCGTCGCGCCGACGTTGGTGCCTTTCGAGTCGTCGTACCAGGTCACGCCGGCGAGCGTGGTTACCTTCTCGACGCGATGCGCGAGGCCCTTGAAGCTGCGCAGCGCAGGCAGCAGGCTCACCGCATCGATGCCGATGGCGTGCACCAGCGCCAGCGCGGCGAGCGCATTGGCGGCATTGTGCAGACCGGCAATCGGCAGCTCGGACACCGGCATCAGGAAGCGACTGCCCTGCATCAGCCAGGTTTCGCCGCGGTTCTGCCGCAGGCCGAAGTCCTCTTCGGCAGCCGGGGCGTCGGTGCCGAAGCTGATCAGCTTGCGCCCCGGTATCGCCATGCGCCGCACGCGCGTATCGTCGCGATTGAGCACCTGCGCTCCATCGCCATGGAAGATGCGCGTCTTGGTCAGCGCATAATCGTCCAGGTCGATATAGCGGTCGAGGTGGTCGTCGCTGATGTTGAGTACCGTCGCTGCCGTGGCGTTCAGCGTCTCTGTGGTTTCGAGCTGGAAGCTCGACAGCTCAAGCACCCAGGCTTGCGGCAGCGCCCCCTTGTCCTGATAGTTCATCAGCGCGGTCAGCGCGGCGGGCGAGATGTTGCCGGCGACACCGACGCTGCGGCCGGTGGACGCGATCAGGTGGCCGGTGAGCGTGGTGGTGGTGGTCTTGCCATTGGTGCCGGTGATCGCCAGCACCGGCACGTGTTGTTTCAAGTGCCGCAGTGCCTGCGCGAACAGTTCGATTTCGCCGACGACCGGGATGCCCTGCGCGCGGGCATGGATGACGACGAGGATGCCGGGCGACAGGCCCGGCGACAGCACCAGCAGGTCGATGCCGTCGAGCAGCGACTTGTCGAACTCGCCGGTGCGAAAGTCGGCGCTGGCGAGACGGCACTTCAGCTCCTCCAGCCCCGGCGGATTCGTGCGCGTGTCGGCCACGCGCAGATGCGCGCCCTGCCGGTCGCACCAGCGCGCGGCAGCGAGGCCGGATTCGCCGAGGCCGAGGATGAGGACGTGCTTGCCGTGCAGGTCCATCAGCGGATCTTCAGGGTGGACAGCCCGACCAGCACGAGCAGGATGGTGATGATCCAGAAGCGCACGACGACCTGCGTTTCCTTCCAGCCCACCTGCTCGTAGTGATGGTGCAGCGGCGCCATCAGCAGGATGCGCTGCCCCGTGCCGGTGCGCCACTTGGTATATTTGAACCAGCTGACCTGCAGCATCACCGAGACCGTTTCGGCGACGAACACGCCGCCCATGACGAACAGCACGATCTCCTGCCGCGTGATGACTGCGACCGTGCCGAGTGCCGCACCGAGCGCCAGCGCGCCGACGTCGCCCATGAAGACCTCCGCCGGATAAGCGTTGAACCAGAGGAAGCCGAGCCCAGCCCCGGCGAGCGCGCCGCAGAATACCGTCAGTTCGCCCGCGCCCGGGATGTAGGGCAGCAGCAGGTATTTCGAGAAACCGACGTGGCCGGCGACGTAGGCGAAGATGCCGAGCGCCGCGCCGACCATCACCGTCGGCAGGATGGCGAGGCCGTCGAGGCCGTCGGTCAGGTTGACCGCGTTGCTCGAACCGACGATGACGAGGTAGGTGAGGATCATGAAGCCGAAGATGCCGAGCGGGTAGGAGATGCTCTTGAAGAAGGGCACGATCAGGTCGGTCTTGGTCGGCAGTTCGAGCGTGAAGCCGCTGCCGATCCATTGCAGGAAGAGCTGGAAGGCTTTTTCGCTGCTCGGCGCGGAGATCGAGAAGGCGATCCACACGGCGGCGACGATGCCGATGACGGTTTGCCAGAAGAACTTCGCCTTCGCCGACAGGCCCTTCGGGTTGCGATAGACCACTTTGCGCCAGTCGTCGACCCAGCCCACCGCGCCGTAGCCGAAGGTGACGATCAGCACGATCCAGACGAAGCGGTTCGTCAGGTCGGCCCACAGCAGCGTGGCGATGCCGAGCGACAGCAGGATCAGCGCGCCGCCCATGGTCGGCGTGCCCGACTTGGCGAGGTGCGTCTGCGGACCGTCGGTACGCACCGCCTGGCCGATCTTCTTCGCCGCCAGCCAGCGGATCAGCGCCGGGCCGAGCAGGAAGGCAATCGTCAGCGCGGTCATCGTCGCCAGCACGGCGCGCAGCGTGATGTAGTTGAAGACGTTGAAGGCGCGGATGTCCTGCGCCAGCCACTGGAATAGTTCAAGCAGCATGTGGCTTCTCCAGAATTTCCGCGACGATGCGTTCCATCTTCATGAAGCGCGAGCCCTTGACGAGCACGGTGGTGTCCTTGTCCATGAGCGGCTTGAGTGCCGCGACGAGCGTGGCGACATCCTTGCAGTGCCGCCCGCCTTCGCCGAAATTGCACGCGGCGGCTGCGCTCTTTTCGCCGAGCGCGAAGAGGAGTTCGATGCCCTGGCTCTTGGCATGGCCGCCGATTTCGTCGTGCAACTGGCCCGCCGCTTCGCCGACCTCGCCCATGTCGCCCATGACGAAGATGCGCCGGCCGGGCAGCGCAGCGAGCACATCGATCGCGGCGCGCATCGAATCCGGGTTGGCGTTGTAGCTGTCGTCGATCACTGTCGCGCCACCGTGACCCGCTTTGTGCTGGAGCCGTCCCGGCATGCCCGTGTAGTTGGACAAGCCGCGCACGATCGGCGCGAGCGGCACGCCGGCGGCGATGCAGGCCGCCGCGGCGGCAAGCGCGTTGCACGCGTTGTGATGTCCCGGTACTTGTAATGCTACGGCCGCCGCACCGAGCGGCGTCGTCAGTTCGAGCAGGCCACCTGCACCCTGAGCGGCCCAGACGCCGCGGACGTCGGCCGTGGGTGTGAAACCGAAGCTGAGGGTGCGCCGATCGCGATTCATGTCCTGCCAGAGCGGGGCATTCGGATCGTCGGCATTGATGACCGCCACGCCGATGTCGGCAAGCCCCTCAAAGATTTCGCCCTTGGCGCGCGCCACATCGGTCACTGTGCCGAGCCCGGCGAGGTGGGCGCGCTGGGCATTGTTGACGAGAGCGACGGTCGGTTTGGCGATCCGGGTGAGATAGGCGATCTCACCCGGATGGTTCATGCCCATTTCGATTACCGCCGCGTGGTGCGGCGCATGCAGCTTGAGCAGGGTCAGCGGCAGGCCGATGTCGTTGTTGAGGTTGCCGCTCGTCGCCAGCACGGCGTGCTGGCCGAAGTCGGCGCGCAGGATCGCGGCGCACATTTCCTTGACGGTGGTCTTGCCGTTGCTGCCGGTGACGCCGATCAGCGGGATATGGAAACGGGCGCGCCATTGGGCGGCGAGCTGGCCGAGCGCGAGGCGCGTATCGGCGACGCCGATCAGCGGCAGATGGGCATGCGCAGCGGCCCAGTCGGTGCTCACCAGTGCGCAGTTCGCGCCCTGCGCCAGTGCCTGCTCGACGTAGTCATGGCCGTCGAAGCGCTCGCCCCTGAGCGCGACGAACAGCATGCCGGGCATGATTGCGCGCGAATCGGTGCCGACGCTGGTGAATTCCACATCGCGGCCGGTCTGCATGCCGTTGAGGATCAGCGCAGCGGCAGAGATCATCAGCATTGATTTTCTCCATGCCGTCCCGCCAGCGCCGATTTTGCGCAGTCGAGATCGGAGAAGGGTGTCCGCACGCCGGCGATTTCCTGATATGGCTCGTGGCCCTTGCCCGCGATCAGGATCACGTCACGGGTGTCGGCCGCTGCGATCGCCGCGTTGATCGCTGCGGCGCGATCCGCTTCGACGGCGGGCTTCGATTGCATGCCGGCGAGAATCTGCGCGATGATCGCCTGCGGATCTTCGCTGCGCGGGTTGTCGCTGGTCACCACCACCGCATCGGCGAGCCGCTCGGCGATGGCGCCCATCTGCGGACGTTTGCCCGGGTCGCGGTCGCCGCCGCAGCCGAAGACGCAGAGCAACTGGCCGCCGCGCGCCTGCGTCGTGCCGCGCAGCGTGGTCAGCACCTTTTCGAGCGCGTCGGGCGAATGGGCGTAGTCGACGACGACCAGCGGGGCATCCTTGCCACCGACGGGCTGCATGCGGCCGGCCGGCGGGACGATATGTCGCAGCACGCCGGCGATATCCGCCAGCGTTTCGTCACCGGCCAGCAGTGCACCGATGACGCCGAGCAAATTCGACGCGTTGAAACGCCCGACGATGGGCGCCTCGAAGCGCACGCCGTCGAGCGTGAAGGCGATGCCATGGCCGCTTTCGGACAGGTCAATCGCGCGCAACACGCGATCGCAACCATTTTCGTCGCCGAGCGTGTAGCCGATTGTCGGCAAGCGTCCCTTGAGCGAAGCGGCGAGTTCGCGGCCACAGGGATCGTCGAGGTTAAGCACCGCATGGCCGAGGCCGGGCCACTCGAACAGCTTCGCCTTGGCGGCGCCGTAGGCGGCCATCGAGCCGTGGTATTCGAGGTGGTCGCGCGTCAGGTTGGTATAGACCGCGACATCGAAGTGCGCGCCGTTGGCGCGACCCTGGTCGAGGCCGATCGAGGAGACTTCCATCGCGCAGGCCACCGCGCCTTCCCGCACAAAGCGGGCGAGGGTGGCATGCAAGGTCACCGCATCGGGCGTCGTGTTCGGACTGTCCTCGAAGCTGGGAGGGAAGCCGTTGCCCAGCGTGCCGATCACGCCGCACTTGCAACCGAGCGCGGTCATTGCCTGCGCGATCCATTGCGAGGTGGAGGTCTTGCCGTTGGTACCGGTGACGCCACAGAGCCAGAGTTGTTCCGAGGGCCGGCCATAGACGAGATGGGCGATCTCGCCGGCATGGTGGCCCAGTTGCTCGATCTCGATCACCGGTGCCGTCTCGCCAGCGCCGAGTTTCATGCCCGCTTCGGCCAGCACCGCCGCAGCACCGCGCGCGAGGGCATCGGCGATGAACCTGCGGCCGTCGACGTGTGCACCGGGCAGGGCGAGGAAGATGTCGCCGGGTTGCACCTTGCGCGAGTCGAGCGTCAGGCGTGTCGGCGTGATGCCGCGCGCCTTGAGGTTGTCGAGGAGGCTGGCCGCCATGCTCACATTTCCTCCTTGGCCGGCGCGGCATTGGCGTTGGCGATCTGGAGTGGGCGAGGCGTGTCGTCGGGCGGTACGCCGAGCGCACGCAGCGCGCTGCCCATCACGCTGGAAAAGACCGGCGCGGCGACCTCGCCGCCGTAATACTTGCCGGCCGAGGGTTCGTCGATCATTACCGCGACGATCAGGCGCGGATCGGAGACCGGTGCGAAGCCGACGAAGGCGGAGACATATTTGTTGGCATAGACGCCGCCGTCGAGCTTGTGGGCGGTGCCGGTCTTGCCGGCGACGCGGTAGCCGGCGACTTGCGCCTTGGGCGCCGTGCCACCGGGCTGCACCGCCATTTCCAGCATGGCGCGCATCTCGCGGGCGGTCTGCTCGGAGAACACGCGCACGCCGACGGCGGGCGGAGCATCGACGCGTGCCAGCGAGAGCGGCACGAGGTCGCCATCACGCGCGAAAGCCTGGTAGGCGCGGGCGAGCTGGATCAGCGTCACCGAAATGCCGTGGCCGTAGGACATCGTCGCCTGTTCGATCGGCCGCCAGCGTTTCCACGGCCGCAGGCGGCCGCCGGCCTCGCCGGGGAAGCCGAGCTTGAGCGGCTGGCCGAAACCGAGCTTGTCGAACATCGTCCACATGTCCTCGTAGGACATGTTCAGTGCCATTTTCGAGACGCCGACGTTGGAGGATTTCTGGATTACCTGCGCGACCGAGAGCACGCCATGCGGGTGTGCGTCATGAATCGTCGCACTGCCGATGGTGAGTCGGCCCGGCGCAGTCTGGATCGGCGTATCGAAGCGGACGTGTCCCTTGTCGAGTGCCAGCGCGACAGTGAAAGGCTTGAAGGTCGAGCCGGGCTCGAAGGTGTCGGTGAAGGCGCGGTTGCGCAGTTGTGCTCCCGAGAGCTTCGTGCGGTTGTTCGGGTTGTAGGTAGGCAGGTTCGCGAGCGCCAGCACTTCGCCGCTCTTGGCGTCGAGCACGACGATGCCGCCGGCCTTGGCC
>ERZ1645187.1010-NODE-1010-length-26697-cov-37.489565_pt1 | contig 26697 bp, 26 predicted proteins | sample MGYA00575352_ERZ1645187 | MGnify/ENA primary metagenome ERZ1645187 (study PRJEB40837, sample SAMN11349314) | freshwater sediment metagenome | isolation source: river sediment | host: Sediment | place: India: Wazaribad , New Delhi | collected 2017-02-21 ...
CGTTGGCGCGCACCGACACGTTCATGCCGATGAAGCCGGCCGCGCCCGAGAGCACGGCGCCGATCAGGAAGCCGACGGCCACGAGCCAGCCGAGCAGCAGGCCGAGAACGACGAAGATCACGACGCCGACGATGCCGATGGTCGTGTACTGACGGTTGAGATAGGCGCGCGCGCCTTCGGCGATCGCGCCGGCGATCTCCTGCATGCGGGCGTTGCCGGCGTCGGCGGCCATCAGCTTGGAGCTGGTGACGACGCCATACACCACGGCGAGCAAGCCGCCGAGAATGATGAGCCAAATGGGATTCATGAGTTTTCCGTCCCTCTAGTCCGAAACTCTGAGCCGGACGGCGAACGCCCGGACGGGGCGGAGACAGTCCCCCGCCACGATTTGGGCGTTCTTCTGCCAGAAAGCGCGCGCAATCGCAATGCGATGACGCAGGCGGAAACGGAATATTAAGACTTAAGTCGGCGCCAAAACCGACACGCGCGTGACGCCGGTCAAGTCGCGGCGGCGCGCAGCTTCCAGGCGCGCAACGCCAGCGCCGTCATAGCCAATGCGACAGGCGGAAAAACCACGTAATTCACCATGTCCCAGCCGTAATCGGTGAGCAGCTTGCCGGAGGAAAACGAGCCAAGCGCCATGGTGCCGAAGACGAGAAAGTCGTTGAAGGCCTGAACCTTGTTCTTTTCCAGCGGGCTATGCGTCTCGACCACCATGGCGGAGGCGCCGATGAAACCGAAATTCCAGCCGACTCCCAGCAAAATCAGCCCTGTCCAGAAATGGCCGACGCTCAGGCCCGACAGGTCGACGATGGCGGCCGCGGCCTCCAGCGCCAGACCGAGCGCGACGATGCGCCCCGCCCCGAACCGGCTGATCAGCGAGCCGGTGAAGAAGCTCGGCGCATACATGGCGATGACGTGCCATTGGATCGCGAGATTCGAATCGCTCAGCGTCAGACCGCAGAGCTTCATCGCCAGCGGCGCCGAGGTCATGACGAGGTTCATCAACGCGTAGGAGACGACGCCGCAAATGGCGGCGACGACGAACAGCGGCTGACGCACGACCTCAAACAGCGGACGCCCCGACCCCACGGCCTCCGGCGGCGGCGGCGGCGTCTCGACCCCGGCAAGAACCAGCATGGCGATCAGCGCCACCGCCGCCTGGCCGATATAGGTGGCGGCGAACAGATAAGGCTGCCACAGGTTCATCGTGTTCTGGACGAGTTGCGGGCCGATGAACCCGGCGATGACGCCCCCGGCCATGACCCACGAGATCGCCTTGGCGCGAAAGCCGGCGCTGGCGCCGTCGGTCGCCGCGAAACGATAGGATTGCGACACGGCGGCGTAAAACCCGCCGAAAAATGTCGCGACGCAATAGAGCCAGAAGGAATTCTGGATAATCGCCGTCGCGGCAATGAGCCCGCAGAGCGCGCCGGCCAGCGAGCCCACATAAAACGCCGCCCGCCTGCCGTAACGGCGCGAGATGGCGCCCACAGGCAGCGTGCCGAAGGCCATGCCGACGACAAAGACCGAGACTGGCGCTGTGGCGAGCGACTTCTCCGGCGCCATCATGGCCCCGAGGATGGCGCCGGTGGCGAAGACGACGGAGGCGTTCGCGCCGGCCAGCGCCTGCGCGGCGGCCAGGCGAAAGACATTGGCCCTGACCCTGCGGTCGTCGCTCTCATGCGTCGTCGCGCCCATATTATTTTCCTTTTTTGCGAGGCCCGGCTGGTGGTGTACAAGCTGGCGCCATTCGCCGCAATTGGCCAACGGAGCAGCAATGACCGAGTTTTCCGCGACCGCCGCGCGTCTGCTCGCAACGATGCGGGCGCAGCGCCCGCTGGTGCAGAACATCACCAATTTCGTATCGATGGATGTCGCGGCCAATGCGTTGCTGGCCATCGGCGCGTCGCCGGCCATGGTGCATGCGCCGGAGGAGACGCCGGAGTTCGTCGCTTTCACGGGCGCGCTGGTCGTCAATATCGGCACCTTGTCGACGCCCTGGGTCGAGGCGATGCATGTCGCGGCGTCGACGGCGCATACGCTTGGCAAGCCGTGGGCGCTCGATCCGGTCGGCGTCGGCGCGACGACGTTTCGCAATCATGTCGTCGAGCACCTGCTGGCGTTGCAGCCGACGCTCATTCGCGGCAACGCCTCCGAAATCATGGCCGTCGCCAGAATCGCCGGCGTCGGCGGCGCGGGCGCGCGGCCGAAGGGCGTCGATTCCGCCAACGCCACATCCGAGGCCGAAGCGGCCGCCGTCGCGCTGGCGGCCAAGCACGGCTGCGTCGTCGCGGCGACGGGCGCGGTCGATTTCATTACCGATGGCGCGCGCAGCCTGCGCTTGGCCAACGGCTCGCCGCTGATGGAGCGCGTGACGGCGATGGGCTGCGCGCTGACGGGCGTGTGCGGCGCGTTTCTCGCCGTCGAGGCTGATGCGTTTGCGGCGACCGCCGCCGCCATCGCCGTTTATGGCGTCGCGGGCGAACTGGCGGCGGAGCGCTGCAAGGGGCCGGGCTCGTTCCGCGTCGCCTTTCTCGACCGGCTCGCCTGCGTGTCAGAGGAGGATTTGGCGGCGCGGCTGAAGGTGATCGCGTGAGCGTCGATCCGCGCTATCGCCTCTGCCTCGTCACCGATCGCGGGCTGGCGCGCGGGCGCTCGCTGATCGACATCGCGCTCGCGGCCGTCGCCGGCGGCGCGACGATGGCGCAATTGCGCGAGAAGACTCTGCCGACGCGCGCCTTCATCGAGGAGGCGCGGGCGCTGAAGGACAGGCTGGCGCCGTTGGGCGTTCCGCTCGTCATCAACGATCGCGCCGACGTGGCGGTCGCCATCGGCGCGGATGGCCTGCATGTCGGGCAGGACGACATGCCCTACGCCATGGCGCGCGCGCTGATGGGGCCGGACAAGATCATCGGCCTGTCGATCACCGCGCTCGATCAACTCGACGAGGAGGACGCGCGCGCGGCGGATTATCTCGGCATTGGGCCGGTCTTCGCGCAGGCGACCAAAGCCGACGCCACGCCGCCGCTCGGCCTCGACGGCCTGCGCGCCGCGCGACGCATGACGTCGCGCCCGCTGATGGCGATCGGCGGGGTTGCGGCCGACAACGCCGGCGCCCTGCGCGACGCCGGCGCCGACGGGCTCGCCGTCGTGTCCGCGATCGTCGCGGCGGACGATCCGCGAGCGGCGACGCGCGAGATCGCGGCGGCTTTCGGCGCCTGACGGTTCAACCTTCTCCCAATGGGAGAAGGTCGCCGCGAAGCGGCGGGTTGAGGGGTTACGTGGGCTGCGGGATTGGCGGCGGCGGGGCGGCTGGCGTCGAGCCTGCGCAACATGCCCCCGCATCGTCATGCGCGGGCTTGACCCGCGCATCCACGCCCATCCCCCGCGCATCGGCCCGGCGTGGATGACCGGGACGAGCCCGGTCATGACGCGGGGGAGAGACTTTGCGCTTTTGCGGCGGCCGTCGTGTTCCCGGCGAAGGCCCGCGCTCTCCTTCTCCCCGCACGCGGGGAGAAGGTGAATTGCGGCGCGTCGCCATCACGCATCCGCGTCCTTCTCCCCGCGCGCGGGGAGAGGGTTGCGATGAAATGATCGTCGTCCCGGCCGAGATGATTCCGCCTGTATCGTTTGTTCCGATGTCTTTTGTTGTTTTGTATGCGACGGCGTAGAAGCCGGCGGCTTCAGAGCCTGCGGGCAACGCGATATCTTGGATCACAGCGTTACCAAGAACGGAAAGCGTTCCACCAGAAGACGATGCAACCTGTAAGCCGGCGCCATATCCCTCATTGTAAGCATCCATCGACAGAAGGGCGAGAAACAGGTCTTTGGAGATCGCCATTTCAAATTCTCCGGAAGCTTGAATGCGTTAGAAGATGCGCTGGCGGAACGGCTCCGACCGGGCCGCCTGTTGCGGGTATAAGGCGCTGTTCAGGGTAGCCGCCGCTAAGCCACCCGAGCCTTTTCTCGATTCCTGTTGTCACGGGATCGTTTGTAATTTCGATTGAGGCTCGGGCGAGTCTGACGCCTTGTCCGAAGGCTTCTGCGAGATTGTTTGGATCGACGCGTTCGACGGTTTTTGGGTCGTTGATGTCGCGGAAGCGGACGAGCATGGGGATGAGGGCTGTGGGCAGGTCTGCCGGGCCTTTGCCGCGCGCGGCCTGGACGCTTTCGAAATTGGCTTTCGCCCAGGGAAATTCATTTCTGCCAACCGGCGCTACGCCGAAGCGGTACAGCGCGATGAAGCCGGCATATTCGGAAGAGGCTCCCGACGGCCCCGACAGCAGCGCGAAGAGGAATTTGCCGGGGGCGACTTCGACGGCGACGGCCTCGCCCTGCAGGGAAAGGTGGAAAGCCGCTCCATCCTTGAAGATCGGGTTCGGCGTCCACTTCACGGCCTGCACCGCCGAACCGGATTTATCGCCGTCGGGCGTCGTCACCGTGATGGTGATTTTCTGCCGCCAGCTCTGGGTCGGATAGGAGAGTTTATAGAGGCCGTAGATCGCGAGGATCGCGGCGATCGGCACAAGGAAAAGCCAAAAGACTCCATCACGCGGCCGCTCCGACCATTGCAGTTCGCCTTTTCCCGCGTCGACCATCGCCTTATCCGCCATCGCATGCGTTGCCCGCGCCGCCATTGCAGCAGCCCGCGCTGAAGCCTTGCTTAACCCGCAGCCCCCCGATTTCTGGGGGGGGCTCTCAGAAATGGCTGAAGGAGCCCTTGCCGAAATCCATCGGCTGTCCGCGCGCGTCGCGGAAGATGGCGCCCTGCCCTTCGCAGGCGCGGCCGAGTTGCGTCACGGCGACGCCCGTGGCGCGCGCGGCGGCTTCGAAGGCGGCGCATTGGCTTTCGGGGACGGAGACGATGAGTTCGTAATCGTCGCCGCCGGTTGCGATCGTTTCGAGCAAACGCGGCGCGACGTCGAGCGCGGCGCGCGCGGCCGGCGACAGCGGCAGTTTCGCCATATCGATTGCGGCGGCGCAATCGGAGACGCGCAGCATCTTGGTCAGATCGCCGACAAAACCGTCGGACACGTCCATGCCGCCGCTGGCGTAAGCGCGCAGCGCCTTGCGCAACGGCAGGCGCGGCAGCGGCTCAAGGTAGCGCGCGCGCAGAAACGTTTTCGCTTCGTCCGGCAGCGCGGCGATCCAGCCTGCGTCTTCAGGTTTTGCGCGGCGCAGCGCGAGGCCGAGCGCCGCGTCGCCGATGGTTCCCGAGACATAGATTCGGTCGCCCGGCTCGACGCCGGTGCGCGGAACCATGTCGCCTTCGGGACAAAAGCCCAGAGCGGTGACGCTGATCGTCAACGGCCCCGGCGTCTTCACCGTATCGCCGCCGAGCAGCGGAAAACGGAAGGCCGCGACATCATCGCCAAGGCCGCGCGCGAAAGCGGCGAGCCATTCGTCGGTCCAGTCGGGCGGCAAGGCCAGCGCCAGCAGGAAACCCGCAGGCTCGGCGCCTTTGGCGGCAAGGTCCGACAGATTCACGCGCAGGCTTTTGCGCGCGATCATGTCCGGCGGATCGTCGGCGAAGAAATGCACGCCGGCGACGAGCGCGTCTTTCGTCAGCACCAGCTCCGCGCCAGGCGGCGGCGTCATCACCGCTGCGTCGTCGTGCAGGCCGAGGCCGCCCGGCCCGGCAAGGGGCGCGAAATAACGGGCGATGAGATCGTCTTCGGACAGGCGCGTCATGGCCTACAGCTAAGCCGCGCAGGCTCGAAACATCAAGCGCGCGCTTCGAATTCCTCGACGCGGAAACGGCGGGCGAGACGATCCAGCACCGCGTTGACGACGCCCGCTTCCTCGCGGTCGAAGAAGGCGGCGGCGACGTCGACATATTCGGAAATGACGACGCGGGCGGGAATGTCCTTGCGCTTCTTCAGCTCGTAGGCGCCGGCGCGCAACGCCGCGCGCATGACGCTTTCGATGCGCGCCAGTGGCCAGCCTTCGGCCAGCGTCTCGTCGATGGCGCGGTCGAGCGCGACCTGATCGGCGAGAATGCCGCCGAGAATGTCGCGAAAGAAGGCGAGTTCGGCGGGCTTGTATTGATCGCCCTCAACCTCGCGGCCGATCCAGTGCGTCTCGAACTCGGCCAGCGCATCATTGACGCCCTTGCCGGTCACGTCCATCTGATACAGCGCCTGCACGGCGGCAAGCCGCGCGGCGGAACGGTTTTCGGCGCGCGACATCACGCGGCTCCGATCTTGCGTTTGAGACGATAGAGCGCCAGCGCGGCGCGCGCGGCGTCGCCGCCCTTGTCGCCTTGCGCCGGATCGGCGCGCTCGACCGCCTGGGCCGCGTCCTCGACGGTCAGAACGCCGTTGCCGAGCGCCAACCTACGGAACAACGCCAGATCGGTCAGGGCGCGACAGCTTTCGTTGCTGACGATCTCGAAATGATAGGTTTCGCCGCGAATGACGCATCCGAGCGCGACGGCGCCGGCGTAAGGCTCGCCCTTCTGCTTGGCCGTATCGAGCGCGACCGCCATGGCGAGCGGAATCTCCAGCGCGCCGGGCATGGCGATCACGTCATAGGTCGCGCCCGCCGCTTCGAAGGCCGCTTTCGCGCCGTTGAGCAGCATGGTTCCGATGTCGTCGTAAAAACGCGCCTCGACGATGAGGAAACGCGCGCCATCGACGCTTTCTTCGTTTTGCGCCGCGGCGCGGCGAGGTTCGGCCATTTGTCCAATCCGAGATTGCGCGCCAACGCGCGCGAAGCTGGCGTGTCAGTAGCGCGCGCGGGGGCGCGAGGCAAGGCGAAGCAGCGTTCAGACCCTTCTGGCGCCGCCGATGCCGGCTTCACGCTGGAAAAACAGAAGATCCAACTCCGGCGCCTCGTAGCCGAGAGCCGTCAGAATGGCGTGCGCTTGCCCGCGATGATGCGTCTGGTGATTGAAGACATGCGACAGCGTCGGACCAAGCTGCTGTTCGTAAAGCTCCGGCGAGGAGGCGCGCGCGAAGCGAAAAACGCCGTTCAACGCCACATCGTCCAAAGCCGCGACATAAGCGACGATCCGCGCATCCTCGGCTTCGCGCGCGGCGCGCAGATCGGCGAAGGCGTCGAAGAGAATGGCGTCGAGCCGCGCCGGCGCGTCGCCCTGCCCGGTGAAGCGTTTCATCCAGATGCGGTCGGCGACGAGGATATGATTGAGCGTGCCGCGCATGGAGCCGAAAAACGCGCCGGCGTCCTTGCGGTAATCGGCGTCCGACATCTGCGCCGCCGCCGCGCAGAGGCGGCGATTGGCCCATAGGTTATAACGCGCGAAGGCGTGGAAATGATCGCGCAACGCGCTCATTTCGCTTCCGACAGACGCGCGGCGTAGCGCGCCATGACATCGACCTCGATATTGATGTCGTCGCCGGCCTTGCGCGCGCCCCAGATCGTCACGGCGAGCGTGTGCGGGATGAGCAGAATGGTGAAGGCGTCGCCATCAACCTTGTTGATGGTGAGCGACGCGCCGTCCAATGCGACGGAGCCTTTCTCGGCGATGAATTTCGCCAGGGCGTGCGGCGCTTCGATGTCGAAATGCGCCATGCCGTCGAAATCCTTGCGTGCGCGCAATTTCGCCACGCCGTCGACATGGCCGGAGACGAGATGGCCGCCGAGTTCGTCGCCGATTTTCAGCGCGCGTTCGAGATTGAGCTTCGTTCCAACGCGCCATTGGCCGGCGGTGGTGACGGCGAGCGTTTCGGCGGCGGCGTCGATATCGTACCAGGCGCCTTGTCCGCGCGGGCCGAAATCGACGACCGTCATGCACACGCCGTTGTGGGCGATGGAGGCGCCGAGCTGAATCGTCGCCGGATCATAGGCGCAGGCGACGCGCAGGCGCTTGAGGCCGCCGCGCTCCTCCACCGACAGCACTTCGCCGACGTCGCTGACGAGACCGGTGAACATTCTAGAGCTTCCTCTCGTAGATCGCGCGGCGATCGGCGCCGATCATCGTCGTCTGCGCCGGCGCGTAATGCGCAGGCTCTGCGAGCGTCGCGCGCGCGGCCTCGCTCAACGCCGGCAATCCGGCGCGGCCAAAGGGTTTCGGCGCGGTATAAAGAATGACGCGATCGGCCAGTCCCTGCGCGATGAGTTCAGCGCCGACGCGCGGACCGCCTTCGCTCCAGACGCGGGTCAGGCCGCGCGCAGCCAGTTCGCCGAGCGCGGCGCACAGATCGATGCGGCCGTCGCGCGTGGCGACGCAGGCGATCTGCAAAGCGCCGCCGCCCGCCTGCTCCAGCGCGTCGATGGCGGACGGCGAAACGTTTTCTCCCGCGAGGATGAGTGTCGGAAAATCCTTCGCCGTCTGCACGAGGCGCGAGCGCGCCGGCGTCTCAAGCCGCGCATCGAGGATGACGCGCAGGGGCTTTGCCATTTCCATGCCGGGCAAGCGCACCGTCAGCAGCGGATCGTCGCCGCGCACGGTGCCGACGCCGATCATCATCGCATCGTGCTGCGCGCGCATGACATGCACTTGCGCATTGGCGGCGGCGCCGGTGATGGCGAGGCGCGCGTCATGCTCGCCGCCGGCGGCGTAGCCGTCCGCCGTTTCGGCGAATTTCAGCGTCACCATCGGCCGCTGTCGCGTGACGCGCAGGATGTGGCCGAGATGATCGCGCCGCGCGTCTTCGGCGCAGACGCCGACGAGCACATCGATGCCGGCGGCGACCAGAATCTCGTGGCCCTGCCCGGCGACGCGCGCATCCGGATCTTCCAGCGCGGAGATAACGCGGGCTATTCCGGCGTGAACGATGGCGTCGGCGCAGGGCGGCGTCTTGCCGTGATGACTGCACGGCTCCAGCGTGACGTAGAGCGTCGCGCCGCGCGCGGCTTCGCCCGCCTGCGCCAGAGCCTGCGTCTCGGCGTGCGGGCGGCCGCCTTCGGCCGTGCAGCCGCGGCCAAGAACGATTCCGTCTTTTACCACGAGCGCGCCAACGGCCGGATTGGGCGCTGTGCGGCCCATGTTGCGACGACCGAGCGCCAGCGCGGCGCGCATCCAGCGCTCGTGATCGGCGAGATGGTCGAGCCGGCCGCTCATTGCGTCATGGCCGCTTGCCGCGCGGGCGCGGCTTGTCGTCGGGTTCTTCCTCGCTCAACGCCTCGACAAGTTCGCCGAATTCGCGCGCCTCGCGGAAATTGCGATAGACCGAGGCGAAGCGCACGTAAGCCACGCCATCGAGCGAGCGCAGGCCCTCCATCACCAATTCGCCGATGCGGTCGGAGGGGATTTCGGAATCGCCCTGACTTTCGAGCTGGCGCACGACGCCATTGACCATGCGCTCGACGCGCTCGGGATCGACCGGGCGCTTGCGCAGCGCGATCTCCAGCGAGCGCATCAACTTGTCGCGATCGAAGGGCACGCGGCGGCCGGACTTCTTGACGACGACGAGTTCACGCAATTGCACGCGCTCGAAGGTCGTGAAGCGTCCGCCGCAATCAGGGCAGACGCGCCGGCGCCGGATCGCGGAGGCGTCGTCCGTCGGCCGCGAATCCTTCACCTGCGTTTCAAGACTGCCGCAATAGGGACAACGCATGAAGCTCTAGCCTTCCAAAGTCCGCCCTAAAACAACGGCCTCATCCTGAGGAGCCGCGAAGCGGCGTCTCGAAGGATGTTCGAGAAGGCGCCGCCTAGCGGCCCACCCTTCGAGACGCGCCGTTCCGGCGCTCCTCAGGGTGAGGGAGATTCGGAGGTTGCACCGCGTGGATGGCCGGGACAAGCCCGGCCATGACGCTGGGCCAACTCAATAAATCGGGAAGCGCTTGGTCAGATCGGTGGCGCGGGCCTTGACCGATTCCTCCACGCCGCCGTTGCCGGCCTCGCCGTTCTTGGCGAGACCGTCGAGGGTTTCGACGATCAGCGCGCCGACCTGCTTGAATTCGGCGACGCCGAAGCCGCGCGAGGTCGCCGCCGGAGACCCCAGACGAATGCCCGAGGTGATGAAGGGGCTCGCCGTGTCGAAGGGCACGCCGTTCTTGTTGCAGGTGATGTGGGCGCGGCCGAGCGCGGCTTCCGCCGCCTTGCCGGTGAGGCCCTTGGGACGCAGATCGACCAGCATCAGATGATTGTCGACGCCGCCCGAGACGATGCGGTAGCCGCCGGCCGCCACCGAGGCGGCGAGCGCCTTGGCGTTGTCGACCACTTGCGCGGCGTAGGTCTTGAACTCGGGACGCAAAGCCTCGCCGAAGGCCACCGCCTTGGCGGCGACGACATGCATCAGCGGACCGCCCTGCAGGCCGGGGAAGACGGCCGAGTTGATCTTCTTGGCGATGTCTTCGTCATTGGTCAGCACGAGGCCGCCGCGCGGGCCGCGCAGGGTCTTGTGCGTGGTCGAGGTGACGACATGGGCGTGCGGGAACGGCGAGGGATGGGCGCCGCCCGCCACGAGGCCGGCGAAATGCGCCATATCGACCATGAAGATCGCGCCGACCGAATCGGCGATTTCGCGGAATTTGGCGAAATCCCAATGACGCGAATAGGCCGAGCCGCCGGCGATGATCAGCTTGGGCTTATGCTCGGCTGCGAGGCGGGCCACCTGCTCCATGTCGATGGTCTCGTCGTCCTTGCGCACCGTGTAGGAATGCGGCTTGAACCACTTGCCCGACATGTTCACGGGCGAGCCGTGCGTGAGATGGCCGCCGGCGGCGAGATCAAGACCGAGGAACGAATCGCCCGGCTGAAGCAGCGCGAGGAACACAGCCTGATTGGCCTGGCTGCCCGAAGACGGCTGGACGTTGGCGAATTTGCAGTCGAACAGTTCGCAGGCGCGCTGGATCGCCAGCTTTTCGGCGATGTCGACATATTGGCAGCCGCCGTAATAGCGCTTTCCGGCGTAGCCCTCGGCGTATTTGTTGGTCATCACCGAGCCCTGCGCTTCAAGCACCGAGCGGGAGACGATGTTTTCGGAGGCGATCAGCTCGATTTCGTCGCGCTGGCGGCCCAACTCCAGTTCGATCGCGCGGGCGATTTCCGGGTCGGTGGCGGCAAGGCCGGCGCTGAAGAAGGTGTTGGATCGAATCTGGCTCATCGGCGCGCGCTCCTCACGTGATCCGCCGCGACGAAACGGCGAAGGGGGCGCGGCCAGCGGCGAGCGCCCGGGCTTGAAGGCGCTGCCTCTATCACAGGGGGCGCGCGGCGGGAAGGCGTGACGGCGTTTTCCCGCCCCAACATGCAAAAAGCCGCCCCGCGCGGGCGGGACGGCTTTGATTTTTCTCGCAGACGTGAGGGGTTTATTCGTCGTCGTCGGGATTGAGCTGACGGCGGCCGCCGCCAACGCTGCCCTGCGGACGCGGGCCGGAACCCTGAATCGGCTGAAGCTGTTGGGCTTGCGCCACGGGCGCCGTCGGCGCCGCGCCGCCGCTCAGGCCGTCGCGCTTGTAGATATCTTCACGGAACTGGACGACGCCGTCCGGGGTGCCCCACGCGGTCACATAGACCCAGTAGACCGGAATGGCGGCGGCCAGCTTCACATCGACGCGCTGGCCGGAGCGGATCGTCTCGTCGATCTTGTCGCGGTCCCAGCCGGGATTGTCGCGCAGCAGGAAGGCGACGTAGTCGCGGACGTTCTGCAAGCGCATGCAGCCCGACGACACAAAGCGGAAATCGTCGCCGAAAACGCCCTTGGCCGGCGTGTCGTGCATATAGACGCCGTAGGGATTGGCGATGTTGATGCGCACGAAACCGAGCGAATTGAGATCGCCGCCCGGGTCCTGACGGAACATGTAGTTGGTGGCCTCCATCGAGTTCCAGTTGACCTGGCTCGGTTGAAGCTCCTGCCCCGCCTTGTTGTAGATGCGGATCTTGTTGTCGGTGAGATAGTTCGGATCGGCCTGCATCTTCGGGATCAGATCCTTGCGGATGACCGAGGCGGGAACCGTCCAGAACGGGTTGAAATTGATGTCCGTCGCGCGGGTCTGCATGACCGGCGACTGACGGTCGATCTTGCCGACGCCGGCGGCGTGATAGGAGTGGATGCGGCCGTTTTCGACCGTCTCGACCATGGCGGCCGGGATATTGGCCGCGACATAGCGATTGCCGAGATTGCCGGAGAAGGTGCGCAGGCGCACCAGATTGGTCTCAAGCTGGCGCAGACGATAATCGGCGGTGACGTTCAGCGCGGCCAGGGTCTGCTGGGCGACGACGCCCGTTTCGCCAAGACCGTGACGGGCCTGAAAACGGCGAACGCCAGCCTCGACATAGGAATCGAACACGTCGGAATTGCCGGCCGCCGAGTCGAGATCGCCCGTCGCCATCAGGCGCTGGCGCAGCGCCACGACGCCGCCGCCGCGCGAACCGAGCTTCATGGTCTGACCGGGGACGGAGCGCCAGCCGCCGGCCGAAACGATCTGCTGATAACGCTGGATGGCCTGCTCGGTGGCGGCCACGGTCTCCGTCGAGAGCGTCGGGGTTGTCGAGCGATGCACGCTGAGGCGCGAATCGCCGTCGAATTTCTGCGCCCATTCAGCCTGTCCGAGGCCGTCGCCGGGCGCCGCCATGGCCCCCTGCCCCAACGAAACGGCCAGCCCGAACACGCCAAGACCAAAGGCGCGACGCGAAAGTCCGTTGTTCCATGAATGGCGCGTCATCGACACATCAAGCTCCATCTTCATCCCCGCGCGCGCAGCGCCCGGCCCCAGCCGGCGGCAGGACGCATGACAAACCCGCACACGGAAAGCAAATCGGCGTTTAACGCCAAAAAAGGCGCGCTGAGAACGCAACCGTCCCAACGCCCTAACATGCGTGTGGTTAACAAGCACCGAAACGAGGGCGATTTTGTGACGGCGAACCTCACGCTTGCGTGAAGTCTCACGCTTCCGGCAGCAGCAGCCGCCCGGTCAGCGCCGCGCGCAGGGTCGCCAGCGAAACGCGCGCGACGATCGTCGAGGCGAGGAACAGCAGCGCCCAGGCCAGGGCCACGGCCCAATCCGCCGGCCAGACCTGCGCCAGGAGGATCATGGCCAGCGCGAAGGCGGCCGAGGGGAACGTCCAACCCCACCACGACATGGCGAAGGGAATGCGGGCGAACAATGGAATCATGCTCAATAAAACCGCCGCCACGAAGACGGCCAAGCCGAAGACCGTCAGCGCCGCGACGCCGAAACCGCCCGTCAGGCTGACAAGCGCGACCGTCCCCACGGCCGGCGGCGCGAGAAAAATGCCGAGCGTCGGCTTCAGCTTGTCCGGCAAAGGCGGCCCGGCGACGACGCGACCGAGGATGATCGGCTGGATCATCGCCCAGAGCAGCGCGCCAAGGCCGAACATCATCCAGGAGACGGCCAGAAAACCGAGTTTAGCGCCGAGAATCGGGGCCAGAATGTTGCCAACGAGCGGGATGAGCAGCGGCGGGGCGAGGCTCGCCGCCTCGCGCGGCGCGATCAGCAGGCCGCGCACGGTCCAGACCGCGATGCCCACATGCAGGGCGACGCCAACCGCCCACACGATCGCGGCGGCGTCGCGCGCATAGGGAAAAAGCGCTGCGGCGATGATCATCAGGCCGATCGACACGGCGCCGGCGAAAGCCGAACGGATCGGATGTTTGAAATCGCCGACGAGCGCGCCGGGATGGCGCATCGCGCGCGTCAGGTGAAGCCCGAAAATCAGCAGCCACAGCGCCGTCGTCAACAACAGCAGCGCCTCGCCGATCACGGCCGGCGCCCCCAAAATGTGCGACGCCTCGCGCCAGGCGAGTCCGAGGCCGCCCAACCCCATGGGCGCGGCGAACAACGGCAGGGGCAAATGGACGAGCCCGCGCACAGGCGCAGGCGCCGTCGGCTGTTGCGCAAGATTGTCGGTCACGTCGCCCCCCTGCCCTCATATGCAGCACGGGGAATATATCGGAAAAGCGCGCGATGCCAGCGCTTCGGGCAAAAGCGTCGCCAAAACGCAAAAAGAAGCGCTTGGGGCGCTTCTTTTCGCGGGGCTCGGCAGCTCTTTTGGAGGCGATCGCTTAGAGGCGATAGCGGATTTGGTCGGTCCAGAAGCGCTCGAGGCGCAGCAGGGACTGATTGAGACGGACGAAATCGTCGCTGGCGATGCCGCCGATCTGCTCGACCGTCGTCACGTGCTTTTCATAGAGGCTGGCGACGATCTGGTGAACTTCGCGGCCGGTTTCGGTCAGGCTGATGCGGACCGAACGACGGTCAACGCGCGAGCGGGCATGATGAAGAAAGCCCATCTCGACCAGTTTCTTGACGTTATACGAGACGTTCGAGCCGAGATAATAGCCGCGGGTGCGCAATTCGCCGGCCGTCAGCTCCTTGTCGCCGATATTATACAGCAACAGCGCCTGCACGGAATTGATGTCGCTGCGACCGCGACGGTCGAACTCGTCCTTGATGACATCGAGGAGACGGCGATGCAGCCGTTCGACCATCTTCAAAGCTTCAAGATAAGCCGGGCGAATTTCGTTGATGCGTTCGACCCGCTGCGCGGAACCTTCCGCTTTCAGAACCGTATTCATGACACACCCCGTCGTTGTTCTTTGCTTTCCCGGTTTTTCCCGGTTCGCTTTGTAGGAACATTTATAGGGGGCTCGAATGAAAACGAGTTTAAATAACAGAATGAATCCGAAGTTTACTCATTGGGGTGAACGACTTGTAAAATCAAAGAGAAATTTACGCTGAACGGACGTTTACGATGACTCGCCGCCACCGCCGTTCGACTCGCGCGGACCGCTTCAGCGGCGGAAAAGATGCGACGACAACAGGCGATGGCCGTCCTCGCGGCTGGCCTGCCAGGTGAGGACGAAATAGGCGACGATCAGCGACAGGTCGAAGATCGCCACCGCCCGCCCGGCGGGGAAGAAATTGGGAATGGCGATGGCCACGAACATCTGCGTCGCCGCCGCCAGCAGCCAGAGCACGCCGCCCCACGGCGCGATCAGCCACATGCCGATCGCCGCGATCAGATCGAGCACGCCGAAGATGATGACCAGCACCGCGGCGGCCATCGGCATGGTGTTGAACAGCGGCAGGCCCGGCGCGATCAGGCGCGCCCAATGCAGCAGCCCCTGCAATATCCAGATCGCCGCGACGACGCGCATGAAGATGATGAGGATCATGCCGGCGCGGTTTTTCCACGCCTTGCTTTTCGGCCTTTCGCCGATGCGGATAGCGACGTCGCTGTCGCGCAATTCGCGCATCAGGCGGCTCCGGCCTTGGCGAAGGACAATTCCTCCGCCGCGGGTAGCGGAGCGAAATAGGCGTCGACCTCCGCCGCGCCTACATCTTCGACGCGGGCCGGCCGCCATTGCGGCGCGTTGTCCTTGTCGATGATGACGGCGCGCACGCCTTCGTAGAACTCATGCCCGCGGCACAGGCGCGAGACGATGCGGAATTCGGTCTTCATCGCCTCGTCGATATCCATCGCGCGCCCCACTTCCATCTGGCGGAAAGCGATAGCGAGCGAAGTCGGCGATTTTGTGCGGATGGTCTTGGCCGTCTCGGCGGCGAAGGCCGATTGCGCGGCGGCCGCGTCAAGCCGCGCCAGACAATCGGCGACGCTCGCGCCGGACAGGCAAGAATCGACGACGGCGCGCTCGGCGACGATGGCCGACGCCGGCGCCGGCGCGGAAAGGCGCCGCAACGCCGCCTCGACCGGTTCGCCGTCGATCAGAGCCTGACGCAAGGCCGACATGCGGTCGGACGGGACATAGGCTTCAGCAAGGCCAAGGGCGACGGCGTCGCCCGCCTTGGCGCGCGCGCCCGTCAGTGCGAGATAGAGCCCGGCCTTGCCCGGCATGCGCGGCAGAAACCAGGTCGCGCCGATGTCGGGGAAAAAGCCGATGCCGACTTCCGGCATGGCGAAAGCGAATTTGTCGCCGGCGACGCGATGCGATCCGTTGATCGACACGCCGGCGCCGCCGCCCATGACGATGCCGTCGATCAACGATACATAGGGCTTCGGATAAAGCTTGATGCGGCGGTTGAGGATGTATTCCTCGCGCCAGAAATCGAGTTGGGCCGCGTGGTCGCCGGCTTTGCCCTGATCGTGCAGCAGGCGAATGTCGCCGCCGGCGGAAAAGGCCTTGCCGCCCTCGCCCGTCACCACGACGCAGGCGATTTTCGGATCGTTCTCCCAAACGTCGAGCGCCGCCGCGATGTCGCGCACCATGCCGAGAGTCAGCGCGTTCAGCGCCTGCGGGCGGTTGAGGCGAATGAGGCCGGCGGCGCCTTGCGCCTCGCAGATGACTTCCGGTTGCGACATGGATGCTCCTTCAGCGTCTCTTTGGGGATAGAGCCGCATTTTCGGGCCGTCAATGCGAGGGGCGACACGAGGCTGTGGCCCCGGCCGCGCGCGTCGTGTAAAAAGGCGCCCGACTGACATTTCACATTTCACGGAGATTGCGGCATGGCGACGTCCCTGCGTCCGAGCCCGAAAGTTGAGCCCGCCCAGCGTGAAGCCAAGGCCGCGGGCCTCGACCTCACGCATCGCCCGCGCCGCAACCGCAAGAGCGAATGGGCGCGGCGGCTGGTGCGCGAGAACGTGCTGACCACCGACGATCTCATCTGGCCGATCTTTCTGGTCGATGGCGTCAAGCAGCGCGTCGCGGTGCCCTCCATGCCGCAGGTCGAGCGTTTTTCGGTCGACGAGGCGGTGCGCGCCGCCGTGCGCGCCGCCGAACTCGGCATTCCGGCCATCGCGCTCTTTCCCTACACCGACCCTTCGTTGCGCGACCCGCACGGCAGCGAGGCGCTGAACCATCAGAACCTCGTGTGCAACGCCTGCCGCGCCATCAAGAAGGAAGTTCCGAATATCGGGCTCGTCACCGACGTCGCGCTCGATCCCTACACCAGCCACGGCCATGACGGCGTGATGGAGGGCGAAGAAATTCTCAACGACGAGACGGTGGCGATCCTCGTCGGGCAAGCGCTCAATCAGGCGCGCGCCGGCGCCGACATCATCGCGCCCTCCGACATGATGGACGGGCGCGTCGCCGCCATCCGCGCCGGGCTCGACGGCGAAGGCTTCCATCACGTGCAGATCATGGCCTATGCGGCGAAATACGCCTCGGCCTTCTATGGGCCGTTTCGCGACGCGGTCGGCACCAACGCCACGCTCGTCGGCGACAAGCGCACCTATCAGATGGACCCGGCCAATTCCGACGAGGCCCTGCGCGAAGTCGAGATGGACATCGCCGAGGGCGCCGACATGGTGATGGTCAAGCCCGGCATGCCCTATCTCGACATCGTGCGCCGCGTGAAGGAGACGTTCGGCGCGCCGACCTTCGCCTATCAGGTGTCGGGCGAATACGCGATGATCATGGCGGCGGCCAACAATGGTTGGCTCGATGGCGACAAGGCGATGATGGAAAGCCTGCTCGCCTTCAAGCGCGCCGGCGCCGATGGCGTGCTCACCTATTTCGCCGTGCGCGCGGCTGAAAAGCTGAAGGCCATGCGCTGAGTTTCACACAATCTCGCGGATCAACGCCAGATCATCGAGAAAGCGCCGCCATTCGCAGCGCTTTTCCTCCTCGTTCGTCAGACGCAACAGATAAGACGGGTGCACGGTCGCCAGAAGCCGCGCGCCATCCTGCAACGGCGTCAGACGGCCGCGGATGGCGCTGACCGTTTGCGAGCGGCCCAACACGCCGCGCAGGGCGGCAGCGCCAAGCGTGACGATGAGTTGCGGTTTCAACAACGCCCTCTCGCGATCGAGCCACCATCTGCACTGATCGATCTCTGAAGTGTTGGGCGATTTGTGCAGACGACGCTTGCCGCGCGGCTCGAATTTGAAATGTTTGACGGCGTTGGTGACGAATAGTCCGGCGCGCTCTATTCCGCACCGACGCAGCGCTTCGTCCAGCAATTTTCCGGCAGGCCCGACGAAAGGTCTGCCCACCAAATCCTCCTGGTCGCCTGGCTGTTCGCCGATGAGCATGACGCGCGCGTCGCGTGGCCCTTCGCCCGGCACGACTTGCGTCGCGTTGCGGCAAAGCGGACAGCGCGCGCATGTTTGTTGAGCCGCCGCAAGGGCGACGAGATCGACGAAGCCGGGATCGCTTTCGCTGAGCGATAAAACGGGCTGCGCCGTCGCTTCGCAATTGCCTTCGCGGCGCGGCGCCGGCGCGCGTGCGATCATGTCGGCGGCGCGTTCCAACGCCGTGCGCAGCAATTGCGGCACACACGCGGTTTCCGGCATGTTGCGCCAATATTTCTTGGGCATGTAGCGCAGCATGGCGCGCGGCGCGAGGCGCGCGGGATTGAATGTGGATGCGTAATAGGCGCTCCACGCAGCCTCAAGACGATCATCGCTGGGCGCGTCCTCACGGCGCGCGCCGGCCGAAAAGCGCAATTCTGCGCCGTCCCAATGCGCACAGCGACGCGGCGTCAGAATCGACCAGCGCATCGCCGCGAAACGGTCGCGAAAAAAAGGCGCCGCCGCTTCCACAATATGATGGTCGGGTTCGAACCACGCCACATAGCGCTCTTCCCCACCTTCGCCACTGACGCGAAAACGCAAGAAGGCTTTCATTTTGTGAACATCGCGGCCAACCTCGCGCGCCATGCGGTCAGCCCGGTGAATGTCGTCGTCGCCCGGCGCCGCGAGTAAATTCGGCTCGCGGCGCATGCGCCAGAGAATGCGGTAGGCCAGCGCGAAGCGCGCTGGATCGGAATGCCGCAACATCGACGCGAGAAAGGCGTGCGCCGCCGGATCAATCGTCTGGCGCGGAGGAGGCGGCGACTCTCGCCGCGCGGCGAAGAGATCGGTCTCGCTCTCGGCCGTCCAAACGATGTCCTCCGGAGGCGTTGCGTCGGCAAGCAGGGCGGCGGCATGCGCGATCCACACTCTCGGCGCATCCACATCAGGCAATGCGATAACAATGCTCATGCGGCGAAAAGATCGAGTTGCTTCGGCGCTCCGCGCAAACGGCTTTCGAGCGCCTCGGCGTCGAGGACGCGACGCGGCGTCCAGTCGCGCGCGACGATGAATGGGAGAGCTTTTTTCATGGAAACGGTAAAACGCGACAGGTCGGCGAGACGCAACGCCTGATAGCGTCTTTGCCGCAACATTTTCTGCACGGCCCGGACGCCGAGACCCGGCACGCGCAACAGCATTTCCCTTGGCGCTATGTTCACATCGACAGGGAACAGGGCGCGATTGGCCAAAGCCCAAGCGAGCTTTGGATCGAGCGCGGCGTCGAACATGCCCCCGGGCGCGGCGGAGGCGATTTCGTCAAAGCTGAACTCGTAATATCGCAGGAGCCAATCCGCCTGATAGAGGCGATGCTCGCGCATCAGCGGCGGCGCAGAGGGCGGCAGGGCGGCGGATGCGTCGGGGATGGGCGAGAAGGCCGAATAATAGACGCGCCGCAGGCCATAACTTGCGTAAAGCAATGCGCTTGCGCCGAGTATATCGACATCGCGCGCGGCGTCGGCGCCGACAATCATCTGCGTTGACTGTCCGGCAGGCGCGAATTTCGGCGCGCGCGCGCGTTTGGAGCGCTCCTGCGCCGTCTCCTCGATGCGATGGCGCAAAATACCCATGGCGCGACGGATTGTGCGCTCCTGTTTCTGCGGCGCAAGCTGCGCCAAGCTTTCGCCGCTCGGCAATTCAACATTGACGGAAAGCCGGTCGGCGTAAAGCCCCGCCGTCTCGACCAAAGCCGGGTCGGCGTCGGCGATCGTCTTCAAATGGATGTAGCCTTTGAAGCCATGGTCCTGTCGCAGGCTGCGCGCGACCTCCACGAGCATTTCCATCGTGTAATCGGGCGAGCGGATGACGCCGGAGGACAGAAACAGTCCTTCGATATAATTGCGCCGATAGAAATCGAGCGTCAAAGACACGACTTCCGCCACCGTGAAACGCGCCCGCCGCACATTCGAAGACAGGCGATTGACGCAATAGACGCAGTCGAACATGCAATAATTGGTCAGCAGGATTTTCAGGAGCGACACGCAACGCCCGTCCGGCGTGAAGGCGTGGCAGATCCCCGCCGCATCCGTCGAGCCGACGCCGCCTTTACGCGAATCCCGTTTCGCCGCGCCGCTCGAAGCGCAGGAAGCGTCATATTTTGCGGCGTCGGCGAGGATTTCCAACTTGCCGATGAGATCGAGGGCGCTCATTTTTTGTTCCTGATTTGTTCTTTCCATAAAACAACAAATCAGGCAAGCTGACAAGCGCTGGCTTTATAATTTTGACGCGCCCTCGCCTTTCGACGAGAGCGCGCCTGTCGCCTTTACGGTGTGACGGCGACCTTCAGCACGCCGTCGCGCTGGTGCGAGAAGAGGTCATAGGCTTTTTCGATCTCGTCGAGTTTGAAGCGATGCGTCACCATAGCTTTCAGATCGACGCGGCCGGATTCGATCACGCTCATCAGACGACGCATGCGCTCCTTGCCGCCGGGGCAAAGCGAGGTGACGATCTTGTTGTCGCCAAGACCGGCGGAGAAAGCGCTCAGCGGAATCGTCAGATCGCCCGAATAGACGCCGAGCGAGGACAGAACGCCGCCGGGCCGCAGCACGCGCAGGCACGCCTCGAACGTCGCCTGCGCGCCAAGCGCCTCGATGGCGACATCGACGCCGCGCCCGTCGGTGATCTTCATGATCTCCTCGACCGGATCTACCTTCGAGAAATCGACGGTGATGTCCGCGCCCATTTTCCTCGCCATGTCGAGGCGCGCTGGCACCTTGTCGACGGCGATAATCCGCGTCGCGCCCATGAGCTTCGCGCCGGCCGTCGCGCATAGGCCGATCGGCCCCTGCGCGAAGACGGCCACCGTGTCGCCGATCCTGATCGCGCCGCTTTCGGCGCCGGCAAAACCCGTCGACATGATGTCCGGGCACATCAGCACCTGCTCGTCGCTCAGGCTGTCCGGCACGGGCGAGAGATTGGCCTCGGCGTCGGGCACGCACAGAAACTCGGCCTGCGAGCCGTCGATCGTATTGCCGAAGCGCCAGCCGCCCATGGCCTTGAAACCATGCTTCGTTCCCTGGCCGTCTTGCGCGCAGAAGCCGCAGAGGCAGGCGTTCGAGGTGCCCGACGGCGTGATGGCGCCGGCGATAACGCGCTGGCCTTCCGTATAACCTTTGACGGCGGAGCCCAGCTTTTCGATGATTCCGACCGGCTCATGGCCGATGGTCAGGCCTTTGACGACCGGATATTCGCCTTTCAGAATGTGCACGTCGGTGCCGCAGATCGTCGTGGTCGTGATGCGGATCAGCGCGTCGAGCGGGCCGATGTCCGGCATGGGCTTGTCATCGAGAACAATGCGTCCCGGTTCGACGAATACGGCTGCTTTCATTTTTGGCATATCGGCCTCCTGGCGGCTTGCCCCGCAGCGCTCGCGCCACGCATGTTCCGGCGTCGGCGCAACGATGATGTGACAGTCTCGCGCCGTTCGCCGCCGACCGCCATGCGATGAGGCATTGACAGGCGCCTTGCGCAGCCGCCGCGGCTTCCTACATTGAGCGCGTCCGGCATCCGCCGGGTGGAGGTTTGAGATGAACAACACCGACACTTCGCAGCGCACTGGCGGCGTAGCTGGTTATTTTCCGGCCGTCCTGCCCGCAGCGGCGCTCGCCGGCGTGCGGACGCGCCGCATGATGGCGGTGATGTTCGATCTGATCGTCGTCGGTCTTCTCGCGGCGCTGATCTGGATCGTGCTCGGCGTCCTCAGCTTCGGCCTGTTGTGGTTCATCCTGCCGCCGCTGTTTCCGATCATCGCCTTTTTCTACAACGGCCTGACGGTCTCGGGTTATCGGATGGCGACGCCGGGCATGCGCGCCATGGATCTGGAAATGCGGCTCACCGACGGATCGCGCGTTCCCTTCATCAACGCCGCGGTGCATGCCGTGCTCTTCTACGTGAGCTGGATGTTTCCGCCGATCCTGATCGTGTCGCTGCTCGACGGGCAGAAGCGCTGCCTGCATGACATGCTTGCCGGCGTCATCGTCGTGCGCCGCGCCAACTGAACTTCCTGCCGCGCCCGCGTCTTTGCGATGCGGGCGCATTGTTTTAAGCTTTGAGTCGCCCGCCGTTTCAAGGGAGGCGAAGCTGACCAGCGAGCCGCGCGACGCTCCGCAATTCTATCTGACGGCTCCCTCGCCCTGCCCCTATCTTCCGGGGCGCGCGGAGCGGAAGGTGTTCACGCATCTGGTCGGCCGGCGCGCGCCGCTGCTGAACGACGCGCTGACGCAATCCGGTTTTCGTCGATCGCAAACCATCGCCTATCGTCCGGCTTGCGATGGCTGCCGCGCCTGCGTTTCCGTGCGTTTGCTGGTCGATGAGTTCCAGCCGTCGCGCAACTCGCGGCGCGTGCTGGAGCGCAACGCCGATCTCGTCGGCGCCGAGAGCCCGGCGACGGCGAATTCCGACCAATACGCCTTGTTCCGGGACTATCTCGGCGCACGCCATAATGACGGCGGCATGGCCGATATGAGCATGGGCGATTACGTCATGATGATCGAGGACAGCCATGTCGCCTCGCGCATCGTCGAATATCGGCCGCGCGGCGTCGATACGTTCATCACCGGTCGCGGTGAGGGACCGCTGACGGCGGTGTGCCTCACAGACCGGCTCTCGGATGGTCTGTCGATGGTCTATTCCTTTTACGATTCCAGCCAGAACGCGCGCTCGCTCGGCACGTTCATGATCCTCGATCACATCGAACGGACGCGGAAGCTCGGGCTGCCGCATCTCTATCTCGGCTATTGGGTCGATGGCTCGCGCAAGATGGCTTACAAGGCGCGGTTCCAGCCTCAGGAGCGTCTTGGAATGGACGGCTGGGTCAGGGTTTGAGCGCTGCAGCGTCGGGTTTGAACGCGCCCGGCGGCAGGATCGCATAGACGATCCGAACCGGCTTCAGCGTCGGCAGGCCGGGCACATCGAATATCTCGCTTTTTTGCGGCAGATCACCCGCCAGGTGAATGAGGCTTGGCGCAACGGCCCCCTCCTGCCAGGCGACGAGAGCCCCTTCGCGCGTCAGGCGCTCCGGCGTAATCCACGGCGAAAGGCGCAGATTGCCGTTGGTCAGGATAGAAGGGTGAGACGGCCCATCCAGCCCGACGAGCCCCGCCACCCATTCATCGCCAGCGACGATGCGCAAAGGCGCGCCGGTTTTTTCGGCCCAAGCCTCGCGCAGCCGCGTCGCGATGGCCTTTTGCGGCCAGGCCGTTCTCAAAAGCTTGCCGCGCACGTTCGGAGCGTAATCGACTGCGAAAACATAAACGGCCGGCACGGCGACAAGGACGGCCAAGGCGATGGCGGCCAGACGCGACAAACGTTCGGCGCTCCAACGCCCCGCAGTCAACGCGATCATGAGCAGACCGGAAAGATTGGCCATCGGCGAGAACCACATATCGTGGCCGCTGACGCGTGCGACGACCATGAAGATGTAAATCGTCGCAGCGGGCGCGATGGCGAAGACGAGTAAAAAGCGTCGCGCGCGCGCGTCCAGCATGGCGATCCCCGCCAGAGCGCGCCTGCCGAACAACCCGGAGCCAAGCGCCATCAGAAAGGCGACCGCGTGCGCGGCGAGAATGGCGCCAACGAGCAGGAACGGCGTTTTGACGTCGGCGCGGATGGTTCTGCCGGCGGCGTAGTGCAGCGGCAAGTCGCCGTTCAGCGCGAACCAGCGCAATTGCGGCGCCGCGACGATCAGAGCCGCCGCCAGAGCAATCCATGGCCCGCGCGTCGTCAGTCGCGCGAAGGGACGCCCATCGAACAAAATCCACAGCGCGGAGAAAACGCCGATCAGCGCCGCCGAATATTTCACATGCGCGCAGAGACCGACGCTCAGCCCGAGCAACACCCACGACATCAGGTCATCGCGGGTTGTGGCGCGCCACGTCAGCAACGTCACCGCCGCGAACAAGGGCATCTGCGCGATATTGTGATTGAACTCCGGCGTCGGCCACGAAAAATAATAAACGCCGGCCAGCAGCAGGACGCCGGCGAGCGCCTTTTGCGCTGCGTTTTCATCAGTCTCGAAAAGATCGCGCCCAAGTCTGTAGACAAACGCGAACGTCAGCACGACGCAAAATTGAGAGGCGACATAGGCGGGCCAACCTGTCGCGCCGGTCAGCAAGCGCAAGCCCTCAAGAAACCAGCTTGGCAAAGCGGGGTGTTTATAGGTCGCCAACACCCACTCGCGCCCCCACATCGTGCTTTCGACGACATCAAGCGGCGGCGCGTCATGCGTGTAATACGGCGCCAGCGTCCAGAGAACGCATTGAAGGCCGCAAAACAGGAACAGAGCGGCGACGGGCGCGCGCTGCAAAAAAGCGCCAAACATCACAAGTCTTTCGATTGCGCGTTGAGCGCGCCGGACGTTCTTTCAGATCGGCGCGAATGCGTAAAGGACAAGCTTCAGCCGCACATTTCCGGAATGAACCGCTTATGCATCCAGCCATTGCGCGACGCGCCGAAACCTTTGACAAAGCGGCTCTTGCCGCGCCAATGGCGGGTTTCGACCCAATCGCCCTTCTCGATCGGCGTCGGCAACATCTCGTCGCCGAAACGCATGCGCGCCACGATAGGGAATTTTGCGCCGGGCCCCGACCGCAGCGCGACAAAACCGTCCTTCGTCCGAGGCACGTCGCAAAACTCGGACGCCGCGACGGGGCTCGCGGCCAGAGCCAGACCGACGATCAGAAACATTCCGAGCCAATTGCGCATATCGCCCTCCGTCCCGCGCCCGACCATCCAAGCAGAGCGCGCCGGCGAAAGCTATGTCGTCACCCGAATTTGTTGTTTTTCGGGAAGCCCTTGGGCGGCAGGCGGCCGGCTTCGGCGCGGTTGCCGATCCATTCCTTCAACTCGGGCGCGGCGACCGTCCAGGTGCGGCCGGACGTATCTTTCCACGTCAGGCCGTCGGCAAGCGCGAAGACACGCGCGTCGGAAAGGCCGCCATCCTTGTATCGTTGCAGACGCACGCCCTTGCCGCGCGCCATTTCCGGCGCCTGATCGAGCGGGAAGACGATCAATTTGCGGTTTTCGCCGATGACCGCGATATGGTCGCCGGCGGCCGGCGTCACGGTCCCGACCTTGGCCGGCGCGTCGACATTGAGCAGCAGCTTGCCCTTGCGCGTGCCGCCGACCATATCGTCCTGCGGCGCCACGAAACCTCGTCCGTCCGTCGAGGCGACAAGCATTTTCGTCCCCGGCGCATAGGGGAAAACAGCGGCGACGTCCTCGCCTTCGTCGATCTCGGCCATGAGGCGGATCGGCTCGCCATGCCCGCGTCCACCCGGCAGCTTCGAAGCGTCGAGCGTGAAGATCTTGCCGTTCGTCGCCAGCACCAGAATCTTGGACGTGGTTTCGGCAAAGAAGGAAATCTTCAGGCTGTCGTCGCCTTTATATTGCAGGGTCGCCGTGTCGGTGACGTTGCCCTTGAGCGCGCGAATCCAGCCTTTTTCCGTGACGACGACAGTGATTGGCTCGCGCTCGATCATCGCCTCGGTCAAATCGATCGCGGCCGTCTCGGGCGCCTGCTCGAAGGTGGTGCGGCGTTTGCCGATCTTCGTCTCGGGGCCGTATTTCTTTTTCAGCTCGCGCACCTGCCAGGCGATGGTCTTCCATTGCTTGGCCTCATCGGCGAGCAGCGCTTCGACTTCCGCCTTTTCCTTGGTGAGCGCCTCGTGCTCGCGGCGCAGCTCCATCTCCTCTAGGCGACGCAACGAACGCAGGCGCGTGTCGAGAACGTAGTTCACCTGATTTTCGGTGAGTTTGAAGGTCGCCTTCAGCACGTCCTTGGGCTCGTCTTCCTCGCGGATGATGCGGATCACCTCATCGAGATTGAGGAAGACGATGATCATGCCGGCGAGCACTTCGAGCCGGCGCTCGATCTCGCCCAAACGGTAGCGGGAGCGGCGTTGCAGCACGGTGCGTCGATGATCGAGCCATTGGCGCAGCGCCTCGTCGAGAGCCACCACGCGCGGCACGACGCCATCGACGAGCACGTTCATGTTCATCGGGAAGCGGTTCTCAAGCTCGGACAGCTTGAACAAGGATTCCATCATCACCGCCGGATCGACGGCGCGCGTGCGCGGCTCGATGACGACGCGCACATCCTCGGCCGATTCATCGCGGATGTCGGCGACGAGCGGCAGCTTTTTGTCGTTGAGAAGTTCGGCGATCTTCTCGATCAGCCGCGACTTCTGCACCATATAGGGAATTTCGGTGACGACGACGACCCACGTCCCGCGGCCGCCCTCTTCCTTCGTCCAGCGCGCGCGCACGCGGAAGGAGCCGCGCCCGGTCTTGTAGGCTTCGGCGATCGACTCGCGCGAATCGACGATGACGCCGCCCGTCGGAAAATCCGGCCCCGGCACGAAGGTCAGCAATTGTTCGGCGGTCGCGTCGCGATGCGAGATGAGATAGAGCGCCGCGTCGCACAGCTCGGCGAGATTGTGCGGCGGCACGGACGTCGCCATGCCGACCGCGATGCCTTGCGCGCCATTGGCCAGCAGGTTCGGCAATTCGGCCGGCAGCACCACCGGCTCTTTCAGATCGCCGGAATAATTCTCGCGGAAGTCGATGGCGTCTTCGTCGATGCCTTCGAGCAGCAGCCGCGCGACATCGGTCATGCGCGCTTCGGTGTAGCGATAGGCGGCGGCGGAATCGCCGTCGATATTGCCGAAATTGCCCTGCCCGTCGATCAGCGGATAACGCGAGGAAAAATCCTGCGCGAGGCGCACCAGCGCGTCGTAGATCGCCTGATCGCCATGGGGATGGAACGAGCCCATCACGTCGCCGACGATCTTGGCGCT
>ERZ1645187.1011-NODE-1011-length-26638-cov-5.983373_pt1 | contig 26638 bp, 20 predicted proteins | sample MGYA00575352_ERZ1645187 | MGnify/ENA primary metagenome ERZ1645187 (study PRJEB40837, sample SAMN11349314) | freshwater sediment metagenome | isolation source: river sediment | host: Sediment | place: India: Wazaribad , New Delhi | collected 2017-02-21 ...
CGACTTCGTGGCGAATGTCAGCCATGAATTGCGCACGCCGCTGACTGCGATGATGGGATTCATCGAGACGCTGCAGGGCCAGGCGAAGGACGATGCGGCGGCGCGGGCGCGGTTCCTCGGCATCATGGAACGCGAGGCCGGCCGGATGAACCGGCTGGTGCGCGACCTGCTGCATCTGAGCCGCGTCGAGGCCGAGGAGCGGATGCGCCCGCGTGATCCGGTCGATCTGGCCGGCGTGCTGAGGAGCGCCGCCGCCACGGTGAGACCCGCCGCAGCCGAGCGCGACAGCCGCATCGTGCTGTCGGGCGCCGAGGCGCCGGCCAGGGTGCCCGGCGATCCCGACCATCATGCAAGGTTCTGGCTCAATGACCGGTGATCCGCACGCCGACGGCCATCTTGCCATCCGCAACCTGACGCTCGATTTTCTCACCGGCGTGCGGACCTTGCGGGCGCTCGATGATGTCACGCTCGATATCGCGCCGGGCGAGATTGTCGGGCTGGTGGGCGAATCCGGCTCCGGCAAGACGACGTTGGGCAAGGCCATTCTCGGCATGCTCAAACCGTCGGGCGGGGCGATCCGGTATCGCGGCCATGATCTTGTTGCGCTGACGCCGGGCCAGCGCCAGCCGCTGCGCCGCGACATGCAGATGGTGTTTCAGGATCCGCTGTCCTCGTTCAACCCCCGCTTCACCATCGCCAGCTCGCTGGCGCTGCCGCTGCGGCTGCACGGTATCTCTCCGCCGGAGGCGGTGGAGGGGGAGGTTGCCGGGCTGCTCCGGCGCGTCGGCCTCAACGCCGACCATGGTATGCGCTATCCGCACGAACTCTCCGGCGGGCAGCTGCAGCGCGTGGCCATCGCCCGGGCGATCAGCGTGCGTCCGCGCGTGATCGTGGCGGATGAAGCGGTTTCCAAGCTCGATGTCTCGGTGCGCGCGCAGGTGCTCAACCTGCTGCTCCGGATGAACCGGGAGACCGGCGCCAGCATCGTGTTCATCACGCATGACCTCGGCGTGGCGCGCTTCCTGTGCCATCGCATCGCAGTGATGTATTTCGGCCGGATCGTCGAGACCGGGCGCAGTGCCGATATCTTCTCGGCCCCCGGCCATCCCTATACGCAGAGCCTGATCGAGGCGCGGCACCCCGGCAAGCGGCGGATCGTGACCGATGCGGACGAGGCGCAGCTGCCGGTCCTCAACCCGGCCGAGGCCTGCAACTATGCCCCGCGGTGCCTCGCGCGCCTGCCTGCCTGCCTTGAGGCGCGCCCGCCACTGGAACCGACCCGCGACGGCCATCTCTGCGCCTGCTTTGCGCCGATGGCGCCCCAGACCCCTGCCAGACAGACCGATGCCAAGGAGTAGCCGATGCGGCTGACGGATTTCGACGTGATGACATTCGACATGATCGGCACGCTGATCGATTTCGAAAAAGGTGTGCTCGATTTTCTGCGCCCCCGGATTCTGCCGGTGCGGCCGCAGGCGAGCGATGATGAGTTGCTTGAATGCTATGCGCGTGTGCAGTCGATCATCCGCAAGGCGGAGCCGGAGTTGCGGTTTACCGGGCGCCTGCCGAAGACATGGGAGATGATTGCCGCCGAATATGGCGTGGCCGTGCAGCCTGACGATGGGCTCCGGTTCATCCAGTCCGCCCGCAACTGGCCGGCCTTCGATGATGCGGCGGCGGGGCTGGCGGTGCTGAAGCAGTATTTCCGCAAGCTGGTGGTGGTGACCAACGGCGACCGCATCTCCGCCCGTGTGATGGCCGCGCACCTCGGCTCCCCGTTCAGCGAGATCATCACCGAGGAGGACATGGGCTTTGCCAAGCCTGATCCGCGCGCCTTCGCCTTTTTCATCGATCATCTCGGCAAGCAGGGGGTGCGCAAGGAGCGCATCCTGCATGTTGCGCAGAGCCAGTATCACGATATCGGCGCGGCAAAGGCCGCGGGGCTTGCCACCGCTTGGATCTACCGCCGGCATGGCAAGGCGGGCTATGGCGGCACGCAGGTGCCCCCGGCGTTCACCCGGCCGGATTTTCTCGCGCTCAGCATCGGCGATCTCGCCCGCCGTTATACCGATGAGCTGATGGTGCCATGACGGCCTTGGAGGGCGTGTAATGTCCGTTGCTTCGCTGTGGGCGGCCACCGCTGTTCCCGCGCCGGATTGCCCGGCGCTCGATGGGGATGCAACCGCCGATGTCGCGATCGTGGGGGCCGGGTTCACCGGCCTTTCCGCCGCGCTGCACATCGCCGGGGACGGGCGCCGGCCCATCGTGCTTGATGCACATACCGTCGGTTTCGGTGCCAGCGGGCGCAACGGCGGGCTTGCCTCGGGCAAATTCCGCGTCTCGTTCCAGCAGGTGATGGCGCAGCACGGACGCGCCGCCGCACACCGGCTCCATGCCCTCGGGCAGGAGGCGGTGGATTGTGTGGAAGGGCTGATCGACCGCTACAGCCTGCCAGCGGTCGGTTTTTCCCGCTGCGGCTATCTCACCGCCGCGCATACGCCGCAGGCGATGGCATATCTGCGCAGCGCGGCCGAGTGGCTGAGCACGGAAGTGGGCGATCAGGCGACGCATCTTCTTGACCGGGAGGCAACGGCCAGAGAACTCGGCACCCGCCAGTACTTCGGCGGATCACTGAACACGCGGGCGGCGGCGCTGCACCCGCTCAACTATGTCCGCGGCCTTGCCGGGGCGGCGCACGGGCTGGGCGTGGCCATTCACGAGCAGACGCCGGTGACCGCCGTGCGGCGGGAGAGGACAGGCTTCCGCGTCGAGACGCCGACCGGAACGGTGCAGGCGCGGCAGGTCATCTTCACCACCAACGCCTATTCGGACCTGACCGGCGCCACGGCGGCGCTGCGCAGGCGGGTCATCCCGTTCCGCAGTGCGATCATTGCCACCGCGCCGCTTGGCGCGGAGCTTGGCGCCTCCGTGCTGCCGACGGGGCGGGTGGTGGCCGATACCAAGCGCCTGCTGCGCTGGTACAGGAAGGCCGGCGACCGGTTCATCTTCGGCGGGCGCGGGGCTTTCGGGCGGGCGGATTCGGAGGCCTCGTTCGCAACGCTCGAACGGCAGATGAAGGAGTTGTTCCCCCAGCTGTCCGATCAGCCGCTGGAGTTCCGCTGGTCCGGACTGGTGGCGATGACGATGGATTTTGCGCCGCATGTCGGCTCGCTGGAGCCGGGGCTGTTCCATGCCGTCGGGTTCAACGGCTCGGGCGTGGCGATCACCAGCCTGATGGGCAAGGCGCTGGCGGCGGTGACGCGCGGGGAAGCGCCCGATCTCAGCATCATCGGCCGTGCGCCGTTCCCCGCCATTCCGTTCTATCCGCTGGTCACGCCCGGCGTGCGCCTTGCCACGGCGTGGCATCAGGCGCTGGACGCGCTGGGGCGCTGAGCGATGGACGGAGCGGCAGACCGCATCGGGATCATCGGGGCGGGGCGTCTCGGCGCGATGCTGGCGCGCGCCTTCGCCCGCTTCAGGCCCGGCGAGACACTCCATCTGGCCACGCGCGATGCCGGTGTAGCGGCGGCGCTGGCCACGGCGCTGCCGCCGGTGCGGCTGCTTGCGGCCAGGGAACTGGCGGGGGCCTGCGATCTCGTGCTCCTCGCCATTCCGCCTCAGACCTATCGCGCGGTGATCCGCGCCATCGCGCCGGATCTGAGGCCGGGGGCGATCCTCGTCAGCCTGACGAACGGCATCGGCCTTGAGGCGCTGGCGCATGAGACAACCGCGCCGATCGTCAAGGTCATTCCCACCATGGCGCATGCGGAGGGGCGGGGCATCGCGCTGGTCATCGCCGGGCCGGGCGCAGCGCCGGCGCATGTCGAACGGGTGCGGGCGTGCTTTTCCGCCATTGCCACGCCGGTGGTGATTGCCGATGCCGACAGCCGCGCCGCCTCCAACATCGCAGGCTCGGCGCTGGCGTTCGTCGCCCGCTTTGCCGAGGGGCTGGTGGATGCGCATACGGAGCGCCTGACAGGGATCGCTCCCGCCGCGCTCACCGCGATGATGGCCGAGACGCTGATCGCGGTCGGCACGCTGGCGCAGGCCGGCCATTCCTTCGCCGATATCGTGGCGACGACGGCCACGCCGGGCGGCGTGACGGAAGCCGGCCTTGCGGTGCTCGATGCGCCGCTCCCGGCGCTTGCGGCCACGATGGTGGACGCGACCTATGCCCGCCAGCGCGCGATGCAGACCCAACAGACCTGACGGAGGACGACCCATGCACCCCGCGCCCCACGCCTCCACGCCGCCGCGCCCGCGCGATCCGCTGCTTCAGCCGCTGACCATCCGGGGCGTGACCTTCCGCAACCGGATCATGAGCACGTCGCACGCCTGCGGGCTGGAGGACGGCGGCATGCCGGATGAACGTTATCAGGCCTATCACGAGGAAAAGGCGCGCGGCGGCATCGGGCTGACGATGTTCGGCGGCTCGTCCAATGTCGATCTCGATTCGCCCAACATCTTCCGCCAGCTGAATGTCGGAACGGACCGGATCATCCCCTATCTCCAGCGCTTTTCCGAGCGGGTGCACCGGCATGGCGCGGCGCTGATGGTGCAGATCACCCATCTCGGCCGGCGCGGCGAACCTTATGGCGATAACTGGCTGCCGACGATCGCGCCATCGCCGATCCGCGAGACGCTGCACCGCAGCTTCCCGCGGGAGATGGATGCCCATGACATCCGCCGGGTGGTGCGCGCCTATGGCGCGGCGGCGCGGCGCTGCCGCGAGGGCGGTCTCGACGGCATCGAGGCGCTGGCCGGCGGCCATCTCATCGGCCAGTTCCTCTCGCCCAAGACCAACCGCCGCACCGACGGCTATGGCGGATCGCTGGCCAACCGCTGCCGGTTCGGTCTTGAGGTGCTCGAAGAGATCCGCCGGCAGGCGGGCGACGATTTCGTCGTCGGCCTGCGCTACATCATCGACGAGGCGGATGCAGAAGGGCTTTCGCCCGACGATGCGCTCGCCGTCGCACGGATCTACGAGCAGACCGGCATGCTCGATTTCTTCAATGCAATCTACGGCCGGATGGATACCGAGCGGGGGCTTGCCGTCGACAACATGCCGGGCATGGCCTCGCCCATCGCGCCGTGGCTGTCCCGCGTCGGCGCCTTCCGCCGCGAGGTCAAGCTGCCGGTGTTCCATGCCGCCCGCATCTCCGACATCGCCACCGCGCGCCACGCGATTGCCGAAGGGCTGCTCGACATGGTGGCGATGACCCGCGCGCACATCGCCGACCCGCATATCGTGCGCAAGATCGAGGAGGGGCGGGAGGAAACCATCCGCCCCTGCGTGGGCGCCACGCATTGCCAGTCGCCCTATCGGCCAAGCTGCCTGCACAACCCCGCCACCGGGCGGGAGACCACGCTGGGCCATGCCATTGCCCGCGCCCCGCGCGCCCGCAAGGTGGTGGTGATCGGTGGCGGACCGGCGGGGCTGGAGGCGGCGCGGGTCTGCGCCGAGCGGGGGCATCCGGTTGTGCTGTTCGAGGCGGCGGCACGGCTGGGCGGGCAGGTGCTGCTGGGCGCGCGCGCCAGCTGGCGCAAGGATGTGATCGGCATCATCGACTGGCGCGCGGCGGAGCTGGCGCGCCTCGGCGTGACCGTTCGGCTCAATCACTATGCCGAGGCGGCGGATGTGCTGGCCGAGCGGCCCGATGTCGTGATCATCGCGACGGGCGGTGTGCCGGATATCGACTGGATCGACGGGATCGAGCATGCCGCCAGCGGGTGGGATGTCATCTCCGGCGCGGTGCCGCTGGCCGGCGAGGTGCTGGTCTATGACGGGACCGGGCGGCACCCCGCACCGCAGGTGGCGGAACTGGCGGCGATGCAGGGGCGGCCGGTGCAGCTTGTCTCCATCGATGCGCAGGTGGCGCAGGAACTGACCTATGCCGAGCGGATCATCTGGAAAAAGCGGCTGAGCGAAACAGGCGTCAGCGTTCTGCCGGATCACGAGATCGTCGGCCTTGCGCGCGAGGGCAATCGCATCCGCGCCACCTTCCGCAACCTGGCGACGACCGCGCTGGTCGACCGGCTGGTCGATCAGGTGGTCGTCGAGCACGGGACCATCCCCGCGGCTGAGCTGTTCTCCGACCTTCGGGGCCAATCGTCCAACGACGGGGTGACCGATCTTGAGGCGCTGGTGGCGGTGCAGCCGCAGCCGCACGGCGCCGGAGGCTCGTTCGCGCTCTACCGGGTGGGCGATGCGGTGGCGAGCCGCAACGTGCACGCCGCCATTCTCGATTCACTCCGGCTGTGCCTTGCGCTGTAGGCCCCCGGCAATTCACCCATAGATCGGGAAGCGGCGCAGAAGAGCCGCCACCTGCGCTTTCACGGCTTCCTCGGTGGCGCTGTTGCCGGCTTCGCCATGATCGGCAAGACCGTTCAGCGTTTCGGCGATCAGCGCGCCGACCGTGCGGAATTCCGCCGGGCCGAGCCCGCGCGAGGTTGCGGCGGGCGAGCCGAGGCGGATGCCGGAGGTGATCGTCGGCTTTTCGGGATCGAACGGGATGCCGTTCTTGTTGCAGGTGATGTGGGCGCGACCGAGCGAAGCCTCCGCCGCCTTGCCGGTCAGTCTCTTGGGCCGCATATCGACCAGCATCAGGTGGTTGTCCGTCCCGCCCGAGGCGATGGCAAAGCCGGATTCGACCAGCGTTTTCGCCAATTCCTGCGCGTTGGCGACCACCGCTTGCGCATAATCGCGGAACGACGGCTGCAACGCCTCGTGGAAGGCGACGGCTTTCGCGGCGATGACATGCATCAGCGGGCCCCCCTGAAGGCCCGGAAAGATCGCAGAATTGATCTTCCTGGCGATGTCCTCGTCATTGGTCAGCACCATGCCGCCGCGCGGGCCGCGCAGGGTCTTGTGCGTCGTTGTGGTGACGACATGGGCGTGGGGGAAGGGAGAGGGGTGCGCCCCGCCCGCCACCAGCCCGGCGAAATGGGCCATGTCGACCATGAAAATCGCGCCCACCGCGTCACAAATTGCGCGAAACCGTGCGAAATCCCAGTGTCGCGAATAGCCTGAACCGCCGGCGATGATCATCTTCGGGCGATGCTCCTGCGCCAGCCGCTCAACCGCTTCCATGTCGATCCGGTGATCGTCCGGACGGACACCGTAGCTGACGACGTTGAACCACTTGCCGCTCATGTTGGGGCGCGCACCATGGGTGAGGTGCCCGCCCGCGGCGAGATCAAGCCCCATGAACGTATCGCCGGGCTTGAGCAGGCCGAGGAACACCGACTGGTTGGCCTGGGAACCGGAATTGGCCTGAACATTGGCGAAGGTGCAGCCGAAGAGTTTGCAGGCCCGCTCGATGGCCAGTTTCTCGGCGATATCGACGAACTGGCAACCGCCGTAGTAGCGCTTGCCGGGATAGCCTTCCGCATATTTGTTGGTGAGCACCGAACCCTGAGCCTCCAGCACGGCGCGGGAGACGATGTTTTCCGAGGCGATCAGTTCGATTTCCTCGCGCTGGCGGCCGAGTTCGAGGCCGATCGCCCCGGCAATCGCGGGGTCCACCGCGGCGAGCGGGGCGGAGAAAAAGGCGTTGCAGCGGCTTTGCGCGGTCATGGCAGGATCCTCCCTCAGCATTCGACATAGGCGACGGCGAGGCCGCCCTGCGATGTTTCCTTGTATTTGTGATGCATGTCGGCGCCGGTCTGGCGCATGGTGGCGATCACCTGATCGAGGCTGACCTTGTGGGTGCCGTCGCCCTTCAGCGCCATCGAGGCGGCATTGACCGCCTTGACTGCGCCGAAGGCGTTGCGCTCGATGCAGGGGATCTGCACCAGCCCGCCGATCGGGTCGCAGGTCATGCCAAGGTGATGTTCCATGGCGATTTCCGCCGCGTTCTCGATCTGCGCGTTGCTGCCGCCAAGCGCGGCGCAGAGCCCGGCCGCCGCCATCGAGGCGGCAACGCCCACCTCGCCCTGACAGCCGACCTCCGCCCCCGAGATCGAGGCGTTCATCTTGAACAGCGCGCCGATGGCCGAAGCGGTGAGCAGGAAGCGTTCCATGCCGGCGCGGTCCGCTCCGGGCCAGAAATCGCGGTAATAGCGCAGCACGGCGGGGATGACGCCCGCCGCGCCGTTGGTGGGGGCGGTGACGATGCGTCCGCCGGCCGCGTTCTCCTCGTTCACCGCGATGGCGAAGACGGAGATGACATCCATGATCTGGTGGGCGGCGATGTCATCGGCGCCGTGCTGCGAGACCAGCTTGCGGAAGATGCCGGGGGCGCGACGCTTCACCTTCAGCCCGCCGGGCAACTCGCCCTCGCTGGCAAGGCCACGGTCGATCGCGGAGAGCATGGCCTCGGCGACAGCAGAGAGATGGGCGCCGACCGCGCCGGACGGGCGCAGCGCCTCCTCGTTGGCGCGCATCATCGCGGCAATCGTCAGGCCGTACTGTTCGCCCAGGGCCAGCAGATCGGCGGCGCTGCGGAAAGGATGGGGCACCGGCGCGGCGGCGCTGTCGGCGGGGGCCTCGTTCTGCCCCTCGGGCACCACGAAGCCGCCGCCGACCGAGCACCAGCGCTGGGCCAGCAGCAGGACGCCCGCCTCATCGAAGGCTTCGAACGCAAGCGTGTTGGGGTGAAACGGCGGCGGGGTGACGAGATCGAACACGATATCGCCGGCGGCATCGAAGGCGATCGGCCGTCCGCTGCCGAGCGGCAGGGTGCCACCTGTCTCCACATCGGCAACGATCGTGTCGGCGATATCGGGATCGACCGTTGCCGGTTGCTGGCCGGCGAGGCCGAGGATCACCGCTTTGGCCGTGCCGTGGCCCTTGCCGGTCCAGGCCAGCGAGCCATAAAGCGTGATGCGCAGGCGCACCGTGCGTCCGGCCAGTCCGGCTTGCGCGAGAGTTGCGATGAAGGCACCGGCGGCTTTCATCGGCCCGACGGTGTGCGAGGAGGAGGGGCCGATCCCGATCTTGAACAGGTCGAAGACGCTGATCATGGTCCCCCCTCGGAACGGTTCAGAGCCCGGTTGTGCCGGCGCAGGCTTCAGCCAGATGACCGGCCAGATAGGGTGCGAACGAGCGCCAGACCTCGATATGGAACCGCTCTTCCGCCTGTCGCCAGAGGATGATCTCGGCCTTGTGGAAGAGGGTGCGCGTCGCCATGCCGACCGGGAAGGCGGTGAGCCGAAGATCAAGCGGGCAGCCCGAGGACAGGCACAGGGCTGCCAGCCGCCCTGTGAGGACGAGGCCGGTCTGCCGGTGCGAGACATCGACAAGGCTGTGCGGCCCGGAGATGGAGACAGACTGAAGCGCGGCGGCGTCCTCGCCCGGGGCGAGCAGCAGCGTTTCGTCCGGCCCCAGCCAGAGCGCGGCGCGCGCGCCGGTTGTGGTGGCCTTCAGCCGTTCCGGCACGGGCAGGCCGAAGGCGGCGACGGTTGCAGGGTCACCGCGCAGGATGAGGCGTGTGGCCTCCGGCGCGGGGATCAGGGCCAGTCCTTCCCCCCCGGGCAGGGCGAGACCTGCGAACGGGCTGCGCCGGTGCAGCGTCGATGATGACCGATCAGACATCGAGCCTGTCTCCCCTGGGATCGAAAAACACCGGATCGACGACCGTCACGGCAATCGCGCCGCCCGGCATCGGTACATGCAGCGTCTCGCCCTTGCGCTTGCGGCCATCGGCCACCAGCGCCAGCGCGATGGAGCGGCCGAGCGCCGGGCTGTCATACGACGAGGTGACATGGCCGAGGGCGGTCGTGCCGGCGGCAGGGGTGGCCGTCGTGGTGATCTGCGCGCCTTCCTCCAGCACGGTGGCGGGGTTGGCGGTGACGAGGCCGACCAGCTGCTTGCGCCCTGCGGCCACCATATCGGGGCGGATCAGCGAGCGCTTGCCGACGAAATCCTTCTTCGCCTTGCCGATCGCCCAATTCAGACCCAGATCGTCCGGCGTCACCGTGCCGTCGGTTTCCTGCCCGACGATGATGTAGCCCTTCTCGGCGCGCATGACGTGCATCGCTTCCGTGCCGTAGGCGACGGCATCATACCTCCGCCCCTCGGCCCAGACCGCCTCCCACACCGCGCGGCCGTAATCGGCGGGCACGTTGATCTCGTAGCCCAGTTCGCCGGTGAAGCTGACGCGCATCACGCGGGCCGGCACACCGCAGACCGTTCCCTCGCGGATCGACATATGCGGCATCGCCTCGTGGGCGATGTCGAAGCCGGCGACCAGCGGGGCGACGATATCCCGCGCCTTCGGCCCCTGCACGGCGATCACCGCCCATTGCTCGGTGGTGGAGGTCAGCCAGACCCGCAAATCGGGGAATTCGGTCTGGAGATAATCCTCCATGTGGTTGAGCACGCGCGGCGCGCCGCCGGTCGTCGTCGTCACATGGAAGCGATCCTCGGCGAGGCGGGCGATCACGCCGTCATCCATCACGAAGCCGGCCTCGTTCAGCATCAGGCCATAGCGGCAGCGGCCCGGCTCCAGCTTCGCCCAGGGGTTGGTGTAGAGCTTTTCCATGAACTTCGCCGCATCCGGCCCCACCACCTCGATCTTGCCGAGGGTGGAGGCATCGAAAATGCCGGCGCTGGCCCGCGTCTGCCGGCATTCGCGGGCGACGGCGGCGTGCATGTCCTCGCCGCCCTTCGGGAAATACCACGCGCGCTTCCACAGCCCGACATCCTCGAAGGCCGCGCCGTTTTCTGCCGCCCAGCCATGGATCGGCGTCTGCCGCACGGGGTCGAACAGATCGCCCCGGCTCGCCCCGGCGAATACGCCGAAGGTGACCGGCGTATACGGCTGGCGGAAGGTGGTCAGCCCCACCTCGGGGATGGATTTGCCGAGATCGCGCGCGGCAATCGCCAGTGCGTTGAGGTTGGAGGTCTTGCCCTGATCGGTCGCCATGCCGGTGGTGGTGTAGCGCTTGACGTGCTCGATCGAGCGCATGCCCTCGCGCACCGCCTGACGGATATCGGTCTCGCAGACATCGTTCTGGAAATCGACGAAGGCCTTGTCGGTCGCCTCCTCCGGGTGCGGCAGGGCGCCGATGTAGCCGCCCCGCTCCGGGTGCGTGCCGCCAACGGCAAGGCGCGGCGCCTTGCCCCCGGCAAAACCGGCACGGGCGGCGGCTTCCACCCCCGCCTCGCCGCCCTCGCGCAGGGCGGTGGCCAGCCCGAAATGCCCGCGGCAGGCGCCGGCGGAGCGCTCGCGCTGCACTGAATCGCCCGGCACATAGGCCTGGCAGTCCTCGTCGAACACCAGCTTGCCGCGCGACTGGGAGTGGAGATGGACGCTCGGCGTCCAGCCGCCGCAGACCAGCAGCGCATCGCAGGCCGCCCAATGGGGCGCGACAAACGCGCCGTCGACACACCGGGCGAGGCCGACCGCGCGCACGCGCTTGCCGCCCTTGGTGCCGATCACGGTTGTCTGTGTCTCGATGGTGATGCCGGCAGCACGCGCCGCCTCGACCAGCGGGCCGGCGGGCCGGGCGCGGACATCGACAATCAGCGGCACATCGACACCGGCGGCCTTGAGATCCAGCGCGGCGCGATAGGCGCTGTCATGCACCGTGGCGAGCACGATGCGGCTGCCGACCGTGACCCCATAGCGGTTGAGATAGGTGCGTGCGGCCTCCGCCAGCATCACACCGGGGCGGTCATTGCCCGGGAACACCAGCGGCCGCTCGATGGCGCCGGTTGTCAGCACCACTTCGCCGGCCCTGACCTGCCACAGCCGCTCGCGCGGGGCATTGCCATCCACCGTGCCGAGCGGGTCGGTCACCCGCTCGTTGAGGCCGATCAGGTTCTGCGCGTAATAGCCGAAGGCCTGCGTGCGCGGCATCAGCCGCACATTGGGCAGCGCGGCGAGCGCCTGAAGCGTTGCGGCCAGCCATTCCGCCGCCGGCGTGCCGTCAATGGTCGCCGCCGTCTCGGCCAGCAGCGAGCCGCCCGGCTCGTCCTGCTCGTCGCAGAGGACGACCGAAGCGCCGGAGGACGCCGCCGCCAGCGCCGCCGCAAGGCCCGCCGGCCCGGCGCCGACCACCAGCACGTCGCAATGGGCGAAGAAGGCGGCATAGCGATCCGGATCGGCCCCTGCCGGCGCCGCGCCGAGGCCGGCGGCATGGCGCACCACCGGCTCGAACAGCCTGTGCCACAGCTTCGGCCCCGCGCTCTTCGGCCCCATGAAGGTCTTGTAGTAGAAGCCTGCCGAATAGAACCGGGAAAACAGCGAATTGACCGCGCCGAGATCGAGCCCGAGGGAGGGCCAGTTGTTCTGGCTGCGGGCGGTCAGCCCTTCGGTCAGCATCACCTCGGTGGCGCGGATGTTGGGCGCAAAGCGGCCCGCCCCCCGGTCGATGCCGAGAAGCGCGTTCGGCTCCTCCGGTCCGGCGGTGAGGATGCCGCGCGGGCGGTGATATTTGTACGACCGGCCGACGAGGTGGACGCCGTTGGCCAGCAGGGCGGAGGCCAGCGTATCGCCTGCCTGCCCCTGATAGGCCACGCCATCGAAGAAGAAGCGGACGGGGCGGGCGCGGTCGATCCGGCCGCCGGACCGGGTGCGGAAGGGCTGAGCCATCACCGGCCTCCCCCGGTTGCCGCCGGACGCGGCGTGCCGGCCTTGTAGGTGGTCATGATCCTGTCGCTGACCGTATCGCGCAGCGCGTTGAAGAACCGCCCGCAGCCGTGGATATGCCGCCAGCGCTCGGCATGCAGGCCGCGCGGGTTGGCGCGGACATAGAGGTAGCTGGCCCAGTCCTCATCGGTCGTCGCCATCGGATCGAGCGGCCGCGCGACATGCGCTTCCCCGCCATAGCGGAATTCGAGTTCGGGCCGGTCCATCTCGCAATAGGGGCAGCGGATCAGAAGCATGATGTGGTCCTCAATGCGCGACGGCGGCGGCAGCGGCTTCGTCGATCAGCCGCCCCGTGCGGAAGCGGTCGAGCGTGAAGGGGGCGGCAATCGCCTCGGGCTCGCCCCGGGCGACAAGATGGGCAAACACATGGCCCGAGCCGGGCGTCGCCTTGAAGCCGCCGGTGCCCCAGCCGCAGTTGACGAACAGGCCGGGCACCGGCGTCTTGCCGATGATCGGCGAGCGATCGGGCGTGACATCGACGATGCCGCCCCAGTTGCGCAGCATCCTCAGCCGCCGCACAGGGGGAAACAGCTCGCAGATCGCATCCAGCGTGTGCCGGGCAATATGCAGCCCGCCGGTCTGGGAATAGGAGGTGTAGGCGTCGGTGCCCGCGCCGATCACCAGTTCGCCCTTGTCCGATTGCGACATGTAGGCATGCACGGTGTTGGACATGACGACGCAGGGCATCATCGGCTTCACCGGCTCGGAGACCAGCGCCTGCAGGGGATAGCTCTCCAGCGGCATGCGCACCCCGGCCATCGCCATGACCACCGAGGTGTTGCCCGCCGCCACCACGCCGATGCGCTTGGTGGCGATGACGCCCTTCGTCGTCTCGACGCCGCAGACCGCGCCGGTCGCATCGCGCCGGATGCCTTTGACCTCGCAGTTCTGGATGATGTCGACGCCGAGCCGCGAGGCGCCGCGCGCATAGCCCCAGGCCACCGCATCGTGCCGCGCCGTGCCGCCGCGCCGCTGGAGCGAGGCGCCGATCACCGGATAGCGGATGTTCTTCTCGATATTCAGCAGCGGGCAGAAGGCCTTGGCCTCCTCCGGCGTCAGCCATTCGTTGTCGATGCCGGCGAGGCGGTTGGCATGGACATGGCGCTTGAACACCTGCACATCGTGGATGTTGTGGGCCAGCATCATCACCCCGCGCGGGGAATACATGACGTTGTAGTTGAGGTCGTGGCTCAGCCCCTCCCTCAGCTTCATCGCGTGTTCGTAGATCGCCTCGGACTCCTCCCAAAGATAGTTGGAGCGGACAATGGTGGTGTTGCGCCCGGGGTTGCCGCCGCCGAGCCAGCCCTTCTCCAGCACGGCGATCCTGGTCAGCCCGTGCTCCTTCGCCATGTAATAGGCAGTGGCCAGACCATGGCCGCCGGCGCCGATGATGATCGCGTCATAGGTGGATTTCGGCTCCGGCGAACGCCATTGCTCCGGCCAGTCCCGGTTGCCTTTGAGGCCCTGCAGGAAGACGGAGAGGGCGGAATACTTCATGGCGGCGCGTCCCTGTTGACGAGGGTCAGAATGCGTCATGCCCGCATCCGATCCGAGGATATTTGCGACATCTATCCTGTATTATTCCGTCATGGAACCGGGCGCGAACAGGCGCCGGTCCGCCGGGCTGCTGGTGGCAGCTCCGGCCCCGGCGCGCCGCAGGCTGGCCGGCGCGGCGCCGAACCGCCGGCGGTAGGCCCGGGCAAAATGCGCCCCGTCGGCAAAGCCCGCCAGCGCGGCAATCTCGCTGATGCTGTGGCGGCTGCGGGCAATCAGCCAGCGGCCATAGTCCAGCCGCATCGCCCGGTAGACCTCCGCCGGCGAGGCGCCCAGTTCGGCCCGGAACAGCCGGTCGAGCTGGCGTGCGCTGACGCCGCTTCCGGCGGCCAGATCGTCAATGCGCATCGGCTCGGCTATTGCCTGCTCCATCGCCAGAACCGCACGGCGGACGCGGGGATCGGCGGCTGCGGGGGCAATGTCCGGTGTCGGCTGGGCGGAATCGGCGGCGCGCTGGCCATCATGCAGCAGGACGCTGAGGCTCTTGCGTGCCTCACGCGCGCCGACATGCCGCTCGACCAGCGCGGCGGCGAGATCCACCACGCCGGCGCCGCCCGAACAGGTGATGCGGTCGCCGTCGATCACATAGAGACGGTCGGCCACCGGGGCGGTGCCGAATTCCTCGATGTAGTCGGTGCGGTGATACCACGAAACGCAGACCTTGCGCCCCTTCAGCAGGCCGAGACGGCTGAGCACGAACGAGCCGGTGCAGACGCCGATCAGCGGGGTGCCCGCCTCGGCCGCGCGGCGCAGATAGGCCGCCGTGGCCTCGTCAATCTGGTCGCCGCGATGCAACAGGCCGCCGACCACGACGATGTAGTGAAACTGCCGTGGATCGACCAGCCCGGCGTCCGGCGCAACGGAAATGCCGGAACTGGCCATGATCGCATGGCCGGTCGCCGACATCACCGACCAGCGGCAGAGGATCGGGCGGGAGCGGTCGCCCTCATCGGCGGCAAGGCGCAGCGTATCGACGAAGGCCGCAAACGCGGTCAGCGTGAAATGGCGGGCCAGAACAAATCCGACACTCAGGCGGGGCGCAGGGACAGGTGCAGGCGGGGAGGGACGAGACATGATGCAGCATGCGCCCGTCCGGCCGTCGTGACAATCCTCAGGCCGGGCGGGCCTCCACCAGCGTCCCTGCCTGCGGCGCCCAGGCGACGAACGCGCGGGCGCCCGGCGCAAAGGGGGCCTGCGCCTCGCCCCGCACCTGAAGCCGGGTCTCGTCGTCGAGCCGCACGGTATAGTCGACGAACGAGCCGCGATAGGTCAGCGATTCCACGGTGGCGGCGGCTGAATTGCTGCTGCCGGCCATCGGGGCACGGGAGAGGGCGATATGCTCGGCCCGCAGCGCGAGCAACCCTTCCCCCGTCGCCGACCGTGCACCGTCGATGGCAAATGCCATGCCGCTTCTCAGATGGCCGCGGCCCTGTCCGTCGAGCCTGACCGGAACGAGGTTGGAAAAGCCCATGAAATCGGCGACGAAAGCCGAGGCCGGCCGCTCGAACACCTCACGCGGGGTGCCGATCTGTTCCACCCGACCGGCACTCATCACCACCAGACGATCCGACACCGACAGCGCCTCGTCCTGATCGTGGGTGACGAAGATCGTGGTCAGCGCCAGCGATTTCTGCAGCTGGCGGATTTCGGTCTTCATCTCATGCCGCAGCTTGGCGTCAAGGTTGGAGAGCGGCTCGTCGAGCAGCAGAACGGTCGGCTCGATCACCAGCGCGCGGGCCAGCGCAACGCGCTGCTGCTGGCCGCCGGAGAGCTGCTTGGGCAGCCGGTCGGCCAGATGGCCGAGGCGGACGCGGGCCAGGGCTTCCGTCACGCGGCGCGCGATGTCGGCCTTGCCGATCTTCCGCATTTCGAGCCCGAAGGCGACATTCCCGGCCACGGTCATATGCGGGAAGAGCGCGTAGTTCTGGAACACAAAGCCCATGTTGCGCCGCGCCGGCGGCAGACGGGTGACATCCCGGCCGCCGACAAGGATGCGCCCCGAGGTGACATCGACAAACCCGCCGATCATCCGCAGGGTCGTCGTCTTGCCGCAGCCGGAAGGGCCGAGGAAGGTGACGAGTTCTCCCTCGCCGATCGTCAGGCTGGTGGACTGGACGGCGGCGATCTCGCCGTAGTGTTTGCAGACATCCGAGAGCACGATTTCCGACATGTGATGTCCTCAGAAGGCGCGGTTGAGCTGGGCGTAGCGGTTGGTGATCAGCAGCAGCGCCGCGATGATCGCGATCTGCACCGTGGCGACGGCGGCGATGGTCGAATCCAGATTCCATTCGAGATAGGAGACAATGGCGATCTGAAGGGTCGTGCGCCCCGGGCCGACCAGAAACAGCGATTTTTCAAGATCGATGAACGAGGCGACGAAGGCAAACAGCGCCGAGGCGATCAGCGCCGGCTTGATCACCGGCAGGATGATGCGGAAGAAGACCGTCACCGGCCCGGCTCCAAGGCTCGCCGCTGCCTCCGAAATCGAGCGGTCGACGCCGATCAGCGAGGCGGTGACCAGCCGGATGGTCCACGGCAGCGCGACCAGCAGATGAGCGGCGTACAGCCCGGGCAGGGAGCCGGCGAGCTGCACCTCGGTCGCGATCTCGACGTCGATATAGAAAATGTACATCGCCGCACCGCCGACGATGCCCGGCACGACCATCGGCGCGAGCAGGATGTTGGTGACGACATCGCGCCCGGGGAACTTGCAGCGCGCCAGCGCATAGCTTGCGGGGACGCCGATGGCGAGGCTGGCGAGCGAGGCGAACAATGCGGTTTGCAGGCTGAGCAGCAGCCCCTCGCGGAATTCGGCGCGCGACCACGCGCGGGCGTACCAGTCGAGCGTGTATCCCTCGGGCGGGAAGGACAGGATCCTGTTGGAAAAGAACGAGACCCAGACGATGACGGCGAGCGGCAGGACGATGAAGCCGAGCACGGCAACAGCGGCGATGCGGTAGAGCAGGACAGGGGCTGTGGCGTTCATCCCGGCCTCCTATTCGGCCCAGCGGCGGTAGCGGCGCTGGGCCAGGGCGGTGGCTCCCACCGTCAGCGCCAGCGTGGTGATCATCAGGATGAAGGCCAGCGCCGCGCCGAACGGCCAGTTCATCGCGCGCTGCACCTGCTGGTACACCTCCGGCGCCATGGCGTGGAATTTCGGCCCGCCGATCAGCACCGGCGTCGCGTAGGCGTTCATCGACAGGGTGAAGCACAGGAGCACACCGGCAAGGATGCCGGGCAGGGCGAGCGGCAGCACCACCCGCCGCAGGATTTGCCCGTGGCTGGCGCCCAGGCTGCCGGCGGCATCCTCCAGCGACCGGTCGATCCCCTCCAGCACGCTTTGCAGCGTCAGGATCATGAACGGCAGCAGCACCGAGACCAGCCCGATGATCACCGCCTTTTCGGTGTACATGATGTCGAGCCGGCCCGTGAGACCGAACAGGCCGACGATGCCGGCGGCCAGCCCCCGCTCGCCGAGGATGACCATCCACGCGGCGGTGCGCACGGCGTTGCCCATCATCAGCGGCAGAACCAGCGCGATGATCATCAGCGCCTTCAACCGTGTGGAAGCGAGGCGCACCATGAAATAGGCGACGGGAAAACCAAGCACGAGACAGAGCAGGGAGGACAGCGCCGAGATGCGCAAGGTCGTCCACAGCACGTCCTGATAATAGGGATCGGCGAAGAACTTGGCGTAGTTGCCGAGCGTCAGCGCGCTGACCATCAGTTCGCCCGGCACGAAGCGGTTGAACGAATAGCGCAGCAGGATGGCGAGCGGGCCGAGCAGCAGCAGCGTGACCAGCAGCACGCCCGGAGCAACCAGCGCCGCGACCGGAGAACGGACGAGGGGCGGTCGCCACTTCGGCGGGCGGCTGATCTCCTGTGCTGACGGTGCTATGCCTGCCATGGCCATCTGCCGCGCTCCCGCCGGTTTTGAGGTGGCGCACGCCGGGGCGGCGTGCGCCGTAGGATCAGCTCCGGGCGACGTTCTTGTTCCACCATTCCAGCCATTCGGCCGTGTTCTTCGCCACATAGGCGTAGTCGGGGAACTTGAGCCGGGCCCGCTCGGCCTCGGAAAAGTCGATGCGCGCCTTGAGGTCCGCATCCAGATTTGCCGCCCCGTTGGCGGGGGCATAGAAGCTGGCGGCGGCAAGGTCCGCCATCGCCTTGGGGTCGAGCATGGCGTTCAGGTAGGTGTAGGCGGCCTCCTTGTTGGGCGCCTTCTTCGGCATCACCGCACCGAAGGTGACGGCGACCGCGCCTTCCTCGGGGTAGGTGATGGCGAGCGGGAGCCCGTCCTTGGTCCATTGCAGGCCGCGCGCCTTGTAGTTGAGGACGATATCCACCTCGCCGGAGGCAAGGCCCGCCTGCATCTGCTGATGCGTGGCGTAGATGCGCGGGTTGGATTTCGTCCGGAGTTCGGCGAGCGTCTCGCGGCCCTTCCCGACGCTGGTGAGATTGCCGGCGGAAATCAGCGAACTGATCATCATGTAGTTGAAGTAGAGCTGGTTGGTCAGCCCGATCCGCCCGGCGAACTTCGGATCCCACAGATCCTTGTAGGCTTTCGGCGGCTCCTTCACCTTGTCCCGGTTGGAAATGATGACGACGCCGGAATAGAGCCAGGGGATGAAATAGGCCTTCTTCAGCGCCGGCACGATGTCCTTGCCGTTGGGGATCTTCGTAAAGTCGAGCGCCTCGATCACCTCGTGACTGTTCATCTCGAAGGCGTCGGAATCGTTGAGGTGGGCGATATCCACGGTGCCGCGCGGCAGCCGCCGCTCGGCCAGCATCTTCGATTTGCGCTCCGGCTCCAGCCCGAGATCATGGACGATCCGGATGCCCCTGGCCTCGACCAGCGGTTTTTCCATCAGCCGGTTGGTCCGGTCGTTCCAGTCGCCGCCCCAGTTGGAGACGACGATCTGCCCGCCGGCCTGCGCCCCGGCGCTGCGGCCGGATGCGGCGAGGGCGAGCATGCTCGCCGCCCCCGCCAGAACATGGCGTCTGTCGATTGTCCCGTGCTGCACGTCCCGTTTCATTCCCGTTCTCCCGTTCACTGATGAAACCGGCGCAAGGCCGTCGGCTTATTCGGCCGCCATGCTGGTCTTGCCGCGGCTGACGCTGGCGAGGTATTTCACACAGGTGTCGACCGTCTCGACATCCGCGAACTTGGCGTCGATGTCGTAGAGATTCCACGCCACGGCGCCGGGCACGCGGTCGCCGATGCATTCCTTGACCGCGATGGTGCGGAAGCCCTCGGCAAGCCCGTCGCAGATGGTGGTGCGGACGCAGGCCGTGGCTGTGACGCCGGTGACGAGGATCGTATCCACCCCCGCGCTGCGCAGGTAACCGGCCAGCGGCGTGCCGGAGAAGGAGGAGGCGCGCTTCTTGAGCATCACATACTCGCCCTCGATCGGCGCGATGCGGCTGTCGATGGCCCAGATGTCCTCGTCCTTGAGGTTCACCGCATCGACCGGGATCTTGTGATGCCACATGCCCATGTCGGTGGCGGGGTCGTTGCGGTCGGTGTTCTGATAGGCGGTGGTGACGTGGACGATCGGGTGGCCGGCCTCGCGGAAGGCTTTCAGCAGCCGCTGCATGCCGGGGATGATCTCGCTGTCCATCGTGTCGCCGCAGTAGAACGGGTTGCCCGGACGGGTCCATGCATTGGCCAGATCGACGGAGATCAGCGCCGGGCGCTTGCCGAAGCCGATGCGGCGCTGGAAACCGCGCTCCTTGTAGATCGTGTCGGAGGCCTCGAAGATGTCCTTGAGGACGCTTTCCAGCCGGGCATTCAGTTCCGCATTGGTCGCCATTGCACTGTCTCCTTGGGGCGTTCATTCGGGGCGGGGTTGTGATCCCGTTGCCCGTTTGGTTGACCTCAGGCTGACGTAACCGGCGGCGGAGGGGAATTGACGGTTCGTCTCCAATTGGTGCATGAATTGCACCAACGATGCTTATTTCGGAGGCAAAAATGCGATACCTGCCGGAAGTTGAGGCGATCCGCTCCTTTTCTGTCGTCGCGGAGGAGCTGAACTTCCGCCGCGCGGCGGACCGGCTGGGCATCGATCATTCGGCGCTGTCACGCCGCATCCGCGATCTCGAACACCGGCTCGGTTTCCAGGTGTTCGAGCGGTCCACCCGCGAGGTGCGGCTGACCGATGCGGGCAAAGTGTTTCTGGAGGAGAACACCAGCCTGCTTCAGGCGTTGCAGCGGGCGGTGGACAGCGCCCGGCAGGTGGCCGAGGGCCGCGCCGGGCTGATCCGCATCGGCTACATGTCGTTTGCCGCCGCGCAGCTGTTGCCCGCGCTGATCGCCCGGTTCCGGCAGGTGCGGCCCGATGCGCGGTTCCGCCTGACCTATCTGCGCAGCCACGGGCAGAAGGAGGCGCTGTCGCGCGGGGAAATCGATGTCGGGCTGATGATCGGACCGTGGGAGAATGACACGTTCGAGACCGTGCGCCTCAGCGTCGATCCGCTGTGCGTGTTCTTCACCGACCGCTGGGCCCTCGCGGGGCGGGACAGCCTGCGTGTCGCCGATCTTGCCGGCCAGCCGCTGATCATGGGCACGCTGGAGCAATGGGACCTCTATCGCTGGATGCTGGAGGATCTGTTCCTGCGCAACGGCATCGTGCCGACGGTGGTGCTCGAAGCTTCCAGCATTTCCGGCATGCTGGGGCTGGTGCAGGCGGGGCTGGGCGTCGCGGTGTTTCCGCAGTCGATGGCGGCGCTGTGTCCGCCGTCGATCCGCTGCCGGCCGATCGACGATGCGGATCTCGCCATCGAAACCGTCGGCGTCGCGGCGCGCATGCCGCAGCCGCTCGTCAGACAGTTCATGGCGACATTGCGCGAGGCGGCGGGTGGGACACCGCAGCGGGGCGCAGAATGAGCCGCTGCCCCCATAAAGCGGGGGTTTCCTTTGGTGCCGGGGCGGCGCAGACTGCCCCGGTGTCAGTGCCGCGCCCGTCCTGCGGCGGCGGCGACGGGGGCAAGAGGCGTGAACGCAGTCCGGATCTTGCTGGTGGAGGATGACGAGCCGACGCGGGCCCGCCTTGCCTCGGCACTCGCCGGCAGCGGGTTTACGGTGGAGGATGTCGGCAGCCTCGGCGAGGCGCGGGCCGCGCTCCAGCGCCGGCCGGATGTGATCCTGACCGATCTCCAGCTGCCCGACGGCAACGGCCTGTCGCTGATCGGCGAGGTGCGGCGCGATCTGCCGGGTATCGAGATCATGGTCATCTCGGTGCTGGGCGACGAGACGAGCGTGGTCACCGCCATTCAGGCGGGCGCGACGGGCTATCTGCTCAAGGATTCCTTCCCGGCCGATATCGCCGCCTCGGTACGCGATCTCATCGCCGGGCAATCGCCGATTTCCGCCTCGATCGCGCGGTTCATCGTGCGGCGGGTGCAGGCGCCGAAGGAGGCCGACGGCAGCCTGCACGGCATTGGCCTGACACCGCGCGAGATCGACATCCTCTGGGGGATCGCCAAGGGGTTCCGCTATGCCGAGATTGCCGACCAGCTGGGCATCTCGCGCCAGACGGTGCCCGGGCATATCAAGAACATCTACCGCAAGTTGCAGGTCAACACACGCGGCGAGGCGGTGTTCGAGGCGCTCCAGCAAGGGCTGATCCGGCTGTGACCGCGGCGGCGGAGAGCCGGCCATGGGCGGAAAGCGGGCGGCGGCGGGTTGTCCTGTGGCTGGTGCTTCAGGCGCTCGCCATTGCGGCGGCGATCTGGCTCGGCGGATTGTCCTTCCCCCTGCCGGCGGATCAGGATCGCGCCGGCGGCGTCACCTTCCGCTGGCTGGACGCGCCGGAGGCGGCGGCGCTCCCGGTGCGGCTGCCGCATAACTGGATGCTGCACAGCCGCGAGCCGCGCGCCGGGCTCTACAGCATCGCCCTCGTTCACCCCGGGGAGGAGGCGCTGGCGCAGGGCCTTTCGATTTTCGTGCCGCGCTTCACCGCGCGCGCCGTCGTCCGCTTCAACGGGCAGGTGCTGGTGGCCAGCGCCAGCAACCCGGCGATGGAAACCCCGGCGCGCAACACCAGCCTCTACGCTCAGGTGCCGCGCTACCTCTGGGCCGAGCGCGACAACCGCATCGAGATCGAGATCGCGAGCCGGACGCTCATCTCGGGCTACCTTGGCCCGGTCTACATCGGCCCGCAGGCCCGTCTGCTGCCGGCGCACCAGAAGCGGCTCATCCTCTTTGTCTACCTGCCGGTGGTGCTGGCGGTGCTGTCGCTGTTTCTCGCCGGCTTGCTGCTGGTGTTCTGGCATCGCGGGGCCGGCGGGCGGGCCTATGCGGTGATGGCGCTGTCGCTGGCGCTGTCCACCACGCATGCGCTCAATCTTTTCCCCACCAGCCTGTTCTTCGAGCCGACGCTGCATCTGGTCCTGCATGCGCTGCCGGTGATCGAGGCGCCGATCTCGGCGATTGCGATGGCCGAGATCCTCGGCCGGCGACGGCCGTTCGGCTTCTGGATCGTGCTGCCGGGGCTTGCGATCGTGGCGAGCTATGGGCTGTTCGGGCTGCATGCCTTCGTGCTCGGCATGATGCTGTTCGGCATGCCGATGGTGGCGTTTTCGCTGGCGATCATCCTGTGGCAAAGCTCGCGCAGCGCGATCGATGAGGGCAACCGCCTCGGGCTGTTCCTCTCGCTGGCGATGAGCGTGACGCTGTTTTTCCTGCTGCACGATATGCTGGTGACCGCCAATGTGCTGTCGGACCAGCGCATCCTGCTGGCGCGGTTCTTCTATCCGCTGTTCACCGTCGTGCTGGCGACGTGGATCATCATCCGCCTTGCGCGGACGCTGGACGAGGCGCGGAACTTCGCGAACATCCTCGCCACCCGCGTGCAGGAGGTGGAGGGCGAATTGCGCCGCAGCTTCGAGCGCGAGCAGACCCACCGGCAGGAGCGGCTGCTGACCATCGAACGGGCGCGGCTGATGCGCGATCTGCACGACGGGGTGGGCGGGCAGCTTGTCTCCATTGTCGCCAATGTCGAACGCCAGGGCACCTCCCGCGCGGCCATTGCGGAGGCTGCACGCACCGCGCTCAACGACATGCGGCTGGTCATCGATGCGATGGACGAGGTGGATGGCGAACTGATGCTGATCCTGGCGGCCTGGCGCGAACGGCTGGAAGGCCGGCTGCGCGCCTCGGGCCTCGCGCTCGACTGGGTGCTGGACAGCCCCGGCGGGCTGCCGGTGTTCACCGGCCTGCGCCCCTCCCATGCCATCAACATCCTGCGCATCATGGAAGAGGCGGTGACCAATGCCATCAAGCATGCAGGAGCGCGGCGGCTGACCATCCGCCTCGGCCAGCGGACGGATGAGGCGGGCAGGGTGCACGGGTCCATTACCGTGGCGGATGACGGGGCCGGGTACGGGCCGGAGGTGCGCCCGGGGCGCGGCCTTGGCAACATGGACAAACGCGCCGCGATGCTTGGCGGGCAGCTCACGGTCCGCTCATCGGCGGCAGGCACGGCGGTGAGGCTTGATCTGCCCGTGGTGATGACCGCGCTGTCCCCCCCATAAACATGGCGCTGACGGGCGCGCGGAAATCTGACCTACTGATCCTGCCGCAGGGTCACGCGGCGGGGCACGGACGGCGCGTCCGGAGAAGGGGACATCCATGGCCACGTTCACGCTTACGAATGGCGCCGATACCTTTGCGGGCGACGCCGCGGACGACGAGATCTCCGGCGCGCCGGGCGATCTTGGCGCGGGCGATGACATTCAGGGCGGCGATGGCACCGACAGTTTCACCTCTTCCTCCGCCGGCACGCTCGACCTGACGCTGGGGGCGATCTTCTCGGGCATCGAGCAGATCATCGGTTCGTCCGGCGACGACATCCTGAAAATCTCGGCCTATTCGCAGCTGACCGGGGCCGGCATCACCAGCGTCGATCTCGGCACCGGCACCAACACGGTCGAGATCGCCGGCTCGTATCTTGTGCTGTCGGATACGGTGTTCAGCAACATCACCTCCTACACGATCAGCTATTCCAGCCCCGTCGGCGGCGGCCCCGGCCAGTATCTCGGCGGTGCGCAGGTCACGCTCGGTTCCGGCAACGATACGATCATCGGCGGGGCCGGGCGCGACACCATCGACGGCGGCTTCGGGGATGACCAGATCAACGGCTATGGCGAGAACGACACGCTGACCGGCGGCAGCGGCAACGACACGCTGAACGGCGGCGACAATGACGATCTGCTCGATGGCGGCGCGGGGTCGGATTCGCTCGACGGCGGCAGCGGCAACGACACGCTGAACGGCGGCAGCGATACGGTCGCGGATACGCTGGCCGGCGGGGCGGGCGATGATTCCTATACCGTTGTCAGCAGTGACGATGTCATCGTCGAGGCCGAAGGGGGCGGGACGGACAGCGTCACCACCGGACTTGCCTATTACTCGATCGCCGACAACGTTGAAAACCTCACCAGCGCCAGCACCTTCAACGCCACGGGCAACGCCGGCAACAACACCATCACGCTGTCGCTCAACGGCTCGAACACGGCCGATGTCGCCGGCGGCGGCGGGCATGACCTGATCACCGTCACCAATGCGCGCGGCGACCGCATCAGCGGCGGCGAAGGCGACGACACGCTGAAGGGCGGCGGCGGCGCGGACAGCTATGACGGCGGCAATGGCGACGATACCTTCGTCATCAACGGCACCGGCGACCTGCTGCTGGACCCCGGCGACGCACTGCCGGAGAGCTACACCGGCGGCACAGGAACCGATACGGTCGAAATCCGCGATACCACCGATTTCACCGCCGGCGTGGCGGCGGCCAGCTTCAGCAGCATCGAGCAACTGCGCTTTGCCGGCACGGCTGCGACCACGGCAACGCTGGCGGCAGACGGGACGACGCCGACGGCCCTGATCGGCGATGACCATGCCAATACGCTGATCCTCACACTGGCAAGCGCCGGGGTGTTCTCCGCCGCCGGGTTCAGCTTTTCCAACTGGGTTGCGGCCCTCGATACGCTGACCATCAACGGCACGAGCGGCGCGGACACGCTGACCGGCGCGAGCGAAGCCACGACCCTCAACGGGCTGGACGGCCATGACTCGCTTGTCGGCGGTGCCAGCCACGATTCCCTTTCCGGCGGCATCGGCAACGATACGCTCGATGGCAGCGCCGGCGGAACCGACACGCTGGTGGGCGGGACGGGCGACGACATCTATTACGTCACGCAGGACCAGACGATTGTCGAGAACGCCGGCGAGGGGACCGAACAGGTCTATGCCGCAACGACGTTCAGCCTCTTCACCTTCACCGAAGTCGAGAACCTGACGCTGACCGGCGCCGGCAATGTGCAGGGGGACGGCAATATCCTTGCCAACGTCATCACCGGCAACACCGGCAACAACCGGCTGTTCGGCCTTGAAGGCAACGACACCATGGACGGCGGCATTGGCGCCGACTCGCTGGACGGCGGCGACAATGACGACGAGATGCACGGCGGGCAGGGCAACGATACGCTCGACGGTGGCGACGGCGCCGACACACTCATGGGCGGGGAGGGGGACGATACCTTCTCGATGACCGGCGACGTGCAGGCCGGCGACGGGCAGATCGACACCTACAACGGCGGTACGGGCACGGATTCGCTGCTGATCCGCAACAGCAACAACTTCACCGATACCATCCTGCTGTCGATCGAGAAGATCAGCTTCGTCGGCGGCACATCGCGCGGCATTTTCAACGCCACCCAGCTTTCCGGCACCACCCTGCCGACGACCGCTGTGCTCGACGGCGGGGCAACGGTCAGCAACCTCCGGATCATGGTCGGTGCCGGGGCCAGCTTCTCGGCCACCGGGTTCACATTCACCAACTGGACCAACGATGTCGATTACATCGCGCTCTACGGCACCACCGGCAACGAGCGGCTGACCGGCTCGGCCTATGTCGATCTGCTGCGCGGCTTTGAGGGCAACGATGTGCTCACCGGCAACGGCGGGGCGGATGTGCTTGAAGGCGGCGCGGGCGATGATGCCTACTATGCCGATGCGGGCGATCTCATCACCGAACTCGCCGGCGAGGGGACCGATACGATCCATGTCAGCGCGAACTATACGCTGGGCGACAACATCGAGGTGCTGCGGCTGACCGGCACGGCACACTACACCGGCACCGGCAATGCGGGCGCGAACCTTCTTGTCGGCAATGCCGGCAACAACCGGCTGGATGGAGCGGCGGGGGCGGATTCGCTCTATGGCGGTTTGGGCAACGATACCTTTGTGATCGACAATGCCGGAGATCGCATTTCGGAGCAGGCAGGCGAGGGCACCGATACGGTGGAATCCAGCGTCAGCTATTCCCTCGCGGCCCTTGCCAATGTCGAGCACATCACGCTGACGGGGGCCGGCCACAACACTGCCACGGGCAATGCCGGCGCCAATACCCTGATCGGCAACTCCTGCAACAACCGGCTCGATGGCGGTGCCGGCGCGGATTACCTGTGCGGCGGGGCAGGCATGA
>ERZ1645187.1012-NODE-1012-length-26607-cov-50.842234_pt1 | contig 26607 bp, 23 predicted proteins | sample MGYA00575352_ERZ1645187 | MGnify/ENA primary metagenome ERZ1645187 (study PRJEB40837, sample SAMN11349314) | freshwater sediment metagenome | isolation source: river sediment | host: Sediment | place: India: Wazaribad , New Delhi | collected 2017-02-21 ...
ATGGTGCCGTTTCAGGCCCTGCACATGGTCGGACACACGGTCGAGGCCGTCTGCCCGGACAAGCAGGCCGGCGAACAGGTGCGCACCGCCGTGCATGACTTCGACGGCGCGCAAACCTACAGCGAGAAACCGGGCCACAATTTCACCCTCAATGCGACGTTCGCCGAAGTTCAGGCGGAGCATTACGACGCCCTGGTGATCCCCGGCGGGCGGGCGCCGGAATACATTCGCCTGAATCCCAAAGTCATCGAGATCGTCCGTCACTTCGCTACGGCCCACAAGCCTATCGCCGCCATCTGTCACGGCGCGCAGGTGCTGGCGGCGGCGGGCGTGCTGGAAGGCCGAACCTGCTCGGCCTACCCGGCGGTCGGTCCCGATGTGGAGCGCGCCGGCGGTTGCCATGCCGCTATCGGTCTGGATCAGGCCCATGTAGACGGCAACCTGGTCACCGCGCCGGCCTGGCCCGCCCATCCGGCCTGGCTGAGTGCGTTCCTGAAGGTGCTGGGCACCCGGATCGAACCCTGAGCAGCATCACTACTCCCCGCCATGCGTTTCCTGCACGCCGCCGATTTGCACCTTGACAGCCCACTGCGCGGCCTCGACCGGTACGACGGCGCGCCGGTGGACGAGGCGCGGGGGGCCACCCGCCGCGCGTTCGACAATCTGGTCGCCGCCGCGCTCGACTATAAAGTGGATTTCGTGGTCATCGCCGGCGATCTCTACGACGGCGACTGGCCCGATCACAACACCGGACTGTTTTTCATCCGGGGCGTGACCCGACTGGCCGAGGAGGGCATCGCCGTCGTGCTGGTGCGCGGCAACCACGATGCCGCCAGCCGGCTCACCAAGGCCCTGCGCCTGCCGAAAAACGTCCATTTGCTGGCGGATGCCCGGCCTGAAACCCGGGTTTTCGACGATTTCGGCGTCGTGGTGCACGGCCAAAGCTTCGCCACCGCCGTCGTGCAAGCCGACCTGGCGGCCAGCTATCCGGCGCCGATTGCCGGCTGCTTCAACCTGGGGCTGTTGCACACCTCGCTCGATGGTCGCCCCGGCCACGATCCTTACGCCCCGACCACGCTCGACGTGCTGCGCGGCAAGGGTTACGACTACTGGGCGCTCGGTCACGTCCACGCCGCCGAAGTCGCGTGCCGCGAGCCTTGGGTGGTCTATCCGGGCAACACCCAGGGCCGGCACATCCGCGAAACCGGCCCCAAGGGTTGCGCCCTGGTGACGGTCGAAGACGGCGCAATGACCCACCAGGCCATTGCACTGGATGTCATGCGCTGGGACAACCTGGCGCTCGACATCAGCGATCTGTCCGACCAGGAGGCGCTGCTGGAAGCGGCCACGCTGAATCTGCGGCAACGGTTGGCTGAAGTGGGAGATCGCGCGTTGGCGGTGCGGGTCCGGTTGCAGGGCAGCGGTCCTTTACATCGTGTGCTGGCCGCTCAGCCCGAAACGGTGGAGCAGAACCTCCGCAGCGTCGCCGTTCAAGCCTCGAACGGGCGGGCCTGGCTCGAAAAAATCGAATTTCGCACCCGTCCGCCTCTCGACCTCAACCGTATCGCCGAACGCGATGATCCCATTGGCTTGCTGGTGCGCGAATTGCGCCGGTTCGGCGAAGACGCTGCCCTGCTGCGCGCCGTGACCGGCGAGGCGCTGGGCGAGTTATTGCAAAAGCTGCCGGTGGATTTGCGCACCGCCGCGCGTTTGGATGAGGCTGACGGTCTGATCGAACTGCTGGGGGAGGTGGAGTCGGATCTGCTGGCGCGGCTGGCCGGGGAGGAAGGAGGGGTCGAATGAAAATCGAACGCCTCTATCTCAAGGCTTACGGCGCGTTTTCGGAACGATATCTCGATTTCGCCGGCGGGCCGGATTTTCATGTCATTTACGGTCCCAACGAAGCCGGCAAATCCACCACGCTGCGCGCCCTCGTCGGCCTGCTGTTCGGCATCGAGGAACGCACCAACGACAACTTCGTGCATCCCCATCCCCAGTTGCGGGTCGGCGCGGTGCTGGCGACCGCCAGCAACGGACGGTTGGCGGTGATGCGGCGCAAAGCGCGCAAGCAAACCCTGTTCGCGCTGGACGAAGCCAGCGGCGAGGAACTCACCGACCGGCCGCTGGCCGAGGATACCCTGATCCGCGTGCTGGGCGGGCTGGACGAAGGCTTGTATCGCGCCCTGTTCGGCCTCGATCTCGACGGACTGACGCGCGGCAGCGAAGCCTTGCTGGAAGGCAAGGGCGAGATTGGCCAAAGCCTGTTCGCCGCAGCGGCGGGGCTGGCCCATCTGCGCCAGTTGTCCGGCGCGCTCAACGCCGAGGCGGACAAACTGTTCCGCCCGCAGGCCACCACCAAACCCCTGATCAATATCGCCCTCCGCCAACTGGACGAGCAGCGCAAGCGGATGCGCGACGCCACGGTGCGCTCTTCCGCCTGGGAACAGGCCGAACGGCTCCAGCGCCAAACCGGCAGGAAACATGCGGAACTGCGGGTGGAACTGATGAATCTGCGCGGCGAGCAGCGCCGGCTGGCCCGGGTCGTCGCCCACCTGCCGCTGGCGGCGGAGCGCGCCGCGAAATTGCAGGAGCTGGCTACGCTCGCGGCGGTGCCGCTGCTGCCGCCCGAGGCGCGACAGCAACGGATCAAGACCGAAGAACGCCTGCGCGCCGCCCTGGAAAATCAGCGGGAAGCGCGGGCGGCGCTGGAAGATTTACAGCAGCAGCGCGCCACACTCCAGGTGCGCGAGGCGTTGCTGGCCCACGCCAGCGCCATCGAGCGGCTGCACCATGGAGCGAAGGACTACCGGGGCGCGTTGGAGCGCCTGCCCCGGATCGAAGCGGAACTCGCCGTCGTGCGCCAAACGCTGGCCGCCCAGGCAGCGGCCATTGACTCGGCGCTGGCTACGGAACCGGCGCCCGCCGAATTGCCGGAGCAGGTGCGCGCGCTGCTGCCTTCGCCCACGACGCGGGCGCGGGTGGAGGCGCTGATGAAGGAGCACGATGCCTGGCTGATCAAGGACGAGCAACTGGAGGAGCGGGAACGCACGTTGGCTGGAACGCTCCAGCGCCTGCGGGACGAACTGGAAGCCCAGCCGCCGCCCCTGCCGTTCGACCCGCTCGAAGCAGCGCGCGAACAGGCCGCCGCGCCCGGCGACCTGGCGGCCCAGCACGCCCAGTTGACCCGCGAAATCAGCGAGTTGGCGACCGCGCTCGCCCGCGCCGCGGCGGCGTTGTGGGATGGATCGCTCGACGACCTGATCGCGCTGCGGGTCCCGTTGCTGGCCACGGTGAACGAAATCGGCGACCGCTATCGGCAATGCGCCGAGGAGGAACGCTCGCTCACGGATCAGGACCGCATCCTGCAACGGGATCTTGGCGAGCGGGAACGGGAATTGCGCGCTCTGGCCGCCGCGGGTGAAATCGTCACCCACGATCAGGTTCCCCAGGCTCGGCAGCGGCGCGACGACGGTTGGCGACGGATTCGCCAGGCGTATATCGAGCGCGCCGCCGATCCCGACCGGCTGGCGGCGGACTACGCGGCGGGGCAACCGTTGCCGGCAGCGTTTGAAGCGGCCCTGCGCGAAGCCGACCGCCTGGCCGATCTGCTGCACGCCGACGCCAAGCGGGCCGCCAGCGTCGAAAGTTTGCGTCAGCGCATCGCCGATATGCAGCAGGAACGCGCCAATCTCGCGCACCGGTTCGCGGCGCTGGCGACGGAACGCAGCCAACTCGACGCCCGCTGGGCCGAAATCGCCCGCGCGCTCCATCGGCCTGATCTGTCGCCCGGCGCGGCGGCGGAATGGCTGCAAAAGCAGGCGCTGCTGGTCGAACGTTCCGCCCGGCTGGAAACCCTGCGGCGGGAACAGCGTGAGGTCGCAACGGCGTTGACCGCGACACGCCAGGCATTCGATCAGGCGTTGCGCAGTTATGGCCTGCCCGGTTTGGCTGAAGACGAAGTCCTGCCCACTGCGCTCGGTCGCGCCAAAGCGGCCATCGAGCAGGGCCGCCGGCAGGCGGCGACACGCGCTACGCTCGAGCAGCGCATCGCCCAAACCGAAACCGAACTACGCGGGGTGGCCGCCCAACGCGCCGGCCTGGCTGGGAAACGCACGGGCTGGCAGGAACAATGGCAGGCGGCGACCACTGCGTTGCGGTTGCCGCCCGCCGCATTGCCGGCGGAGGCGCGGGTTCGCCTGGACCAGTGGGACCAACTCGCCCAGGTTCTGAACGCACTGGCAACGTTCGCCAACGAAGCCTGCAAGGAACAGGCGGCGTGCTCCGCGTTTGCCGAGGCGCTGGCTTACCTGGCGCAGGAGGTGGCCGAACCGGTGGAGGACGTGGAGGCCGACCGGGTCGCGTTCACCCTGTATGGCGCGCTCAGCCAGGCGCGGGACGCGGATCAGCGGCGCCAGCAATTGGATGCCGCCATTGCGCGGGAGCAGCATCGGTTAGGGCAGGCGGAAACTGCCGCAGCGATCCAGCGCGACCGGCTGGCGGAACTGGCGCGACAAGCGGGCGTGGAAGCGCCGGATCAATTAATGGCGCTGGAAGAGGATTCGGCCCACAAACGCCGGCTGACCGACCGGGTGGCGGAAATCGAGGAGCAACTGGTGCGCGGCGCCGCCCGCCCGCTGGCTGAGGTGTTGGCCGAAGTCGAGGGCGCAGACCTGGCCGCCGCCAACGCCCGCCTGGATGAATTGGAGCCGCTGATCCGCGAACGGGAAACCGACGTTGAAACCGCCCATGCGGCGGACCTGGATGCGCGTCGGGCTTTCGACGCGATTGACGGGGGCGATGCCGCCGCCTGGGCGCAGCAGGAAGCCGAGGAGACCACCGAGCGCATCGCCCGGCACGCCCGCGCCTATGCCCGCGCCCGGCTGGCCGGCGCCATCGTGACGCGCGTCGCCCAAGCGTACCGGGAACGCCATCAGGGGCCGGTGTTGCGCCGCGCCAGCGAAATTTTCGCCCGAATTACGCGGGGCAGTTTCGGCGGCCTGGTGATGGATTACGAAGACGACCGGCAGATGCTCCTCGGCCAGCGCCCGGATGGAGTGCGGCTGGCGGTGCGAGGCATGAGCCAGGGCGCCCGCGACCAGCTTTTCCTGGCCTTGCGCCTGGCGGCTATCGAGGAACACCTGCGGGAACGCGAAACGGTCCCCATCGTGATTGACGATCTGTTGGTGCAGTTTGATGACGACCGGGCTGCCGCGACGCTGGAAGTGCTCGCCGAACTGGCCCGGCGGACCCAGGTGCTGTTCTTTACCCACCACGGCCATCTGTGCGAACTCGCTACGGCGACCCTGGCGGCGGACGCCTGGCGGCGACATGAGTTGAACGCCAACGCGGGCGGCGATTGAACGCCGCGCCGCCTTCCTCATCCGGAATCCCATCATGAGTGAATATCAGTACTATCAATTTCTGGCCATCGACCGGCCATTGAGCGCCCAGGAAATGGCCGAGTTGCGCGCCCTGTCAACCCGCGCCCGGATCACGACGGTCAGCTTCGTCAACGAATACAGTTGGGGCAGTTTCAAGGGCGATCCCGATACCCTGATGGAACGCTATTTCGACGCTCATGTTTATCTGGCCAACTGGGGACAGCACCGGTTCTCGCTCCGCCTGCCCCGTGACGTGCTGGATTTCAAGATGGCCGCCGCGTATGGAACCGAATACGCGCTGGTGATTCGGGAGGCCGGCGAGCACTGGGTCATCGACTGGAACCTGAACCCGGAGGAGCCGGAAGGCGGCTGGATCAGCGAGGACGAGGGGGATAGCTGGATGGCCCGGTTGACGCCTCTGCGCGAGGAACTGTTGCGCGGCGACTGGCGGGGGCTGTACATCGGCTGGCTGGCGGGCGCAACCGCCGGAGATGTGGAGGACGACCAGTTGGAGCCGCCGGTCCCGGCGGGTCTGAAGCAGTTGACCGCCGCGCAACTGGCCCTGGCCACGTTTCTGGCGGTGGACCTGGACCTGCTGATGGCGGCGGCCATGGGCAGCGCCGATGCTGCCGTGGACGTTACCGCGCCAGAGGACCTGGAAACCTGGCTGGACACCGTACCGCCCGATGAAGTGCGCGACGTACTCCGCCAGTTGCTGGCTGGCCAGGGTCAGCGGGCCGAACGCTCCCTGAAGGCCCGGTTTGACGCCTGGCAACGCGCGCAACACCCGCCCGCTGCAATCGGCGCGGCCCGCCGGACCGTGGCCGAACTGCATCAGTTGGCGGACGAGGTCGAGCAAATTCGTCAGCGTCAGGAAGCTCAGAAACGCGCCCGCGCCGATGCCGAGCGCCGGAAGCAGCGCGAGGCCTATCTGGCCACGCTGGCGCAGGACTTTAACCGGGCCTGGGCAGCGGCGGACCAGCAGGCCCAACGCGGAGTGGCGGCGGCCTACGACGACGTGCAGCGCGCGGTCGTGGATCTGGCGGAAGCCTACGAGCGGCACGCGACCCGCGAGCAGTTCGAACAGGCCCTGCGGCGGTTCATGGAGCCGCATGTCCGCCGCACCGCGCTGGTGAAGCGGTTGACCGATGCGGGTCTTTGGAAAAAGCGGTAGGTCGGCTATGACCGCAACGGGCCGGCCCGGGCCAGCGTGTCCGGCTGTCCAGGCAGGGGGCGGATTACGCCTGCTGTTTGCGGATGGCTTCCGGCTGGTAGGTTACCTCCAGCACCCGCAGAGTCATGGTTCGCCCGCCGGGCAACGGCCATTCGATGGACTGACCGACTGACAGACCGAGCAGCGCGCTGCCGACCGGCGCCAGCACCGACACCGTGCCGTGGGTCAGATGCGCATCGTCGGGATAAACCAGCGTCAATTCATATTCCCGACCGCTGACCTCGTCCACGAAGCGCGCCATCGAATTCATGGTGATGACATCGGGCGGAATTTCATGGGGTTCTACCACTTCGGCCCGGTCCAGTTCATGGCGCAGCGCATCAAGGCCCGGCATATGGGAGAGCGACGTCGAATCCAGTAAGCGATCCAGTCGCCCCAGGTCCGCGCTGGTAATAATGATCTGTGGTTCCTGTGGCATAGTCACTGACTCTTCAATAGGGAGGGTGATCAAAATAACCGTAAAACCGCCGGCCTTCCCTGGCCGTATTGGCATCGCTAGGGCAACATTCCCGCATTGGCGGGCGGTCGGCTCCAAAACAGGGTGTGCAACCGCAGCAGCATGTCCGGGTCCGAGATCAGATCGCGCTTTTGCGCCGCGCTCAGGCTATCCGGCCCTTCCTCCTCCAACTGGTGCACCAGACCTTCCAGATAGTGCCGCCGACGCTTGCCTGGCGGCTCGCGCGGCGGCAACAGCGACCGATGCAGCGCGTTAACATAGGGATCGGTCAACGCCTGGACGAAGCGGCTGGCCGGCTTTTCGTGCAGGACCGGCAACACCGGCTCGGTTTCTTGCAGATTTTCTTCCAGATAGCGCAACACGACCGGTAGTTCGGTTTCCTCCGGGGTCAGGAACAGACCCAGCGCCCGCGCCTGGCGGCCCAGGGCGATGCTGCTGGACAGCATGGAGACCGGGATGGCCAGCACCAGCCCCAGCAGCACCGGGATGAACCACCAGAAGAACGCCGGCACGTACTGGTAACTCAGCACCCCGGCGACCACGCCGATCAGGGTTTGCACGCCGTGGGTCTGCGCCGCCTCCCGGAAGCTGGTCATATGGTCGCCGCGTTGCTGCGGTGGCCAGCCGACGGCGCGGCGCATCAGGATCGCCAGCACGAACTTGGTCTGGAACAGCATCAGCACCGGGGCGGTCAGCACCGAAAATAACGTCTCCAGCACCACGCTCAACGTCGCCTTGAGCATCCCGCCGTAGGCGCGGCGCAGCCGGCTGTCCTTGAGGAGCAGCGCCAATGCCAGTCCCTTGGGCAGAAACAGCATGGTCAGCGTGACCAGCAGCACGGTGGTCATTTCCACGGCAAACGACACCGGCCACACCGGCGCCCAGTTCTCGCCGAAGAAATACACCGGTTCGTGCTGGGCCTGGAAATAGGCGTTAACCCCGGTAGCCATCAGGAACAGCAGCCACAGCGGCGAGGCCAGGTACGACATCACGCCCATCGAAAAATGCAGTCGGCTCAGCGCGTTGAAGCCGTGCGCCAGCGCCAGCCGCAAATGCTGGAGATTGCCCTGACACCAGCGGCGGTCGCGCTTGGCGTAGTCAATCAGGGTCGGCGGAATTTCCTCGTAGCTGCCCTCCAAATCATAGGCCAGCCACACCTCCCAGCCGGCCCGCCGCAACAGCGCCGCCTCGACGAAGTCGTGACTGAGGATGTCGCCGCCAAACGGCTCGCGGCCCGGCAACTTGGGCAGGCCGCAGTGCTCGAGGAACGGCTGAATACGGATGATGGCGTTGTGGCCCCAGTAGTTGCTCTCGCCCAACTGCCAGTAGTTCAGTCCGGCGGTGAACATCCGTCCGTACAGGCTGCCGGCGAATTGCAGGATGCGGGCGAACAGCGATTCACGGTTGATCGGCACCGGCGGGGTCTGCAACAACGCCACGCGCGGGTGGCGCTCCATGATCCGCACCATTTCGACCAGGGTTTCGCCCTTCATGATGCTGTCGGCATCCAGCACGGTCATGTAGCGGTAGTGACCACCCCAGCGGGTGCAGAAATCCTCCAGATTGCCGCTCTTGCGGCTGGTGTTCTCCGGCCGGTTGCGATAGAAGATGCGTCCCTGACCATCCAGCGCCCGCACCATGTCCTGCCAGCGCAGCTCTTCCTCGACCCAGACCTCCGGATCGCGGGTGTCGCTGAGCACGAAGAAATCGAAGTCGGCGAGCTGGCCGGTATCGGCCAGGGATTGGTGGATGGCGCGCAGGCCGGCGAACACCCGCTCCGAATCCTCGTTGTAGATCGGCATCAGAATCGCGGTGCGCGGCGGCGGCGCGGCAGATTCGGGCGGCTCGCCGGGATGCCGGGAAATCGCCCAGCGGTCGCGACCAGTCAGGATGACGAAAAAGCCCATGAACGCGGTCCAGAACGAGATGCAAATCCAGGAAAACAGGATCGCGTACAGCAGCAGCAGGATGAGTTCCATCGGGCTGAGACCGTCGGTCTGAAACACGCTGACCATCAGGCCCATCGCGATCAGCGTCGTCAGCAGCACCAGCAGGAAGAATGCTACCCGCCGCAGGGTATGCCCCATGATCGGGGGGTGAACAGTTGGGGTCATGGCACGTCCAGGAAAGAGAGAAGCAGGATTCAGGCGCGGGGTTCCCGATGCCACAACCGGCGCAGCGGACCCAGCAGCCAGAACAGATCAATGCGTTGCGCCGGCATGGCGCCGGGACTGGGCGGTGGCGTGGGTTCGGCGCGGGCCGCGCGCAGGGCGTCCAGCACGCTGTTCACCTCGCCCGGCGGGGCGAACAGCGCCGCCGGCCAGTCCGGTACGACCCCGCTCAGCAGGGCGGCCCGGGCCGCGACCAGTTCCGCCGACGTTCGGGGCAGTTCCAGCGCCCGCGCCAGCCAGTCATCCAGCAACTCGCCGGCGGCGACGAGCGCCCGCATTACCGGGTTCAGCCCCGGCAGCTCCGGGGACTCGGCGGCGCGGCGCAGCGCCTGTTCGCTGAGCGCCGCCACCTGCGCCGGATCGGTGACGCCCAGCGCCTGCCAATAAGCGCCGAGCCGGGCGAGGATGAATTCGCTGGAGGGCGCTGACTGGGATGGCGGCAGGTACGGCTCTGCAACGCTTACTTTGCCGCGGTCCACTGGTAACTCCAGGTTTCGGTCAACACATCGTTGCCCAGCTTGAGAAAACCGCGCAGCTCCGATGCAGTATCACCTTGCGGCAACAGCTCGAAAGACAGGCGCCAGCCCTGGGTTTGGGGGTTTTTATGAACCACCACGTTCTGAATCTGGCCGGTTGAACCGCTGACTACGCCTTCCACCGGCGCATCGTCCGCCAGTTTGGCCAGATTCTCGCCGCCGAAATCAATGACGAATCGCCGCCGTTCGGATTGCAGATCGCCCGCGCCGCCCGCGCCAACCCGGCTGGCCAGCGTGCGACCGCCCGACGTCAGACTCGGCAAATCGAGGAAGAACGACAGCCGGTAGTGGTATTCCAGGCGCTGGCCGGCCTCAACCGGCTTCTCCGGGGTCCAGAAAGCGGCGATGTTGTCGTAACGCTCGGCGGTGCTGGGAATTTCGATCAACTGCACCGAACCCTTGCCCCAGTCGCCCTGTGGCTCAACCCAGAGGCTGGGCCGGCTGTGATAGTGCGCCTCCAGGTCCTGGTAGTTGTCGAAATCGCGGTCGCGCTGCAGCAGGCCAAAGCCACGCGGGTTGTTATCCTGGTAGGCGCTGATGCGCAGCCGGGTCGGGTTGTTCAGCGGCCGCCAGATCCATTCGCCGTTACCGGTGAACATCAACAGGCCATCGGAATCGTGCACCTGCGGGCGGAAATCATCGAAGAACCGCTCGTTCATCGCACCGTGATAGAACATGCTGGTCAGCGGCGCCACCCCGAGTTTCTGCACCGAGTCACGCATGAACAGGTTGGCCTTGACTTCGATCTGGGTGGCGACGCCCGGTTTGATGGCGAAGCGGTAGGCGCCGGTCAGGCTCTTGCTGTCCATCAGGGCGTAGACCGTCAACTCGGTAGCGTCCTTGGCCGGTTTTTCCAGCCAGAACTCGCGGAACCGGGGGAATTCCTCGGGCTTGGGCAGGCCGGTGTCCACGGCCAGACCGCGAACCGACAGACCATAGTTCTGCTTCTGGCCGACCGCGCGGAAATAGCTTGCGCCCAGGAACACCGCGACTTCATCGTAATGGCTGTCGGTGTGCAGCGGATACAGCACCTTGAAGCCGGCGAAACCCAGATCCTTGGGGAGATTTTCCGGCACCGGGTTCTTGCCGTAGTCGAACAGATCGCTGGCGTACTCGACAGGCCGGCTTTCGCCCTCATCCACGATGTGAATGACCACCGGCTCGAAGAACAGGAAGCCGAGCGGGGCGAACTGGATTTCAAACGGCAGACCCTCCGCGCGCCACAGGCTCTTGTCGGCCCGGAAGCGAATGTCGCGGTACTGGTCGTAATCCAGATTCTTAAGAAAATCAGGCAGATTGTTACTGGTCGCCTGGAACGGTTGTGACGCCAGCATCTCGGCGCGGCGGTGAACGTCGGCGAAATTGAAACGCTTGGGGGGAGGGGTAGTGGCCGGGGTGGCTTCGGGCGCGCTGGGCGCGCTAAAACTCGCTACCGGCCCTATCCAGATCCCCACCAGCAGCGCAAGACTCAGCAGCATTCGGAATTTCACAGGTTTACGGCTCCGTCGTTGGGATAATCCGATCAAATTTGGGAGAACGTCTTTAAACGGGATATTGTATTGCTGTCCGGTTCTTCCGACTATCCAGATTCGCAGGTTGGAAGAAGGCGCACGCCGCCGGCAATCCCAAGTCTCCTGTTTATCTTGCTCACGTTCCGGAGGATGTCATGTTGCTTCGTGAAACCACACTGTTCCGCCAGCAATGTTACGTCGCCGGTTGCTGGATCGCCGCCGACCATGGCGCTGCCTCGATCATCACCAATCCCGCCACCGGCGAAGCGCTGGGTCAGGTTCCCGAACTGGGCGCCGCCGAGACCCGCCGCGCCATCGAGGCCGCCCATGTGGCGTTGCCCGGCTGGCGGGCGTTGACCGCGCAGGCGCGAGCGACAATTTTACGGCGCTGGTTCAATCTGCTGCTGGAGCATCAGGAGGACCTGGCGACGCTGATGACCTCGGAACAGGGCAAGTCACTCGCTGAGGCGCGCGGCGAGATCGCCTACGCCGCCAGCTTCATCGAATGGTTCGCCGAGGAAGGCAAGCGGGTCTACGGCGAGGTGATTCCGACCCCGTGGCCGGATCGGCGGATTCTGACGCTGAAGGAGCCGGTCGGAGTCTGCGCGGCGATCACGCCCTGGAACTTTCCGGCCGCGATGATCGCCCGCAAGGCGGGAGCGGCGCTGGCGGCCGGTTGCACCATGGTGGTTAAACCCGCGCCGCAGACCCCGTTTTCGGCGCTGGCGCTGGCGGTGCTGGCGGAACGCGCCGGCCTGCCCGCTGGCGTGCTGAACGTGGTCACTGGTCCCGCTCAGATCATCGGCGATGAAATTCTCGACAACCCCCTGGTCCGCAAGCTGAGTTTTACGGGTTCGACCCGTACCGGCAAATATCTGATGCAGCGTTGCGCCGGCACGCTCAAGCGGTTGTCGCTGGAACTGGGCGGCAACGCGCCGTTCATCGTGTTCGACGACGCCGACCTCGATGCGGCGGTGGCCGGGGCGCTGGCCTCCAAATATCGCAACAGTGGTCAGACCTGCGTGTGTGCTAACCGGTTCCTGATTCAGGACGGAATTTACGACGCTTTCGCCGCCAAACTGACGCAGGCGGTGCGCACGCAACTGAAGGTGGGCAACGGTCTGGAGCCGGGCGTGATGCAGGGACCGCTGATTGATGCGGCGGCGCTGGCCAAAGTCGAACGACATGTCGCCGACGCGGTGGCTCGGGGCGCAAACGTGCTGACCGGGGGCCGGCGCCACGCGCTGGGCGGCACGTTCTACGAACCCACGGTGTTGAGCGAAGCTACGCAGGAGATGCTCGTCGCCCGCGAGGAGACCTTCGGCCCGGTGGCGCCGCTGTTCCGGTTCCACACCGACGCCGAGGCGATCCAGTGGGCGAATACTACCGAGTTCGGGCTGGCGGCCTATTTCTACAGCCGCGATTTGGGGCGGGTGTTCCGGGTAGCCGAGGCGCTGCAATATGGCATGGTCGGCATCAACACTGGGTTGATCTCGACCGAAGTCGCGCCGTTCGGCGGAATCAAGGCATCCGGATTTGGTCGGGAAGGCTCGAAATACGGCATCGAGGAATATCTGAACCTCAAGTATCTGTGCGTGGGCCTCGCCTAAAGCCTGGCGATGCCAAAATTTGAATGAATGTTCCAAAGAGCGAGTAAGATCGTTTGTACTTCGATAATGTTAATCTGCTGCGCGCTTTTGCGGCGTTATCAGTTCTGGTCTATCATGTCATTGAACTTTATCCGTGGAAATCTTTTCCGGTAGAAGGGCCGTTGCTTTGGTTTCGCATCGGTTGGCTAGGCGTTGACCTGTTTTTTGTGATCAGCGGTTTCGTGATAACGCTGTCAGCGTCACAGTTGTTCGAGCAATATGGAGACAAATTCCACCCTGTCTATCTGAGAAGAAGGATAGCGCGGATTCTTCCACTCTATTTTTTAACCGGGTTTCTCTTCGTATTATTCTGCGAGCCAGCCATTCTAAAAAACCTGGGCCTTCTTTTTAAAAATCTGATTTATCATCTGCTGTTTATTCATAATCTTGATCCTGTCACTCATGGCGCCATTGATGGACCCAACTGGTCGGTAGGCGTTGAGATGCAGTTTTATCTGCTCATGATGTTCTCCATCCGGTTTCTGGTGCGCCTGCATCCTGGAGTGATATTGCTCGTTTTTATCCTGACAAGCTGGACTTGGCGCACGCTGGTTTTTTTCTACTGCCAGCGATTGAATCTGGATGACTTTAACCGATTTTTTCTTTCAACCCAGATTCCTGGGTGCCTGGATGCGTTTGGCTTCGGAATCTTTCTGTGCCGCATGATTCTCGACCGGGAGCAACGATTTTTTCCGCCAGACAGCATTCGTCGCAACCCGTGGTTGTGGATGGCGGCTGCGGTGCTCATCGCCTGGCTCACTTTCGCCCTGTTTTGGAGTTCGCCAAATTACTGGCAATCCTGGTGGATGGCGATTTTCTGGCGCACAGGAGCGGCGATGACCTTTTTTATCGTACTGGCGACAGCGGTATGGCTGGTTTCACTGATAAAATTAAACAAGTTTATCTTTAAGCCGCTCTGGTATCTGGGAGAGATCAGCTATGGCATCTATTTGTGGCATATTCTGGTTATCAGAAACCTCAGCGAGGTCAAGACGTTCACCGTAGTGGAGTTTCTGTTATGGACCCTGTTTTTCACCATTGCGCTTTCGGCCTTCTCCTGGCATTTCGTAGAGAAACCCCTGATTAAAAGATTCCGCTGAATGCCAGCCGCATTGATTATATTTCTCGGTAGAACAACACAATGCTTCTAATCCGCCCATGACCTTCACTCAGGAAGTGATTTACATCGGCTTGCTGGTGCTCGGGATTCTGGCCACGTTCGCCACTGCCGGCCTGCTGCTCTGGCTGTGCAGCTTTTCCCGATTCGCCCCACGATTTCAGTTGTTGACCAATCTGTCGCCGCAGGTGGTCGCTATCGTCGGTATTCTGTTCGCGCTGTATACCACCTTTTTTGCCAGCGACATCTGGAATATCCGCGACCGGGCGCAGACCGCGATCCAGCAGGAAGCGGAAGCCATGCGCGGGCTGTTCCGGCTGGCCGAACAGCAGCCGCCGGTCATCGGTGCGCCGATCATCACCGCACTGCGGGAGTACGCGCGGGCGTCGATCCAGGACGAATGGCCGCTGCTGGCGCGGGGCGAGCCGCCTGGCGAGCAAACCCTGGAGCGCTGGCGGGATTTGTTGCGGGCAGTGCTGGCCGAGCCAGCAGCGAAAGGCTTGCCCACCAGCGTTCATGCCGCCATGGTGCAGCAGGTGGAGCGGGTGCATGTCGCGCGCCATCAGCGCATCGCCCAAAGCCAGCGGCACGGCGATCCGCTCAAATGGTTCGCCGTGGCGTGTCTGGGCGCGTTCACGCTGCTGACGGTGGCGCTGGTGCATCTGGATAACTGGCGAACTCAGTTGGCGGCGCTGCTGATCTATTCCGCCGCCATCTCGGTCAGCTTCGCGGCGGCCTATTTGCAGCGCAGTCCGTTTCAGGTGTTCGTCGTCAGTTCCCAGCCCATCGCGGAATTGATCACGATGGAATCGCTGCTGGACCGGCGTTGACGACGGTGCGCCGCCTCAGGTCGGTTCGTGGATGATCTCATCCAGACCCGCGCGCCGCAGCGCGGCGTCGAGCAGCCGGCGGATCTGACGGACGGTGTCCAGCTCCAGCGCCTGCTGCGCCAGTTCGCGGGCTTCGGCGTGGGTGAAGCTGCGGATCGCCCATTTGACGCGCGGTACGCTGACGGTGCTGGGGTTCAACCCGTCCACCCCCATCCCCAGCAGTAGCACGGCGGCGCCCGGATCGGACGCCAGTTCTCCGCCCAGGTTGACTGGGCGACCGGCGCGATGCCCCTGCTCGATGATGTGGGCCAGGGTTTTGAGCATGGCCGGGTGCAGGCTGTCGTACAGGTTCGCGACCCGGGCGTTGTCGCGGTCCACCGCCAGCAGGTACTGGGTCAGGTCGTTGGCGCCCACCGACAGGAAATCCACCCGCTGGGCCAGTTGCCCGGTCTGCCAGGCGGCCGCGGGCACCTCGATCATCACGCCCACGGGCGGGTGCGTTACGGCATAGCCTTCTTCGCGCAATTCCTGCTCGGCGCGCGCCAGCAGCCGCAGGGCCTCGTCCACTTCCTCGACCGTGGTGATCATCGGGAACAGAATCCGCAGTGTGTCCAGCCCGATGTTGGCCCGCAGCATGGCGCGCACCTGGGTCAGGAAAATATCCGGATGGTCCAGCGTGAAGCGCATCCCGCGCCAGCCCAGAAACGGGTTGCTTTCCGCGATGGCGAAGTAGGGGAGGTTCTTGTCGCCGCCGATGTCCAGGGTGCGCATGACCACCGGCCGCGGTGTGAAGGCGGTCAGGATCGGGCGATACAGCGCCACTTGCTCCTCCTCACTGGGGAAGGATTCGCGCACCATGAACGCGAACTCGGTGCGATACAGGCCGATGCCCTCCACGCCGACCGTGCGAGCGGCGGCGACGTCGGCGGGCAGTCCGGCCTTGGCGTAGAGGGGAATCCGGTAGCCATCCCGGGTTTCGGCGGGCAGATCGCGCAGATTGCCGAGTTCGGCGGACAGTTTGGCGTCAGCGGTCATGATTCGCTGGTATTCGGCGCGGGTGGCCGGGTCCGGGTTGAGATAGACCCGGCCCCGATAGCCGTCCACGATGACTTCGCTGCCCTCGAACCGGCCCAGCGGCCGGTCGCCCAGGCCCATCACCGCCGGGATGCCCATGGCCCGCGCCAGCAGGGCGACATGGGACAAAGCTGAACCCCGCAGGCAGACGATGCCGGCCAGTTGCTCCGGCGGCGCCGCCGCCAGATGCGCCACACTCATTTCCTCCGCGGCCAGCACGCAGCGCCCGGCCGCAGGCTCCAGAGCGTGAAGCGGGGCGGCGCGCAAGCGATGCAGCACCCGCCGGCCCAGATCGCGGATATCCTCAGCGCGGGTGCTGAGATAAGGATCTTCCGCCTGTTCCAGTAACCGGACCCGGGCCAGCACAGCGTCGCGCCAGGCGGCGGGCGCCCAGTGGCCGGCCTGGATGCCGGCGCGCGCCTCTCCGATCAGGCTGTCGCTGCTCAGCATCATCCGGTAAACCGCGAACAGCGCCTGCTCGGTAGGCGGCAATCGCGGCGCCAGCCGGTCGCTGGCGGCGCATAATTCCTGTTCGACGGCGGCGATGGCGGCATGGAGAGCCGCTTCCTCGGCAGCGCCGTTCTGAGCTGGCCGATCTGGCACATCGTCGAGATCAGCCAGCAGATGGGGCACAGTGACGATGCCCATGGCGATGCCGGGCGCGCCGGGCACGCCGTGCAGCGTGCGGACGCCCGTGGTCAGGGGATCGAGCAATTCCTGGGTGGCGCCGCTGAGAATGGCGTGATTGAGAATGCTGGCCAGTTGGGCGGCAATGGTGACCAGAAAATCCACGTCGTCCGGCTGGAACTGGCGCACGGCGGTATCCTGAACCACCAATACGCCCAGCACCCGACGGTACTGGATCAGCGGCGCTCCCAGGAAGGCGTGGTAAGCCTCTTCGCCCAACGCGCTTACTGGATGGAAGCGGGGATGGCGCAGCGCATCTTCCAGATGGATCGGTTCCTGCCGTTCTGCGACCAGCCCGACCAGCCCTTCTCCGTGGTTAAGCCGGACTTGACCGACGGCCTGTGGATTCAACCCCACGGTGGCCATGAGCCTATAGCTCCGATTGTCCTCATCGGCCAGATAAACGGTGCAGGCGGCGACCTGCATCGTGTCCCGAATCCGGTTGACCGTGATCGCCAGCGCCTTGGGCAGGTCTGGCGCGGCGCTAACCTCCTGGACGATACGGCGCAGGGTGGCGAGCATGGGATGGGAATCCTCAATGAATGAAATCGGAAAAGGCGTCTACCGTAGAGCAGTGATTGCTCTAACGGGTAGATTGGCGCCGTCGCGATGGACAGGAACCAGGTAGAATAGAGTAATTTCAGGTGACTCGGCATTTAACATGAACCAGGAAATCCGGTTAACCCTTGAGCCAGCGCGGGTTGGTCGCCTGTTACGGTTGGCGACCTACGCCTCGGTTACGACCGCCATGGTGCTGATCGCCGGCAAATTGGTGGCGGCGCTGTTGACGGGATCGGTCAGCGTGCTGGCCTCGCTGGTGGATTCGATGATGGATGCGGCGGCATCGCTGATCAATTTGTTGGCAGTGCGTTATTCGCTCCAACCGCCTGACCGTGAACACCGGTTCGGCCACGGCAAGGCTGAGCCACTGGCGGGGCTGGCGCAGGCGGCGTTTATCGCCGGATCGGCGGTGTTCCTGATTCTGCACGCGGTGGACCGGTTGCTGCATCCACAGCCGATGAATGACGCCTTGATCGGCGTCGGCGTGCTGCTGTTCGCCATTGCCGCTACGGCAGTGCTGTTGCTGTTCCAGCATCATGTGATTCGCCTGACCCAATCCACAGCGATCCGGGCTGACGCGCTGCACTACGCCACCGACCTGTTGACCAACGCGGCGACTCTGCTGGCGCTGGGTCTGGCGATGCTGGGCTGGCCGCTCGCAGATCCCGTCTTCGCCATCGGCATCGCGCTGTACATTCTTTATAGCGCCGGCCACATCGGCCATGAAGCGATCCAGTTGCTGATGGATCACGAGCTGCCGCCCGAGGTGTATGCGCACATCAAGGAAATCGCCCGCAGCCATGCGCGGGTGCGCGGCGTTCACGATATCCGCACCCGCCGTTCCGGGCAGACCTATTTCATCCAGTTGCACCTGATGCTGGACGATCAAATGCCGCTGGTGGAGGCGCATCAGGTGGCCGACGAGGTGGAAGCAGCGATCATGGCGGCGTTTCCCAATGCGGATGTGCTGATCCACGAAGATCCGGCCAGCGAACCGCCGCCGCGACCGTTGCCTGCTTAATAATTGTTGATAAACAGAATGTTACCCAGCTAACATTCCGATTTGACGCGGCGCCAGGCCTGGCCTATGCTTGGCCTATGTTTTCTGTTGGAGGGGTCACCATGTCAAGTCAAGTTGCTGAACGCCGCGCCCGTCTGTTCCGTAACGGTCGTAATCAGGCCGTGCGCATCCCCCGCGAATTCGAATTGCCGGGCCATGAAGTGGTCATCCGCAAGGAGGGCGACCGCCTGATCGTAGAGCCGGTTAGGAAACCTGGCGGATTAGCTGAATTACTGGCCTCCTGGGAACCGTTGGAGGAAGAATTTCCCACCATTGAAGATCCACCCGTGCAACCCGAGGACATTTTTTAATATGGCCGGCCCGTACTACTTGCTCGACACCAACATTTTGTCGGCCGTGGTGAAGCAACCGGCGAGTCTGCTGGCGCGACGCATCGCCATGATGAATCGCGAGGATTATTGCACCAGCCTGGTGGTGGCCTGTGAACTGCGCTACGGCGTGCTCAAGAAGGGTTCACCGAGTTTGGCTGCAAAAGTGGACCAACTGTTTATGCGAGTCGAAGTGTTGCCCTTGGAAGCGTTGGTTGATCTTCATTACGCAGAAATACGGGTCGCGCTGGAAAAAATGGGCCAGCCGATCGGCCACAATGACCTGCTGATCGCCGCTCACGCCCGCGCCCTGGGGTTGACGCTGGTCACCGACAACGTGCGTGAGTTTTCCCGCGTGCCGGGATTACGGGTCGAAAACTGGCTGGCTGAATCCGCCGGAACCGGGCCTGAGCCGTGAGCCAGTGTTCGATCCGGTTTTACGAGGAACTGAACGATTTTCTGCCGCTGGAGCGGCGCAAGGTTGATTTCAGCCACGAGTTCCAGCGGCGGGCTTCGATCAAGGATCTGATCGAGGCGCTGGGCGTGCCGCATACCGAAGTGGATCTGATTCTGGTCAATGGCGCTTCCGTAGATTTCTCCTACATCGTGCGGGATGGCGACCGGATTAGCGTCTATCCGATGTTTGAAGCCTTCGACATCCAGACGGTCAGCCGGGTCCGGCCGCAACCGTTGCGCGTGATCCGTTTTGTGCTGGACGTGCATCTGGGCAAACTGGCGCGCTATCTGCGGCTGCTCGGATTCGACACGCTGTACCGCAATGATTACGACGATGCCGAACTGGCGCGTCTGGCCAGCGCCGAGCAGCGGATTTTGCTGACCCGTGACCGCGATTTGTTGAAACGGGCGCTGGTGACACACGGCTTTTTCGTGCGTGCGACCGATCCACGTCGGCAGATTGAGGAAATTCTGGACCGGCTGGACCTGTACCGCGCGATCCGGCCCTTTCTGCGCTGTCCCCGGTGCAACGGTTTGCTGGCGACAACGTCCAAGCACCAGGTATGGGAACGTCTGCCGCCGAAAACCCGCCGGTACATCGAGGCATATTGGGAGTGTGGACAGTGCAGCCAGGTGTATTGGGAAGGCAGCCATATGCCGCAGCTCCGCCGGTTCATCGAGAATTTACAGGCGCGGGCGGGCGGTGGAGCGTCGTGTGCTGGACAAATCGCCGGGGCTGGGAAATGATGCAGGGGCGTCGGATTCGCCCGCGAGGGTGAGTGGGCGCATTCCCCCGCACCAACCTTATTTCAAGGATTCGTCATGCGTTCGCGGCTATTGCTTGCGTTGTTTCTGGCGTCGGGCCTGGCTTCGGCCCAGGACGCGGTGAGATCTCCCGGTCTGGAACCGATTGCCGATGGTCCGCCGGAGGCGTCGCGGGAACAGAATGTGCCCGCGCCGGAAGTGACGATCCGTCAGCAGGGCGATCAGGGTTCGGTTGAGGAGTATCGCGCCGGGGGTGTGCTGTACATGATCAAGATCAACCCCACCAAGGGCGCGTCTTACTATCTGGTGGATACCGACGGCGACGGCAATCTGGAAACCCGCTACAACGACTTGCAGGGTGGATTGCTGATTCCGGCCTGGGTGCTCTTGCGCTGGTAAGCGGAACGCGCGTTCAGCGCGACTGCCGCCATTCGGCGCTTTCCTGCCGCAACCGGCTGCGAACCCGGTTCCGCTCTGCTGTTTTGGACTTCTGGTGCATGCCACCCTTGCGCAGGATCGGCGCGGTGGCGACCGGGTTGCGGCGTGACCGCACGATGATTTTCTCCATGATGTTCTCTCCAAATGCAAAAAAACCCTGGATGACGGGTTGTCACCCAGGGTTTTTCCAGATCGGAAAACAGGCTCGGAAGACAACCAGGGCCTTCCGGAGACCGCCCGAAAGGCGTCACATGATGGTGTGTTCTGATAGAAGCATGTGAAAACCTCCCGTGCACTGGAGTGGCGTGAATCGCCGATAAATTAAAACGCGAATTCCAGAAAAGCATTCAAAATATAGGCGACTTTGCCACGCTTGTCAAAAAGCTGCGCCTTCCAGGATGCAATCCGCCGGGTATCTGATAGATTTTACTGGGAATCCGGGCGTTTCGTGGAACGCCAATCCTGCCAACCATCGCTAATTACGAGGAAAAAGTACATGCAGCGTCGCGAGTTCATCAGGAAAGCTGGTCTGGGTCTGGCCGCCGCTACCGGGGTAGCCGCCGTCCCCGTCATCGGCCAGGCGGAAGCTTTGCCCGCGATCAAATGGCGACTGGCGTCGAGCTTCCCCAAGAGTCTGGATACGCTCTATGGCACCAGCGATTTTCTGGCCAAGCGGATCGCCGAGATCACGGATGGGAAGTTTGAAATCCGGGTCTTCGCCGGCGGCGAGATCGTGCCAGCGAACGGGGTGCTGGACGCCGTGCAGCAGAACACGGTGGAGTGTGGCCATACCTGCGGCTATTACTACCATGGCAAGAACAAGACGTTTTCCCTGGAGACCACCATTCCTTTCGGGCTGGGGGTCCGCCAGATGAACGCCTGGTATTACTTTGGCGAGGGTCAGGCGCTGTTTCGGGAATTCTTCGCCAAATACAACATCGTCAATTTCCTCGGCGGCAATACCGGCACCCAGATGGGCGGCTGGTTCCGCAAGGAAATCAAATCCCTGGCGGATATGAAGGGCTTGAAGATCCGCATTCCCGGCTTCGGCGCGGAGGTCTTTTCGGCGCTGGGCGCGGTGCCGCAACTACTGCCCGGTCCCGAAATCTATCCGGCGCTGGAGCGCGGCGCGATTGACGCTGCCGAGTGGGTGGGGCCTTACGACGATGAGAAACTGGGCTTCTACAAAGTCGCCAAATTCTATTACTACCCGTCCTGGTGGGAGCCGGGTCCAACGATCTCGTTCTACATCAACAAGGAGCAGTGGGAGAAGCTGCCCAAGGCGTATCAAACCGCGTTCGAGACTGCCGCCGCCGAGGCCAATCTCCGGATGATGGCCGCCTACGACGCCAAGAATCCGCCGGCGATCCAGCGGCTGGCGCAGAATGGCGCGCAGCTCAAGCGTTACCCCGACGATGCGATGAAGGCGGCCTACGAGGCGGCGCAGAAAATCTACGCTGAGGAATCCGCCAAGAATCCGGATTTCAAGAAGATTTACGATTCGCAGCGGGCGTTCCAGCAAGTTTCGGATATCTGGATGGGCCTGGCGGAAAATACCTTGGCGACCTTCATGCAGTCGCAGTTGCGCGCGAAGAAGTGATAGCGAGCAGCGAGTAGCGAGTAGTGAATGCTCGCCGCTCGCCGCTTGCTACTGCTGGGGTTGGGCCGGAATCTGCTTGAACAGATCGGCCGTATCTTCCGGTGGCGCCTCTGTTCCAGCGGGTCCCTGATCATCCTGGGGCAGCAGTAATTGCACCGAAGCCGGTTCGCCCGAATGGATCGGGCGGTCGAGGCCGATGGTGACCAGCGAGGGGAAGGCGATGATCAGAGCCACCATCAACACCTGAATCGCCACAAACGGGATTGCGCCCCAGTAAATCTGGCTGGTGCGCACCGTGGCCGGGGCCACGCTGCGCAGGAAGAACAGGGAGAAGCCGAACGGTGGATGCAGGAACGAGGTCTGCATGTTCACTGCCATCAGGATGCCGAACCAGACCAGATCGATGCCCAGCTTCTCCGCCACCGGCGCGAGCAGCGGCAGGATGATAAAGCTGATCTCGAAGTAGTCGAGAAAGAACGCCAGCAGGAAGACCAAGGTGTTCACCAGGATCAGGAAGCCCAGTTGTCCGCCGGGCAGGTCGAGCAGCAGATGCTCGACCCACAGGTCGCCGTTGACGCCGCGGAACACCAGGCTGAACACACTGGAGCCGATCAGGATGAAGATCACGAAACTGGTGACCTTGGCGGTGGCGGTCATGGCCTCGACCAGCAGCGTGCGGTTCATCTTGCCCCGGCTCAGCGCCAGCGCCAGCGCGCCGACCGCGCCCAGCGCCCCGCCCTCGGTGGGAGTCGCCCAGCCGATGAAGATGCTGCCCAGCACCAGAAAGATCAGCAGCAGCGGCGGGACCATCGCCACCACCACCCGCCAGGCCAGTGCCCAGCCGTGCAAAGTGCGCGCTTCCGGTGGTAGTGCCGGGGCGGTGTGAGGCCGAAAAACGGTGTTCAGAAACACCCAGAGGATGTAAAGCCCCATCAGGGTCAAGCCTGGAATAAAGGCCCCCTTGTACATGTCGCCCACCGAGCGGCCCAGCACGTCGGCCATCACGATCAGCACCAGCGAAGGCGGGATGATCTGCGCCAGGGTGCCGGAAGCGGCGATCACGCCGGAAGCCAGCGCCTTGTCGTAGCCGTAGCGCAGCATGATCGGCAGCGAAATCAGGCCCATGGCGATCACCGAGGCGGCGACGACGCCGGTGGTGGCGGCCAGTAGCGCGCCGACCAGGATCACCGCGTAGGCCAGTCCGCCCCGAACCGTGCCAAACAACTGGCCGATAGTGTCCAGCAGATCCTCGGCCATGCCGCTGCGTTCCAGCACCAGCCCCATGAAGGTGAAGAACGGCACCGCCAGCAGGATCTCGTTCTTCATGATGCCGAACACCCGGTCCGGGAAGGCTTGCAGCAGGTTGGGCGTCAGCAGGCCCAGTTCGATGCCGATCAGGCCGAAGACCATGCCGACCGCCGCCAGGGAAAACGCCACCGGGTAGCCGATCAGCAGGAAGACGATCAACGCCGAGAACATGATCGGCGCCATGTTGGCGATCAGAAATTCGGCCATATCAGTGCCCGCCCTTGAAGTGGGGCATGGGCCGATGGCCGGTCAGCACCGCGATGTTTTTGATGGTCTCGGACAGCCCTTGCAGGCTGAGCAGGGTGAAAGCGACGGGAATCGCCAGCTTGATCGGCCACCAGATCAGGCCGCCAGGATTAGACGAGGTTTCGCCAGTCTGATAGGAGATGAGAAAGAAACTCCAGGAGTCGTAGGCGATCAGCAGGCAGACCGGCAGCAGGAACAGCAATCCGCCGATGATGTCAATCCAGATCCGGGCGACCGGCGGCAGCTTGGTGTAAAGGATGTCAATCCGGACGTGACCGCCTTCCCGCAGGGTCCAGGCCGCGCAGAACAGGAACACCAGCCCAAACATGAACCACTGCGCTTCCAGCAAGGCGTTCGAACCCCAGTCGAACACATAGCGCAGGGTGGCGGCCACGGCGCTGGTCAGGCAGCAGAACAGGATCAGCCAAATCATCGCGCGGCCGATGGCCGTGTTGATCACGTCTATGACCGCCGCGCCGCGGAGCAGAAACTTCATGAGGTCTCCTGGAGTGGTGGGAGAAATGGCGTGGTTGGCGGGTGGCGTCGCGGTCCCGCGCGGGCCGGACTAAAGGTTTTGCAAGTCTAAGTGGCTGAAGCCCGGCGCGCTACTTTACTCCGCCGTGTTTTACGTGCTGCTAAAATACCTGCTCCCGCCGCCCCCTTCGGCTCCTTCCCAATTTTCACGAGAGATGATTCATGCAATACAAGGACTTGCGCGACTTTATCGCTCAACTGGAGCGGCTGGGCGAACTCCGGCGCGTTGCGGTTGCCGTGGACCCGAAGCTGGAGATGACCGAGATTTGCGACCGGGTGCTGCGGGCGGGCGGACCGGCGATCCTGTTCGAGCATCCCAAGGGCCACGCCATCCAGGTCCTGGGCAATCTGTTCGGCACGCCGCGCCGGGTGGCGCTGGGCATGGGCGCGGATAACGTGGAAGCTTTGCGCGAGGTGGGCAAGTTGCTGGCGTTTTTGAAGGAACCCGATCCGCCCAAGGGCCTGCGCGACGCCTGGGAGAAGCTGCCCGTGTTCAAGAAAGTGCTGGACATGGCCCCGAAGAAAATCAGCCGGCCACCGTGCCAGGAGCGGGTGATCGAGGGGCCTGACGTGGATTTGTCGCGCCTGCCGATTCAAACCTGCTGGCCGGAGGATGCCGGGCCGCTCATTACCTGGGGGCTGGTGGTCACGCGCGGGCCAAACAAGCCGCGTCAGAATCTCGGCATCTACCGCCAGCAGGTGATCGGCCGCAACAAGGTCATCATGCGCTGGCTGTCGCACCGGGGCGGGGCGCTGGATTTCCGCGAATGGCGTCAGGCCCGGCCCGGCGAACCGTTTCCCGTAGCAGTGGCGCTGGGCGCCGATCCGGCTACGATTCTGGCGGCGGTGACGCCCGTGCCGGACACGCTGTCGGAATACGCCTTCGCCGGGCTGCTGCGCGGGTCGCGGACTGAACTGGCGCAATGCCTGGGCAACGACCTGCAAGCGCCGGCCAGCGCCGAATTCGTGCTGGAAGGGCACATTCAGCCCGACGAAACCGCCCTGGAAGGACCGTTTGGCGACCACACCGGCTACTACAACGAAGTAGACCGGTTCCCGGTGTTCACCATCGAACGGATTACCCACCGCGAGAATCCCATTTATCACAGCACCTACACCGGCCGGCCGCCGGATGAACCGGCCATTCTCGGCGTGGCGCTGAACGAGGTGTTCGTACCGATTTTGCAGAAGCAGTTTCCCGAAATCGTGGATTTCTATCTGCCGCCGGAGGGCTGTTCCTACCGGCTGGCGGTGGTGGCGATGCGCAAGCAGTATCCCGGCCACGCCAAGCGGATCATGCTGGGCGTCTGGTCGTTTCTGCGCCAGTTCATGTACACCAAGTTCGTCATCGTGGTGGACGAGGACGTGAACGCCCGCGACTGGAAGGATGTGATCTGGGCGATGACGACGCGCATGGACCCAGCGCGGGATACCGTCATGATCGAGAACACGCCGATTGACTACCTGGATTTCGCCTCGCCGGTGTCCGGTCTCGGTTCCAAGATCGGGTTCGACGCCACCAATAAATGGCCGGGCGAGACCACGCGCGAATGGGGTCGTCCGCTGGCGATGAGCGAAGCGGTGAAACAGCGGGTGGATAAGTTGTGGGGGGAGTTGGGGCTGTAGGGGAGCCTCCGCTGCCGGCGGCATTCAACGCTATTTTGGATGTATACGGCAAATTGCCGTATCCTATCGCCAGGAGGAATACCGCCATGTCTATTGCAACGCCGGCCGCGCGCCTGGAAGCCCGGATCAGCCCCGAACTGCACGCCCTGCTCAAGCGAGCTGCCGAGTTGCAGGGGCGCACCCTGACCGATTTCGTGGTGGCCGCCGTGCAGGAAGCCGCTCAGCGGGCTATCGAACAGGCCGAAATCATCCGGTTGTCCCTGACCGATCAGGAGTGTTTCGCACGGGCGCTGCTATCGCCGCCGCCGCCAAGCCCGGCCCTGGAGCGCGCCTTCGCCCGGCGCCGAAAACTCGTGAGCGCCGAATGAGCAGTACGTTGTTCCAGGTCGCGCCCCTGGACCATCGCCACGACCGCACCAGTTTCGACAGTGGTTTGGAGCCGCTGGACCGTTATTTCCGGGATCACGTCATGCAGGATATCCGTCGGCGGGTAACGGCGTGCTTCGTGGCGCTGACGGGCGAACAATGGATCGCAGGCTTCTATACCCTGGCTTCGGCCAGCGTGCTGCTCTCCGACCTGCCGGCGAGCCTGAGCAGGAAACTCCCGCGCTACCCCTCCGTGCCCACCATCCGTCTGGGGCTGTTGGCGGTTGATCAACACTTCAAGGGCCAGGGATTGGGGGGCGCCTTGCTGGCCGACGCCCTGGAGCGCGCCCTGCGCTCCGAAATCGCCGCCTATGCCCTGGTGGTTGACGCCAAGGATGAATCCGCCGCGGCGTTCTACCAGCATCATGGCTTTATTCGCCTGCCCGACCAGGCGCTGAAGCTGTTCCTGCCGCTGGCGACGGCGCGCGGGGTAGCGCAACGCATCTAATGGAAAGACTTTTGGTTTCAACCCCCCCTAACGATCAAATCACCATGTCCTATCACGTCACCATCCAACCCAGCGGTCACGAATTCCAGGTCGCGGAAAACGAATCCGTTTTGGACGCCGCCCTGCGCGAGAAGGGCAGCGTATTGCCCTATGGTTGTCGCAA
>ERZ1645187.1013-NODE-1013-length-26597-cov-24.548527_pt1 | contig 26597 bp, 24 predicted proteins | sample MGYA00575352_ERZ1645187 | MGnify/ENA primary metagenome ERZ1645187 (study PRJEB40837, sample SAMN11349314) | freshwater sediment metagenome | isolation source: river sediment | host: Sediment | place: India: Wazaribad , New Delhi | collected 2017-02-21 ...
GGCTGCAAAAACAAGGAAATGCAGGCGGAAACGCTGGAAAACCACACCACCATTCCTGTCAGTGAATCGGGATTTGAACAGGATTTGCGCGTGGTGCTGGATGCCTATATTTCTTCTCTGGAACCTGTGCGCGATGAAAAAAACAAATACCTGAGCTGGGAACAGCCCGTAAAGGATTTCTACGGACTGCGCCAACATCAACCGATGTGGGTGAGCAAAGATGTGCTGTCTGCAAAAGGCCGGGAAATGCTGGCACTTGTGGCCAATGCTGGCTTGTTCGGCTTACACAGAGATTTATACCAATACGATCATTTGCAATGGCTGGCCGATTCGCTGCGCGCCATTCAGCCGGAGGTCGACTATCAGCTTTCCAAGAGACTGGAAACGGGTCTTACCAAAGCGTTTCTGCAGATGGCATTGCACCTCGACAAAGGTATGTATGCCGACAGCACGACAGGTATTCAATCCAACTTCTGGGAAGGAGAAGCTGTTTATCTCACTTTGCTGAACGAGGCAAGCAAGGATTCCATCCACCAGGTGCTTTCAACGTTGGAGCCAACTCATCCTTTATATCTGAAATATATGGCCGCCCTTCGCGGTTTCGTATCCAACAATAATATTTCCTCTTCACCTATCCATATTCATTCTCCAAAACTGGATTCACTTGCGGCCGTGGCTGATGCGAAGAAGGCATTGGTGTATCATCATTATCTCGCCGACACACTGCTGTCGGATGACGCGGCTTTTCTGGAAGCCCTCCGCCGTTTTCAGTCCGACAACCACCTGAATCCGGATGGCGTTATTGGCAACAACACCATCAAAGCGCTGGAAAGAGACAATTCCTATAAATTCAAAGTACTGGCCATCAATGCCGATCGCTGGAGACGCAAGGAAACGCCTGTTTCTGACTATTATGTGTGGGTAAATCTGCCTGCATTTACTGCAAAAATTATTTCCGGCGACACCCTGATGATGCAGAAGAAAGTCATTATCGGCAAATCGAGCAAAAAACACCAGACACCGGAATTGGAAAGTGCGATTAACCAGGTAGTACTCTGGCCCACCTGGACCGTACCGCAAAGCATTATCAAACACGAAATGAAAAGTTTCAAAGGATATCAGGTTACCCGTAAAAACGGTTATCTGCAGGTTGTGCAGCCACCGGGCAACAAGAATGCATTGGGAGCAGTAAAAATGCTGTTCCCCAACAAATACTCCGTATATATGCACGATACGCCTACCAAATCGCTGTTTGAAAAAGAGGTGCGAGCGTTCAGTCACGGCTGCGTGCGCTGTCAGGATCCGCTGGAGATAGCAGCCTATCTGCTGGAACGCGACAGCCTGCAAATGCCGCACGACTCACTGGTGGCACTAAAGGAAAGGAAGGTGGAAACAAAAACATTCCGGCTGAAGAAACCGGTACCGGTCATTTTCCGTTACTTCACGGCAGATGCCGGATTTGACGGCCAGTTAAATTTCTATGCCGATATCTACAACAAAGATCAGGAAATGATAGACTTTATCTTTGAAGGCAAAAAGCCTGTTTCGACCAAAAAAGCGCCCAAAACAAGTACCATAAAAAGTACAACAGACAATTTTGCGCCGTTTGAAAAAGATTCCAGCAAGAAAGAAAGTATAACAGATCCCGCAGCCGCGTGGTAGCTTCCGATTAATTCAAGGACGTAATCACTTCCGCCAGACAATCTTCGCTATATGATTTCAGCACCGGCGAATGGGTGAGGTATTGCTTATCGGGATGGTAGATAAAAAAGCAGGAACCACCTTTAATCATACTGATGATTTGCTGATATTGATCCGGTGGCAACGCCGGACAGCCCTGACTTCTGCCGAGTCTTCCGGTAGCCTGAATGAATGCTTTGCTGACATAATCCGCCGCATGCACCACCACTCCGCGTTCGCGGGCCTTGTCGTTGAATCCGGTTTCCATACCGTCGAGTTTCAGGGAATATCCGTGTTTGCCGTTGTAGGTTTCACTGGCAATATAGAAACCCAGACTGCTGGTGTATGACTCTGCGGCATTCGAGAATTTTTCAGCCATCAGAACACCGCTGTTTTTTCCGTGTGCGACCAGACTCTTGGCAAGTATTTTCTTTGTCTTGAGATCTATCACAAACAATCTTTCTTCCGTGGACGGTTTGCTGAAATCAACGATTGTTATCAGGTCTTTTTTCAGGATTTTTCCCTGTTCGTTCAGGGCTGCATATCCCGATAAGGCATATTTCATGGCTTCCTGAGAAATACCGGCAAAATTGCTGACAAAATGCTGTACCGGATTCACCACTTCGGGCGTCGGATGTGTTTCAAAAGTCAGGTCGGATGTATTTTCCGGAAAAATATCCATCAGCAAATCGCTACCAAAAGATGGCAGGTAATTCAGTGGGAAAATAATGACCAGCCATATCAGAAAAATGGTTCGTTTTTTCATAAGGGTGTTTCTAAAATGTTGTTTACGGTGTATAGTTTTTTACTATAGCTGCGCTTTATGTTTTTAAAAATACGCTCGAATGACGAAAAATCCGAATATGTAAGCCGGCAAAATGCTTAAAAACTTGTTAAATGCTGTTTTTTTAGGAAAAAATTAAGAGCTGATAATCAATGAATTGATGTAAATCAAAAGTGTTTTTACATTTTCAGCCCTTCCCAAAAGGAGCTTTGCAGCAGGCGGAAAGTCGCAAAATTGAGGTGATATTTGCCACTGAAGATAAAGCGCAGGTTCATCCGAAAGAAGAAATAAATGATATTCCACCACGCGCGCAGGGATTTTTGCTTGCGCAGATAATACACATGGTTTCGGGTGATGAGGTGGATATAGAAATTATTGAACTTGAATTTTTTAGCATTTCCTTTTTTCATGTTGGACAAGCCACCGACTTTGTGATAAAACTGCACAAACGGATAATAAAATAACACGTGTTTTCCTTGTTTGAAGATCCTGTAGAAAAAATCCGTGTCATCGTAATAGGCAAAATATTTTTCATCCATCAGTCCTATATCATCTATCACTTCCCGCTTCAGCAATACGCAGCAGGTTGGCGCATAGTCCATCTTCTCAATGTGATCGTATTGCCCTTTGTCTTCTTCCTGTATTCCGATATGATGCGTCATGCAGCCTTCCTTCGGATTAAACTTCGTGCCGGCCCACCAGATGAGATGTGTTTCCGGATGATACATCATCTTGGGGGCCACCAGACTGCAATTCAGTTCTTCCAACTGACGCGATAATTTTTCGAGCAACGTGTATTCAAACTCCACGTCATTGTTAATGATAAGAATTTCATCACAGCCGTCGGCCATCGCTCTTAGTATGCCCTGGTTATTGCCTGCAGCCACTCCGACATTTTGTGTGTTGGCTATAATCACTATCCGGTCATCCTTGTATTTTGACAGCAGTTCGAGGGTATTATCCGAAGAGATATTGTCGATAATGTACAATATGAAATCCGTATGCGTCTGCCGGAGCACACAATCCATAAAGGGCGTTATAACCTTGGCGGAATTGTAGGTGATGGTAACTAAGCCGATTTTTTTCATAAACGTTTTCTTCTTTATACAGCAACCTGTTTCGGATAGAGAACTATTTCATCAACCCTTTTTTTCTGAGTTCGTCCAGCGACTGTTCATAGCGGTCGGCCTGTATTTCCTGTTGGTTGACCCAATCACAGAATTGTCGGATTCCGGTAGCAAAATCTACGGAAGGCACATATCCCAGTTTTTCCTGAATCAAGGTTACATCCGCAAAATTATGGCGTATATCGCCTTTCCGATATTGCCCGGAAATTTCGAGTGGCACTTCCATCCCATAATTTTTCATCAGTGTTTGTGCCACCGTCAGCACGCTGGTAGCCACACCGGTGCCCACGTTAAAAGACTGAAAATCTGCCGAGGAATTTTCTATACCTGCCAGCGTAGCTTTCACCACATCGTCAATAAACACAAAATCGCGGCTTTCCTGACCATCTTCAAAAATATTGATGGATTTCTGCTGCTTGATGCGGGTGGAAAAAATGGACAATATGCCGGTGTATGGATTGGACAGCGACTGTCCCGGTCCGTAGACATTCTGATAGCGGAAAGCGACGCATGGAATCTGCAGCGATTTACAACAAATCATCAAGGCTTGTTCCTGGTGATATTTCGTCAGTCCGTAGATGGAATTAGGCTGAATGCGGCTCTGTTCATCCGTAGCGCAGAGTTGCAGCATTTCTTCGGGTTGATCCGGATTGCGCAAATCAAAAACACCCTTCTCCAAATCGGATTCATCTCTTCCTGTCGGGTAATAATACTGTCCGGATGACGGGGAAACATATTTTCCTTCTCCGTAAATAGCCCGCGAACTCGCGACCACCACTTTCCCGACAGTATGCTGCTGATTGGTCAGGTAATCGGTCAACAGTGCCGTCCCGATGACGTTTACCGTTGTATAGCGGGTAGCTTCATACATTGACTGTCCGGTGCCTGTCTCGGCCGCCAGATGTACGACTGTATGCTGATTTTCGAGCGCTTTTTCCCAGTCTTCCTTATTACAGACGTCTCCTTTCAGAAAACGCACTTTATCCTTAATGGAACGATAGAGCGGCGATGTCTTTTCCGGTTCCGCTCCATGTATCTGCGGATGCAGATTGTCGAGGACCGTAACGTGATAGCCTTTTTCCAATAACTGCAATGCCAGATTTGAACCTATAAATCCTGCGCCACCGGTGATGAGTATATTTTTCAAAACAATAGAAATCTTTAGCTTGTAAGAGACAACTTTATCGCCGTCATTTTCTCAAAAATACAATAATTTTTCAGAAGTATTTATGCCCTCGCAATCATCTTGAAGGTATGCCACGCCGTAGTGCGGAAAAACTGTCTCTTCCACATGATTTTCCGACGCTCCATGCCTTTCGTTTTTCCCAGACGGATAAAATCTTTCAGGATATCAAAATCATCATCTGAAATAAATGTGGAAGTGCGCAACTGCAATGCCAGCGCCTGCCGGACACGCATCTGGATGAAATGTTCGTATTCCGATTTATCCAGGAAATTCTGAGAGAATCTCTTCACCTTGTCAAAAATACCGGTCTGTTTACGGGTTACATTGCTGCCATGATTGCGCAGCAGAACGGTAGGCTCCGAGATGGCTTTCCATCTGCCGCAACTGGCCGCCAGCAAAGCTATCCAGTGGTCGTGCAGCAATGCCTCTTTGGGGAGCGGCACTGCCAGATTGCGCATCGGGCGATTGATCAGCATGGTGCATCCATGTGGAATATTCTGTACCAGCAATCTGTTGAGTGTAAAAAAATCGGGATGCAAATGCAGTTGCTGCCAGACAGAATCGTTCTGTACATTTCCCATCTCATCGATGGCCATCATATCGGAAAAAACCAGGCACGGCACGGTAGTATCTGCCTGCTCGAGGACTGCCATTTCCCGCATTTCCATTTCCACTTTATCGGGTTTCCAGATGTCATCCTGGTCACAGCAAAAAATATAATCGGCATCGGCATGTTCCAGCAGACAGCCAAAATTGCGCGTAGCGCCCAGATTTTTCCGGCGGTCTGTTATAATGCGTATTCTATCAGGATATTGCTGCTGGTAATCGCGCACGATCTGAAGCGTATTGTCCGTAGAACCGTCATCGCGCACCAGCAAAGTAAAATCCTGTCTCGTTTGCGCAAACAGGCTGTCCAGCTGCTCCTGCAGGAAACGGGCACCATTATAGGTTGCCAGCAAAATTTGTATGGAAGGCGAGGTGATCACAGATTGTCGTAGCCAAGTTGTTGCATCAATGGTTTTTCTTTCAGCTGTTGGTATATCTCCACATAAGCCGGATTTTGGAGAAATGCAAAAGCCCTGTCGGATTTAACACGACTGACGGCATTTTTCAATTGTTCGTCGGATGGCTGCAGTCCCGAAAAACGGGATAACAGTGCGAGTTTCTCGAACGGATTCGCCAGAAAATCTTCGTAGCGGATGTCGATATAGTCCGGAAAATCACTTTTCAGCGAAAGCGCCTTCATCACATATTCTTCCCACAGGTTGTAGCCTTCCTGTATATTGATCAGACGGAAATTTTCGTGAAAATTTTTACTGATAAGAAAGCGTCGTTTGAGTTTTTTCTTCCAGTTCCATTCAAACTTATTTTTCAGCAGCAGGTCTCGTTCAATATAACTCGAAACCGAATCTATCGGATTGCGATAGATATGGATGATTTTCGCATCCGGAAAAATATCTTTCCAGAATTCGATGGTGAATGTGTTTTTCGGATCTTTCCAGCCGTAAGGGAAAGGCGTTTGCCGGATATCCTTGATCGCGTGACTATGTTTGCCCAGGTATTTTTTCCGTCTGTCCGATTGTACAAAATATTCCAGCGATTCGCGAATCACATCTCTGCAGGCCGGATTGGTGTAGCGCAGGTTGTAAGGTTTTTCGGCAGATGCCGTATGTATATCGAAAATCCAGTTATTGATTTCCCAGAAAAACAGGGCCTCGTGGTTTACTTCCACTTCCGCGCCGACAAACAGCCCCACTTCTTCCAGCATTTTGGTAATCATCGTAGTACCACTGCGATGCATTCCTAAGATTATAACCGGCGAAAGATTCATTTAGCCTTAAAAGTAAAAAGTAAAAAGTAAAAAGCCATGAGATTTTATATAAAAAGATAACTTTGCAAACATAATCACGGAAAGACTTGCAGCCACTCGATATTCTGTACGAAGACAATCATATTATTGCGGTCAATAAGCGCAGCGGCGACATCGTGCAAGGCGATGAAACCGGAGACACGCCATTGTCTGATCTGGTGAAAGCCTATATCAAGGAAAAATACCAGAAGCCCGGCGAGGTATTCCTGGGCGTAGTGCACCGCATCGACCGGCCGGTGAGCGGTATCGTGTTATTCGCCCGCACCAGCAAAAGTCTGTCGCGGCTGAACGAATTATTTAAAACCAAAGAAATCACCAAAACCTATTGGGCGGTGGTGAAGAAAAAGCCCGTTTCAGACAGCGGCACATTGACGCACTATCACCTGAAAGATGAGAAAACGCGCAAAGCCCGCTTATTCGACAAAGAGGTGGCGCATTCCAAAAAATGTGTGCTACACTATCGTTGGCTGGCGAGTTCGGATCATTATCATCTGCTGGAAATACAATTGGAAACAGGCCGGTTCCATCAGATCAGGGCGCAACTGGCGAAAATCGGCAGTCCGATTAAAGGCGATGTGAAATACGGCTTTGAAAGACCCAATGAAAACACCAGAAGCATTCACCTACACGCCAGAAAAATCAGCTTTATCCATCCGGTGAAAAATGAACCCATCGAACTGACTGCCCCCGTTCCGGATGAAAAAATATGGCAATTTTTTGAAAAGGAAATAGCTTAATTCCGCTGACGGAGCGCTTCAAACAACACGATAGCAGCTGTATTCGATACATTCAGGGAATCATTCTGACCACGCATGGGAATGATGATATTCCTTGTGCTGTTTTCTTCCCAGAACGGATCCACGCCGGTGGCTTCCGTGCCCAGTACGATGGCCGTCGGCACGGTATAATCCGCTTCGAGATAGCTCACCGCCGCCTTCAGGGATGTGGTGTATATGCGGACATTGCCGGAAGTAAGAAACGCCAACGTATCTTCTTTGGAAGCCAGCACAACAGGCTTGGAAAAGATACAACCTACGGACGAACGAATGACATTCGGATTGTAGATATCCGTTTTGGTATCGCAGCAGATGACACCGGTAATGCCCGCAGCATCGGCAATGCGCAGGATGGCACCGAGATTGCCGGGTTTTTCAACGCCATCCACCACCACTATCAGCGGATGGACAGAAAGATCCAACCCGGATAGCGCCGTTGTTTTAGGCTTCGCGAGCGAAACGACTTTGCTGGTATTGCCACGGTAGGAAATTTTCTCAAAAACATCTTCGGATATTTCTATCGCATTTTCTGTCGTCAATTCATCAAAGTTAAGTCCGAACCCTTTTCGATATAGAATGGTATCGATTTCAAATCCGTTATCTATGGCCATCTGCGTTTCTTTCCAGCCATCAATTACAAACAGATTTTCGGCTGTCCGCACACGCGATTTTTCCTGCAGTTGCAGGACTTTTTTTATCAGCGGATTCTGGAGACTGGAAATATACTTCACGCTGCAAAATTGAGGAATTATTTTTATAATTTTATTGTATGAGCAAGTCAAAAGAGAAAATCCGCTGCAGCTGGTGTGTTGGCAAACCGCTATACGAACAATATCACGATGAAGAATGGGGCGTGCCGGTATATGACGACCGGAAGCAATTCGAATTTCTGGTGCTGGAAAGTGCGCAGGCCGGACTGAGCTGGTGGACGATCCTGCAAAGAAGAGAAAACTACCGCAAGGCTTTTGCCAATTTTGACTACAAGAAAGTAGCCCGCTTTGATGCAGCCAAAGTGGAGGAACTGATGCAGGATGCGGGCATTATCCGCAATCGCGCGAAGATTGAAGCTACTATTGTCAATGCCCGTCAGCTGATGGCGATACAAAAAGAATTCGGCTCATTTTCCAATTATATCTGGAGTTTTGTGGGTGGGCAACCGAAAATCAATCAGTGTAAAACCCTGAAAGAAGTAGTGGCCACCTCTCCGGAATCGGATGCACTGGCGAAGGATATGAAAAAGCGCGGATTCAAATTCCTGGGTTCTACGACGCTGTACGCGCACATGCAGGCCACCGGACTGGTGAATGACCACGTTCAGGATTGCCACCGATATAAGGCCTGCAATAAATAGCTATTGCTGTTTATCTGCACTCACCGGATTTTTTCTGAGAAAATCCGCATTCGTCATTCCGTAACAATGCATATCAGGCTGTTCTGTTGGTCCGCTGCCTGTATCCTGAAAAAAGGTGCCTTCGTATTGCATACCTGCTTTCTCCACAAGATGTATACTGGGCGCATTGTCTTTGCGCACCCGCACAAAGACACGCTCGAGTTGCAGGAACTGAAATGCGATTTTCAGAAAATACTGCAACACCTCCGACATATATCCGCGTCCTTCAAAGGCAGCATCCGTAAAATAGGACAGTTCAGCACTTTTTTTCTTCCAGTCGATATCTTTCAGATGGATGTAGCCCGCCATGACACCGGTCTGCTTATCGATGAGCAGATAGGTATAGGCTCGGTCATGGTTCCAGTCGCTAACTTTACGGTGAGCCAGCAACTGCATGGCCACGTCGTCCTGTGCCGCCGCCATCAATGCGGGAAAATGCTCCTGCAGTCTGGCTGAATTATTGTGCAGTAATTGCCGGAATGCAGCCGTTTGTTTCAGGTCGTACGGATGCCATTCAAGATGGGCGGTAGCAATTATTTTTTTGGGCAATTTCATGTAAAAACTTTTGCTGGCTGATGTGTTGTAAACTAAATAATCACTATATTTAGTGAACACTTATCGAAACCAATAATGAAACTAAGCTATTTATCAGAAAACTCAAAACTTCCGCTGGTGGTAAGCCCGGATAACGGAACCGTCGGAAAAGAACAACTCCTACAATGGATTGCGGCCAACAAAGCGATGCTCGAAGAAAAACTGACAGCATCCGGCGCCATATTATTCAGGGGATTTGACATTCAGACACCGAAAGATTTTGAGGATGTTGCCAAGGCGGTAGATAATGATTTGAAAAACGATTACATGGGCACCTCACCGCGCGATAAAAAAACGGATTACGTATTTTCCGCCAGTGAATTGCCCGGACATTATCCCATTATGCAGCACTGCGAGATGAGTTTTTTACCGAGCGCACCGCGACGCCTGTTTTTTTACTGTCATATTGAGCCTGTGTATGGCGGCGAAACACCTATTTGCGATTTCAGAAAAGTATATCAGCAGATGGATCCTGCCATCCGCAGTGAATTTGAACAAAAAGGAGTTCGTCATATCCGCAATTACTCCGCGCCGGATGACAACAGCAAAAGTGCTTTCCAACTAAAAAAATGGAACGAGATGTTTCTCACGACAGACAAAAAAATCGTGGAAGAAAAATGCAAAGCCAACGACATTCAGCTGGAGTGGAAGGACAACAACGGCCTCCGCATGATTAATAAAAATGCCGGGATTCTGACACATCCGAAAACGGGCGAGAAGGTATGGTTTAACCACACACAGGTATTTCACGTAAGTGCAGCAATGATTGAATATGAGAAAATACACGCCAGACAAAAACGCTGGGAAACATTCAAAACAAACTTGTTGTTGCATCTGATGACCTGGTATAAAAAACTGACGAAAGAACCAAATGACCAAAGTATGCATGTCACCTTCGGCGATGGCTCTGCTATTCCGGATGCTTATGTACAGCATATTCAGGATGTCATCTGGAAAAACATGGTCATCGAACCATGGAGAAAAGGCGATGTTATTTGTCTGGATAATTTCTCCACTTCGCACGGCAGACTTCCTTACTACGGTCCGCGTGAGGTGATGGTTTGCTGGACATCCTAACCCGGCTCACAGTCGCACACAGAAACATGAACAATATAGTAGACGGTATTCAGATTGAATTCAGCAGCGAGAGTCTGCTGGCGCTGAATATTTGTCTGGGCTACATCATGTACGGCATAGCGCTGGACTTAAAGAAAGAAGATTTCGCGCTGCTACTGCGTCAACCCAAAAAGGCCTTGGTCGGGCTATTATCGCAATACGTTGTCTTTCCGCTGCTCACCTTTCTGATGATGAAAATCCTGCAACCACATCCGAGCATTGCACTCGGAATGATTCTGGTGGCAGCCTGCCCGGGCGGCAATATGTCGAATTTCATTACCCACACCGCGCACGGAAACACTGCCTTGTCGGTAAGTCTGACCGCATTTTCTACTGTATTGGCACCGGTAATGACGCCTTTCTTATTTTCTTTTTACGGCAATCTGGACAGTGAAACCGCGCAACTGCTGAAGACCATTGAAATATCTTTCGGCGATGTATTCCAGACAATGCTAACGCTGCTCATTCTTCCACTGATAGCTGGCATTCTGACCAGCAGGTTCTTTCCAAAATTTACCGAGCAATCAAAACGCTTTTTCAAGGTGACTTCGCTGCTGCTTTTCTTTTCCTTCATTGCGCTGGCGCTGGTGAAGAATTACAGCGTCTTCATCGATTACATTTATCTCGTTGTGGGAATTGTATTTATCCAGGATCTGATAGGATTTGTGAGCGGATACGGTCTCGGCCATATTTTCGGACTGCAGGAAAGAGACAAAAGAGCCTTATCCATTGAATCGGGTATCCACAACACGGGCCTCGGTCTGATATTAATTTTCAATTTTTTTGGTGGCATGGGCGGCATGGCATTGATTGCCGCATGGTGGGGCATCTGGCATCTGATTGCCGGCATCGGGCTGGCCTATTACTGGCAGAAGCGACCTGTAACAGCTTAGGCAGCCGCCATTTTTTTGTTGACCGGTATTAACGGCGATGTAAGCGGCTTCCCGGATTTTCCTGCAGTTTCAGGTTCTTTTTCCTTATCCGCCAGGATAAACAAAGCCATGTAATAAAATGGCATCAGTGGAATTTTATACCGCACCAGTGAGCCGAAATTATAACTGGTAAATCCGACGGAAAAGGCAAAAATAACGGAAAACACCAGACAGAACTGCACCTCCGGATTTGTTATGATAAGCTTGGTGAAGCGTACAAATCCGGCTTTATACAAAAGCCTTATGGTAAGAAAAAGCGACAGCAATCCTTCGAGTGCTGCCGGAATCAGAATGGGCTTGCGCGCCTCCCAGATATAAGGCCGGAAGAGCGATACATTCACCGCTTTTGGAAATACTTTCAAAAGGCCAATTGGAGTATATTCTATATTGCCCAAAGAATAGCCCGACCCCCCTTGCGTCTGAGAAGACAAGTACAGCCAGTTCTGTGTGTCTTTTGCAGTTCTCATCAGGCTATTCAAGTCATACCTTTCGGCAACTGCTGACAGCTTAAGGAATACAAACAGCCCGGCAAGTATTGATAAGGAAAATAAAAAAGGCGTTATTATTAACCTTAGCGCTTTACTTCGGATACTCTCCTTATATTTAAATATCAGCCAGAAGGAATAGGCAGGAAGAAACGCCAGCACCATATATACTTTAATTTTTTGAATCAGGATAAAACAGAATACTATCATTAATATTCTGGAAAAAATCTTGGTTCTCATGAAAAAGAGTCTGTATGTATGGTACGTAAGTGCCCCTAACGCACCCATGCATATAGGATCTTTCAAAATACCAGAACCCCAAAAACATACCGATGGTAAGAAAAGACAAGAAAATGCGAGTTGTTTTTCCAGATGGGGATATATTTCACGAAACATTACAAACAACTTCCAGCACCCATAAAAACAAAACAATGTAAAACAAAAAGAGACGAGGATATAAGTATTCAACAACGGATAGCTTAATATCAGCGCCATCCTGATAATAATATTCGAACTTTCATTCATAAAGAAAGCCACACCTTCTCCAAAATGATTTTTTGCCATGAAATCATCAGGATTAGCAGAAAAAACAAAATTCAAAAACGCATGCGAATCTACATATAACAATTCTCTCAGAAATTGAACATAGACAAAGTAAGTCATGGTATCTCCACCTTTGTAATAATACTGATATATCAAAGCCAGCAAAATGGCACAAAATATTTTTACCATTATTGCCGGGACAAAATATTTTTCGTAAATCGGATTTTTTTTTGTTTTCACATAGTATTTTGCTGATAAATATATTATAAATGCAAATAAAGGACCCAGCAAAAAATCATTGAGGAATATAATCTGTGAATCACTATAATGTGTAAACCATTTATCCATTCGTAATATTGCCTATATTTAGCCTATTGAAAACAACTATGTATAAAGATAAGAAAATCATCTTGTTTATAGGCGCGCTATTTATAACGTTAGCCGCAATTGTTTTTTCGGTTTCTTTTGAAAATAATGATGACCATATCCTATATTTTATTTGCAGTGGGGCTCTCTCCGGAATCAGCTCTGACCAATTAATTTTCAGCAGCGTATGGTGGGGAAAATTGCTGACAATTTTATTTAAGTTATATCCATCCTTCAACTGGTATACCCTTTTATTGATGATTATTCAGAATATTTCATTTTTGACAATCGGATACATTTCACTGGGAGTTCAAAAAGCAGTCAAAACCTACCATTTGCTATTATTGCTATTTGTTTTGTTGGGCTTTATGCTGATATGCGTATTGAAGATTCAGTTTACAACAATTGCACTGACTGCTATTTTATCTGTATTGCTTTGTATACAATTTTTGTCCGTTTCTACTACCGGTTGGTGTTTGCTAGCAGGTTGGTCTTTATTAGCATTTTCCATCCGTTTGGAAGCCTATTTGTTTTTGATTATTTTTTCTATCCCACTGATATTTTCTTTATGGTCAGAGAAAAAAAATATTCGTCCGCTTATCACATTTCTATTGATTTGCACAATTGGATGGACGTCTATTTATATGCAAAGTCACCCTTCAAAAACGGTGGTTGCATTTGACCAGATTGCTGCAAAACCTGTCAGATTTACAGCGACATCATTATCCGGAACAGGATTTACAAGTGCAGATGTTTTATTAATGCAATCTTGGTATCCCGGAGATCCTGCATTTTTTAACGAAGGTAATATGGTAAAGTTAGCTGACCGGATAAAATCTCACAAATCGACAATTGAAATTGCATCAGAATGGAAAAAAATCCTGCGGGAAGAACGTTATATCATCGGCTTGTGGTTACTATCTGTGTTGTTTTGTTTTCTGATAAGTCCGGAAAAAAGAATATTTTCATTGGTACTAAATTCTTTGGCGCTAGCGCTAATCTTTTATCTGATTGCATTCTCACGTTTCCCTCATCGTGTATCGTATCCTATCTTTATGTACCTGATCTTAGTTCATCTGTTCTATGTATTTTATCAGGAGAAAAAATTACTTTCTAAAAGTGTTATTTCCGTATTTCTGTTTCTTATCGCAGTGTTTAAGGTGTATTCATTTTCAGATTTATTCAACCTGCAACGGAAATACCATGCAGAATTTGAGCAATATCATCAATATATCAGTGCAAACCCTGACAAAGTATATATTACCGCATTGGGTGGCCTTCCTGTTGAATATATGTCAGCATGGCTTGCTCCTGAGAAAATATTCCCACATGACAATATAATATTTACTGGATGGTATTGTTATACGCAGGATTATGCTGCTTTGCTAAAGAAGCATCAACTCCAGAACATCACAAAAGATGTAGTAAACAGAAATGATATCATTTTTTTATTGAACAATGATGGACTCGAAACTGCGTTTAAGGAAATGATGTTGACGCGGTACAATATTAAATGTACATTTGAAGAGATTGAAAACACGGAGCATTTGCCATTGAAACGTTTGGTACAAGTTGATTAATTTCGTAGAATTTCGGCATACACCTCCGCATATTTCTGCACGCCGTTTTGCAAGGCAAAATATTCCTGCGCACCTGCGATAATTTGCTGTTCATCAAATCGGGCGGACAACATCTGCTGTACGGCATCCTGATAAGCTTCGCGATTAAATGAACGGACCAGGATTCCGCTCTGATATTTTTCTACGATATAGTCCGTATCACCCACATTGGTGTTGCACACCACCGGGACACCCATGGCCATTATCTCGCCCTGTTTGGTTGGCGAAGAAGCTTTTTTGGAATAAGACGGCAGAATAAAAAAGACCGAAAAATGACTTAGTGCAATCAATGCCGGGATTTCATCCCGATTGCCGGGACGCAGGATAATATCATTGGCGACACCGAATTTTTCTGCTGTTTGCAGAATGCGTTCGTGTTCATCCTTGGTCACAAACAAGAATTTTGCCTGTTTCCGTTGCGCTTTCAGCACGCTGAAAAACTCCATCATTTCCTCAAGCATATACCACGTACCGATAGATCCGAGATAAAGCAAAACATAATCATCCGGCTGTATATTCAATTCCTGCGCCAACCGCGACTTTTGAGCAATATCGAGCTGTTGCTTGTTAAATAAATCAAGGTCAGCACAACAGGGTATCACCGCAATTTTTACGGGATTATTGCGGATATGAGACCATTGGTGTATTTCCTGTTTCGCGTTTTCTGTGAGGCTAATCGTATAATCGGCATTTTCCAGAAATTGTTTTTCCTTGTTTTTGAAATACCGGTACACGGATTTATACAACGGGTTGCTGAGATTCCACAATTTTCCATCCACTCTCTCATCAGCCCAAAGTCCTCGCATGTCAAAAATGAATTTAACGCCATACTTTTCTTTCAACTGCAATCCTACCAACGCCGCGATATAACTCCGGCAATGTACTGCCGAAAAATTGCTGGTCGTGTGTAGCTCAAGTGCCTTTTTCTTCAGCTGAAATACATCATATACTGTCGACAGAACGGGCGGTTTTTTGGTATAAGGAATCGGCTGCCAGTTAATACCATTGGCCTTCAGCAATTCCGAAATCCTGGATTTATTTTTCTCAAATGCCTCGGGCTTCTCACAGCTCAGCAACGTGATGGAATAGCCTTTGTGGGTCAGTCCGATGAGGTAAGGAATCACCTGTGACTGTCCGAGCGGATCCGTCATGCCATCGTAAGATATATATAGTACCGGAATTGCCATTTACGTATTTTCTTCTAGCCACCAGTGCAAAATGATAATTGTCCAGAGTCTGCCGTATAAATATTCTTCTCCGGCAAGGAATCTGTTTTTCAGATCCTGCACATACAGATTGGCTACAACATCATATTTATTTATAATTACAGGAGATAAATACTTATCAATCAGGAATCGGAAATTATTTTGCAACCAATCAGAAAGCGGCATGGAAAAACCCCACTTTGGTCTGTTGAAGTATTCTTTAGGGAGATGCTTGTACAGTATATTTTTCAGAATATACTTTGACGTACCATTCCGATATTTCAGATCTGAGTCAATGTTTATTGCATAATTCACCAGTTCATTATCTAGAAATGGCACCCTGCTTTCCAGTGAGAATAACATGGTTGCGCGATCCACTTTTACGAGTAAATCATCTTTCAAATAATAGCAAATATCCCAAAATGATTGCTTTTCTTTCGGACGAAGCGCTCTGGCTGTAGACGGAAAGGAATTGATATCATCAAAATTAAATGACTCATCAATCATGTAATGCCTTAAATCATTTTCACTGAAGAGATACTGCTCCTGCGAAAAAATATGAGAGGTTATATGATTATAATTATCGTAATTGAGCAACCAGCCTGCTCTTTTAAATTTGAGCGACATATGCTGAGATGCCCAATAGAATGGCATTCTCAATCCTTTTACCAACGGATTTTCAAGACGCTTTGCCCATTGATGCATTCCATACCCCATAAATAATTCATCGCCGCCATCCCCGCTCAATGCCACGGTAACATGCTCTTTTGCATATTTTGAGACCAACATTGTTGGAAATGCAGAACTATCACAAAAGGGCTCATCATATGCGTTAATAATTTCATGAAGAATTTCCTCCAGATTATTTTCCGTCATAGTATAGGAATAATGTTCTGTTCCTATATTTTTGGCAACATTTTCAGCGTATTTAGACTCATCAAACCGGCTGTTATCATAGCCAATACTAAAGGTTTTGATTTTACCTTTGTTTATTTTTGCGGCCAACGTTGTTATAAGACTGGAATCTATGCCACCGCTCAGAAATGAACCTAATGGCACATCACTGATCATTTGTCGCTCTACGGATTCATATAATAAATCTTCCAGTTTTTTTTCTACTTCTTTTTCATTGCTATACGTTTGCGGAAGTACTTGTTCGTACAGATTCCAATATGCTGTAAATTTGAAGTCAGCATTAGCAGAAATATCTTTGGAAGAAATCGTCAGGTATTTACCTGCCGGGAATTTATGAATATGCTTATACGCTGTATTGGGCTCTGCGACAAAGCCGATATGTAAGAACTCCGAGAATGATTTTGTGTTAATGGCTAAGTTTGTATCTGGCATCTCTTTGATAGCCTTAATTTCAGAAGCAAAAATAAATTGCTGACCATCAAAGTAATAATATAAGGGTTTTACACCTATTCTGTCTCTGCAAAGGAAGAATTTATCTTCCTGAATATCGTATATACAAAAGGCGAAAATTCCATTCAGCAGGGCGAAAGAGGATGTTCCAATTTTGGCAAATGCTTCAACAATTACCTCCGTATCACCATTGGTTTTCAGATGGAGACCAAGGTCTTTGGCTATTTGTCTGAAATTATAAATTTCCCCATTGTATACTATTACATATCTGCCGCAAGCCGAATAGAATGGTTGTGAAGATGCATCTGAAAGGTCAATAATTTTTAATCGTCGATGGCCAAGAGCAACAGTATTACGATCATTGTAATAATAGCCAGATGCTTCCGGCCCGCGGTGGTGCAGTCTATCTGTCGCTTTTTTAAAGGCCTCTTTTTGTAAAATATTATTTACGGAAATCCATCCTGTTATTCCACACATACAACTTGGGTTATTATGACCATTTGTTTAGAATCTTTCTGATGCCTTCCTCCAAAGAGACGAGTTGCCTGTTTCCTAAAAGAGATTTCATATTAGTTATGTCCGGCAAACGGCGGGTCATATCACCCTCTTTTAATGGTGGTAAGTGTACTATTTTTGAAGACGAATTGGTAATCTCAATAATTTTGTTTGCAATGTCCATCACAGATGTTTCATTGTCGTTTCCTATATTGATAGTAGTATTTTCCCAATCTTCTGAAAGAAATGCATTCACTGTTGCCTCTATATTATCATCTATATAGCACAATGTGCGGCTTTGGGTACCGTCTCCATAAATGGTGATATCTTTATTTTGCAATGCAAGACGGATGAATTTGGCAATAACAAAATCTTGCGATTGGTTGGGGCCGTATGTATTGAAGAAACGGAAGATGGTATAATTAAGATTATACTCCTGCTTGTAGGATTTAAGAAATGCCTCTCCGATATTTTTTACAATAGCGTATGGCAGCTTTGAATTCAGCGGCGTGGTGTGTTCGTTTTGCGGAAATTCTACCGGTTCTCCATAAACTTCAGAAGAGGAAGAATAAAACACCCGTTTGACTGGTGTATTTTTAGACAGATTGAGCACATTCTTAATACCTTCAATATCATTCAAAACACTGACAGGATTATCCAAAGTTCGCTGAACACCGACAGTGGCTGCATAATGGAATACGTAATCTATACTGTAAGACAGGAAGATTGGCATAATATCATCATAAATGTTCACATCGCATTTTATGAATTTCCAGTTATGTCCTTCTTTTGGCAACTTTTCCGCTGATCCGGTAGAAAGATTATCGACAATAATCACAAAGTTATCAGCGTCCTGAATCAATCTTTGGACGAGAGCGCTCCCTACATTACCGGCACCTCCGGTAATTAGAATTCTGTTTCTGTATTGTAAAAAAGACTTCATTTTATTTGTATCAATAGATTATTAAGCACTTTATTATTCCATACACCCTTATATCAAAAATAGAAAGCGGGTGTTGTTTTATCCCTTTTATAAAATAGCTGATAGCAGATTTTTTATGTTTAGACATCGCTAAATGCAAGGCAAGGTACAGATAACATTTTGACACAAAAACATCCAACTTACCTTTGTAAAATTTTCTAATTAGTGGATCATTGGTGCATGTCTCTATGAGGAGCAAAATGCGATCAGTCAATGGTTTTTCTTTTACAACAAATACGCTTCTGGCATCGTGATTCAGAATACTGGATGTTATTACATCGCTGTAATAGATCTTATATCTTGCTGCCAAACGCAGCCACAAATCATAATCTTCTGAAGCAGATAATGTTCTGTTGGTATTAAAAGGATGCTGTAAGGCTACATCTCGTCTCAGGAAGACACCATTACAACTTAGATAGTTACCCCCGATGAGTTTCTTATTAAAATCTGTTCCCGGACTTATTTTCTGTTCTTTTATTACTTTCTTATCCGTATCCATTACATTATAGGCCAGATAAATCATTTCCGGCCGATGATGTTTTTCAATTAATTTGATAGCCTCTGTGAGATGATAAGGATACAGATAGTCATCGGAATCGAAGAAGGTAACATAATCACCTTGTGCCAGTTGCGTACCGGTATTTCTCGCAGCCGCTCGTTCTTCGTTCTTTTTTTTGTGGTAAATTACTTTCGGGTGATTGAGTGACCGTATTACTTCTTCGGTATTATCCGTACTGCCATCATCCACCACAATTATTTCGAAGTGTGGATATTCTTGTGCTATAGCAGTTTGAATGGACGCTAATATCAGATTGGCCCTATTGTAGGTGGGCATAATAATTGAAAAGAAAGGGAACTCCCTATTGCTGCTCATATAGTTTTTCTAGCTTGTCAATCATCAAATTTAAGGAAAAAAAGTTATCTAATCTGTTAGTCCTGAATAATTGGCTGCAGTTCCAGATTATCCGGATTTTCCCAGAATTCGGTATCGCCGTCTCTGGTCAGCAGAATCAAGGGTACCTTGTAGCTGAATATCCCTCTTTTATATGGGTTTTTCAAGAACATGGATTTCTTGTATTGCTGCAATAACACGTCGTCCGTAGGCTCCCAGGTATAGATGTATTTGAAACTGATTTTTGACGCAATGGCCTTGATGGTTTCTTTGAGGTATGAACGGTGCTCGTTGTCCAGAAAATCGGCATAGACAATTTTCAAGTTGTTGTTATCCTCTTTCTGCAAAATCACCAGTCCGATAATGGCATTGCCCTTTTTTACCTTGTAGGAGATGAACTTATGGAAAGGATGTTTGCTTATTTTCCAGTTCAGCACTTCTTTGTTAAATACCTTATAGGCGGATTTATAGTATTTTTTAGAGGCAAAGAAAACATCTGTTTCTTCATCAAACAGACCGATTTGTTCCAGTTCAACCGAATATTTTGTGAACAATCCCAGCGCCTTGATCAATAGGCTGTGCTGAAAGATATAGCTGAAGTTGTGCGGGTTTTTCCAATGCAGCTTGTTTACAAACCCGTGATAGGAGTTTGATCCTGGAATGCCAATCAGTTTCAGTGAACCGAATTCCTTAAAGGCATGATCGTAGGTAAGATTGGCTAATTTTATAAAGAGACCCCGGTTTCTGTAATTCGGGTGTGTCATCGTATCCATCGACTGATAGATAGTCTTTTTTTCTCCGTTGATTACGTATTCTTCCGGGATGATGCCGTAAAATGCGCCCACTTCGCCGTTTTCATTGTTTACGGTTTCGAAGGCGATGAGGTTCCCTGCCGGATTTTCCAGATACTTCCATGTAAAATATTTTTCATCCACCCGATATCCGAAACACAGGTGAAATATTTCTGTAAACCTGCTAAGGTTGGTCGTTTCCACGAGCTGGTTGGTCGTTTCAAAATTGGCAGTGCTCATAGGTCAATCTTTTTTAACAAGGTACGATTTATATAGAAAATTAACTCAGATATCGTTTGGTTGGTTATGCCGATTCTAGGAAAAACAGTATTTGTAGAATCGCTGTTGACGTCGATGTAGGTTGGGTTGGTAGAGTAGATGTATCTATATTTATTGTCAGCTAGTATTCGCAATGTCTCTTGTGAAAAATGATGTTTTTTTCCGAAGGGAATGGCAAAGTGTTCCATGTTTATATTCAACATAGAAGAGATATATTGATGGTTAGATACAATGGTTTTCTGCTGCAGGGCTGCCGAACATTTACCCAGATTTACATGATTCGAAGTGTGGTTGCCGATGGTGACCAATGATGTGTTATTCAATAAGGTGCGAAGATCTTCAATATCTGCATATATTTTTTCTTTCGTCGTCTCGCCATCTGTCTGTAATGAGGCATATTGTACATTTTCGATGATACCGGACAGGTTTCCGTTTATAAAATGGCTGCGACCTTCCGTTGTCTTATGCATCACACAGGAATCATAAAAACTGCCAAGGTATTCCTTATCCTGCTTGTGCAAGGTAAGATTGCTGAACCACAGCTGATTCTTCTCTATCGCCGTTTTATTTACAAACATCGCATACGGTATATTCCTTTCGGATAAGAACGGATGTGCCTCGGACAAGACCGAGTTGAAGCCATCATCAAAGGTGATGATGGCATACCGTTTGTTTTTGTCCAGCAGGTGTCTTTCCTTTATCTTATCGATAGGAATGATTTCAAAATGTTTTTGAATAAAATCGATGTGTTTCCTGAAAAGAACTTTTGGTGTGGAGTAATATTCGGAATGCTGTATGGCCTCCGAATCAGAAATATCATGGTAACAGAAGACAAATATCTTGGATTTCAGAAAAGGTCTGAACAAAAAAAGGCTGAGAAAAAAATTAAGTATATTCTTTATTAATTTCATTCACTCAAATAGATTTTTTTTAATTCCTTATTCATCTTTTCCAGACTGAATAAATCTTCCACGTCTTTTTTTGCGGTTGTTATAATCTTATTTCTCAATGCTTCATCAGACAAATAGGTGTTGATGGCTTTGTAAATACCATCTGCATCCTTATAATCTACTACGAGTCCGTTTTTGCCCTGCTCTATGTATTCGGTGGCGATACCGGAAAGCGTATACACGCCGGGAACAGCTGCGGCCATGGCTTCTATGTAAATCTGACCAAAGGCCTCGCACTTCTCATCAATCGGAACGTGTACAAATACCGTCATATTTTTATACAATGCCGGCATGTCTCTCTCGTAAACGATTTCCACCACGTTCTTTTCCGGGATCTTGTTCAGAAATGATTTTACAAAATCGGCATCCGGCCCTTTGGCATTGGCAATCACCAGCTGTGCGTCCGGAAAATCTTGCAGCAATTGCTGAAATGCCATGGCGATATACTCTACCCCTTTCCAATATACATACCTTGAAACCACACCGATGACCGGATACCCGTTAAGGTTGTACTTTGCCTTCAGATCCGCAATCTGTTGCTGCGGAACCTTGTCAAATTCCGAAAGATTGAATCCATGATAAACCAAGTGTATCTTTCCCTGATGAAAACGCTCCTTGTTTTCTACAATGGCTTGCACGCTTTTGCTGATGACGATAATATCTGTAGATAAATAGTTGATAAGGTTGTCCATCAAAACACCTTTTTTAAATTTTTCGTGATGGATATTTGCATGATGACGTGTGTGAATTCTCTTTTTTAACCCGGCCAGTCTGGCTGCTATTAATCCCACCAGAGATGCATCAAAAAGATGGGTGTGCACGACATCGGTATGCTCTTTTTTGAAAATCTGTATGGTTTGTCTTACAGCAGATGGAATATCCTTCTTAGAGGAGTAGTTTATATGATAACAAGGGAAGTTGTGTTCTAGCAGATATTGCTGGATTTCAGTTGGTGTATTATTGAGTATGATAAATGAGAGGTTGAAGGTGTTCAAATCAAAGGTTTGAGAAATCCATTCAAATACAACGACCTTGCTGATGTTGCTGATAATATAGGTAAGATTTACTTTGTTGCCCATTAAGTTAAGATTTGTTCGTATTCAAGTGTTTTGTTTAAACCCAACATCGTGCGACTAAAGCAAATATAGCGCATTTAGGGCAGACATTATTTTATTCAAATCAAAAAACATGACTACGTTTTCTCTTGCTTCCTGAACTATATTCTTAGTAAATGTTGCATCTGACAGGTATTTTTTCACCCCTGCATATATTTCTTCCGCATTTTTATAATCTACTACAATGGCATTTCTATTGTTCTTTATATACTCTGATGCCACCCCTGATAGCGTGCATACTAACGGAATAGAAGCCGCCATAGCTTCTATGTATACCTGCCCGAAAGCTTCATAAGTAACATCGACCGGTGTGTGTAATAAAACATCAAAACATTTATACAGTGCAGCGATATCATTTTCGTGTACAATTTCAATAAAACTATCGGGAGGCAGTGTTGCAAGCTGAGATTTTATATATGTCGCATCGGATCCAAATGCATTTGCAATAACCAATCTGGCACACGGATATTCTACAATCAACTTTTGAAATGCTGCAATACCATATTCAATCCCTTTGCCGGATTCATATCTGGACACCATACCTATTACCGGATATCCGCTGATGGCGTATGTAGATTTTACCCGTTGTATTCTTTCGGAAGACACTTGGTCAAATTCTTCCAGCCTGATTCCGTGATAAATCTGTTTGGTTTTGTTGGTATGAAATTTTTCTTTTGTTTCTACAATATTCATTACACTTTTGCTGACGGCAATAATGTCTGTTGAAAGCAAATTAATAAGATTATCCAGCATCACTCCTTTTGGATGATATTTATGGTGGAAATCCGAATGGTGTCTGGTGTGTACACGCTTTTTTATGCCACAGATTTTGGCGGCACTCAACCCTACGAGCGAGGCCTCTACCAGGTGAGTATGAACAATATTGGTTTTTTCTTTCCTAAAAATCTGAATGGTTTTAACTATTGCAAGAGGAATTCCTTTCTTACTTTCTACAGCCAGCTGATAGCATGTAAAACCTTTATCTGTCAGGATTTTCTTCAGTGTATCAGTAGTATTATCGAGAAATATAAAAGACACTTGATAGCCTTGCTTTCTCAATGCTTCCGCCACCCATAGATATTGGTTGTAGCCACTGATTTTGCAAAGCACATAAGTAAGTCTTAAATTTTTCATATGATATCATTTTATGGCTTACTCTGCCACCATGCTTTGTAGTATACTATTGATGTTAGGATTCCTGTGAGCCTGAAATTCAACCTGTCAAACGTGGGAGTATTCGGCACCTTTTGAAATAACCACTCTATGATATGTTCCAATGGCATCAGACAAATAAAAACAAATAACTTTATCTTATTTATTTTTGCAGATGTCCGGTTGTTTTTAAATTGTGACTCGTATCCTCTCCGCTCTCTATCTAATAATCCATTTAAATCCAGTCTGTCCTTCTGATTATGCAGACAAGTGACCGGTGTATACAAAAAAATGGAAATTCCAAGCCTGTTTAATGCTTGTGATAATTCTATATCTTCTCCCTGAAAAGTGATATTCTCATTGTATCCACCAATTTCATTAAATACATTCTTTGAAATTGCAAATGAACCACTTCCGATAGATGTCACTTTGAAAAGCAATTGTCGGTGGTCAACATTTATTTTTGCTCTTCCTTCCAGGGTGTGATAGTTGGCACTTAATAGATACCTGCCAATTTTCTCTGATTTCATTTTTTCCTGCAAGTCTGCAGGATATTCCCAATTTAACACGACACAACTTCTTTGAAAGAAATGATTTTCATACAAAGACTGTAGACTATCAATGCTTTCTTTTGTAATCCACATATCATCGTCTATAAAAAACAGGACCTCATACTTAGCTTTTGATGCTCCGAAATTGCGGGCGGATGCAGCTCCCCGCTTAGGATTTTTATAGATGGAAACATCGGAGTGCTTTATCTCAAATGGCAGCGGATTTCCATCATTCACCACAATGATTTCAAATGCGGCTACCGATTGCAAATGCATAATTTTATCCAGTGTTTCCTGGATAATATCAAATCTGTTATAAGTTGGGATAACAATACTAATCATTTCGGTTCCATATTTTTTTGATAAAAACCGGCAGTATTTTCATGCGCAACTTTATTTTTTCCATTTCTGCTACATCTTGCGGCATTAAATATTGCTTGGAAATAGGCCGGAAAAATAAGCTTGCAAGTTGATAGTTATTGGAGGCATATTGCATACAACCCTGAAAATACCAAAAATAATGGATAGCTTGCCGGACGACAGAAAGATCTGACAATTCCGGGAAATTAAACAACTCCATCTCAGATGCAGCGAGTTGTGATTTAAAAAAATCTGCTTCGTCTAATTGGTAATGCAATGCAACGGTATAATAAACATTGAGGGTTTCCTGATAAAAATCCGCGGGATGATTGTTGGTTTTTGAGGATTCATGTATTCTGAAATTAACCAGTACCCGATCTGTTTTTTTTATGCCATCTTGTCCAAATAGAAGCAAATAGCGAATCCACCATTCTCTGTCCATGACAAAATGCAGTCGCTCATTCAGCAAACCCATTCTTTTTACCGCAGATATGCTGAAAAAAGTTTCGGGCTGATCAATCCGGGCGCCGCCTATGGTTTTTGACAATATATCATGGATATCTGTTCCGGATGACTGTAAGAGAATTTTGTCATTTTTCCAGATGTTACTCCGACCAGATACCACAGATACTGAATCACTGCTAAAGCATTCTGCAACAGCATGCAATGCATCGGGCATATAGTAATCATCGCTGTTCAGCCAATTGAATATTTCTCCGGATATCCTGCTTAATCCTTTATTAATAGCATGACTCTGTCCATTGTCCGTCTCGCTCACCCAATAGGCAAGATGTTTCTGATATTTTTTTATGATCTCGACAGAGTTATCTGTACTGCCACCATCTATTACCATATATTCTAGGTTCGGATAATTTTGCGACAATACCGAATCAATGGTTTGTTCCAAAAATTGTCCCTGATTATATGATGGCGTTACGATGGATATCTTTTTCATAAAAATTCGTTCAAAAATAGTAAAATTTCAGGCAGCACTTTAATGGGTATGCATTTTATTGATTATGAATGTTGTTAAAGAAGCTATATATTTGTTTACTTTTCTGAGAAATGAAACAATAGATATGACGGAGACTCCAAAATGTTTGTTCTGTGAACATACCGGATACAAGGATACACCCTATGAAGACACCGTATTTAATAACAAAACATTTAAATATCTTCAGTGTACCAATTGTGGGTTGGTGTATGTCAGCCCGCTGCCGAATAATGATGACCTGACAAAAATGTACCCGGTAGAATATCAGGGTGCGCTGAAAACGACTCCGACCGGGATGTATGACAGATTGTTTGAACAAATCAATAAAACCGGCGGAACTTATACTACGCTTTTAGATTATGGCTGTGGGGGTGGCAGATTTGTGACAGAGGCTATTGATAAAGGCTACAAAGTGACGGGCACCGAATACAATCCGGATTTGGTGAATAATTTACAAACTGCATTTCCTTCTGCTACATTCATTACCATTGATGATTTCTTTAAAACTGACACAAAGTACGATATTATTTTCCTGAATAACGTTCTGGAGCACCTGACCAATCCGAGAGAAATAATGCTCTTACTCAAAGAGCGACTGACGCCGAATGGTATTTTCATGCTGGAAGGGCCTGTTGAAAATAATTTCACACTCACCAAATATGTAAGAAAATCCTTATTTCTGTTGAGAAAAAAACTATTTAACAAAAAGGCAGCTCATGCACCTACCCATGTCTTATATTCCAACCGGAAAAATCAGGAGGAGTTTTTCAAATCCATGGGACTAAAGACACTGTATTATCATATTTATGAAGGGCACTGGCCGTTTCCTTCCAATTATAAAGACTGTGACACGACTATGAAAAAAATAATGTTCTGGATTGCAGATACTTCTGTCCGATTCAGTCAGCATTTTGCATTTTGGGGAAATTACTTTATTTATATCGGGAAAAAATCGGGGTAATACTCTTTTTTACAAAATATCGTACTAATCTACCGCT